>Ga0187883_10000271_pt1 | contig 35564 bp, 30 predicted proteins | sample June2016WEW_20_1_2_FD_132966 | JGI IMG/M metagenome (GOLD analysis project Ga0187883, IMG submission 132966) | Peatland microbial communities from SPRUCE experiment site at the Marcell Experimental Forest, Minnesota, USA - June2016WEW_20_10 | ecosystem: Environmental > Terrestrial > Soil >...
CGGCGCCGGCGCCGAGCCGCCCGGCCGGCCCTGGCGCCCGGTACCTCGCCGTCCCACCCGACGGCGGTGCCTCCATGCTCCGCCTCCAGCGCGACGCCGGCAACACCGCCGTCTCCCGCCTGATCGACGAGGAGTCAGTCGACGCCGCAGGGTCGTCTTCGGTGCTCTCCGTCATCGGCCAGGGAGGGGCGCCGCTCGAGCCCGGCGTGCGTTCCGCCATGGAGGCAGGACTCGGCGCCGATTTCGGCGATGTCCGTGTGCACACGGACGCTCCCGCCGCCGCCTCGGCGAGATCCGTGCAGGCCCGCGCCTACACCGTCGGCAACGACGTGGTCTTCGGCGAGGGCGCCTACCGGCCCGACAGCCACGACGGACAGCGCACCCTTGCCCACGAGCTGAGCCACGTCATCCAGCAACGCCAAGGGCCCGTCGAGGGCAGCCCGGCGGGCGACGGCCTCCTCCTGAGCGATCCCTCCGACCGCTTCGAGCAGGCGGCGGAGGCGAGCGCTGAGCGATTCACGTCGGCGACGGGAGCAGGCGGGGGCCAGCTGGCCGCCGAGAGGGACGAGGCGAGCGGCGAGCTCGCCGAGCTCGGCCTGCAGCGGCAGCTCGGCGAGGACGAGGAGGATGAGGACCAGCCGATGGGCTAGTCACCTGAGTAGGAGAGGGACGGTCGAAACGACTTCGTAGGAGAGGATCCTGGCCGCAGGGCGAGTGGTGGGCGATTGATGTTTGTCGCATCCTTCAGGCCTCCTGCCCGCCCTCCTTGGCGAGCGCCATGGCCGCCTCCATGACCCTCAGCGTTCCCAGCGGAGAGCCCCTCAGCTCCCCCGAAACTGGAACCTGTTCTTGTTTCACGCCCGTCACGGTGCTGGTCCCGCCATGAGCAGACCGGAACGAGCTACCGTGACCACATCGGCGCGTCGAGCGGCACCGGGAGGGAGTCAGCGTGGCAAGAGGCATCCCGGCGGACCTACTGGAACGCTTGGCGAAAGTGCCCCTCTTCTCGGGCTGCTCCAAGAAAGAGCTGCGACAGATCGCCTCGCTCGGCACCTCGTTGCGGGTCGGCCCGGGTACGGAGCTGACCCGCCAGGGCGATCCCGGCTCCGAGTTCATCATGATCGTCGACGGTCACGCCCGCTGCGTGAAGAACGGTCGAACCGTCGATCGCTTCGGCCCGGGCGACTTCTTCGGCGAACTGGCGCTGATCACACGCCACCCGAGGAACGCCACCGTGGTCACCGAGGGGGAGGCGACCGTGAGGGTCTTTGACCGGCGGGAGTTCACCACGCTGCTCGACGACGCCCCCGGCATCGCCCGCAAGCTGCTGGTCGTGCTGGCCGCGCGGCAGGCCCCGACCAACCGCAGCTAAGTATCGCTGGGCTGCCGTTAGCTGGGGCGGGTGTGGATGTCGACCCGGTTGGAGTCGACGTGCAAGGTACCCGCCGAGTCGTAGAACGCCGGCGGGGGCTCGCCGGGCTGTCCGAACTGGCGCTGCCAGATGAGGCGGTAGATCTCCGGGTCCTTGGTCCAGGCAACAAAGTGGCGAGCGTCGGTCTCTGACCAGTACGCGCTGGTTGCCTCGCCTTGGTCCTGGATGGCCCGGGCCAGCTCGTTCGAATAAGTGCCGACCCGATATGCGCCGTCCTCGCTCTCGCTCTCCACCTCCTGCTGCGGCGCGCCTTCCGCTTCGGGTACTGGCCCTTGCAACACGCCAGATGCGTTGATCTCGGCATGGGCCGCCTCGTCGACCACGACGTTGCCGAAGGTGTCGACCCAGGCCGAAGGCGCCGCGCCTTCCTGCCCGTAGGACGTGCGCCACAGTTGATCGAGGCGGGCGGCTCCCTCCGGCGTCACGCCGTCTACGCGGATCACTCGGGCACCGAACGTGTTCGCTTTCGACACGAGCTGCGTCAGCTCAACCGGATCGCTGACAGCGTGATCGACGACCATGGGCTTGAGTCCTGGTGGGCGATAGATCCATCGCAGCTCCTCCGCCCAGCTCATCTCGGCGTCGCCTTCATTGACGCCGGCTCGGGAACCGGGTCCGCCCGCCTCGGCCCCCGTGCGCGGGCCGGACTCCTCCTCGCCGCGGGTGGATGTTCGCCCGGGCGGCCCCCCTGCAGCGGGTGCAGGCGCGGGTGCGGGCGCGGTTGGCTCATATGCCGGACCCATGGGTTCGGTCGGTTCGGTCCCTGGACCGATGTACTCCGGAATGCCGCTCACGGTCCCGGGCGGGACGGAGACGTCGGCACCCTCCCCGAGGTACTCGGGAATCCCGCTGACGGTCGCGGGTGCAGGCGCGGTCGGCTCATATGCCGGACCCATGGGTTCGGTCGGTTCGGTCCCTGGACCGAGGTATTCCGGGATCCCGCTCACGGTCCCTGGCGGGACCGAGACGTCGGCACCCTCCCCGAGGTACTCGGGAATCCCGCTGACAGTCCCGGGCGCGACCGAGACGTCCGCTCCCTGCCCGAGGTATTCGGGAACGCCCGTCGATACGTTGGGGTGGAGGTAGGGGTCGCTCTCCACGTGGACCGGTATGCCTCCGGTGTCACCGGCACCGCCGCCGCCGGCTGAGCGTCCCCCGCCGCCGCCGGTGGAGCCTCCGCCGCCGGATGATCCGCCTCGGCCGCCAGCGGGCGTCTCGACCGTTGGGGCGTTGGCATGCACAAAGGTGAAGAAGCCGCTGATGGCGCCGCTTTTCACCATGTCGTTGAGGACGAGGTCGAAGAAATCCCCGACGCTCGTGACCGGCCACTTGCCGTCAATCGCCGCCTGCATCAAGACCTGCGTCGTCGTTGCGAAGGGCGTGCCGAGCGTGCTCCCGGCCCACTCTGCGAAGAGGCGCTCTCCGTTCGTCAGCAACTCGGCGCCTTCGATCCCGAAGGCCTCCATGGTCTCGGGCGCCATCCCGCCGACAAGCTTGCCGAGGCCGTTGCCGATCGTGCTGGCCAGCTTGCCGCCGACGGCGCCGCCGACGAATCCAGCGGCGGTCGCGATGGCGCCCTCCTTCGCGACGGCGCCCCAGTCGATGCTCGTACGGTCGCTGAAGGCGATCTCACCCACCTGGCCGGCGAGGTTCTGCGTCGCCGCGTAGGTGCCCCCGGCGACGGCGACGAGGCCCGTAGTGGCGGCCGCGCCCAGCTCGAGAGCGCCCGCTGCACCGCCAGTGAGGGCCGTGGCGGCCACTGCACCGGCCACCTTGGCGACCTTCAGCCCGGTGACGGTGCGGCTGGCGCCCTTCTCGGTGTCCTTCAGGAACGCCTGCCAGTCCGTCTCCGCCTTCTCGACCCTGCGGTCGCCCTCCTCGAGGATCGCGACGATGGACCCAACACGCTGCTCGTCGAGGGGCACCGCGCTCTTGCGGGCCCCTTCATCGAGACTGTCGCCTTGGCCGGCGGCCGCCATGGCCGCCCACCTGCTCTCACGGAGCATTTGCCCAGCGTCAGCCATGTATTGGGCCACGGCCACCCAGTTGGATATGTCGGGCCAGTCGGCCCCACCGGCGAGTGAGGCGGTCGCGGCGGTCCAACGGGACGAGAAGCTGCCTCCGAATTCCTCCTGCCAGCTGCGCTGGCGCTGCTCGCCGCTGCGCACGTCGCCCAAGAGGCTGAAATAGAAGTACTCGAGCTTCTCAACCGCTTGCTGATCGGTGAGCCCGGAGAACTTCTCGGGCGTTCCGTAGACGGTGTACTCCAGGTCCCAGGCACGACTGGAAGCTGGCGCGCCGGCCGGAGGGGGCTCGGGTGCCTGCACCAGCAGGCTCGGCTCGAGAGGCCCCCCTAGGCCGGGGAGACCCCGCGGGGCGAGGTTCGCCGGGTCGGCGGTACCCGGCTCCGGCTCCGGCTCCCGCTGCAGCGCTGCGGCGCCCTCGACGAGCTGGGCGACGGCACGGTTGCCGACGCTTCTTTGCAGGGCAACGAGCCCCTCGTACGGGGGGGAAACGCCACCCTCATCGGGGCGCTCGCTGGACCGTCGCGGTCCCGGAGCGCGAGCCCGGGTGTGCGCTCGCGCGCTCGCCGACTCCGGGGAGGCGCCGTTCGGCATTGGCGGCATCATAAGTCCGAGGTCGAGCGACGAGGTACAGGACCGCAGCGCGAGAGGTTCCCCCACAGGTCTGAGGCCATGCCAGGAGGGTTGGATGTACGTCTCATCGTCTCCTGGATTCCGGCCTTCCCCCGACGCGGAAGGTCCGCCCGGGCAGCTCCGGCGTGCCGCCGAAGACCGTCTCGACTGGTGGATCCGGCGCCAGAGCGGCCGCGGGAGCACGACGATCCCTGCGCCGCGGGGGCGCCTCGGACACATCCGCTGCGTGGACATCGAGCTGCATCGGCTCGAGCACGGGTGGGCCGGCCGCGACGGCGCGGTCCAGATCGAACGGAGCCGTCACGACGAGATCGAGCGACGGTTTCAGCTCGCCTCCGAGGGCGGTCCAGACCTCCGAGAGGGCCCGGTCCTGCGGGGGCGGCAGGGCGACGGTCACCAGCAACGGCAGGCCGATGCCGGCCAACTGGCCCCCGAGCACGTCGTCGGGCAGCCGGTCGTGACGGATCATGCAGGCGAGCACGGCCGCCAGCAGCCGATGCTCGTCTTCGGGACGTTGCGTCCAAGCCGTCACGAGGTAGGAGAGCTTGTAGTGACGCGGAGGCTGCTCTCGTCGCAGCACCCGGCCCTCCTCGTCGCGGACGTCGATGCGCCCGTTCTCCCGCCTGTGGAGGTCCTCGCGGATGTCGTAGAGGTAGAGATCTACCGTGGGCGAGTTTCGCCTCGAGGACCATTCCTTCGAGGGGGCATCAAGGGCTACCTCGACCTCGGTGCCCGCCAAGGCGTCGCGACGCAGCAGTGTGCGGAGGGCCTCATCGACGTCCTGGATCACCGTTCGCCACTGTGCACTCTGGCGGCGCCGGCGGCGAGGGCCGATCGGCCGTCCGATCGGGCAGCCCGCCCTGCCCGCCTTGTCCGGGCGCCGGCTTCATTCCTGCAACACGGCGAACCAGACCCCGAACTCGGACTCGACGCAGAGCCGGCCGAGCTTGCGATACTCGGCCGACGTCGCCCGGACCATATTCGCCATCGTCATGGGCATGCCGGCGTCGGCCGCCTCGAAGGCAGCCGCCAGGACGACGTTGCGGATGTTGCCACCGGACAGCTCGAAGGAGCGGGCCAGATAAGGGACGTCGATGTCGTCCCCGCGGGGCACCTCGCGGCGGATCAGCTTTCGCCAGAGCCGCTCCCGCTGCTCGGGTGAGGGCAGCGAAAACTCCACGACGACGTCGATGCGGCGCAGGAATGCCTCGTCCACGTTCGAGCGCAGGTTTGTCGTGAGGATAGCCACGCCGTCGAAACGCTCCATACGCTGCAAGAGGTAGGCGACCTCGACGTTGGCGTAGCGGTCGTGGGCGTCTTTCACCTCTGATCGCTTGCCGAAGACGGCGTCCGCCTCGTCGAAGAGCAAGACTCCGTTCACCCCTTCGGCCTCCACGAAGATGCGGTCGAGGTTCTTCTCCGTCTCACCGACGTACTTGTCGACGACGCTCGAGAGGTCGATCACGTACAGCTCGAGGCCGAGGCTCTCGGCGACGACCTCGGCCGACATGGTCTTGCCCGTGCCGCTGTCACCGGCGAAGAGCACCGTGACCCCCCGGCCGCGGGTGGCCGCCGAGGCCATCTTCCAGTCGTCGAGGACGAGGGAGCGATGGCGCACCCGTCCCGCCAGGGCGCGGAGCTGCCGCTCGACGGGGGCGGGTACGACGAGGTCGTCGAAGCCCACTCGGGGCGTGATCCGCTGCGCCAGGTGCTCGAGACCGGCGGCGTTCTGCGCGCGCGCCCCCCAGCGCAGATCCTCCGCAGTGACCGGGCGCTCTGCGGCTGCTGCCCGGCGCCGAGCCGAGCTCGCCGCCAGCCAGATCTGCTCCGGGCTCAGCCGGTAGGCGCTCAGGCCGTGCGAGAGCGGCTCCGCGGGAGGCTCCCCAACTCCGTTGAGCGGTGGCTCCGTGGCGAGGGCAGCCTGCCAGAGCCCCACCCGTTGCGTTTCGGTCAAGAGCGGCGATTCGACGAGCAGGGGCGGGCGGCTCGACCAGCGCGGATCCCACACCTTCGATCCGATGAGGACGACGGTTCCCGGGCGTTCTGTCCAGGAACGCAGGACGGCGGGTCGATCGGTCAGGTGGTCGATGCCGGTCACCACGAGCGCGCCGCCACACAGCCTGGCTTCACGCGACGAGGCCGCCGCCAGCAGCTCGTGGTCGGAGAGGGTGTCGGTCAGCTCGAGGTCGACGACGAAGGCGGGCCTTCCGGCCGCTCGCAGGCTGGCGACGAGCCAGGAGAGGGCGCAGCCTCCGGGCGCCGACTGGGCATAGATGAGGTCGACGTGGGACTCGAGGGCCCGACCGATGAGCGGGCTCGGCGCTCCCGGCCAGGACGCCGCCGGGCGGAGGAGCGGGCGCACGAGGGCGTCCGGCTCGTCGCGGCCGAGGAGGTGGGTGACGACGCGGTCGGGCACGCGAAGGGCGCGGCTCAGGAGGGGACGCTCGCCGTCCTCCACGACGAGCAGCCCGGAAGAGAGCAGCTTCGAGCCGGAAGCGAAACACTGACGGGCCGAGCCATCGGCGAAGGAGGCGCCGCAGAGCTCCATGGCGAGCCCGACACTGGCCCGGCGGCGCGTGACGTCGTCGTTGAGGTACCCGTAGAGCTTCTCGAAGCGGGGGTTGAGATCGGGTGCCAGCGCCGCCACGAGTATGTCGAGCTCGAGCTCGGACAAGGCGAAGTTACCGGCGAGGGCTCGGAGCCGAGCGGCGAAGTGGCTGGAGTCGGGCTCGGGGCCTTCCGGGGAGGAGTTTTCGGCCGTCGCCGGGGCGGCGAGCATGCGGTCGACGAGGGCGTCGTCGATGTACAGGCCGCGGAACGGATCGCCCGGATTGGGGTCGCTTGCCCTTCGCGCCTCCACACCCGCGGCGACCCGCTCGACAAGGAGGGCGAGGCGAGCCTCCAGCCGCCAGACCGATCCCTCCCCGTCGGTCGGTTGGACGCCGGCAGGAGAGAGGGGCGCGCAGGACCCTTCGAGTGACGCCGTGCCGCCCTCGCCTTCCTGCGGGATGGTCGCCGCCCTCGTCTCGTTGCCGGGGGCGGCGAGGGCCTTCGTTGCCGCCATGGGAAGCCCGGACGCCTAGATGAGTCCCTGGCGCAGGGCGTAGGCGACGGCGTGCGTCCGGTTGCGCAAGCTGAGGCGGCGTGTGACGTCGGCGAGGACATTCTTCACCGTGCGCTCCGAGTAGACGAGCTCGTGAGCCACCTCGGCGGTGTTGTGCCCCTCGGAGAGGAGGCGCAGCACCTCGATCTCCCGCTTCGTGAGATTTGAGAACGACAGGCCGCGAGGCGCCAGCACCTGTCGTTGCGCCATGCCGACCTGGTCGAGGAGCCGCCCGAGCAGGTCGGGGGGCACGGTGCCGTCCCCCGCCGCCGCCCGCTGCACACAGGCGACGAGCGTCTCCGGCCGTGTGTCGCAGCGCCGCAGGAACCCGCACGCGCCAGCCTCCACGGCGTCGAGGACGGAGGCGGCGTCCAGCTCGCCCGCCACGACGACGACGCGGGCGTTGCCCTGGCGCTGGGCTGCACGGATCACCCGGCCGGCGCCGGCATCGATGCGGTCGACGACGACGACGGCCACCTTGGCGGCGTCCGCATTCGTCTCCTCGAGCACCGTGATGCCCGGATGCGCCCGCAATTGCCCCGTCGTGCCCAGCAACGAAACAGTGTCGCTCGCGAACACGACAACCTGGATTCGCCCGTCCATGCGAGTGTCCCTCCTTGTCTGTTCCGTCGGGAGCCACCTTGAGCATCGCAGAGGCCGATCAGCAGTCGCTCAGCATCCGATCAAGACGGGCGGTTTCCCGGAAAGATTGCCCGATCGGGCAAGGGGCCGGGACCGGCGGGCAAAACGATGCACCGCCCGATACGGGCGGTCTACCATCTGTCGACCGGCACAAGGGCGGTGGTGGTATTCACGATGGACGACATCGTCTGCAAGGTGTGTGGCACCCACGCCGCGAGCGGTGAAACCTTCTGCGGCGGCTGCGGGGCCTTCCTCGAGTGGGACGGAGAGCGCATCGCCCGCCCCTCCGAGACGCCCGCGCTCACCGACGAAGTCGGGGCGCCTGCCTCCGCCCAGGCGGTGACGCCCGCGGCCGGCTCGCCGAGCGCGCCCCTCGCCTCGCAGCCCCTATCGAGCCCTCCACTCGCACCGATGGAAGGAGCGGCCCTCGCGCCGGCGATCCCGTCCACGGCTCCCGAGGGCGCCGCCAAGCCGCAGCCGGTGGCCGTACAACCGGCCGTCCCGCTCGAGCGCCTCAAGCCGGCGCCCGTCCCGCGGCCGAGCCGCGCCGTCGAGGGAGCCATCTACTGCGGTGCCTGCGGGGACGCCAACGCCCCGGAACGCCGCTTCTGCAGGCGTTGCGGCGCCCTTCTCGACATGCCGGCTGCAGTCGTGGCGGTGCGCTTGCCGTGGTGGAAGCGAATCTTCGGCCACCGGGCTGCCACCACTTCGAGCAACGGCTCCGCCGGCACCCCAACGGCCGGCACCCCAACAGCCGGCGCCTCCCCCTCCGGAGCGCCCCAGGCGGCCGGTTCCCCGCCCCGCCCTGCCGCTCCCGCCGGAGCGCCCAGCGCCGCCTCACCCGCCACAGTTCCCCCGGCGCCGAGAGCCCCGGCCGGCCTCGGCCACGCAGGCTCGGCGGCCCCGCCGGCTTACCGCCCGCCGGCCCACGCGGTCTCTCCGCGCTCGATCACTCCCCCCGGCCTGCCCAGGAAGGGCGGGAAGCTCGGCAAGGGCCTCGGCATCGTCGTCCTTCTCGCCGTCATCGTCTTCGCCGCCGTGCCATCGTTGCGGCACACGATCACCAACACCTTCCACAACATCGTCACGAAGCCGCAGGCGGTCGCCCTCGCCGGCGCCCCTGTGGCGCGGAACCACGGCTTCTGCCCGCCGCCCCTCCTCGGGCAGAACAACGCCACCCTGTACTGGTACACCCGTCCGGCCAACGCCGGGCCTGAGTCGGTGAGCGTGGCGGTGGCGCCCTCGTTCACCGGCACGATCTCCTCGGTTGTGTTCACGCCGCTCGTCGCCAACCCGACGACGAGCCTGGCCGGACCGAGCCCCCACCCCGTCGTGCTCAGGCTCGTCGCCACGCCCTCCGACACGGTCACGACCATCCGCCTGAAGGATCCGCCCGTCCTCCAGAGTGTGGCCGTGTCGCTGCCGGCACCGAGGCGGATCACCTTGAAGCTCCTGTCATCCGATGCGGGAGCGGCCCGCAACACCTGCGCCGAGACCGGCATCGTCTTCGAGGGCAAGAACGGTTAGCCATGGGTGATCCCGCCGCAGTCATGGGAGACCAGATCACGGCCGTCTGCTCGGCTCACTTGATCCCGAACCCGGCGACGGGGGCGCCCCAGCCCTCGCCGCCCCTGCCCTTCAGCGCTCCTATCACCCTCGGGACCGTCGCCACCGTGCTCATCGGTGGACAACCGGCAGCCGTCGTGGGCTCGAGCGGCCTGTGTACGCCGCCGCACGTGGGCCTGCACCCGGCGGACCCCTATATGGCTCCGCCTACAGAGGTCGGCCAGGTCGTGATGGGGAGCGCCACGGTCATGATCGGAGGACTGGGGGCGGCGACGATGGCCTCGCAGTGCACGGTCTGCGACGGCCTCCCGGGCGCGCTGCAGGCGAGCGTCGCCACGGTGCTGATCGGCTGAATCGAGGACCTAACCCTTAGGAGGACACCATGGGTGCCGAGGCTCGGCTCTCTGTACAGGCTCTCAGCGTCGTGCCCGGCGAGGTCACGCAGCTCGACGTGACGATCCGCAACAACGGGACGGTGGTCGACGAATTCCACTTCGACGTCGTCGGGCTGCCCAACGAGTGGGCGAGCTTCGACCCGCCCAGGGTGTCGCTCTTCCCAGCTAACGAGCAGACGGTGCGTGTCAGCATCGGCCCTCCACGGCTACCCACGACGGCGCCGGGGACCGTGCCCTTCGGTATCCGCGTTCTCTCGACGGAGGACCCAGCGGGCGGCACCGTGGAAGAGGGCACGTTGTTCGTCGCTCCCTTCAGCGACGTCGTCGGCGAGCTCATCCCGCACGCCGGCAGGGGCCGATTCCGTGCGAAGCTGCAGCTGGCCGTCGACAACCGGTCGAACATCGCCTATCGGGCACGCCCGAGCGGCGTCGATCCCGACGAGGCCGTCGCCCTCGCCTTTCAGCCGCCCTACGTCGAGGTGGCGCCGGGCTCGGTGAGCTTCGTGAAGGTACACCTGCGGTGCCGATCGCGCCTGTGGCGCGGCAGCTCGGTCACGCGGTCGTTCCAGGTGCTGCTGGAGGAGCAGGACGCCCTCAACGCCGCCGAAGCGGCGGCGGCCGGCCAGTACCCATCAGCTGCGGAGCAAGCCGTCCACCCCCCCTCCATCCTCCTCGACGGCGTCATGCTGCAGGACCCGATCCTGCCGCGCTGGCTGATGTTGGCTTTGCTGGCTCTCGTCCTCCTCGCCATCGCAGCCGTGATTCTCTGGTTCAACCTCCTCAAGCCGCAGATACAGGCCGCCGCCCAGAACCAGGTCAGCAAGCAGCTCGCCAAGGACGGCATCACGCCGACCAGTCCGACGAGCCCGACCAGCCCGACGAGCCCGACGAGCCCGACGAGCCCGACGAGCCCGACGAGCCCGACGACACCGGTGCACGGCAAGGGCAAGAGCACCGTCTCCTTCACCATCAACCGCAGCCTCGTCGTGAACGGCAACTCCACCGCCATCTTCGTCGTTCCGAAGTCCTATGTCCTCGAGATCACCGACGTCCTCGTGCAGAACACCGCCGGCAATTCCGGCCTCGTCTCGCTCTCGAACACCGGGACGCTGCTCATGCGGTGGTCGATGGTCGACTTCCGCGACCTCGACTACCACTGGATCACGCCGACCACGTTCGCACCGCTCGCGAAAGTGCAATTCACGATGAGCGGGTGCTCGGGCAGCTGCTCGGCCGGCCTGTACTTTGCCGGCACGCTCGTGCGGAGCTGACGACCACGTGACCCGATGCCGGCGGCGCTCGGCCCTCGTGGCCGGAGCGACGGCGCTCGTGCTCGCCCTCGCCGGGTTGAGCCTCCTCCCCGCCGACAAGGTCGCCAGCGGTGCGCCCACCGGGGCCTCGCCCCTCGTGTACGTCGAGTCGAGCAGCGGCGAGGGAGTAGGGCAGGTCGACGCCTTCCGGCTGACCGATGTCGCCGGCGCAACTATCAGCCCCGTGCAAGCAGACAACGTCAGCAGCGACGGTTCTGCCAATGGCCTCGCCATCACGCGAGACTCGAGTCGTGCGGCCGTCATCTCTAACGCCACCGCCGTCGACGACCTCGCCGTCGTCGACACGAGCAACGGCACCGCCGGGTCCCCTCTCACGGTGGCAGCTGCCGGTGACGGTCTCCTCGACGCCGTAGCCACCGACCCTGCCAACAGCGCTCTCGTCTATGCCCTCACGAGGTCCGGCTATCTCTTCGAGGTCAACCTCGACACCGACGGCGTCTCCGAGGTCACGGACGTCACCACGACGGTGAACTCGGTGCCGTCGGCCTTCTCCATGTTCGCCGCCACGAGCCTGGCGCTCGCCGCCGACGGGACGACCGCCTACATCGGGGCGGCCGGGTTCTACGGCGACGACGACGGGGAAGCCGTCCTGCAGGTGCCGCTCAATACACCCAACCCGCCGGTGTCGGTGTGGGCCCAGCCGGCGCCGGCCTTCGCCGAGCGAATCGGTGTCATCGGCCTCGCCCTCACCCCGAGCGGTTCGGAGATCTTCGGGTGCGACCGCGGCGAGGTCTTCGGACTGAAGCTCCCGATCTCGCAAGCCGAGTCGCCCTTCGATGTCGTGGCCATGCCAGGCGTCCAAGCCGTCACGGTTGGCCCCCATGGCAAGAACCTCTATGCAGGCGTCGTCAACGCCAATCGCGAGGCGATGCTGGAGGGCTTCGCCATCGCCGACTCGACGGCTGTCACGAGCAAGTCGCTGCAGAGCGCCTCCTTTCCCTTCGCCAACCCCAACGAGCCCGTCCGCCTCGCCGTCACCGCCAACGGCGGTTCGCTCGTCGTCACCCTCACCCTCGAGAGCGACGCGGACGCGCCCGCCCCCTTCATGTTCTACGTCTCGCTCGGGGGCGACACGGGCTCAGGTCCCCTCATCACCCCTGGCCCTGCTCTCCCCCTCCCGCCCGACTTGTCGGATCCGGTGGCGGTCGCTATCACTCCGGATCAGGCACCCCACGCCAGCTTCAGCCCGAGCCTCGGACCCGCCGGCGCCCCTTCGACCTTCAGCGCCGCCGCCTCGACGGTCAAGTACGGATCCATCGTTTCCTACCAATGGAAATTCGGGGATGGGTCACCGCTCTTGACCACCTCCGGCGACACGGCAACCCATGTCTTTGCCTCAGCAGGCACCTACACGGTCACCTTGGTCGAACGCGACGCGGCTGGGACGAGCATCCCCCCAGCCTTCCCGGGCACCCCGTGGGCGGCGAATGGTCCGGGGCAGACCCCCTACCGGCTCTCGTCCATTCTCGCCCGCACCAGCCAGACCGTCATCATCAACGCGCACCAAGTCACTAAACCGACGGTGCCGCCGAAGAAACCGTCGAAGAAACCGTCGCTCGTCCTCGAGCCGACCGTGGGGCCTCCCGGAACCGTCGTCAGCGTCGTGGGAAAAGGCTTCCCCAACAATGCCATCGTGACCATCGAGTGGTCGACCCCCAATGCCGCATCCACGATGGAGAAGGTGAAGGTGCACAAGGGGGGCTTCACAGTTCGGCTCCTCATCCTCGTGCCCGATCTTCTCGGCCCGCGCCGGGCCGTCGCCGTCTCTTACCCAAAGGCGAACCGGCCCACGTTCCTCGTCGTGGCCGACGATGAGGAGCCCGGTGGACCGAACGCCTCGCCCGTCTTCCGCTCGGAGGGGCCGTAGAAAACCGGCTACGCCTGCTCGAGCGCTCGCCGCCTCGTCGCCCGGGCGCCGAAGCCGACCCCTGAGCGGACTGGTGGCGGGTTGAGGACAGCTACGTCCCGAACCCACCACCAGGGCCCCCGGGCAGGAGAGTTAGGCGGCTGCCCGCGTCTCGCCAGCGGGCGCCTCCGGGCGCTCGCTCCCCTCGACTGCGAGTTGCAGGCCGACCTCCACGAGCAACCACCCGAACCGCTGCCGCTTCCTGCTCGCCACACGGGCCAGGGCGGCAAGCGGCCGCTCCCACCGAGGCCCGGGGAGTCGGGGCGTGGGCGCGCCGCGCCGCAGGTCCGCCTGGCGCTGACGAGCGAGTGCAAGTGCATGTTGGGTATGCATGGCGACACCATTTGAAGGGCGAGGGTAGGAAACCCCTGAGCGGGAGAAGGGTTCGTGGCAGGCAGGTGCCTGCAGTAGCTGCCGTGCGGAGAGCGCCGGCAGGAACGACTCGGACCAGGTGGCGGCCCCGCCTCGGCCCGAGAGCGCAGCCGAGGGATTCCAGGGCAAGGCGCCGGAGCGGAATCGCCCCAGCAGCGGCGGAGGCTCAGCCCGAGCTACCGCTCGGCCAGCAGAAAGACCGAGTGCTCAGTGAGCAGAAGAACTGGCCATCACCGGCAGGGCGCGAGTCGTCCAGATGGTGAGCTTTGGATCATTGGACAAGTTGCGCCTCCTTCCGATGGGCGAGGCGACCGCGGAGTCACCGTCTTCGTAGCGGCCGACCTTACCTCATCCGACAACCCGCAAGCGCCACAAAAAACGCCGCAGGCGAGGACGCCTGTTCAGCAGCGGCGACGCGCCGCCGGCGCCACCCGCCTCGGCCCTAGAGGTGCTTCCAGAAGACGGTGAACGACGCCAGCGGGTGGCGGGCGGTGCCAAGGTGGGGAGGGCCGGCCGCCGCCCGCAGCACATGGGAGCGCACGAGGTCGACGCGGTCCGAGTGCAGCAGGACAGAGGGCACCAAGGTGTGCGAGCTCGTGACGTTGTAGCCCTGCCCGGTGACCACGTCGACGACCTCATGCTCGAAGGTCTGCTGGCTGGATGCTTCGCAGGGGCTGAAGGTGGCCGCCCCGAAAGACGCAAGCGGGTAGAAACCCCCTTTGACCTTGGCGGGCGACTCGACGATGCACTCGGCCGAGTTGCCGATCGGAAAGCCGTGAGCATCGGTCAGCGTGGCGCGGAAGCTGCCCGTCCGGTGGTCGTTGCGAGGGTTCCACTCCGACATCGTCGCCAGGTAGTGGGTAGCGTTGACCTCCCTCACCCGCAGGCCGATCTCGTCGCCCGGGTACACCGACACGCCGGGCACGAGGTGGGCCGGGTTCTTTTTCTTCTCGTCGTACCACTCGTACCAGGCGTCGTAGCCCGGACGGCCGTCCTCGCAGTAGGCGTCCACGCCCACTTGGGCGAGCGAGTGCTGGGCGTTGTAACCGCCGATGCCGTCCCAGAGGGAGGTGTCGGCCGTCTCGCCGGTCCTGCAACGCACCTTCGGGACGATGACGTCCGTCGCCACGAGTTGCATCGTGTCGACAGCGGTGCCGAACACGACGTAGCCGGACCAGTTCGGCGAAGACACCGGCGCGGGACCCGACGTCGTGGCTCCAAGGGCGACGGCAGGCAGAACCGCCAGCGACGCCATGACGGCGGTCAGTCGGCGGAGCACTGCCGAAGCTTACGAGACGATCTCCTCCGGCTGAACCGAGCGGCGCAACCGCTCAGGCGACCGACCGGGAGAACGTCCGCCCGTGGCGGCCGGGCGACGTGCCGACGATCCGTTGGAACTGATCGCGCAGGGCGGGCGTGCCCGTCTCGCGGCGCTCGGCGATGGCGTCCACCGCTGCCACGAAGCAGGAGTGAAGGACTCCTCAGGTGATCTCGAAGGCTTCCCGGCCCGCTCGGGCTCCGTCCGAGCGGGCTGGAGGGTGCTCGGCGTAGCGTTCGGGAGGCGACTCACTCCTAGAGTCACGGCGAACAGGACGGTGATCGTGTCGGAGACGACGTTCACAATCGGAGCGGACGCCAGCTGTAGCGATGGGGCCTGTGGCGCGGTGAGCCGCGTCGTCGTCGATCCCGTCGCTCGGGTGGTCACGCATCTCGTCGTCGAGCCGAAACACCTGCGCGGGCTTGGCAGGCTGGTCCCCGTCGACCTCGTCGACGTCACGACGGACGCCACGACCGGAGAGGTTCTGCTCCGCTGCACGCTGGCGGAGTTCGAGAAGCTTGACCCCGCGGAAGCGACGGAATTCCTGCCAGTGGGCGGCGGCCACGAGGGCTACGACGAGCGCGACGTGCTGTGGTGGCCTTACTACGGGCTGGGCATCCTGGGCGGCGCCGGGCTGGGCTCCGGGCACACCATGGGCGACGGCGTCCTCGAACCGCAGCCCGTCAGCTACGACACCGTCCCCTTGGGCGAGGTGGACGTGCGCCGCGGCGAGCACGTCCATGCCACAGACGGCAACATCGGCCGGGTCCAGGGGCTCGTCATCGACCCCCGCAACCACCACGTGACCCACGTGCTGCTGCAAGAGGGGCACCTGTGGGGCCGCAAGAAGGTGGCCATCCCCATCGGCGCCGTCGTTGCCGTCGACGACGGCATCCGGCTCAACATCTCCAAGCACGACGTGCAGGATTTGCCGCCCGTGCCCCTTGATAGCGATGGCGCCGGCTCGTCGGGTGACGCCGAGACGGGCGACTGAGCAGCACCGCCGCCTCGGTCGCCGGCAGCCCGGGCGCCAGTCTCCCTACGGCCTTCTCCATCTACCACAGAGAGGTGAGCGACGACAGCGACGGCCCGTTGTTCACTGCCGCTCTGCCGAGGACCTACATGGCGGTCAGCGGGGCCGCGGTCCTGACGACAACGGGGGCGCTCGTATCTGATCCGGGGCGCCGAATAGCAGGGACCGGTCTGATGCTTCTCGACGTCATGGGATTCGGTGAAGATGCCGACCCGCCGCTCGCGCCCGGTACTCGCGGCTTCGAAGCGGTCCGCAGGGTGCGGCTCTTTCACGCCGTCGCCCGTCGGATCGTTCTGAGCACCGAGGTCGGGTGGGAGGAGCGCAAACTTGGAGAGCGCAAATTCGGAGAGCGCAAACATGGCAAGCCCATCAACCAGGAGGATCTCCTCGGGACTCTGGCGGCCTTCACGGTGGTCACCATTGAGGCGATGGACCAAATGGGTGTGCAGATCAGCCCACAGGAGCGAGACGACTACTTCCATTTGTGGCTCGTGATCGGACACCTGCTCGGCATCGACTATTCACAGCTGTACCGCGGCGGTGTATGCCCAGAGGACAAGTACCCGCTGACATACGCCGAGATGCAGCTCCTGGCCAACGTGATCTTTGAGCGAAACGACGAGGCCAGTCCGCAGGGCCAGGAACTCACAAGAGCCTCGTTGGAGGAGACCAGCCGATCGCTTCCGTGGCCCCTCTCCGGGCTACCCGGAGCACTCACCCGCTACCTGTTGGGCGACGAGTCGGCCGACATGATGGCGGTCCCGTCGGCGGTCTACTCCCCGTTGGTCGACCTCCTCGATCCCTTCGATCGTCTCCTGTCACGCCGCTTGCGCACCACGATGGTGGGTCATCTGTCCACTCAGCTCACCAGGCGGCTCTATACGCGTTGGATCCGCGAACAGGGAGAGGAGCGGCCCCCATGGCAGACCCATGGACTCCGCTCGCAGCTGCGGCCCCGGCGCTGGTCACAGACAGAGACGCCTTCCTAGAGGCCCGCCCGATCCGGGACAGGATCCGCGAGGTGGCGCCAACCTCGACTTTCACGCGAGGCATACCATGCTTCGGTATGAAGATCCTTGGAGGCGACTACGACGCACCCAGGATCGACCACGGTCCGCCAACGCCGAAGACGAGGAAAGAGATCGTGCGACTGTGGACGATCGTCGCGCTCTTCTCGCTCTGCATGGCCTTCCTGGTGGTCATCACCATCATCATCTTGACCGGGTCATTCCACCAGAACATCCACTAGGCGAAGAAGTCCGCCAGCAGCGGAGCGACGAGCGCCGGGTCTACGGCGTGGGTCTGGCCCTCGAGGGTGACGTGCCTGACGTTCGGCAGGACGCCTGCGAGGGCGGCGGCGGCGTTGCGCGCCCAGTCGGGGCTGGCGCCGCCGTCCATCACGAGGGTCGGTGCCTCGATCGCCCGCAGGCGCTCGGCCGGCAGCTCGCCGGCGCCGAAGATGTCGGTGTCGTAGGGGAGCGTGTGGGCGAGCGCCTCAAGCGCAGGCCACATCGGAGTGGCCTGCATGCCCTCGACCACCTCGGGCTGCGCCATGACGCACTCGATCAGGAAGGCTTTGAGGGCCTCGCCCCGTTCGCCGGCCGCCACGAGCGCACGCAAGCGGTCCGACATGTCCGGCCCGACAGGGGGCCGTGTGTCGTCGATGAAGTAGGGCGGTTCGTACACCGCCAGCTTCTCGATCGGAACGCCGGCGGCAGCCGCCTCGAGAGCCAGATTTCCGCCCGATGAGTGGCCGTAGACGAAGGCCGAGCCGCCGGCGGCAGCGATGAGAGCCGCGAGGTCCTCGATCTCGCGTCCGACGGCGTAGGGGGCGGTGTCCCCGCTGTCCCCCCGTCCCCGCCGGTCGTAGGCGAACACGGTGAAGTCCGGCGCCAGGACGGACGCCTGGGCGGCGGCGGTAGTGCGGTCGTTGAGGGCGCCGCCCACGAGGATGAGCGAGGGCCCTGTGCCCGACCGCTCGAAGGCGATCGTCGTGCCGTCAGCGGACTCAACTGTCTCCATCGTTGTGGCTCCTTTGCTCGTGGTGGCCGAGAGGGGCGGGCCGTCAAGAGGGTGCCGGTCGCGACGACGCTGGAGGAGGCTGGGCGAAGCGCCTGCGAGCTCAGCCGGCGCTCAGTCGCGGAAGCCCGCCAGCACCTCCGCCCAGCGCTCCGGCGCCAGGTGATAGGGGGCATAGAACGAGAAACGATCGACGAGATCCCCGTAGCGCTTGCGCACCTCGGCGGCGACATCGCCCGGCTCGGCTGTGACCGCAAAGGCGTCGAGGACGTCGTCGTCGATGAGCGTCGCCATCTTCGCCCACTCGCCCAGCTTGGAGAGGTTGTTCAGCTCCGTCTGCAGATCGCCCCAGCCGTGCAGCTCGAGCACGGGCCGGTAGGCGGGAGTGGAGCCGTAAAAAGCGATCTGGCCCTTCACCATCGTCGTCGCCGTCTCCTGCTCCTCCGGCGTGCCCGTCACGATGAATCCCGGGTAGGACACCTGGAAGGACTCCCGCGAACGCCCGCTCTTGTCCAGCCCGCGCCCGAGGGCGGGCATCGTCTTCTCCCGCAGGTAGCGCTCCGTCGTGAAGCCGTGGATGAGGATGCCGTCGGCCACCTCGCCGGCGACCTCGGTCATGAGCTCGCCGACGGCCGCCAGGAACACCTTGGGGGCGCCGTAGGGGTTCGGTCCCGGGCTGAAGAACGGCGTCATGAGGGTGTGGGTGTAGAAGTCACCGCGGAAGTCGAGCTTCGTGCCCTCGTTCCACGACGCCCAGATCGCCTGCAGGGCGCGGATGTACTCCCGCATGCGGGCGGCCGGGTGCGACCACGGCATCGAGTAGCGCTTCTCGATGTGCGGCTTGATCTGCGAGCCGAGGCCGAGCAGGAGGCGGCCCTTCGAGAGCAGCTGCACGTCGTTCGCCATCGTGGCGGTGATCATGGGGCTGCGGCCGAAGGCGACGACGATGCCCGTGCCCAACTGGAGCTTCTCGGTGTGCGGAGCCGCCGCCGCCAGGATCAAGAAGGGCTCGTGCCCGGTCTCGGTGGACCAGGCGCCGTCGTAGCCCTGCGCCTCCACTTCGCGGGCCCGCTCGCCCATCTTCTCGGCATCGAAGCTCAGACCACCGTCGATCAACATGGCCTGCAACCTACTCGGGCGACCTCGATGGGCGCCCGAGGATCAGCCGACGGCGGCCTCCACCGGCCCGGCCGGCCCGGTCGCTTCGGCCGCTCCGTGATTCGCCCCTCCGGGCGCCGCCGAGGCGGCGAAGTCCTTCTGGCGGATGAGCAAGAACGAGCCGGCGGCCGCCACGAAGGCGACGACCGCCCCGATGAGCAGGATCTCGTTCAAGCCGTTGATGACGCCCTGGCCGGCGACGGAGCGGACGAGGTGGGTGAGGGCAGGGCTCGGGTCGTGCGCCCCGAGGGGCGCCGACGTCTGCCCGTTCAGCACGGCGGTGGCGATCGTGGAGGAAACGCCCCTGAGCGGTGTCGCCGCCAGCTGGCTCGAGATGGTGTCACGTATCTGGCTGGCGAAGATCGAGCCGAGGGCGGCGATGCCCGTGGCGATGCCGACCTGGCGGAACGTCGAGTTGATGCCCGAGGCCATGCCGGAGACCTCCGGCTCGACGACGCCCACGGCCGTGGAGGCGAGCGGGACGTTGATGAAGCCGGCGCCGAGGCCGGCGATGACCAGGCCGGCGATGAGGTGGGTCCAGGAGTCCGACAGCGTGATGCCCCGCATGAGGAAGAGCCCGACGCCGACGAGCACGAAGCCCGGGGCGATGAGCCACTTCACGGGCACGTGGTTCGTCAGCCGGCCCGCCAGACCGGCGGTGAGGAACAAGGCCCCGCTCAGCACGAGGAAGCGCACGCCCGTGGCGACCGCCGAAAGACCCAGCACGTTCTGCATGTAGAGGACGAGGTAGGTGAGCAGCGCGAAGAGGGAGGCGCTGACGGCGAAGGCGGCCAGCAGACCGCCGCTGAACGTCGGCTTTCGCAACAGGCTGAAGTCGAACATGGGCGCCCGCTGGCGCAGCTCGGCGAAGACGAAGGCGAGAAGGAGGACGACGCAGGCGACGAGCGACCACACGACCACATGTGACGTCCAGCCGTCGGCCGTCGAGCGGATCATGGCGAAGATGAGAGCCGCTAGCCCGGCCGAGAACGTCAGAAAGCCGATCCAGTCGGGTGTCGTCGCCGCCGGGTTGCGCGACTCGTCGACCTTGAGGAGCGTGACGATGAGGGCGAGCGCCCCGATGGGCACGTTCACGAAGAAGATCCACCGCCAGCCGATGCCGCTCGTGATGACGCCCCCGAGGACGGGGCCGACGGCGACGGCGATGCCGGTGACGGAACCGAAGACGCCGAAGGCCACGCCCCGGTCGCGACCCTGGAAGGCGTTGGCGAGCAGCGCCAACGACGTCGAGAACATGATCGCCCCCCCGATGCCCTGGAAGGCCCTCGCCAGGATGAGGAACAGTGGGCCGGTGGCGACCCCGCACAGCAACGAGCCGGCCGTGAAGGCGACGATGCCGACGGCGAAGACGATGCGCCGCCCGAAGAGGTCGGCGAGCGAGCCCGCCGTCAGTAGGAGGGCCGCCAGCGTGAGGGCGTAGGCGTCGAGCACCCACTGCAGATCCGGCAGGGAGGCGTGAAAGGCGTGCTCGATGGAGGGCAACGCGACGTTCACGATGGTGAGGTCGAGCAACAGCATGAAGATGCCGACGCAGACAGCGCCGAGCGTCCACCACTTTCGGTCCACGGTTCGGCCTCCTCGGATCGAGGGCGCTGGTGTCAGCCCAGCGCCAAAGTACCGTCAGTATATGCGTCGCCGACCGAATCGTCAATATGCCGAATGATCTTCCGTCCGGATCATCTGGTAGGGTGCCTGTTGTGGGACGAGTTGCCGTCGAGCCGACAGACGCTCGCCCCGCCCGAATCTGCTACCTGCTTCGCCGGGTGCACCAGCACCTCTACCTGGCGGCCACGGCCCTCCTGCCAGACGAGCGCCACCCCCGCGACATCGCCCTGCTGAACGTCGTCGCCGCCAACGCCCCCGTCTCCCAGCAGTGGCTGGCCGACTACCTCAGCATCAACCGCTCGGTCATGGTGAAGCTGATCGACTCGCTGGAGGCGTCCGGGGACGTCGTGCGCGACCGGCGGGCCGATGACCGCCGTTCCTATGCGCTCCGCACGACGGCCGCCGGGCGGCGGACGATCAAGCAGCTGGCCGGCGTCGTCGACGAGGCCGAGGAGATCGTCACGAGGGGGCTTTCGACGGCCGAGCGTGGGCGGCTCATCGCCCTCCTACAGGCGGTCGTCCTCCCCCACTTCGACCCGGCGCCGCCGGAGGAGCTGAGAAGGCTCTTCGGGTTTCTCGTCGCCCAGGCCAACCTGCGGCTGGAGGCGGCCTCCGACGCCCGGCTGGCGCCGAGCCGGCTGAGCGTGCGCACCGTCGTCGCCCTCGGCCTCCTTGCCCGCAACGCCCCCTGCTCACAGCAGGAGCTGGCGACACTCCTCGAGATCGGACCAGCCGCCACTGTCGAGCTCGTCGACGAGCTGGAACGGCCCGGGCTCGTGCGGCGCGCCCGCAACCCGGAGGACCGGCGCAGCTACTCCCTCTCCCTCACCCCCGCCGGCGAGGCGGCCCTGGCGGGCGGAAGGCGGATCCTCGGCGAGACGGCCACCGAGTTCACCTCGGCGCTCGAAGACAGTGATCGCCGAGAGTTGGAGCGGCTCCTCAGCACGCTCGCCGGCGTCGAGGCGGCCGCAGGGCCGGCGGCCTAGCCCGAGCGCCGGGCCACCCGGAGCGGTGCCGACCCGGCGCCGCAACCGCAGAGATGCGCTGCGGCGCCGGTGGCCGTTTCAGCTTGAGAAGGTCACCGTCTTGGCGACGTTGCTTTCGAACTAGGGAAGCGGAGCTTCAAACTGGTGGATCTATCGATCGGCGCGGTAGGTCGGCACCGCCTGACGGCGAAACGCGAAGAGCCGGATATACAAAGCGGCCCGCCGGTTCCCCGGCGGGCCGCTTCGATCGAGCTGTCAGCTGGTCACTTCAGCCAGGATGGAACCGTCAACGAAAGAACGGTCGTCGAGGTGACCGGCGAGGCTGAGGTCGATTTCGTCACCCAGACGGTCTTGTTGCCGTCTTTGCCGGGTGCCGGCTCCGTAGCCGTCTTGCTCTTGATCTTATCGACGAAGCCTGCGATGAGCCCTTGGTGATTCGTCGCGGAGTACTGGAGCGGGGTGATTGCGGGCGTCTCGAACTTCATGGTCGTGAGGATGTGCAGGAAGGACGCCTGCGTGAAGTTCCTGCCGGCTGCCCTGAGCGCCTCGACGAACGCCACGCCCCAAGCGACCCCGTAGGCCTCGTTGCCGTTCAGAACGGACGTGCTTTTGAAACCGGGGAACAGGCCTGGGGCCGCCTCGAGCACTTTGTACGTCCAGCTGATCCACGGGTCGGTGAAGCCGTTCGTCGTCGCCAGGTACGCGAAGGAGATCGCACCCGGCTCGCTGTCAGGCGTCGAACCCAGCTCGGTGGCGACGGTGGTTGGGTCGGAGCCGACCGAGGAGATCACCCACTGGGGCTTGTAGCTGAGCGCTTCGGCGTTGCCGAGAGCAGCGGCCGTCGCGCCCGGGATCGTGTCGAGGTAGACGACGGAACAGCCGGCCGACTGGAACGACTCTATGTACGGCGTGATCGATGCCGCGCCGCTGACCACGAGCGCGTCGACGCTATAAAATCTGGTCACGACCGGGTGGATGCCGCCGTAGGTCAGCCCGAGGTAGCCGTTGTGCCCGAAGTCGTCACTCTGGCCGAGGAAGCAGACCTTCTTGCCCGCGTAGTTTGCCTTGATGTACTTGGCGAGGATCTTGCTCTCGGTCGTGTAGCTCGGCTGCCATCCGGTCAGGCCCGGGTAGGTGGTGCCGTTGCAATCGCTCGACGGCGTTCCGGAACCCCCCACGCAGTTCCAGTCGATCGAGCCCGAGTTCACCATGAGCTGGGGCGTATCGACGGACTTCAGGTACGCGCGCTCAGGCGCCTGGGTTGGCGTGCCCAGCGAGCCGACGGTCGCGAACACGTGGTCCTTCGTCACGAGCGTCACCGTGTCGGCGTGCACGTCCGGATTGCCCTTGCAGCCGAAACCCGGCGTCCCGTAGCAGTCGTCGACGAGGTCGTAGAGGATCTTGCGCCCGTTGACCTTCCCGTGGTTGTTGACCCAATTGAAAACGGCGGCTGCCGCTTTGGCGACCTCGTTGTAGCCGGGTGACGCGATGCCGGTGAGCGGCACGGTCGCCCCGATCGTGATGGGCGTGCCCGTGACGCCCGTCACGTTGGGCGTCGCCGTGCCGGCGGCGGCGGCCGTGGCCGCCGTCAGCCCCACAGCGGCAAGCGCGAGGCTCGCACACACAACGGCGACGCGCGTGACCAGCCGCGTCAAATGTAAAGGTGACATGCTCACTGTCCTTTCAGCAGGCGGTGCCTTACCCCCGAAGCCGCGAGCCTACGTCGTCACGGAACGGGCCGCGCATCGGCCGCTGACGCTCTCGAAGCCCGAAGCCGCCGGACGATGACAAACCGCGTCGTCCCGGTGAGCCCGAGCGGCGCCAGGAGGACGAACACGATGAGAAGGCCGCCGAAGATAATCCCGTTCAGGCTTGCTGCGAGGTTCGATGTGGGCTTCAGCCCCGTCGCATTCACGAGCGACGTGATCCAGGTCGACGAGTACGCGTAGAAGATTCCGCCGAGGAGCGCACCCGAGAGCGTGCCGATGCCGCCGATCACGAGGAGCGTCAGCATCTCGATGGAGAGGCTCAGCTCGAAGGTGGAGGGCGAAACCAAGCCGGCGATGATCGTCGTGAGGGCTCCACCGAGGCCTGCACAGGCGGCAGCCACCACGAAGGCGAGCACGCGCGCACGCGGGAGCGAGACGCCGGCGATCTCGGCTGCGACCTCGTTCTCGCGCACGAGTCGCATTGCACGACCCGTGCGACTTCGGAACAGGTTCGCCATGAAGAAGAACGCGATCCCCGCCGTGACGACTGCGATGTCGGCGAGCCACATGTTCCCCGGCCGGGCGGCCGTGGGCGTCGAGTGCAGATACTGCACGAGCCATTTCGGGGGCCCAACGGGCCTCGGGAGGGCCAGGCCCTGGTCACCATTCGTCCACGAGCCGAACTCGGCGATGATCGACGTGAACGCCACGCCGATCGCGATCGTCATCCCCGCGAGGTAGGGACCCCGCAGTCGCGTTGCGGGAAGCCCGACGAGGAGGCCGACAATGGCGCCGACGAGCGTCGCCAAGGCGAGGTTGGCGGCAATGGGGGTGTGCGCGTGGTGATCCGCCCAGATCGCCGCCGTGTAGGCACCCACGCCCATGAACGCCCCGTTGCCCAGTGACACCTGGCCGGACACCCCGGTGAGGAACGACAGCCCCACCATCACGATCGACATCGCGGCGGCGTCGGCCAGGTAGTAGTCGGTGAGCGCCGACACGTGGTCGGACACGACGAGCGCGACGCAGACGAGGACGATCGTCGCGACGGCGCGCCAGAGCACGGGGCGCCGTGCGCGAAGCGAGGCGAGGACTTTCATACGCGCCGCGCGACCTGACGGGAGAACACTCCCTGCGGGCGGAGCACGAGCACCAGGATGAGGACGCCGAGTGCGACCGGGAGCACCAGGTTCGCGTTGAGGTAGTCCGTCACGAACTGCTCGATCACACCGAAGGCGATCCCTGCAAAGAGGGCGCCGATCGGGTTGTCCAGGCCGCCGACCGCAGCAGCGATGAACCCGACCGCGAACGGTGCCTCCATCTCCGAGGGAGTGAGACCCGTCGCGAACCCGGAGGCGACGATGACCGCCGCCACCGCCCCGACGCTGCACGAGAGCATCCATCCGAGTGTGAGCATCCGGCCGACACGGACACCGAGCAGTCGAGAGACCTCCGGCGCGTGGGCGGTGGCGCGGAGCTGCAAACCGAGATTTGTAAAGCGGAAGAGCGCACCGATCGCGAGCGCGAGGACGAGTGCCGCGCTGATCTGGAACACCGAGAGCGGCGACAGCGCGAAGGGGTTCCCGTCGAGTGTCCAGCGGATGAATGAGAAGGGAACCGGTATCGCTCGCGTGGTCGTCGACCAGATGGCGCCGACCACCGCTTCGATGAGGAGCAGCAACCCGACCGTCGCGACGATCGGATTCAGCTCCGGCTTGCCGTAGAGGGGACGGACGAACACCCGTTCAGCGACGCCGCCGAGGACCATGCCGAAGGGTATGCAGAGCACGAAGCACCACCAGAACCCAACGTGGTACGAAAGCAGTCCCATGCCGAGGTAGGCCGCAAACGTCGCGATAGCTCCGAGTGCGAAGTTCAGGACGCGCGTCGCGCGCCAGATGAGCACGAGACCGAGCGCGACGAGGCCGACGACGACCCCCTGGACGATGCCCTCGAGGACGTCCGTGACGTTGCGGGACGTGAGAAAGCCGTCCATCAGCTCGCCATTCCCAGGTAGTAGCGGCGCAGTCCCTCGTCGGCAAGCACGACGTCTGCGCTGTCGTCGGCCGCCACACGACTCGCCTGCAGCACGACGGCCCGGTCCGCCACGCGCAACGCCGACATGGCGTCCTGCTCGACAAGCACCACGGTCAGGTGCCGTTCCTCACAGAGGTGGCGGATCGTCGACATCACGCTGGCCGTCACCTGAGGCGCGAGGCCAACCGACGGCTCGTCGAGGAGCAGCAGGGTGGGGTTCCCGATGAGGGCGCGGGCCATGACGAGCATCTGGCGCTCCCCGCCGGACAGGGTGCCCGCGTGCTGGCGGCGTCGCTGCTTGAGTGCCGGGAAGAGTGCGAACTGGTCATCGAGCCCATCGGCGAACCGTCCCTTGCCGTGGAGCGCTCCAAGGCGGAGGTTCTCCTCCACCGTGAACTCCTCGATGACGCCACGACCCTCCGGGACGTGCCCGATGCCGAGGCGAGCGATGTCCTCCGGGCGGCGGCCGACGAGATCCTGGCCATCGAAGTCGATCGATCCGCTCTTGGGTCGCACGAGCCCGCTGATGGTCCGCAGGAGCGTCGTCTTGCCCGCGCCGTTCGCACCCACGACGGCCGTGACGGTCCCGGTTTCCACTACGAACGAGACATCGCGGAGCGCCTGGACCGCGCCGTAGGCAACCGACAGGCCACTCACCCGGATCACGTCTGCACTCCTAGGTACGCCTCGATCACTGCGGGATCGTCCTGGATCTCGGCGGGCAGGCCCCTTGCGATCACTTGGCCGAAGTCGAGCACGACGAGGCGGTCGACGAGGGGCATGACGAATCCCATGTCGTGCTCCACGAGTAGCACGCCCATGTCGGATCGGAGCTCGACGATCATGGAGGCAAAGTCGGCCAGCTCGCCTTCATCGAGGCCCGAGGCCGGCTCATCCAAAAGGAGGAGGGAGGGTCCGCACAGCAGGGCCCTGGCGACGGCCACCTTCTTCCCGATCCCGTAGGGCACCTCGGAGGGGTACGAGTCGGCGTAGCGCGCGACGCCAAAGCGCTCGAGCAGCGCTTGAGCCTCGCTGCGCAGGATGCGCTCGCTCCGGGTGCTCGCCGGGAGGGCGAGCAGGCTCATGAGGAACCCGCCGTTCGGTCGATTCTGTCCGCCTGCCATGACGTTCTCGAGGAGTGTGAGGTGCGGGAAGAGGCCGATGCCCTGCAGCGTCCGCGCGACGCCTGCCCGGGCGAGTTGGGAGGGTCGAAGGGTCCCGCGGTGGGCGGCCGGGAAGCGGACACAGCCTGAGGTTGGGCGGACGAATCCGCAGATGACGTTGAACACGGTGGTCTTGCCGGCACCGTTCGGGCCGATGAGCCCGACCACCTCGCCACGTGACACAGCGAAGCTGACGTCCTTCAGCGCCTGGAGTCCACCGAAGTTGACCGAGACGTCATCGACCTCAACGCTCGCGAGGGCTTCGGGGTCGGGCGGCACGAGCCGACAGCATAGTTTCGCGGCTCTAGCGACGAGACGTGGGTGACGCCCTCGGATTCTCGCGGTCGGCCGAGTGTTCCATTCGACACCTGAGCGCAGCAAGAGCCGCAGCCCGTTCGACGAGACCTGAGGCTCGAACGCGGGGCTTCGAGAGCCCAAGATCGGCAGGCCCGGCGCCGCAGCGCGTGTCGATGTGCTGCGGCGCCGGAATCGGTCGGCTCAGCTGGCGAACGTCATCGTCTTGGCCGTATTGCTCTCGAAGTAGGGCTCGATGAGCTTGAGGAACCCGGTCGCCGTCAGGTTCACCTGGGCGATGTCGGTCATGAGCGTGGCCGGCCCGTTCGCCGGCGTGTAGGTGGCCGACGGGATGAGGCCGCCGAAGCTGACCGTCCCGAGGTTCTCCTTGGCCGACAGGATGCCGGCGCGGGAGAGGTCCTTGGCGGCGATGGCTTTCCTGAACACGGCCGATTCCATCTCCGCCAGGCAGTACCCGTACATGAAGTAGCCGTCGGGCACCTGCTTCGGGTAGTAGGTCTTCTGGACGGCGAGGAACTGGGCCATGCCGGGAACGCTCATGTTGCCCCAGGCGGCTTCGAAACCGAGCACCCAGGCGCCCACCATGGCCTTCTCGACCGCCGTTGGCTTCCCGCTGGCGATGCCGGTGGACGTCATGAGGTACTCCGACCAGGCGGGCCCCTGCAGGATCCAGTGCGGGAAGTAGCCGTCGACGGCGGCGTCGCCGATGATCTCGGCGGCGGCCGTCGGGATGGCCGTGAGCACGACGTACTGGGCGCCGTCGTTCTTCATGGCGAGGGCCTGTGACGTGAACACCGTGTCCGTCTCGGCGTAGCTCGCACTCCCGACGTTGTCGAAGTGATCCGTTGCCAGGGCGGCGTCGAAGCCCTTGACCCCGTCTGCCCCGTAGGCGTCGTTCTGGTAGACGATGCCGACCTTGGCGTGCGCCTTCCCGAGGGTGTGGGTGAGGTAGTAGAGGGCGTTGGCGACGTCGGCCGCGTACGGGGTGCCGATGACCGCGTTGACCGACTGGTCCACGAACGCCGACGACTGGGCGGCCGTGCCGAGCACGACTCCGGCCGACTGGGCCGCCGCCTCGATCGCCGACGTCGTCGGGCTCCCGAACGACTGGGCGATCATGGCCACGCTCGCAACCATGGAGTTGTACATCTGCACGTGAATCTGTGGGTTGTACTGGTCGTCCTTGATGTCGAAGGCCACCTTCCAGCCGTCGATGCCTCCGTGGGCGTTGCTGTAGTCCCAGTACGCCTCCATCCCGTCGGTGAGCGGGACGCCGATCAGCTCGGCGGGTCCTGACAGGGCCGAGAGCATCCCGACGGTGATGGTCTTGGTGGCGAGGTCGACGCCCGGGCCGGTCGTGAAGCTGGCTGTCTTCGGCGCCGTTGTCGTTGTCGTCGAGCTGCTATTCGTCGAACATCCGGCGAGCACGAGCCCGAGCGCACCGAGCAGCAGTGCGGCTCTCGTACGTGTTGTGTGCATGTTCGTTGCTAGCCCTCCTGTGTCAGTGATGTGACGACGCCTAGTTCTTTCGGAACAGCTCGACGGCGCCGGACGAGCGATCCGATCCGCTGCGCGAGGCCGACGAGGCCCCGCGGCTCGAGGAGAAGGAGGACGACGAGGAGGACGCCGTAGACGATGTAGGTGGCGTCGGCCACGGGGATCCCGGTCGTGCGCGCGCCGCCCTCGAGGAAGGGGAGGTTGGCGGCCTCGTTCTGCAGGAAGGCAGGCAGGCCGACGACGAAGAGGGCGCCAAGGGCGGGGCCCCAGAGCGATCCCAGTCCTCCGACGACGATCATGATGACGTACTGGATGGAGAGAAGGAGGTCGAACTCCCCGGGCGTGACGAAACCGAGGAAGGAGCCGTACATGGCGCCGGCGAGACCGGCCATGATGGACGAGACGATGAAGGCGGTCGTTTTCGTGCGGGCGACGTTCACCCCGAGGACGGCGGCGGCGAGCTCCCGGTCGCGCACGGCCGCCATGTTTCGCCCGATGCGGCTGCGGCCGAGGTTGTGGACATAGATCATCCCGAGGCCGAGGAGGATGAAGGCGAGGTAGTAGTAGAGGCCGTTCTCGTCGATGGACAGGCTGCCGATCGACAGCCCGTTGCTGAAGCTGAAGCTCCCGTTGCCCGGCACAGGCAGGGAGCGCCCGCCCGGGCCGCCCGACACCGTCCTCCAGCTCGGGGCGAGCCACTGGCCGCCGATGAAGACGAGTCCAAGGGTGACGATCCCCAAGTAGAGGCCGCGCAGCCGCATCGCCGTCAGCGCCGTGAGGGCGCCGAGGATGCCGGCGACGACGCCTGCCGCCGGGATCCACAAGAGCGCGCTCAGGTGGAGGTTCCCACCGAGATAGCCGCCGGCGTAGGCACCCACCATGAGGAAGAAGGCGTGCCCGAGGGAGATCTGACCGGTGCGGCCGGTGAGGACGTCGAGGCCGAGGGCGCCGAGGGCGGCGATGAGCACGAACACGAGCGTCGAGAGCCAGTAGCCGCCCACCCAGAACGGCAGCAGGATGCCGACGACCACGGCGGCGACCGTGGCCACGCGGCCGGGGCGGCTCAGGCTCGAGCGGGCGAAGCGCCCGAACGAGCTCACAGGCGCTCCGCCGGACGGGAGCCGAACAAGCCGTAGGGGCGGACCAGCAGCAGGATGATCATCACGATGTAGGGAGCGGCGACGTAGAAGTCCTGCCCGAGGAAGGCGGCGTACTGCGGCTGGTAGCCGGAGGTCAGCTGCTGCACGACGCCGATGATGAAGCCGCCGATGACGGCCCCCGTCGTCGAGTCGATGCCTCCGAGGATGATGGCCGGGAAGGCGAAGAAGGCGACGTCGCTGAGCGAGGGGCTCACCGAGTTCGGGTAGCCGCCGAGGAAGACGCCAGCCACGCAGGCGACGAGGCCGGCCAGCACCCAGGCGAGGCCGTGCACGCGCCGGATGGGGATGCCGACGGCGATGGCCGCTTCGGTGTCGGCGGCGGCGCTGCGCATGGCGAGGCCGTATTTCGTGTGCTGGTTCATGAACCGGAAGGCGACGAGGAGGACGACGGCGCTCACGATCGTCCACACCTCCACCCACGTCACGGCCAGCCCGGCGACATGGGCGATGCTGGCGCCCCAGGGGTCTCCGTTCGATCGCGGGACGGCGCCGAAGGCGGCGTCGAGGGCGCCGCCCACGACGATGGCGAACCCGAGCGTGAGCATGACGACGGTGAAATCAGGCTTGCCGACGGCAAAGCGCAGCACGAGCGCCTGGAAGGCGAGCCCGGCCGCCGCCGTCAGGGCGGCCCCGATCAAAAAGGCGAGCCAGAAGGGGAGGCCGTGGGCGGATACGAGGGCGGATACGAGTAACGCACCGAGCGCCAGCAGCGACCCCTGGGCGAAGTTGATGATGCGGCTCGCCCGGAAGACGACCGTGAAACCGAGGGCGATGAGGGCGTAGATGGCCCCGAGCGCAAGGCCGGAGAAGAGCAGTAGGGCGAAGGTCTTCACGGTTCCACCTCCTCCGGATCCGGCTCGCCCAGATAGGCGCGGATCACCTCCGGGCTGGCCTGGATCTCCTCGGGCGTGCCGAGGGCGATCGTGCGCCCGAAGTCGAGGACGAGAACGCGCTCGGCCAGTGACATGACGACGGTCATGTCGTGCTCGACGAGCACGACCGTCGGGGCGAAGCGCTCGTGCACGGCGCGCACGAGCGAAGTGATCTCGCTCTTCTCGATCCGGCTCATGCCCGCCACCGGCTCGTCGAGCAAGAGCAGCTTCGGCTCCATCGTGACGACGCGGGCCAGCTCGACCCGCTTGCGCACCCCGTAGGGCAGGGTCGCCACGGGGCGGGCGGCCACGTCGGCGAGACCGACGAATTCGAGTGCCTCCATGGCGGCGGCACGGTTGGTCCTCTCCTCGCGGCGGGCGGCCGGCAGAGCGAGCCCGAGCCGCACGGCGCCCGCCCTCATGAGATGCGTGCGCCCCACGAGGACGTTCTCGAGCACCGAGAGCTGCGGGAAGAGGGCGAGGTTCTGAAAGGTGCGGGCGATCCCGAGGGCGGCGAGATCGTGCGGCCGGTACTTCGCCAGGTCCGTGCCGAGGTAGCGCAGATGGCCCGACGTCGGGGCGTAGACGCAGCTGAGGAGGTTGAACAGCGTCGTCTTGCCGGCGCCGTTCGGGCCGATGAGAGCGAAGAGCTCGCCTTTGCCGACGTTGAAGCTCACCTGGCTGAGCGCAACGAGGGCGCCGAAGGAGAGGCCGACGTCCTCGACCTCGAGCACGGCGTCGCTCATGTCGAGGACACCCCCAGGTAGGTCGCCCGCACCTGCTCGTCGGCCAGCAGCTCGGGCGTCGGCCCGGCGGCACGGATGACGCCGGTGTCGATGAGGTAGCCGTCGGGCGCCACCGCCTTGGCGAGCGAGCTCGACTGCTCGACGAGCAGGATGCCGACGCCAGTCTCGTTGATGCGGCGCAGCGCCTGGCCGATCGAGCGAATGACGAGGGGGGCGAGGCCGAGGGAGGGCTCGTCCAGCAGCAAGAGGCGCGGGTCGCTCATGAGCGCCCGGCCGATCGCCAGCATCTGCTGCTCGCCGCCGGAGAGGTAGCCGGCGTGCTGGCGGAGGCGCTCGCCGAGGAGGGGGAAGAGCTCGATGGCTTGCTCGCGAAGCTCTGCGGTGCGGGCGCGGTTGTGGGAGGAGAAGGCGCCGGCGCGCAGGTTCTCGTCCACGGTGAGCTCGCCGAAGACGTGGCGGCCCTCGAGCACCTGGGCGATGCCGCCTCGAACGAGACGGGCGGCGTCACGACCCGTGACGGGGCGGCCGGCGTAACGGACCTGGCCGCGGAGGATGCGCCCTCCCCGGTAGGCGAGGAGCCCGGAGACGGTGCGCAGGAGCGACGTCTTGCCGGCCCCGTTCGGGCCGAGCAGGCAGACGGCCGCCTTGTCCTTGACGACGAGCGAGACGCCTTGCAGGGCAAGGACACCGCCGTAGCCGACCGTGAGGTCCTCCACCTCCAAAAGGGGCGCGTCCGCACCGCTCGGCGACGTCATGCTCACCCCGGCCTTACGTGCGAGCCGGGCGAACCTCGGCGGCGAGCTCCTCCTCGTCGAGGGCCGATTCGAGCACCGCCCAGAGAATCCGGGCGCTCACCTCCCCGGCCTGCCGTGGGCTGTAGGCCACCATGGCGTTGGTGGCGAAACCCGAGAGCTGCAGGACGAAGGCGTCGATCACCCACTGCGGGGGGGCCTTCCTGCCACCGAGCGCCTGCCAGGCCGCCGTCGCCAGCTGGCGGGCGTACTCGTCGCGTCGGGCGATGAGGGTACGCAGCGAGGCGCTGAACGCTGGGGGGGTGCCAGGGCGCTCGACGTGGATGTCCCAGAAGGCCCGCCCGACGAGGCGCCGTAGGAGCTCGTGCAGCGCCACGGCGGACTCGATCAGCCAGGCCTGCACGTCTGCCCCAGGCGGTGGCGGCCCGGGCATCTCCGCGGCGACGAGGTCAAGGACTTCGCTGACGGCGGCAACGAGGAGGTCGCCGTGCGTGGCGAAGTGGCGAAACACCGTTCGCCGGCTCACCCGGGCCGAGTCGGCTACGTCATCGGCAGTGACCTCGAAGCCCTTCTCCGCCAGCACGATGACGGCGCCCTGGAGGATGCGTGCACGCGCCCTGGCGCGGGTTTCCTCCCCGAGCGTCGGCCGCCCGTCGGAAGTCAGATCGCTGTCGGCCTGCTCTCGCATGTCACCTCCCCCTCGCTCCGTCCGCTCCCGGTCAGCTCGGCTGGCGAGCCATCTGTGACATCCTACTACGCCATTATGGCATGGTAGAGTGTCATATCGACACTGCTAAGGGCCAAGAGGAGCCCGCTGGTACTGACGCGTCGGAGATGACAGCGGGGGATCGCCTGCGCGCCGCCGAACAATTCCTCCGCAAGATCGTGCAGCGATCGTCACAGGTGCTGGCCATCTATGACGCCGACGGCGTCTGCAGGTTCGTGTACGACTCGCCCAACCCGCTCGCCGGCTGGGGCCAGGAGCTCGTCGGCCGCTCCCCCGCCGAGCCGGGCATCAACCTCATCCCGCCGGACCAGCTGGCGGAGGCGGCCGAGTGGTTCGCCTCCGTGGTGGCCCAGCCGGGCGAGCACGACCCGGTCGTGTTTCGCGTCCGCCATCGCGACGGCTCCGAGTTCTACGCCGAGGTCGTGGCGACGAACCTCCTCGATGACCCCGACGTCGCCGGCATCGTGCTCGACGCCAGGGACGTGAGCGAGCGCCGCGCCCTCGAAGAGTCCCTCCGTCACCAGTCGCTCCACGACCACATCACCGGGCTGCCCAATCACGCCCTCTTCATGGACCGCCTCGGCCACGCCCTCGCCCGTAACCTCGGGCGCGTCCCCGCCCCGCTCGTGGCCGTCCTCGTCGTCGAGCTCGACCGCTTCAAGCTCGTCGTCGACTCCTTCGGCCATTCCATCAGCGATCAGCTCCTCGTCGAGACCGCCGGGGTGCTCGTTCGGTCGGTCGACGCGGCCGACACCGTCGCCCGGCTGAGTGGGGACGAGTTCGCCGTGTGCTGCGAGAATCTGCGTGACGAGGGCGAAGTCGTCGCCACGGCCGATCGCCTGGCCGATCGCCTCCGCGAGGCCATGGTGGTCGACGGCCGCGACTTCCAGTTGACGGCGAGCATCGGCATCGCCATGGGGCGCAACGAGTACGGCGTCTCGCCCGAGTCGCTCCTCCGCGATGCCGACGTGGCCCTCTCGCGGGCCAAGGAGCGGGGGGGTGATCGCCATGAGGTCTTCGACGAGACGGCACGCCTGCGGGCGCTCGAGCGCTTGGAGCTGGAGAACGGCCTGAGAGCGGCGCTGCGCCTGCGCGAGCTGCGCTTCCATTACCAGCCGACGATCAGGCTGGCCGACGGGAGCATCGTCGGCGCCGAGGCGCTCGTGCGCTGGCAGCACTCCACCCGCGGCCTGCTGATGCCCGCCCAGTTCATCCCGGTGGCTGAAGAGACCGGTCTCGTCGTGCCGCTCGGCAACTCCGTCATCGAGGCGGCCTGCCGACAGGTGGACGTCTGGCACTCCGCCCCGGACACCCGCCACTGGACGGTGGCCGTCAACGTCTCCGGCCGCCAGCTGAGCGATGCCGGCCTCCTCGACGTCGTGCAGAGCGCCTTGGCGGCCTGGGGCGTCGCCCCCGAGTCACTCTGCCTCGAGATCACCGAGAGCGCCCTCATGGCCGATCCGGACGAGGCGGCCGCTACCCTCGGCGCCCTGCACGAGCTCGGCGTCAAGCTCGCCATCGACGATTTCGGCACCGGCTACTCGAGCCTCACCTACCTGCGACGTTTCCCCATCGACGCCCTCAAGATCGACCGCTCCTTCGTGAACGGCGTGAGCGAGAACGTCAAGGACGCCACGATCGTGGCTGCCGTCGTCGCCCTGGCGCACGCCTTCGGCATCCCGGCCATCGCGGAAGGGGTCGAGACGGCCTCGCAGGCCGCCCAGCTCACCGACCTCGGCTGCGATTTCGCCCAGGGGTACCTGTGGGGCAAGCCACAACCGGCCTACCGCCTCAAGTGGCCGGCCAAGCCGGACGCCTGAGCGGCGCCCGGCCATCGCCGGGGTGGCACCGCCGGCGACGCACCGGCACCGCCTCGGAGGAGGCACGCGGGTCGACTCTCCGAGGCGACCGTGGTAGACACCAGCGCTAGTGCGAAGCCTGCGGGCGCTGGTACTCATCCTCGTTGCCGTCGCAATGGTCGGGTGCTCCTCGAACGCCGCCGGCCCGACCACGACGAAGCCCGCCACGACCACGACGAGCACGCTGGCGACCACGACGACGGTGAAGGCGGCCACGTGGACGGTCACCGACGTGTCCGACAGCAACGGGCTCATCGACGTCTCCTGTCCAACGGCGACCCTGTGCGTCGCCGTGGACGACAACGGTGACGTCGTCACCTCGACCGACCCGACAGGCGGCACGAAGGCCTGGACGGTGACCGACGTCGACTCGACAAACTCCATCAACGCCGTCTCCTGTGCCACCGCCAGCCTTTGTGTCGCCGTGGACGACAACAGCGCCGTGCTCGTCTCCACCGACCCGGCCGGAGGTGCGTCGGCCTGGAAGGTGGTCGCCCTCAACGGCGGCAGCGTCATGAACGGCGTCTCCTGCCCGAGCACCAACCTGTGTGTTGCCGTGAACCAGAACGGCGACATCATCACCTCCACGACGCCCACCGGGCGGGCTGGCTCGTGGCGGATCGTCGATGTGGACGGGGAGAACATCTTCGCTCGCGTGTCCTGCCCGACCGTCAGCTTCTGTGTCGCCGTCGACTCAAACGGCAACCTCTTCTCCTCGAGCGACCCGACCGGTCGGGCCTCGGCCTGGAAGCTGGCCAAGGTAGACGACGTCGCCGGCGGCTCGAACGAGTTCGGCGACGTCGCCTGCCCGACGGCGAGCCTGTGTTTCGCCGTCGGCTCGGGAAGCTCGGGCAACCTGTTGTTCAGCTCGACCGATCCCGGCGGCGGCGCCTCGGCATGGACCTCGACCAAGGGCATGGACGGCAGCGCTCCGATGGACGCCGTCGGCTGCGTGAGCGCTCAGCTGTGCTTCCTCGAGGACGTCGCCACCGGTGTCGTCGCTTCCAGCGACCCCACCGGGGCCGCCTCCACCTGGACCCTCGTCAGCCCGCAGACGACCGAGGGCAACCACGAAGGCGGGGGCATCTCCTGTCCGAGCGCCAACCTGTGTGTCGTCGTGGGCGACCAACAGGTCGCCTGGTCTGCCGACCCGGCCGGCGGTCCGTAGCCCTCCGGGCGGCAG
>Ga0187883_10000274_pt1 | contig 35389 bp, 21 predicted proteins | sample June2016WEW_20_1_2_FD_132966 | JGI IMG/M metagenome (GOLD analysis project Ga0187883, IMG submission 132966) | Peatland microbial communities from SPRUCE experiment site at the Marcell Experimental Forest, Minnesota, USA - June2016WEW_20_10 | ecosystem: Environmental > Terrestrial > Soil >...
CCGAGGAGAAGATTTTGAGCACCGCATGAGCGTAGGGCATCCAGTTTGACTCACCAAGCATGAGGCATTCGATGACGTGGTTCCTAAGTCGAACGGCGATCGGAAAGCTCTGCGCTTCTCTCCTGTTGCCAAGAAGTTGTTCGGCATCCCTTTGAATCATCACGATCGCGGCGAGCTTGACGTTGCTTAGGTCCAGCCAAATGCTGGGTACCACACCGAACATTCGTAGACAGTCCCGCACCGCCGCTTTTATTCGCTCGGTTCTCTCTTTTTTTGGGTTCTCGATCTGTGTGGTCAATAGGACTTGAGCGAGACAATTGGCCTTGGCGAGGGCTTGTCTCGACATCAAATATGGATCGTCTCGTCTGCCCCACAGAGTTTCTGGCATTTCCAAAATGGCGCACGCAAGATCGCGTCTCTTTCCACGACGATTGAGAATATAGTTCTGCATGCGCTCCGACGTTGTCTGATTCAGTTCTCTTTGTTGATCGCTTTCTATGGCAGCAAGCTGGTGCGAACTCCATCCGGGGCCAGGATGGTCGGCAACCATAGGGAGACTCTGGGACAGGAGATCGGCGGGTGCGGAAATAATTCGGATTGAAAGGTGTTCGGCCCAGTGCAGTTCTAGGATGCCGTCCGCGTTCGTTCCGGGTTCGGCCGGGCCTAGATAAGATTGCAGACCGTCGGCGATGATCCTGGGTGCGTCTTGCGTGGTGTTGAAGACATAAAACTCGAGGGGAACCTTGACCTGGTTCGCGCTGAGTGCCTGAAGTACGTTGAACTGCTTTTTGCGTGACTGCTCAACTAGGGTTGGCGAACGAGTGAGTTTCGCAATCCGTCCGTCCAAAACTGGCACTGCGACTCTGTGCTTTACGCGGCTGAGATTGGGTGCGCGCTCGAATCCTGCCGCTGCAAGGTGGGCGTCGAGCTGTCCGACTATGCGGGCGCGATCCGGAAACGACACCCCGCTTCCGCCTGGCAAATTTCTGTCGCCGCTGCCCGGCGCGAGCCTAGGTAGCGTAGAGAACCTACCTTCGGTCAACATCGGAGACAGTAGACGGTTCTTTTCCAACTGGGGATTGCCGGACAGCGTACGAAGCCATTCGACCACCGCGCCCTCCTTGTGACGCTCGAAACGGACAACGGGATCTGAAAAATGCGTAGTCGTCTGGGAATGCGACGACCTGTTGCGGCTAAGGTGAACTGCAAACGAACTGTGATGATAGCCTGACCAGCGAGGGCTGCCGTTAATGTTGGGAACGAAAACATCGAGTTTTCTTGCAGGGGCACCGAAGCGATCAGGATGGTCTAAGGAGCCCCAATTTCGAATGGACCCTCGAACCACAACGTGGATTCCTGGCTTCTGAGGAAAAGTCGCCACGGAAACGGATATGACGTGCGCCCAATAACCTCGGTCTTCATCGGTAGGTGGGAACGCGATGAGTTCAACACCGTTGAAAAGGCTCGATTGGGGTGTTTGCGGAATCAGTATCTTTTGATCTCCAATGCCGAGAAGGATTTCTTTCGAAGCTATCGCGCGTACCGCATTTGCCGTGAGCACCTCGAAGAGCAAACGATCTTCCGGCACCGCGCAGACGCCATCGTGGTCCTTCATACGGGTCGACACTTTGCGCATGCCCCAGTTCTTTGGATCACGTGGAGTCTGAGCGATTTGCTGAATCTGCTGGCGACGCGATTCAACGTCGGCGTAAAGAGTGTTTAGCCAGAGGGTCAGTGCATTCTCGAGAGACTTTTTGACGCTCGGAGCAGGCTTATCAAGAAAGTAAAGCCTTAACCCTTGCGGCCCGTCCTGCTCTCTGACTTGTTCCATAAAGGCAACTCCAGCAACAAAGCAGGCTAGGAACTCCTTGAGACCAACTAACCAGATGTTGAATCGTCCGCGGCGCGTATCTTCTTGAGACCACTGGCTTAGAGTTCGATACTCAGTTCCACCGAGTTGAAAATACGTAAGTACTGCGTTCCTCTCTGGAAACGCATCGGCGCTCCACACAGCGACCCTCAGTGAATCAACTCTACTCATAGTTCAGGCCCTCGGTTTGCTTGAGTGCATTGTAAAAGGGTCGGTAAAGCATCCGCGCGACTTGCGCATCGTCGCAATTTGATGAATCAAGTGCCATTTTGAGTTGATGAACCGCTTGTATCAGTGCGCTGCTGGAAGGAGTGTCGTGCGAGTCGTTGAACGACTCGGGAGCGAAAGCGCTATCGATGAAGCCCACGAATACCGGGCATCCTCCGCGAATACCGCGACCCACGCCCTGCCACAACTGGGCCAGCAAGTCCCAAGCGAATTGCGCCTTGTGCTCTGCAGACAATGAGCGATAATTTTGCGGTCCGCCGAGACCAGAGCGCAGAATTCCTGCGGCAGCGTATCGCATACGACGTGCTCTGTCCCCGAAGGTCTCTCCCTGTCGCGGCTCGACCCCAGCCTCGAATCGTTCGAGGGCGAAGCGGTTTAGCCGGCCAACGACCGAGCTCAAATCATCAGGATGGGGATGCGGTCGGTGAAGAAAATAGATCGACGAAATTGCGGCTTTCTTGTTTGAGTTCAAGATATTGTAGCCTCGCGACACTATCTGAATCGGCGCGACCAATATCGAGTACTCAGGTTCCTCGCCAAATCTTTCGATCAGCGAGCGGGCCAGTGGCTGGACGCCGTCTCCTATTCCGCTCGAGATTTCTTCTTGATCATCGGGATCTTTCTGTAAGCAGAAAACTTTCCAATTGGCCGAGCCGCGGTTGTTTCGGACCGCACGGCTTAAGGCATTCGCGACGATAGCCGAATCAAGGTAGGAGTTGACTACGAATAATGCGCGACGGCGGTTCTCTTGCAGTTCGGAACCCCAGAGCTCCTCGCTCCTGGTCCAGTGATTCTCAATGAGACTTTGCTCTCCTCTCGCCCGAACCATGTGATCAGCAATTATCCGCAGGTTATGTCGGCGGTCCTCTGGAGGTGATCCGGAAATCCGGACTGCACGCTGATGATGCGGTTCGACTATCTTCACCAAAGCGAATCGTGATCTCTCGATAGCTTTAAGTTCCGCATCCGGCTGGAGTAGGACCGCGTGTGTCGGAACTTGGACGTCAAAGCAGGGCGACGCGGAGTGAATGACCTCGCCCGTAGAATGATCGACGCGCGCGCCTTTTCCTCCGGCCCAACTCGTTCCTGACATCATGAGCACATGAGGGCCGGCCTGGCCTTCGGCTTTTAGTAGATCGTGTAGATGAACTATCAGGTGGCGACCGACGCCAAGATGGCTGATGAGGGTGAGCTTACCGCCAAGACGCGCCTTCGAGTGGGCCTCAGCTTCTTCCCACAAGAGACCGAACACAGTGCGGGCGGGATTACCCGGCAATAATGTTCGGTAGTGACGAATCAAAGGGCTTGCCCGGAATAGTCCCACATCTTCAATACCCAGTTCGTTGGCTACTCCTGGCTGGGCCTTAACAAGCCAGTTGTAGGTTGAAAGAATCAGGTCAGATATCACTGCGAGCGAGATGGCTAAGGCGCAGTGACGCCGTCCGGCAGCATCAGCCTCGCGGGCTGAATTGAAAGCTCGGAGGGTACTATCGAGCATTCTCTCTATTTGTTCGACGATCGGTTCGTAGCTATCTGCTAGAAGCACTTGTCTTGCGATTTCTCCGAGCGAAGAGGCCGCTTCGCTAATGCTTATGTCCGAATATTCTCCCGAGGATGACTTTTCGGATTCACCAGCTTCTTCGACAGAGATCGACCACGCTGCGACAGAGCGCGCGATCGCGGATGCAGCACGCATGACCTCAAGAACCCGGTGCTCAGCTGCTTCATCAGAGTCTTCCGAGTGCACCTGATCGAGAGAGAGACGACAGAGAATGCTGGCAGCCGTAAAGGGCCCTCGTTGATAGATGTCGGATAGGAATACTCCCTCCGTTTGGAGCAATCCGTACACTGATGCGACTAATTTTGAAAGTGTGTGAAAGTTGCTCTGCCATTTGGCGATCGTTCGCCGTCCAAACTGCGCCCCGCTCCGTATCCGAAGAGCCTCGGCTGATCTGCGGGCGACCTCAGGAACATATACTCCGCGTTGAGCACCCATTATTGGTTCGCGTGGAGCGAAAATTCCGTCGAGTTCCTTCTGTACCGCGTCAACCTCATCGACGATGACAAGGTCAACGACATACTGGAGCAGTTCCGGAATGGTGACACGCTCCTTTAGTACCCAAGGGTCCGGAGTCATGTAGGCAAACGCCGCCGGCGTCATCAGGATGACTTGCGCATCCACCGCAGTACGCTGCTGTTGTTGAGCTGGGCATACCGGAAACAGGGGGCAGAGACGGTGCCGTCTATTGCCTTGAGGTTCCGGTAGATCGTAGGCGTCGTTGTTTACACCGGCTGCCAACTCCGTCGCGTTGGTCTTTCCATCATCTTGATTGGTAGCCCGACTCGGCAGAATGTTGCGACATGGCTTGTCACGCCAACTGGGCCAGTGAGACGATTGTTCGCGTCCGAGAACGACGACGCGTTCCTTCTGCCATCCGTCCAGCGGACATGCAGTGCTGAAGCCGCTGCCGATTTGTCCGAGTCGTGAAAGGGACATGCTCCCCTCGGCGAAGGCACCTTCCCAGTGAAGTGCCTTCAAGTGCTCTTCACGCCGCTGGAAACTCGCTAGTACAGTCGCGGAAATCCCGTGCCGCTTGAGCCGGTCAGCAAGGGTCGCGGCTTGGACGGTGTCACTCACGAGCAGCGCAACGCGTTTACCTTTTCGGCCAAGTGCAAGAGCGAATAGAATACCGAGTACCAAAGTGGATTTTCCCGACGAAAGCATTCCCACTACGTGCACCGCCCCGTCGAGCGTAATTGTCCTGTTAGAGTCGGAATCTCCTGAACCCATTGTTTCCATTCTTAGTTTCCGAAGGCGGTCCGCGAGTGCGAGAGGTGGCAAGGCGTCCGCGGGCCAATCCTCCTCGCATTCGCGCGCATCCACCTTCTTAGCGACCGAGAGCATCTCGTCCAAATTCAGTTTAATCGGCGGGTTGAGCTCGCGAGAACTTAATACGTGCTGTCGGAGAGTCGAGTCCTGTGGCGGAACGTTCGGGATTTGATAACGAAGCACCACCTCGCCGTCGTTAAGCGCCACCAGCGCTTCTCCTGGACCGGCTGGGCCGTCCTCGCTCCGCGTCCAGGGCGCGACTTTTGCCAGCCATGTGTCTAGGACTTCCAGAAGCGTGGTCGATCTGGCCGACCTCAGTTGAGGGATCTGATTGACGAAATCGAAACACCGGAGTGTTTCCTGCGTGCGCTGATAGCTTCGGCAAGCATCGTCCCAGAGGGCGGCGGACCCAAAATGGGCGGCGAAATGCCTCAGTATGGCCAACGCTTTGACAGCCTCTCGGCCGACGGTTGAACTATCAAGCAGGCTTGGATAGCCCATCATCAATAAGGGGACTGTCAGAATATTTTCATTCGGAAGAAACCGCGAGAGAAACCGGAGGCAGATCTCGGTCAATGCAAGAGTCCGACTCGCATCGGCCGACATGCTCTCAGCCGATGGGTCGATACGTCGCAGCGTAGAACGATACTCGGCAATGAATTCGCGATCGGATCTCACGAAAGCTCCTTCACTAGTTTGGACACGGTCGTGAGTCGGACAGGCAGTTTCCTCCATGACTCACGCAATGCGAGAAACCGACGCTCATAATCAGGTGTCACTTTCCGGAGGTAGTCAGGAACGACGAGCAGGCACTCGTGACTTCTCGCGAACTCCTTGAATCCTTCGAAGGTTCTCGCGAGTGTCGCCGGAGAAAGATAATCCTTGACGTCGATCGCAATCTTCCGCTTTCGATCTGGTGACTGCGCCACGATGTCGACCCGATCGAGCTCCGGCCACAAGACACAGTTCCATCCTGCTTTGCTGAGTTTGCGTTCGACTTCGAGCTCGGCTCGTCCCGGAAGACACCAAAAGATGCGAAAAGGCCGAGCGAGCTGTCGGACTTCGTTAGAGAACTCAATCGTGTCGTAGTTGCCGGACAGAGCTTGTTTGAGCGCCGCGGGATCGCGGCAGTCTGTCTCGTGCCGTTTGCCGCCTCGATCGAGAGGCCTGAGCAGCGTCCCGGACATCTTGCAAATCCGCAGGCTTCCTAAAGCTGCCATTGATTCTGGCACCGGTTGATAAAAGTGGCCGAGCAGGTCTCGGGCGTCACGGTCCATGAGTACCGGGTAATCGTTCAAGATGCGGGCGACGCTTTGAATTACAGGTCTCTCGATCACAAGTCGGCGCCAGTTGCGATAAAACTCCGGCCCATCGGACCGGTTGAAGCAGATCTTGATGAGACGCTCGTAGCCAGCGTTCTCTCTGAGCTCCGCTTCTGGATCGAAGCCTTTCCCCGCAAGCTCGAAGCCCTCTGTGCTGACAGCTCCATTTTGGATAAGCCTCGCTGCCGTGAACTCGCCATCTACATCCCACGACAAATCTGGAACCCACTTGTAAAGGGGTTGGGCGGCCCGCCGCACTGCTTCCCCGAGTTCAACCGGCCATGTCGCGGAGCCGTCGGCAGCGTTGAGGGCCGAGGCAAGATCGAAGGCGCGCCTAAGACTTTCGGGATAGCCTCCTTTCAGCGAGCCGTGCCGATCTAGGCAATCCTGAAGCTCGACGAGCGCCCTGGCGTACAAGGCGAGCATGTCGCGAGAACTGACAGCTGGTCTCGACGGCTGTTCAATTTTCGTAAGACGGGCGAGGACCTCTTCTGGAACAGAAATTTTGTTGCTGAAGTAGCGGTACAGAGAGGCCCGGCCGATTCCGAGCGCTCCAGCGCACGCGGCCTTCCAACGCCGACCATGTTGGGGAGCGAAAAGTGCCTCACATCGTGAGAGAAAATCCTCGCCGCGCATCATCCACCACCCAAAATATATACTGTCTCAAGTGTCTCAGGTCAATTTGCGCAGTGCACGATTATCCACAGCGGATCTGAGACGCGCGAAGCGGAGTGCTGCACAGACGTGACAAAACGAAGTGTTCGGCGCAGCCGATGGCGCGGCGTGCCAATGGAGTCTCGCGTTACCACTCAGAGCGGCAAGAGGCGGAGAAGTGGCTGGGTCAGGTCGGGTTAGTGGAGGTACCCTCCGTAGGTATTGAGATCTGGTACTTTCTGTACAATAGTACCAGGTGTCATGCGAGCCATTGGGAAAGCGACGGCCGGGCGACGCAAAATTCACGTCGACCTGCCGGAGGAAATCCACCGGAAGCTTCGTGTGAAGGCGGCGTTGGAAGACATATCGATGCAGGCCTTCGTCGCGCGTGTGGTCGCTAAGGCGGTCAAAGACGTATCTATCCCCATGGGTGCGAATGATCGTTCGAGAAAAGAGGGTTGAGCAGGTGTAGAGGAGCGGCAAAGGCTCGCGCACTTCTGGCGCGCAAACCATATCCGCAGGCCCGCGCTTTTCAGCTCAACGTTTGGCGAGGATTCGCAGTGAGATGCCGATCTTGAGGCGCCGGTTGAATTCGAGTCCGAGCCATGTGCCGGAAGCCCAGTAGAATAGTGGTCGGCGGGCAATGGCGAACAAAAGACGAATATGATAGTTTGCCCGGCTGTGGATACTCCTTCTTGGGATATGCCCGCGGCCTATCGAGATCTGAAGGGCGTGGGTTACGTAATGCGGGATCCTCTCCGTGAGGCGGGTCACCGGGCTATGGATGCGTCATGAAAACGCCTGGAGTGGGGGAAATGGAGGCAGCTTTTGAGGCGGCGGGTTTGATCGGTGTGAGCCAACCGAAATCAGTACATCCGATAGGAGAATCCGGTTCCCGCTCATTGAAGCGGTTTCTTGGAGCCGACGAACAATTCTCGGTCTGTAAGACATCGTTTCAATACTGAGGACACGAAATTGCAGAGTAGTGTTTCGGACCTTAGAGAACGGCGCGAGGGTAGACAAACAAACGTTCTCCCTTTGCCTAGGCGGATTGCCACTGATCATGAAACGAAAATTTTCTCCTATGATAAGAACAGGGGAACGAAGAATATCGGAGCTGCGCGTGGTCGCGAGCTCGCGACTGTTTTGCGGCAAATCAACGAGACGGCGGAATTCCGTCAGCGTTCTGACTTAGCCTCGTTCGTCAATTGGAAAGGTAACGCAGCGGCTCCAATACACAGGTGGCTGCGCTACAGAGAGGCATACTCGCCGCATTTGATCACGAAACTTTCGCTTGGCGATAAGATACTAGATCCCTTCTGCGGCTGTGGGTCTATCATGATTGGGGCCGCCGAGCGCGGCTTCACCTCGACAGGCATCGATATCAATCCTTTGGCCGTATTTGCAGCAAGAGTAAAACTTGCTCCGCTTTCACGTATGCAACTTGTGGCCATTCGCACGTTTATCGATGGTCTCTGCGGCCGAATGAAGTCAAAAGCGCTCTGGCCTCTGCCTGCACTCTCCATCGCCTTGAAGGTTTTCGAGCCGGAGATTCTGGAAACATTGCTTCGACTCAGGTCAATATTCGAGTCGGACTTTTCTGCGGACAAGTCCAGCCGCGATTTCCTGCACCTCGCGTGGCTAGCAATTCTCGAAACAGTCGGAAGCTATTTTAAAGAGGGCAATGGAATTAAGTATCGAAACAAGAAACGTCTGAAAACCGGGTATGTTCGGCGACTCGAGGGGGAGTGGCAATACGAACGGTTCGGACGGGACCAGAAGCAGTTTGTACTCGATGTCTTTTCCTCGCAGGTGAGGCTGATGTTGAGTGATACAAGGTGCTGGCGGAAAGGGCGGTGGCGGGATCAAAGCGTTATTCAGGGAAATGTCCTGGCGATGGATGAACTTCTTGCAAAAAGTAGATTTGATTCGATCGTTTTCAGCCCTCCTTACGCGAATCGCTTTGACTACTTTGAATCCATGAAAGTTGAGTTGTGGTTCGGAGGATTCGTAGACTCCTACGAATCTATCGGGCGATTCCGCAAGGCATCGCTGCGCTCGCATCTGGGTGCGGATTTGACCCGCTCATATGGTCGTGTCGATTCTCTAGAGCGTTTGATTATACTCATGGATTCTGGTGCAAGCAGTTGGCGCATGGGTGTGCCAGAGTTGCTGCGCGGCTATTTCGATGACATGCGGATGACATTGAGACATTGCAAGACTTTGGTCGGGGACGGGAAATGTTTTGTCGTGGTCGGGAATTCCGCGTTTGCCGGCGTCATCATCCCCACGGATGTACTACTTGCAAATTTGGGCCTTGAGTGCGGATTTAAGAAGGCAGAAATTTTAGTGGCGCGACATCTCACCGTCGCGCCCCAGCAACGCACTCAGCTTGCAAATTTGGAGGATAACATGCGCGAGAGTGTGGTGGTGCTTTCTTAATGAGTAGTTTCCGTAAATCCTCTGTAGCTCAGCACGAACTGTTCACAACACTGAGCTCCAGTCGGACGTGCGGAGTGGAGGCTTCTGATCTTTTTCGGGAAGTATCTTCATTTCCTCCATTCGAGGAAATCTCGAACGGTGAATTGTTTTCGCTCAGTCTGAGTAGCAATAGCGCGAACCTCACACACGGCTTACATCGCTTTCCAGCAAAGTATGTTCCGCGCGTTCCGGCATGGGCTCTGGACGAGTTCGCCAGTAAGAACGACGTGGTCCTCGATCCTTTCTGCGGATCGGGAACGACACTGGTAGAAGCGCTGTCGCGCTGTAAAGTTTCCATCGGTATGGATTGCGATCCGCTCGCGTGCATGATAACAACTTCAAAAACATCAGCCCTCAAGCACGATAGAATTCACGAACTAGGTCAACAGATTCGGAAATCGTGGCATAGAGCCGCTCCGGAGCTCGACGTTCCAATGCCGGGTGTTATAAATTTTGGTCACTGGTTTTCGGAGAGTGCATGGGGTGATTTACAGTCCCTTTTCGCCACGATTTCCCTGCTGAACTGCACGAAACAAGAGCGTGACTTTCTTCTTTGCATTTTCAGTTCAGTCCTTCGCTATGTCTCGAACGCCGACGACCAAACCCAAAAAACGTATGTTTCCGGAACGCTGAGGAAAGATGCTCCGGAGGTAGCCTCGACGTTTTGGAAATCCTTCGCGAAGGCGTTGACCGGGGTTAGGGAACTCGATGCATTGAGGCTTCGGGAGGCTGAAGCTAGGATCATGCGAGGCGATGCCACAAACATTCAGCTAAAGCCTGGTTCTGTTGATCTTGTAGTTACCAGTCCGCCGTACCTGGATTCAGTAGATTACATGTATAACCTGATGCTTGAGTATTTCTGGCTGGGATCGCTGCTTGGAGTGCCGGACAGGAAGACGTTTAATCAAATGAGACGGATGCCGACGGGCGCCAAGAATCCGCTCGCTAAAGGTCCAAGCAACTTACCAGCCTGTCTCGCGGACTTAATCTCAGAAATAGATATCCCGTCTAGTCGGATCTCGGCGACGCGCTCATATTGCGCAAGCATGGCGCGACACTTCAGATCCGCGGCGAGGATCATGAAGCGAAACGCGCGCTACGTCTTAGTCATCGGAAACAGCAAAAGTGGAAAAGGGGTTCTTCCAATCCATGATTCGCTCATCCGGCTTGCAGCAGACGCGGGCTTTGCCTTCGAGAAGGCGTTCGCTTATCGCATCCGGAGGCACTATATGAAGTTTCCACGAGCGGGCAGAGGGGGAATTATTACCATGGATTGGATAATCATTCTGAAAAACACGCAGGAGCAGATTCGCTACCCAGGTCGCCTCCCGTTGCCCGATTTCACTCTTCGCGGCGATGAGGTCGCAAATTGATCCATGCCCTCCGCTCCCCTTCAAACCCAAGACTACTGGCGCGTGAACAGCTACGGATATCCGAATCCGTTCGTCGAGGAAAGCAAGTCCCAGGAAGCTTGGGTTACTTTCAAGACGTTCTGCGATCACGACAACGGTGAATACGCTTCCGTGAAGTCGTTTTGGGAATCAAATCGCGCGCCGCGCAAGCTTGACAGCCATGCTGTGGAGAGCTGGAAGGCGACATTCGAGGAATTCGGGCTCCTATATGTCATAAGCCGATCTAACAAGGTGATCATCACTCCCGCGGGCAAACAGTTTTACGAAGCCGCCGCTCGCGAGCACGAGGACGACCTTGTCTGGATTGGCTTAAATCTGTTGCTTAGGTATCCGCTTCGGGGACCTCCCCGCGCGCGGAGCAAAAGTGCGGCACACGAAGAATCGAACCTTTTGCTCTATCGCTTTCTGTACTCAGCAATGCGTGATCTTGGCGATTATTTCTGGTGGACCGAGCTGGAGCACATTTTTTGCCGCGTGTTTGCGACCTCAGAAGCAAAGGCAGCAGTAGAAGCGGTCCGCCAGATTCGGCAGGACCCGTCGCGGCTCGCGGCGTTCCCGCTCCCCGTTGATAAGCGAAAGGGCGGATTTTACAACTCACTGAATCAAGTCGCCGTTCATGCCGGCATGAATCATCTTGTACTTATTCAGGATGATGAAAGTGACCACTACGGGGCGAACGAAAGTCGCCGACGACATTTCATAAACCGCAAATATCTTTCAATGGTCTCCGTTGCCCTAGGAGATTCGGTTTCACCATCTGAATGTGCCGGCAGCGCTCTGTATGTAGACCGACTTGCTACCGCCCCCTCCTTTGATGACGAGCAGTCGTATTTTGACTATCTTGGAGCTGCCGTATCAACGTTCGCCAGCGCGACCACCGCGGCTGCCCCACAGACCATTACGCTCGCCGGCGACACTGTTTTCGTTTTGAAACTGAGTGAGCATTTTGAAGCGGTTGCAACCAGTGCTCTGGAACGGAGCATACGGGGCAAAACCTACATTCTGTGCCGAATTGCGCGTAATCACCGCGTCATTCTGTCTTCAGACAAGATGTGGACGTATCTCGTTACCGGGAAGGATGTCGTAGACTCTGAAACGGTACAACTCTCGTTACGGCGGGCTCGCCCCATTTCCAATATTGAACCGATCGAGATGCTCCTAGGAAAAGACAATGCCTAGTGTGAACGAAGAGAGCCTCGTAGAGCAGGGAGCAATCCCTCCGACCGAGTTTCATGACAAAATCGAGCGCATACGCGAAATTGCCGAGTACGACATCGACACACCAGTTGATTTCAAAGAGCGGTTGGAACGTTCGACTGGGGGCTTATTGATCGCCCCTGAAACACTAAAGGCAGCAGCCGCTGCCCTGCGTGTGGGACACCTGATTCTTCAAGGGCCGCCGGGCACGGGAAAATCGAGCCTGGCGCGCGCCTTGTGCGATGCATTCCATGTTTCCGCATTTCCCGTTACCGCGCACGAGGACTGGACTGTTTTTGACGTAATCGGAAGATTGGAGCTGCGGCTTACCGGTGATCGAAAGGAAGAAATTGTACCGGTGAATGGCTATTTTACGGAAGCTGTAGTCCGTTGCGCGAATGCGGTCGTGAGACATTTCGACGACCCGACGGAGCCTCAGGCCGAATGGTTGCTAATAGACGAGATTAATCGCGCCCACATGGATCGGGCTTTTGGTGAGCTATTTACAGTTTTAGGCACGGACGCGGCGATCCCTACAACGCTTCCGCACCAGCGAGAAGGGAATCGGAATCTGGTAATTCCAAAAAGGTTTCGCATTGTTGCCACGTTGAATTCTTTCGATCGCCAGTTTGTTAACAACCTGAGCCAAGCGATCCGGAGACGCTTTACCTTCATCACTGTGAATATCCCCGACAAACGACCGGGGGGCGTTGCTTGGACGAGTACAGGTGTTCCCATCCCACTAGCGTTGCAGGAATACGCTATCGTGATCGAGCGTGCTGCGAGCCGGGTCGCAAAGCGGCTGACTTCGCTTGACACGTCACAAACAGCGGAAGTGCTCGAAAATATTCGCGAGAGATTAAGGGGAGCTCTTGCACCGTTAATGGCGAGTTTATTCGATCTGATTGAGCGCGTTAGATATGCGGGGCCAGATCAGCGAATCCCGCACCTTCCCATCGGGACGGCGCAGATCATCGACACGGTCGAACTTTTCGTGCTCAGAATGTTGCAGGATAACATTGCTAACGCCGATGCAGGCACTGTGCTTGATTGGGCTGTCTCCGTGAAGATTGTTCCGCTGTTCGACTCGGACGTCGTTGCGCCGGAAGCGTTGGAGGAATTCGCCAAGACGCTCACGTCTCCCTTCGACAAGTATACAAAGCGCGAATTCCTAAACATCCTTGCTGCGGGGATGCATTTTGTTGAGTGACGCCAAGTCGACGCGGCGTTTTATAAGAGAGTCACTTCCGCTTCTATCTTCTTATTTTTACTCTGAAAAGGTTCCCTTAGAACCAACTGATGTCGAAATCGGTGCTGAGAGTCCCGACGAGTATCTGGAGTTCGCCAATCTTCTGAGGATGCGCCACGCCGTTGCCTGTGGTCTGAGGCTGAAACCAATTCTCGAGGCAGTTGAGAGAGGTGTTTCGCAAGTTTCGGAGATGATTCGTTCGGAGTCGAAAGGCAAGATTTCCGGCCGTCTGGACGTCCAGCTGTACCTCAGTCGCCGCAGCACGAACATGTCCTGGCCTAGAAGCTTCCCGGTTTTAATCGCCGCCGATACTCCGAGTACGCCCGAGAACCAGCTGATCGCTGAAACCCTCCGTCAGCTTGGGCGACGACTCAATGAGCCACAATTCCGGGGGGCGAGCGCGGAACGCGCCTACAGTGTCAATCTGCTGCGCTGGACCCGCGAACAGGTGCATTCCGAGCCGTGGTCGCGAGTCGCGCTCGTTCGCGGAACGGAGCGGCTCCGACGAGAGACGGAGCACCGACTGAGAAAGCGGCAAACCGGCAACGAGTCCGCTTACATGCAATTTCTCAGCTGGCATAAGCAGTGGCTATTTGATGCTGCGCAAAGCAATCCTGAGCGGACAGAGGACTTTGTTTCGCTCTTGTTGGCCTTTCCAGCGGGCGAGTTTTTCGAGGATCGCGTCTTCGAGATCTGGTGCCTTCACCAACTCATCGAGTCCTTCCGGCGGGCAGGGGCGGTGCTCCTGGATGGCCCGCGTCCGCTCATCGAGCGCTCAAAACGTTCAATCTGCGAGATGCGATACGGAAACTATCGATTTGGGATCTGGTTTCAGAAGGCGCTTCCTGGCTCCGCCGCGAGGTGGCAGTATGTGTCATCGACGAGGCTGCTTGTCGGCATTCCGGACATTACGGTAGTGGGGGCGGATGGCCGGAGGCTTCTCATAGATGCCAAAAGGCGTGAGGCCATAACTCAGACGCGCCCAGAAGAAACATACAAGATGTTAGGGTACTTGGAAAATTTCCGGCCCATTTTTAGCACCACTCCGTTTTGGGGAGTTCTGTGTTTCCTTTCTGAGAACGATCTCTACACCGAGATTGTGGCAGATGCCGGACACAAGCTATTTCTGGTCGGGGCTCACGACGAGGATCCGACCATATGCGCCTTCGCTGGTCGGATTGACACCGTGGTCGGCGAATGGCTGTCTCTCCGACAGGGCGATCCACCACTTTGCAGTGCCACGCCACTAGGTTGACTAACCTCTCACCCCAAATCTTCCTGCTCGATCGCTTCCCGGACATGGTTTCGGTAGCGACAGGTCTCGGAAAGGGCGAAGTACTGGGGTCAGAGGCGGTGAGAGGGTCTAGTGACGTTAGAGGAGTTTTGCAGCTCAACACGCCGGCCTAGGCGCGTTCACTCTAAGTGTCCGCTCGTCATCATTTCTGAGGGGTAAGAAATGTCTTCATTTGGCTGGTTAGACCATTCGGAACACGAACGCCGCAAGGCACTCGACGTAATTAAGTTGTTGAGTGAACGCGACACCCGAGACGAACTCGGCATAGGGACCGTACGCGATGGATTCTCCGATATGTTTTTTCCAGGTACCAGCACTATTCAGACACGCGCTCGCTATTTCCTGTTCGTGCCATGGATCTATCTTGAGCTGGAGAACAAGCATGGCCGCTCCGCAGCTGAAGATGTTGCCCAGACAGCACGTCGCCGCGAGCTCGGGCTGATTGAAGTTCTTGCTAGTTCGGCCGATCCGGCTGGTACGATCGGCGTTGTCGCTCGTCAGAATCTAAAGCGCCTGCCCAGCAACATATACTGGCAGGGCCTCGGAGCATGGGGAATTCGAGTCTTTTCCGGAACTCAACCACAGTATCACCGCTTTCTTGGGCGAACCCAGAAATTGGGATCGGTGAACACTCGTGACGACGACGGCGAGCCGATATACCGATCAGTTTCTGCGAACTGGCATCCGTCGATTCCGGAGCCTCCCCGGGGTTGGGCGCGTGAGGCATCACTCTCGCTCCTCAAACGTGAGGCAGTCTTCCTCCGTGAACGCGTTCTTATGCAGAAGCGAAATACTATGTTGGCATTCCTGATAGACAACGGGCTTGAGTCCGGTAGCGAGAGCTTCCCCTGGCAGCACCGGCACTTCGCTGAATTTCCAGAAGGCGTTAAGGAGCAATTGCAACACGCACGCAGCTTCTCCGAAACGATCCATGGCGCGGCGCTGCTCTACAATCTGATGCTAGCTGAGAAGAAGGCAAATGAGGATTGGATACAGGACTATCGCGATCGTCTGGGAGATTGGGCGTCTTCGTTCAGCAGTCGCAGAGCCTGGTATCAAAAGTGGAACCGAAAGAGATTCTGGGAGATCGTCGCCTCATCGGGTGCAAAAATCCCTCTCGGGACGCGAGTTTTCATCGATCGATGGCTCGGACTGACCATCGAGAAGATCCCCTCCGGCGCTGTCGGCGAGAGCGACCAGACAAGGACCCTCATCCGCGAACGAGAGCGCTCACTGAAGGGAGAAAACGGGGCACGTCTTTTCAGCGCTAGAGCGCTCGAAATATGGGACGGTCGATCAGGAACGCAACAGCTAAACTTCCGGTGGCCCCAGGCCCGTACCATCACAGCCGACATCTTGACCGGTCTTCAAGGGAGTTATTGACGTGCTGGAACCTGAAGATCGCCGGTTGCTGTTCGAGTCTTTGAGGCCCCCCGAGGATTACGAGTTAGACCGAGCAATTGGCACTACCTATTCGCTCGACCTGCTAGCTCTGCTGACTTCGCCCCTCGCGTTCGCGGCATTCGAATCTGAAGACGGCGCAGATACATCAAGACTTGATCCAGTAGCTATGCTTCAGACTTTGCGCCGGCATGCGTCACGGATAACGATTTTTTGCGACGCCGGTCGGATTCAAGTGCCGGCGAAGAGTCAGCTCTTGTATGGTTACCTGGAACAATCGGTTATTGAAGTGAGCGCTCCTGAACCGGGAGGGGTGTTTCATCCTAAGTTATGGGCTCTGAGGTATACTTCGAAAGCCGATCGTTCCACCCGCTATCGAGTTGTGGTGCTGAGCCGAAACCTCACCTTTGATCGTTCTTGGGATACCGTTCTTACACTCGATGGAGCTGTCAGTGACAGAACTCTTGGTTATGCACGCAACCGACCGTTGGCGGATTTTATCGCTGCGCTGCCAGAACTGGCTAAGCAAAAACCGCTGCCCCGCAGTGTTCGCGAGTCGATCGACACCTTTGAGCGAGAACTTCGACTAGTGGAGTTTGAGCTTCCAGACGGCTTCGAAGACTGTTCCTTCTGGCCCCTGGGGATCGAAGGTTATCGAGCGTGGCCCTTCCGAGAGCGAGTTGACCGTATGATGGTAATCTCTCCCTTCATCTCTGAGTCAGTGTTGAAACGTCTAGCGCACGACAATAAACATAATATTCTGATATCGCGACCGGATTCTTTCGACTCACTAGATCGCAAAAGCCTTGGTTCATACTCCCCCATTTATGAGTTTAAGCCAGACGCCGATCTCGACGCTTACGTCGGTGATGAAAGCGACGAAGAGGTTACGGAACAGCCACTCCTGAGAGGACTTCATGCGAAGCTTTACATCGGTGACGCCGGATGGGACGCAAGGATATGGACCGGCTCGGCAAACGCGACGGACGCAGCGTTCGCCAGAAACGTGGAATTTCTCGTTGAACTCGTAGGTAAGAAGAGCAGGTTTGGGATCGAAGCCTGCTTAGAGCGAAAAAAAGGAGTTCCGAACTTTGTCGATCTTCTGCAGCTGCTTCCCGCGACTCCGGGACTTAACGCTCCGGACCTCGAACAAGAGGCGCTTGACGCCCTAGCCGAGCAGATTCGTAAGCAGATCGCGATCACGCGGATGATAGCGAGGATAGAGGCCGACGGTGCTTCGCTGTTTCGCGTCCAGGTCCGAACGGCAGATTCGAGCATCCTTAAGCGGTCACCCCATACAACCATTAAGTGTCGTCCAATAACGCTAGGCGAAGGGGCGAAAGCTTTAGTCGCTCACGATTCAGATATCCTGGTCGAGTTCTCCGGACTCTCTTTTGAGGCATTGACCTCATTCTATGCGTTTGAACTGGTCGTGAAGAAGGACCAGCGGAGCACATCTCAAGACTTCGTTCTTAACCTACAACTAGAAGGTGTTCCAGAAGATCGCGACCAACGAATTTTAACAACGGTTCTGCGGGATCGGGCGCAAGTAATGCGATTTTTGATGCTGTTGCTTGCTTGGGGTGACCATCTGCTCGGCGGTGGATCGGACTGGACTCAACAAAGCACCGACTCGAACTGGGGGATTTTTGGGACTGGCGGGGAGTTGTTTGAAGCGATGATGCAGGCAATTGTCAGGTCGCCAGATAGGCTTGACGAGGTCGCGCGTCTGATCACCGACCTCTCCGCAAGTGAGGGCGGTGCTGCTCTACTACCTGACGGTTTCGAAAAGATCTGGATACCGATCCGAACCGCGAGGGAGAGGATGAAACCGTGAATGAGATGCAAGTTGAACCTCCCCATTCCGATTCTGCGCTCGCGGGGCTTAAGGACTTTCAGCTGCGTACGGTCGACTACGCTTTCCGGCGTCTTTACTTAGACGTCGATAAAACCGCGCGCTTTTTGCTCGCAGATGAGGTCGGTCTCGGCAAGACTCTTGTCGCGCGGGGAATAATAGCACTTGCAATCGATTATCTTAGGGCTAAGCAAGATCGCGTCAATGTCGTTTACATCTGTTCTAACTCAGAGATTGCTCGTCAGAATGTGAGCCGCTTATCTGCCGGTCGGGATGATTTCGTCCGACCCTCAAGGATCACTCTTTTGCCGACCCAAGTCGAAGGGTTGAAACACAACCGAGTTAACTTCATATCACTCACCCCTGGGACCTCCTTCGAACCTACGCGATCGTTAGGGCGAGCGGACGAGCGGGTTTTGCTCTATTGGCTTCTGAAATCCGAATGGCGCCTAAAGGGAAATGGCCCTCTGAATATTCTGCAAGGAACCAAGAGTGCACGTAGCTTTCGCGCAGAAGTGAAGGCCTTTAAGGACGAAGCTCGAAAAATTGACGCCTCACTGAGAGAAACATTTCTACGGACACTGGAGGACCGAATCGAACGCGAACGGCGAACCGGTAAGGATGATCTGCGCACACGCTTCCGCAGTCTCGTTCGCCGCTTCCGTTACGTCCGCAACCGCATTCCCGATGACGAGAAGCGCGAACGTCGAGACATTGTTGCCGAGCTCCGTACCGTATTGGCCGCTAGCTGCGTTCGTGCTTTGGAGCCTGATCTTATTATTCTCGATGAATTTCAGCGGTTCAAAAGCCTACTCGAGCCTCCCAAAACGTCGTTGGAAGACGAATATGATCCGAGCCGTCTGGCCAACGAGCTCTTTGAATATACCAATCCTCATTCGTTCCTGCCGGCGCGCGTGCTGCTTATATCTGCAACGCCTTACAAAATGTACACCGTTCATGATGAGAGCGAAGATCACTATCAAGACCTCGTTCAGACCATTAGCTTTCTTCTAAAAAATGAGCCTAAGACCATCGAATTCGAACAGCTAATGTCCGATTACCGCCGCGAGTTGCTTCATATTACTGATGGTAATTTAGCCCCACTCATGCAGCTCAAGGATCAGATCGAACATACGCTTCGCAAGGTGATGGTCAGGACGGAACGGCTAGGCATCAATGAAGATAGAGGCGGCATGTTGGCAGAAATTCCAGCAGATAATGTCAGACTAGATCCGAGTGATGTCGTAGGCTACGTGGCGCTCCATAACCTCGGACAGATAGTGAAGCAGCCAGATACTCTTGAGTACTGGAAGAGCGCACCTTACCTGCTCAATTTCATGGACAATTACCGACTGAAGACGGAGTTCGATCGCACTTTGAACTCTCCGGACGGTACTGACATCGCGAACGTTCTTGGATCTGCCGAGCATGCCCTGCTGCTCTCGAGCCGAGACATTGAGAGATATCGGTCGATTGATCCGGGGAACGCAAAACTGAGGGCGCTGTTTGCTGAAACAGTCGACGCCGAGTTGTGGAAATTGTTGTGGCTTCCTCCGTCAATGCCATACTACAAACTCGGCGAGCCGTTCGCGAGTTTAGCCCCTTCTCGGGTCACGAAACAGCTGATTTTCTCGCGCTGGCGGGTAGTGCCCAGGGTAATCGCAGCCTTACTTAGCTACGAGGCCGAAAGAAGGATGACTATGCATTCGGTAAGGAAGCCGAAGAATACTACCGAGGCTCGCAACCGGCGTGGACGATTACTAACATTCGCGCTCGGTGCGGGCCGCGCGACAGGTATGCCTACACTGGCGCTCATTTATCCCTGTATTACGCTCGCTCTTGAATTCGATCCTGTCACTTTACGCTCGAAGTCAAGCGATTCAAGCTTACCGGAAGCGGCAAAGGCGATCGACTTGATACGCGAGAAGTTGGCGCCTTTGCTCGAAAATGTCGTTAGAAAATACGCGAAACGAACGGAGAGAGATGAGGCATGGTACTGGTGCATGCCCTTTCTGCTGGACGCGGAGTGCCACAGCAGTGAGACGCGGGATTGGTTTTCGAGGACCGAACTGTCGGGAAGATGGTCCGCAGCGGATGAACGTACGGGGCAAATCGATCCCACGGAGTCACGTTTTGGCGACCACGTTCAACTCGCGCAGAAGGTAATATCTGGTGACGTCAGTCTCGGCTCACCTCCTTCGGACCTAGGCGACGTCATTGCGCGGATGGCTCTGGCGGCGCCTGGTGTAGCGGTGCTGAGGGCAGTGGTGCGGGTCACGGCTGGAGTTGATGGCGCCAAGGCGGCTGAAATTCGAGATGCCTCGGCCCGAGCTGCGCATGGGTTCGTGAGTCTTTTCAACCTGCCCGAGGTTACGGCTCTCATCCGCGGTTTCGAAGATGGACAGCCGTACTGGAGAAATGTCCTAGATTATTGCGTCAGTGGTGGGCTGCAGGCGGTCCTGGACGAATATGCTCACGTGCTCGTCGACATGCTCGGAATTAACAACAGGCTGCCCGCGAAAGCTGCCGGCGAACTATGCCAAGCGGTTCGCGACGCTCTCCGCTTACGCTCTGCAGTGACAAGGCTCGATGACATTTTTGTCAGGTCTGGGCGCGTCCGTTTGCGCCGAGAGCCTATTACAATGCGTAGTCGCTTTGCGCTGCGATTCTCCGATGAGGAGTCGGAGGAGCCCAATCAGCCAACCCGCTCGGACAATATACGCCGGGCCTTCAATTCACCATTCTGGCCATTTGTACTAGCGACCACGTCAATCGGACACGAGGGGCTTGATTTTCACTCCTACTGCCATTCGGTTGTGCATTGGAATCTTCCCTCAAATCCTGTCGATCTGGAACAGCGAGAAGGGCGTGTGCATCGATATAAAGGGCACGCGGTTAGGAAAAATCTTGCCAAGCAACACGCCTCTGACGCGTTAAACGGCGAGCAAACCGACCCTTGGCTGAGACTGTTCGCCGCCGGCTCCCGCGAGCGTCGTCCAGGTGAGTCCGACATAGTCCCATTCTGGGTCTATCCAGTTGATGGCGGTGCCAAAGTAGAGCGACACGTCCCAGCTCTTCCGCTGAGTCGTGATTCAGAGCACCTCCGACTGCTTAAGAAATCACTCGTCATGTATCGCATGGTATTTGGACAAGCACACCAGGAAGACCTCGTCTCTTTCCTGGAAGGAGTGTTGCCCGAGAATAAAATTCAGGAATGTGTCGAGCGTCTTCGAATCGATCTCGCTCCTCCCATAGCACTCTGAAGCTGCCGGGCGGCAGCGTCTGCAATGGCCAGCAAGAGGCTCAGCTAGACCGGAGAAGCGGCAGACGGACGAGCAGGCCTAACGCGTCCAGCACCTCGGCATCGTCGCTGAAGGATTTCCCTGGTGCTCGCAGAACCGCTCTGACTCGATCAGAACCTCAGGCTGCCGACGTGGTTTACGATTCATTTGTTCCTCCGAGCGTTCGACGGTTAAGAGCCATGTATCAGCGGGCTCTGACAACCGTCGTCGTTGCCGATGGCATGAACTCACGCCGCCGGTAAGGGACTGTCGGGTCATGGTGTCCGATAGCTGCGCTCGGGCGACCTCGATCCCGGAGCAGATCGACCGTTCTGACAACGGTTGTCCACCGCTCATGGTAAGCTACGACGAATTGGTTAGACGCATTCACCGAAGAGACGGACGGAAGGCTGTCGTGTCAGGTACCGAGAAAGCTTTGCCGAATGGCCGGTCAATCGTTTGTTTGGGAGGTGTGTTAATTAATGCGAGCGTCTGCAGTGCAAGACCAGTCCGAAACCTTGGTCCAACGTGGTACTGAGTAACACTGTGGTGCCTATGATGTTGTGCCGACGGCTGCAACCACCAGAAGAGTCATGACGATCATTTGGGGCGTAGCTGAGTGGCTAAAATCCGTGGACTCACTACAGACAGCGGGGCCGCTGCGATCTCGCGTGATCCTCGTACCGAACGCCCGAGTCGCGCACACTCTTCGAAGAGAAGGTGCGAACGCGGGAAAACTAGGGGCTCTTGCTGGCACGCACCTTCTCCCCGTAGTAGCGGGCGCGCTGAGCGTCCTGGAATCGGCAAGCATCAACTGTCGCTCCGGCGAGGAAGAGAAGCGTTGCTGGCGTCTCATCGGTCTCTTCGGAGAAGCGCTCAACCTTGCTTACTTCCCTCTCGATCTGCTGCGCGAGACGCCCGGATGGGAGGATGCATTTGCCCGGACGATCGGAGACTTGGAGGCCGCGGGCTTGCGTGCTTCCGATCTTTCGAATCCGGACGCAAGCACGCGGTTGGGCGACGTACGAGTGGTCTGGGAGGCTCTCGATGCTAAGGCGTGTGATTCGTGGACGCGCGGGCGGATACTTCGAGAAGCGGCAGCCGCACTCGAGAACTCACCGAGTCTCTGGCCTTATGACGGGCCTGTCTTGGCTGCGGTCGGAAGCGAGCTGACAGAGGTGGAGGCTCGTTTCATCCGCGCGATTCCGTATGCTTCCGTCGCGATCCTCGCTGCCCGACCAGTGCGGGAGCAGCATCTGAAGAGAATCGAAGCGCTCCTCTCATCCGAGGCGGCGGAGTCGCTGCGGCAATCGGTTGCTCCCAGGCACTCGTCCACTGAGCGGGACCTCCTCGCTTCATACCTATTCGAGCCGCCCGCAGTCCTTGCGGCTCCGGGGCGACCTCGGAGCGACGGACCTGACGGGACAGTGGATCTCGAGGAGCACTCGGGAGTCGAGGAGGAGCTCGAGGCAGCGGTTGACTGGGTCGCGCGGCAAGTGCTCGGGCGAGGAGTCGCTCTCGAGGAGATGGCGATACTCATGCCGGGTCTCGATCCGCTCGCAGCGATGGTTGCAGACCGGCTCAGGCGGCTCCCGTGGAGAGATGATGCGATGCCGGTTTTCGTCGCCGGTGGTGTTGCACTCTCCACCCGCGCTTCGGGGGCGAGAGCACTCGCAGCGATCCGCGCGTTGCGTGCACACCTCGATTCGGATTCGCTTGCCGATGTGCTGCCGGCGCTACGCGTGACGGGTGATGATGCTGCTCGACTCTCTCGCGGAGCGGCCATCGATCTCGCCTCTTCGCTCGGGACCCTCGGAGGGAATCCGGCGGAGCCCAACGGGGCTCTCGAGTGGGCTACGCGCGCAGTCGAGCGCGAAGGGGAAATCGAGGCGCTACTCTCCCGAGCGCAGGAGGCTGGTGACGACGCGGAGCAAGCTGGCATCGCCCGGAAGGCGCGAGACTTGGAGCGGCTTCTCGACAACCTCAGAGCCATTCGTCCGGCCCTCCAGGCGCTGGTCTCCGTAGCTCGTGTCGTGATCGATCGATCATCTCTGTCCGAGATCTGGAATGCGTTGCACGTCTTCCTCAGCGATTGGCTTCTCTCTCCGGGCGAGGGAGTTCCCGCGCATGCGCTCATTCACCAAGCGCTGGAAGGGCTCGCCGGCGATCCTGCGTCAGCGAGCTTACGAGGTGAGGACGCGCTACGGGTGATCGAGAGCGTGGCGGAAGGTGTCCGCGTTCCTCTCGGAAAATTCGGCGATCCAGCGGTGTACGTGGGGACGGTCTCGGCTGCCGCCGGACTTTCGTTCCGGGCGGTCAGGGTAATCGGTCTGCATGAGGGGAGCATCCCGTCGCTTCCGCACGAGGATCCGGTCCTGCCCGATTCAAGACGCAAGGAGCTGAACTATGCGCTCCCGCGTACTGACGATCGAGCGCTATCCGAGATCCACGCGCTCGATCGCGTCATTCGGGACGCCAGGGAAATCGTGGCTCTGTCTTGCCCGCGCCGTGACCTGAACGGGACGGAGCATGAGCCGGCATCGATTTTCCTCGAAGCGGCCGCGGCGATCGCGCGGCCGAGCGCGGTGGACGGCAAACGGGGAGAGGGCACGGTTCCGAATATTGCGGCGCTGCGGAGCGACTACTTCGGCCCGGCGCGTGCGAGCATTGAACAGTTCCGGAAGGAGAGCCCGCTCTCAGCCGCCGCATGGCAAGACCAGGTGGCTGCGGGAACCCTGAGCATTCCCTCCGCTTGGTCCGGAGCGCCGTTTGTCGATCTGGGGAGACTGTGGACCCTTAAGAGCTTCCCAGGCCCGAGCCCGGAGGATGGATTCTTTGGAGTAAATGGTCCGCTGCCGCGAATCCCGGGACTTAGTCGCGAGTATCCGATCTCCGCGTCGAGTCTCCAGACGCTGCTTCGTTGCCCCCACCAGTTTCTCTACGAGAGAGTGCTCCATTGGAACGAGTCGTCGTCGGCTCCGTCTCGACGCGAGATCGACCCGATGCCATACGGAAGTCTTTTTCACAGCGTCGCGGAGATGTTCTACCGCAAGCACGGCACGAGCTTCGGCAAACGCGAGGACGCACTCGATCGTTGGCTCACAGAGGGCGATACGATCGCGGAGAGCGCCTTTACCGAGTTCCTCCGGGAGTATCCGCTCGCGGGCGCGAGTGTCCGTGCTCAGGAGCGCGAGCGGCTTCGACGAGATTTCCGGAGCTTCCTCGAGTACGACTGGGCAGAGGGGAAGCCGCGGCAGTTCGTCGCGGCCGAGATCGCGTTCGGCAAACCTGAGCCCATCGAGATCATACTTCCGGATGGGCCGCTGTACGTCCACGGTTTCATAGACCGGATCGACATCGAGGGCGGCCGCATGTTGATTCGCGATCTCAAGACGGGGAGGAGCCATCCACGGCAAGGCAAGGAAGCCGAGCCCGATCCGGTGATGGACATCCAAATAGCGCTCTATGGGATGGCCGCGCGGAGTATGGCGCGTGGTCTTAGTGCTCCGCAGAAGGTTGCCGCCGCTTATGCCTACGCCGACGGTCGCGGAGATCAAGAGAGGTCGTTTCGCGGTGACTTTGCGGAGCTCGAAAAGAAAGCTCTAACGTGGCTTTCCGCCGTCGTGTCACTCGCTCGGAATGGTGTCTTCCCGCGAACGCCGAATGAAGACGATTGCAGGTACTGCGCCTACCGGGTGGCCTGCGGGCCTGGTGCGAACGATCACGCAGCGATGGTGCTGCGTGAGGCCGGTGAGACAGCAAGCGGCTTCATCCTGATGAAGCATTCGGTTGCCGAGGAAGAACAGTGATCGCCGCCCGCAAGAAGGCGCCGGATCAAGATCAGCGAGATGCCGCAGTTCGTGAGCGACAACGCAACGTACTGATCGATGCGGGGGCCGGTACTGGCAAGACGACCATCCTTGTCGAGCGACTAGTGAACATGGTCGCTCCGCGAGATGACACTGCACCGATTCTGATCTCGCGAATCGCGGCGGTGACGTTCACGAGGCGAGCTGCCGGAGAACTCCGCTTCCGCATCCGCGAGCAGCTCCTCGCGGAGCTCGCGTCGGAGGACGTCGAAGAGCGCCGACGCCGCCTTCTGCGGGACGCTCTGGCCGGCATCGACACAGCCCATATCGGGACGATACACGGCTTCGCCGATCGGCTGCTGAGGCTTCGACCGAGAGAGGCTCGACTGAGTCCGGCGTTTGAGATCCTTGAAGACAACGAGTTGCTGGTTAACGAAACCTTCACCCTCCTGCTTGAGGGCGCGCAGAGCGGGATCCTAGGTGCAGCGTTCGTCAGAACCCATTGCGAGGCGCTTGCCTTCGAGGCGGAGCAGGTCGTGCTGGATGCCCTTCGAGCCGGGCTGCGACCGAATCAAAGAGAGACGGAGTGGTGGATCTACGGCGGCCTCGACACACTCGTTCGGGGTTTGGTGGATCAGCGTGATCTCCAGCCTGAGCTTCCAGAGGTGTCGGAGATCGATCTCGAGATTTTCAGGAATTACGCCCGGGAGTTCATCGAGCGCGCGAAGAACGTTCGCGGCGATGCGCCCGGGCAGCGCTGGCTGATGCACAATTCGTCAGTCCTTAAGCGAATCCTTGGTGAGACCGATCCCGTTGTGATCTTCGCCGAAACGGCGCGGCATCTGGGCCGCAAGCCGTCCGACACCTCGAAAAAGGCTGGTTTCGCGGGCGACGACGAGGCGTGGGCTGCTTGGTACGCTTTCATAGGCGACAAGCGCAAGAAGTCCGTTCGCGCCAGTGCGCTTTGCGACGATCTATTGGGACCGCTCCATCACTGGATGGCGAGCCGCCTCGTGCGTCTCCAGCCAATCGTCCTTCGCCTCTATGAGAAGGTGAAGGCAGCCCATCGCGCGGTGGACCAGATCGAGCTCCTCCTGGGCCTCCGTGAACTCCTTCATCGCGACAAGGAGGCTCGGGCCGAGTACCAGGCGCTCTTCGATCACGTTCTCGTCGACGAGTTCCAGGATACGGACCCTCTCCAGGCAGAGATCCTCCTCTATTTGTGCGAGAACGGCGGTCGCGCCGATCGCTGGGAAGACGTCGATCTATTGCCAGGAAAGCTCACCCTGGTCGGCGATCCCAAGCAGTCCATCTATCGCTTCCGGAGGGCCGACATCGCCATGTACGACCGGGTGCGCTCGGTCGTGGCACGCGGGCCCCATCTTCCGGTGCGCCTCTCGGCGAACTTCCGCAGCCAGCCGGCGCTCGTAGGTTGGTTCAACGACCGTTTCGAGAAAGTCCTCGGGCCCTGCGCCGATCCCGAGCACCCTTTCGACCCGAAGACCGGGAATGTCTTCCACCAAGGACTTCTTCCGGGGCGCGACCTTGGGAGCGAGAAAGGTATCCCAGTCGTGCACGTGGTTCCTTTCGAGCGCACAGAAGGAAAGGGGAAGGCAGACGAGTACCGTGAGCTCGAGGCCGTTGTGATGGCTCGCTACCTCCGCTGGCTCGTCGAGCGGAGTGGCGTGCAAGTCACCGATACGGTGTCGGGAGCGAGGCGCCCCGTGGGTTTCGGCGATGTCGCCGTACTGGCGATCACGACGACGCACCTCCCGCTTCTCTTCTCCAATCTCGACCTCATGGGGATCCCGTATTCCGCGCGCGGTGGAACGCTCTTCCTCGATGATCCGCTGCATCGCCAATTTCTGCTCGGGCTCCGCGCGATTGCAGATCGCGACGATGGCGTTGCGGAAGCGGCGCTTTTCAGGCGCCCTTTCTTTGCCATCGATCTCCTCGACATCGTGCGGAGTAGGGCGGTCGGAGAAGAAACAAAAGATGAGCGTGCGCTTCGCGCCCGCGCGGCGACAGAATGGGTTCGTGGTTTGCGTCGAAAACGATTCGATCGCTCGCCCGGTGAGACCGCCCGCGACCTCCTCGATAACTCGGCGTTTGCCCGGGCAGTGGCCCTCGGGCCGAATGGAGCGCAGCGACTACGCGGTCTGCGAGAAATCTGCCTCGCTCTGGAGCAGCTCGCGGCTTCCGAGGGGCTCGACTACGACGCGGCAACGGCCCGGCTACGCGGCTGGGTGGATGCTCCACCGCAGCTCGATCCGCCCCTCCCGGTGGATCGCGGAGCGGTGCAGGTAATGACGGTGCACCAGGCTAAGGGTCTGGAGTTCTCGGTTGTCGTCCTTTGGGATGGTCGTGCAAGCTGGTCCGGGCCTAGAGACAATGCACAGTGGCGGGTGGATCGAGATCGCCGCGGCTGGGCGCTCCGCCTCGAGAACCTCAATTGGGAGGAGCCACAAGGCCTTGGCCTAGCCGAAACCGAGCAACGCTACCGGGACGCGGAAAGGCGGCGCATCGTCTACGTCGCGGCCACTCGCGCGCGCGAAATCCTGGCAATCCCGAAGGCTGGAATTGCCGGGGAGAATCTCGTCGCCGGAACGCTTGTCGCCGCACCGCAGCCCCCGGGGGTGAAGGAGCTCGAGACGTTTGTGGAAGGCCTAGGCGCGAAGTGGGCAAAGGGAATCGAGCCGGTGGCCGAGCGCGAGATCGGGGCCGCGACAGATATGGACCAGGAGGTCAAGAGGCGCTGGCTTGTGGCGGCGAACCAGGCCGCACAACCTCGATTTCGGCCCGTCGCGGTCTCGAGCGAGAGTATCGCGATCTCGGACGACAACGGAGAGTCGACGCTCCAGCCCGCGAGGAGGCGCGAGGGAAGATACGGCGCGCTCTTCGGTGAAACCGTCCACCGTACAATCGGGTTGGTGATGCGGGATCCGATCCGGCCGGTCGACCAGCTAGTCAAAGAGGTAGCCTCACGGACGGGACTCTCGGATCATCTCGAAGAAGCGGAGCGGGACGTCGTGCGAGCGATCGAGGCGTTACGTGCGGAGAAGCTTCTTCGACAACCCGGGACGAGCCTCCGCCTCGAGTATCCGGTAGTTGGGCTGAGTGATGAAGGGAAGATGCTCGTTGGCTATGTCGATCTCGTTTCGGTCGCGGAAGATAGGCTGGACGTGATCGACTTTAAGACCGACGCGCCGCCGGCTGGAGATCCCGGACAAACTCACCCCCAGTACGTCGAGCAGGTGCGGATCTACGGACGGCTGCTCAAGTCCGCCGGCCTTTGCGACACCGGTAGCCTGCGGTGCGGACTATTGTTTACAGCCGAGGGAAGGGTTCGTTGGGTATAGACAAGAGCTCGCCCCTTTTCGCTGCCGCGGCTTGCTCAAATTACAGTCCCGATGACATTTTTCCGTACGGACTGCCATCGCTACTACATATCGTTTTCGTGGTCGCCTCGGCGAGAGCGAAGCCGACATACACTTGGGCAATCCCGAGGGTGCCGGGTCCTGATAGAGTAATCTTTATGCCATCGGAAATCGGAATTTGGTCAGTGAAGGAACCGCAACCGTCCCCAACATCGATCTCGGATTGGTCGAGTCCTTGCCAAGCATAGATCGCATTCAGTCTGCTGATCTGAACTCAAAACCGTCCCTCGCTCGGTGAGCGCGGTGCCTTTGGGTTGGCCAGGAATCTCGTCTTCGGATCGTGGACAGTCTAGAACGACCAGGATCCTTCGCAATAGCTCTTGGGTTCGCGAAGCAGATGTTCGATAGAAATACGGTAGCTGTCAGTCTAGACGAATGCCGGGGTGTTTCGAGTAGACTTCGGTGACGATGAAGCCTGAGCCTGGCGTTTATCCTCGCGAGAAGCCTCGAACAACTGAATCGCATGCCGAGATTCTCGTGTACGAATCTCTCAAGGCGCATCTCCCTGCCGGATGGTACGCGTGGCATTCGCTGCGCTTACGGGAAAATGACGGCATTTTCGGTGAAGGCGACTTCGTTGTTGCCGATCCTGATCGCGGGTTACTTGCTGTCGAAGTAAAGGGCGGAAACGTCGAGCAGCGCGATGGCAGGTGGTTTCAAAATGGCCATGCGATGCACCCTGATCCGCGAACGCAGGGGAATGAATTTGTTCGAAAGCTGATATCTCGACTCGAACGAGATGCCTGCGCCCCATCGGCGTATGGGGTCGCTACCTGCTTTCCTGATGTTTCGTTCGACGCGCCGCCGGACCAGGACGATCTGTCTCGAACGATAATCGGCAAACAAGATCTGCCTTGGCTTGATGAGCGGCTCAAGAGCCTGATGGAACATGCGCTGCCTCGTTCGAGGCGCCCCAGGGGTCGCTGGATCGACCATCTTCATAAAATCTGGGGTGAAACCTGGATTCCGAAGCTCGGGCTCGGGCATCGCGCGCACCTTGAGGATACTGAGCGGGCAAAACTGGATGCCGACCAGGTTCGGATACTCGATATGGTCGAAGCCAATTCGAACTTGTTGGTAGAAGGCGGAGCCGGTACTGGCAAAACCTTAATCGCCCGAGAAGCAGCTTGCAGATTTGCTGAAAAAGGCGGCCGTGTGCTGCTGCTATGCTTCACGAACGCTTTAGCCGAATGGCTGCGTAAGTCTATAGCGATTCCGAACGTACGGGTCGCGGCTCTGGGAAAGCTGGCGCTAGACATCAAGCGGTCTACTGGGACGGCTTTGAACGAACCCTCTGACAAATCCGGATGGGACCAGCTCCTGTTGGAGGTCGCCGCAGACATTCTTCCAGGAATAGTCCGAGACTGGGACACAGTGCTTCTGGATGAGGCGCAAGATTTGTCGGCTGTGGATTGGGATCTAATGGGCGAACTCTCGCGGGACAAACGTTTCTGGGTTTTCCACGATCCCGCGCAGCACTTCTGGACAGATCGGGATCTTCCGAACTTCGTGATCCAGTTCGCGCAAGTGCGACTCCCTAGTGCCTACCGATGTCCGCTTCCAATAATGGCCCTCGCTAACGCCTACCGAGATGCAGGCACGCTTGACGGCGCCAGGGACTCGATTCGTAGCGCGATCGCCGACGGGACTATCGGAATCGTGGCATGTCCCAGCGATAGTTCGGCCCCTGATAAAATAGCGAGTGAGATTGGGAAATTTCTTTCCGCCGGGTTTAAACCCTCTGATATTGCCGTCGTTTCAGTGCGCGGACAAAATGCAGCTCGGAACTCTGGACTGACCCGAATCGGCGCATACCGATTGGTGAAGGCAGATGATCCCAGGGCCCAGAACGAAATCATCGACGACACATTTCTGCGCTTCAAAGGCCTCGAACGCCCCGCTGTGATAGTGACCGACCTGAATCTAATTCACGACCGCAGAGAGGTGAGGATGTATATCGCGATAACGAGAGCACTATCAGCACTTAGGATCGTTGCGCCCCGTGATGCCATCAGCGCCGACCCGATTCTCACGAAATTCTCGGTTAACTAATCTGTGGTTGATTCACACTTCACATTAAACAATCGACCTGGGATCGCCGTGTGCTGGAGTTGCGATGCCCGCGTCCTTGAATCCTCGAGTCACCGTATATTGTGAAGAGTCCTGCCATGCACAAGGCCTTTAGTAGTGGAAGACATCCGCGTGCGGAGTATTGGATCAGATCCGCCATCGAGTTGTCGGCTGTTTTACTAGGGCATCGGCGCTTGATGCTTCCTCGGCTTGAGCCGTCAGAACTCAAAGTCTACGAACGAGTTTCCGGAGAACTCCTAAGCAGGACAATTTGGAAGTATTCGGAGGCGCGCGGAAAGTTTCGCGGGAATCCATTCTGGTCCCGGAAAGCGCTTGAGCATTTCGATGAAGTCGATAGAATGGGTGAAAAGCTATTCCGTCACGAACACGTTTTTCCCCAAGGTCAATTGATTGAGATTCTCCGACGCCTAAAGGACCCGCAGACCTCGCAGCTTCGATCGATCTACGAAAAGTATGCGGTTGCCGCTGTAGTTCTCAAGGAAGAGGATTCCCTGTTACATCGCTCGGGTAGAGGGAGGAAGACTGTCGACGGAGGACTCAAAAATCCATGGTTGCGGTACAAGATGGATCAGCAGCAAATTCTGATCGTTGAAAATGATTTTATTCCCAAGTGGCATCGGGAGAACCTTCGCGCGGCAGGCCTGCTATATCGATTGCCTGGAGCCGACCCCAAATCTCATTCTGAAATAACTGGCAATGATCGCATCAATCGCAAGCGCGCGAAAAATAGTGCGAGCAACCAGGGCCGCTACTACAAGGGTCGTTTCCCATCGCCAGACACGAAGCTCCGATTCCTCGTAAGCGACAATCCTAAAGTGTTGGGAACAGCCTCTTGGACTCGGTTCAACAATTATTTGAAGGCTGAGCCGAAGACTGTTAGTGAATTCATGGCTGCTGGCGGCACACGCGCTGATGTCAGGTACGATCTCTGGCACAAATACATCGCACTGGACCCCGACCCAACGACAAAGGGTTCTGATGCTCGTACCAAAGATCAGTCTCGAATTGAGTCGGCCGACCGCATTGGCACCGATGGTTACGTTCTGGACGGTACTCGCGTGGCGGGCAAGGATGAATTATTCCGATTGCTCAAGGAATGGCTTCAGGCGTCAGAGGTGTCGACAATCGGAGACGTCGGCAATTTCGGCGGGAGGCCATGCATTCTTATTGGTCTCGACAGGGGTCTGACGGCTGTATTGAACGCAGACACTAAGCGATCTGCGGTTGAGCTTTACGTTGAGGAAGTACAGGCCCGTGGAGCCGATGGGGCCTGGTCAGTGATACCGAATCGGGGTGGTCGCCTGAACAAACTTACGTTTCGCGAAGACTGCATGGAAACGCTCGGTTGGTATTGCTACCTTCAGCATCCGCTGTCTGCTCGGCAGGAGGTATGAAGTCGAGCGCATATGCTTGTGCCAAGGCATCGCCGCGTTTGTTCTTTTCCGCGCGGATCGCGTTCGTTTTCTAATGCGCGTCGACGAGGCGTTGACTTTCGACCAATACTTCACGGACCCTCGCTTCGAGCTAAAGAAGCCGACGAGCGACGACGATGGCGACAATATCTATTGGCTGGATGACGGCCATTTCGTCCAGATATCCAACCGGCACCACGCGGCTGCACAAATGGCGCACGACACCCGCATAGATCGAGTGCTTGTTGGATCGCTGTTTTGGTACTTCGGGGAGAGCGCCCCGAATTGCCCGGACCACTCGTAGATGCCGCGGTGAAAAGAGGTCCCGGACACAAGTGTAACATCTCAAATGCTGCCCTCCGCGAGGCCGTGCCTTGGGCCAGTTCACATATTCGAATCGGTGTGCATGGAAGTCCGCGTGATGGTGTTGAAGCCTCCCGCCGCGTGACTGCTCGAATGAACCCGAAGCGTTGTGGTTGTTAGGCGGACGTTGGCTTGATTGCAGCGCGATCGGTTGATACTGCAGGAATGGCAGCAGCGCCACAGAATTGAGCGTTAGCCTTGACACTTCACACACGTGAAAGATATGTTCCGCAACCCTCCTGACTGGCCGACCTGGCCGATGCCGCGTAGGATCGACCTATCGAGGCTCCAGCCGAGGAACGTCGGTTGGCGTTGTCCTTACAGCGCGAAAGGGAAGATCTAGATGGCGAAGCGGAGTCACTAGGATGCGCAGATTCTGCCGCCTGCACTAGGCGAAGGCGTCACGACGATATGCGGCCTCTGCTGCGAGCACGACAACAACGAAACCATCTACTGCATTTCTGGAAAGTCTAATGTTTGTCGAGGTTTAGGGGGGACGGGCTGAAATCGTAGGACGTTGACCAACACCGGCTCCGAATAGAAACCGGAAGTGGTCAGCCGATTTCCAAAAGGCTCATTTCGCGCTAAGAACGAATTCGAGTTCGAAGGGGTGGAACGTGAATTCCGTCGTTTTAAGCAAGTTCATCGACAAAGCACCTGAAATCATTCAGGAGGCATCCAAGAGTCCGCTCGGACTGTTCGCTCTGATGATCATCGGGCTCTCCGTTCTTGCGACCATCTTCTTCGCTAAAGCTTCTGTGAGAGTTCGAGTGTGTATATTCGTTTTGATGTTTGCCGGCGTCGCGCTGTTCGGTGCCACACTGGTCCGTACGGCACCACCAATACTGGATAGCACTGGACCAGATGGCACTGCGACGCTAGAGCAGGACATACGGGGCCATTTGAGAGACGGATACTACGAAGACGCTCTTCATGAGGCCGAGAAACTGTGCGCGCTGAGACCCCAGAGCTCCGCAGCATTCAGGTTGAAGGGCGAGGCTCATTTCAAACTGAATGAGAACCAAAGCGCGCTAGATGCGTTCGCAACGGCCGCCAAACTAGACCCGAAGTCGTCGGTTGCAGCCTTCGACGAGGGGGCCGCGCTCGCAGCGATGGGTAACTATGCAGACGCAAAGAGAAAATTTGAACAACTCAGAGATGCCGACCCTGGAGACATGTCCATACAATACAGTCTCGCGTCAGTGGCTTTGCTAAGTGGCGACTATGCTGCGGCTAAGGATGGTTACGAGGTGGTCTACAACTCTAGGGCAAAGCAAAAGGCGGCCTCGGCGATTGGCTTGGGCCTCAGCGAGATACTTGGGGGAAAGACGCCGGACTCACTGGAACCAGGACTCCGACAGATGCGACAGGCACTTTGCATCGAACCTAGTCTACGGGGCGTCTTCCTCGGGGAGCCTCCCGAAGACCCAACTCAAAATTATGATGGTTACGTACATCTTCTAGACGGGCTGAAAAAATTTCCAGTCTACAACCAATTTTTGGAAAATGTAAGGGAGGGAAAGGGATGCATGTAAGGAAGACACGTGCCCTAAAGTCGTTGAGCACGTTGGCTATGGCTAGCGTATTTTGTATTGGTTTGTCCGTAGAGGACACTGCATACGCTCAGATTATCATCAAGCGTGTTCCTCCGGATAGTCTTGAAAAAAAAGAGCCGGCCCTAGCGGTCCATCCGTCAACACAAGCTGAAAAATACGCGGTCGAAAGAGAGAAGATCAAACAGGAATCCAAACAAGATATAAATACCATGCACACCAAACCAACCACGGAAAAAAAGGTCTATCCAACAGAAAAGGGCCCGAGTAGTCAGAGTTCGCAGCAATAGAGCTGACCGACGCGCGGGTAGGCCGAAGTGTGGAAATGACAACGGTTGTCATCCGAGTTTGGGGCCATTTAAACCTGCGGTACGCTGATCGACGACCGTCGAAAACCAGCCGTCGAAATCAGCTGCTAGGCCCAAGCACCGGTCTTTCCCTCTTGGGTTCCGAGAAAATCATTTCTGGCCGCGGTAATCGGCCCTCTACCGTCAGGGTCAGCGCGCCCGCAGAAACGAAACCTGCTCGGCGTATAACTCGAAAGGCTTTCCGCTCTCCGGGTTGATCAAGACTTCGCTGATACCGATCGTAGATTTGTGATAGACACGGTTGGGCGTCACAAGATCAACACGAAGTCTTAAAGAGGAACATCGCGCAACGGCAGCCTTCGCATTCGGCTTAAAAGCTACCGAGCGACTTCGGCATTCAAATAGAACTCGAGATGAAAACGTTGACAGCCCCGCCTCAGAAGAGGCTCCTAAACGAGTTTGAATCGGCCGCGATGGTTGGCATGTCGCCCGATCTTCTACGATGGTTCACAAGCTATGCCCCGAAACAAGGCATTGACCGCAAGCTCTCAATCGCGCAAACAAAGGAAGACCTTATTTTCTTCGACGAAGAAGAGCTCCGATCTTTCGACGATTGGTTGAGACTCCCATGGCCACACGTTGGAGGGCAGCGACCGCAGATTCCCAGCGGAATTCGTCGCGAAATAAAGATGGAAGCGAACGGTGCATGTGCAATTTGCCTGTGTGTGGCGAATTGACAATTCTGGCAGAAGATCGTGCGACGGTGCAGACTTGCGAAGCAGCCGGAGGCGGTGAAAGCTCGCCTCTCAATGAGGTTGCTGTTCATACTGATCGCGCACCTGTTGGTCACTCTCGCGCGGCTCGCCCGTCCCGGCGGGGTTCGGGCGGTCGCGGCTGAATCACTGGCCGTCAAACACCAGTTGCTGATCATGAAGCGCTCGCAGCGCCGGAGTCCGAATCTGACCGCGTGGGATCGAGTGATTCTTGGATTCTGTACGCTGCTGGTGTCGCCTAGACGCTTGGGCAAAATCTCCGTGATCCTGAAGACCTCGACCCTCCTGCGCCTTCATCGAGCTTTGGTCAAGCACAAATATCGTCTGCTCTACAGCTCCAGACGATGTGGTCGCCCCGGACCCAAGGGTCCGTCCAGAGAGTTGATCGACGCGGTGGTCGAGATGAAACGGCGCAACCCATACTTCGGCTGCCGCAAGATCGCCGAGCAAATCTCGAATGCCTTCGGCATCGAGCTCAACAAGGATGTCGTCCGGCGCATTCTGATGTGCTATTGCCGACCTGCGCCGGGCGGCGGTGGCCCGTCCTGGCTCTCGGTAATCGGACAGGC
>Ga0187883_10000275_pt1 | contig 35333 bp, 24 predicted proteins | sample June2016WEW_20_1_2_FD_132966 | JGI IMG/M metagenome (GOLD analysis project Ga0187883, IMG submission 132966) | Peatland microbial communities from SPRUCE experiment site at the Marcell Experimental Forest, Minnesota, USA - June2016WEW_20_10 | ecosystem: Environmental > Terrestrial > Soil >...
ACGCGAGCGCGTACTGGTCGGCGCGGCTGTCCACCGGGCGCCCTTCGACCTGCTCCGGCGCGACGTAGGCCGGGGTGCCCAGGAACTGGCCGATCGAGGTCAGCCCCGTCACAGAAAGCGACCGCTTGCTGAGGCCGAAGTCGGCCAGGTAGACGTGATCCCGCTGGTCACTGCCCGCTACCGAGTCCAGCAGCATGTTGGCTGGCTTGATGTCCCGGTGCACCAGCCCGTGCAGATGGGCCGCGTCGAGCGCCAGCGCCACCTGCGTGATGATCCCGGCGGCCCGGTCCGGGGGCAGCGGTCCCTCGGCATCGATCAGGCTGCGAACGTCGCCGCCCTGCACGTATCGCATCGCGATGAACAGCGCGCCGTCGCTCTCCCCCGCAGCGAAGATCGGAATGATGTACGGGTGGTCGACGGCCGCCGCCGCCCGGGACTCACGGATGAAGCGCTGCCGGAAGGCATCGTCCAGCGCGAGCACGGGGGAGAGCAGTTTGAGGGCGACGTTGCGGCCCAGCTGGACATCGCGGGCGCGGTAGACGACCGCCATCCCGCCCCGGCCGATCTGCTCCTCCAGCCGGTAGCCAGCGACCACCGATCCGACGGTGAAATTGGCCGGATCCCGGTGTTCCCCCCCGGTCACAGCGCTCTGCGCACCTCCCTGGTCGCCGGTGCCGCCGCCTTCGCCCTGCCGGGCTGAAGCACCAGAATCGGCCGGAGCGCTGCTGGCGATCCGGCCAGTTACGTCCGTAATTATTCCGCTTGACCGCCATCCCGCAACCCGCCCGTGGGTCAGTGGCCCCCGCGGCGGTTCAACATCGGCCACCCCGGGCCGGATTCGTGGTTCGGCCGACTGCCGCGCCTGGACCACATCGACGCCATCAAGTGGGCCTGACCGCCGGGAGCCAGCCCGGCCCGGGTACTAGCTGCGGTGGTGGACTTCCTGCAGCCCGTAGACGGGGGCGGGAAGGCCGGCCTCGCGGGCTTTGAGCTGCAGCGCGAGGTAGAGGGAGTAATGGCGGGACTGGTGCAGGTTCCCGCCGTGGAACCAGAGCGCCTCCTGCTGGGTCGGCTTCCACATGTTGCGCTCCTCTCCCTCCCACGGACCGGGGTCCTTGGTGGTGCCGGAGCCCAGCCCCCAGCACTTGCCGACCTTGTCCGCGACTTCCGGTGAGATCAGGTCGGCGGCCCAGCCGTTCATCGAGTTGTAGCCGGTGGCGTAGACGACCAGGTCAGCGGGCAGTTCGGTGCCGTCCTCGAGGACCACGCCGGTCTCCGTGAGGTGGTCGACCTGGCCCCGGACCAGCTTGACGTCGCCATTCGCCACCAGATCGGCCGCGCCGACGTCGATGTAGTAGCCAGACCCGCGGCGCAGATACTTCATGAACAGGCCGGAGTTGTCGTCGCCCCAGTCGTGGTCAAAGCCGGCCTTCTCCAGCCGCTCGTAGAAGTCCTTGTCCCGCTCCCGCATCTGCTCGTACACCGGGATCTGGAAGATGTGCATGATCCGGTACGGGACGGACGCGAAGGTGAGGTCCGCCTTCTCGGTCGTCATCCCGGCCGCGACCGCCTCCTCGGAGTACAGGGCGCCGAGCGCGATCTCCATCAGCGAGGCGGACCGGGAGATGTGCGTCGAGGACCGCTGGACCATGGTCACGTCCGCGCCGGTCTCCCAGAGCGCGCCGCAGATGTCGAAGGCGGAGTTGTTGGACCCGACGACCACACACCGCTGGCCCCGGTACGCATCCGGGCCCGGGTGGGCCGAGGAGTGGTGCTGGTCGCCGCGGAACGTCTCCATGCCCGGGAAGGACGGGACATTGGGCTTGCCGGACATCCCCGTGGCCAGCACCAGCTGCCGGGGCCGCAGCACCACCGGCTGGCCCTCCCGCTCGACGGTCACCGTCCATTCCCCGGTCGTTTCGTTATAGCTGGCGCTCTTGGCCTCGGTGCTGGGCCAGTAGTTGAGCTCCATGATCCTGGTGTAGGACTCGAGCCAGTCGGCGATCTTGTCCTTGGGCGAGAACACCGGCCAGTTGTCCGGGAACTTCAGGTACGGCATGTGGTCGTACCAGACCGGGTCGTGCAGGCAGAGGCTCCTGTACCGGCTGCGCCACTGGTCCCCCGGCCGGGCGCGCTTGTCGATGACGATCGTCGGGACGCTGAGCTGCCGCAGCCGGGCGGCGAGCCCGATGCCGGCCTGCCCGCCGCCGACGATCAGCACGTACGGCTGCTGCGTGACCCCTAGGCTGGCCGCTTCCTGGTCCCGGTTTTCCTGCCAGGAGGTCCGGTCCGGGTTCGCGCCGTGCTCGGCGCCCATCGGGCGTCTCGGCCCGTTCGGCTCCTCGTAGCCTTTGAGCTCATACAGCGTGGTCAGCAGGGTCCAGCACTGGCCGTCGCGTAGCCTCAGCTGTCCCTTGCCGCGGCCGACGGAGGTCTCGAAATCGATCCATGCCTCGGTGACGCCGCCCGCCTCGGCTGGTTCCCCGCCAGCGGTGATTTTCCAGCCGCCGGGCTGGACCCGCGACAGGGTGGCGCCGAGCATGCGGGTGATCTCGTCCCGCCCCTCGAAGGTCCTGATGTTCCAGGTGAACGCGATGAGGTCCCGCCAAAAGGAGTCCTCGGTGAACAGCGCGGCGGCCCGGGCTGGGTCGTTCGCGGCGAGCGCTTCGCCGAACTGCCCGAGCCAGGTGGTCACCGCGGCTGTGGCTTCGTCCGGTTGAGTGACGGTCGTCATCGGCCGGGCTCCCATCGTCGTTGAGGGGTCGTAGGGGCGTGCCGCTCCCGCGCTCCTGACCAGCCTCGCTTGATCAGGACAGGACGTCCAGCCCCGGCGGAGTCCCTAGGATGTTCAGCAGCCAGCGGCCGACGCGATACCGGCCAGTCCGATGCTGCCCCGTCGGTACCCGGCCGAGGAGAGGAGCCGCATGCGCCGCAGACGTCGCCGGTCACGGCATTCCGGAGACTTCCGTCCGGGCCATTCAGGACCCTCGCGGCCTGCGCGCCGGGGGGTGGCAGCCCACCGAAGGCTCTACGGGGTGCTGGGCGGCCTCGCCGTGATCGCCCTTGCGGCAGCCGTCATGGTGCTGCGCAACGGAGGCAATGCGGCCGGCGGCGTATCACTGAACACCGCGAACTGCGGGACCGCACACGGCAGGACGGCTGATACCTCCAGCGACACGCTGCTCGGCGTCGACGCGACCAGCCCACGCCAGCTGAAGACAGCCACGGCCGAATTCGGGCATCAGCCGGTCCTGCGCGTCTACTACACGGGCATGCCAGATCCCGCTGCCTGGACCACCGGCGTGGCGGCCCTTAACCACTCGGCGCTGGTGGTGAGCTTCCGCTCACCACCAGCGAGCGTCCTGTCCGGCGCGGACGACGCCGCGTTGGCGCACTTCTTCGATACAGCTCCGACGGGCCGCCCCATCTACTACTCCTACTACCACGAACCTGAGCCACTGATCGAGGCGGGCGACTTCACGCTCGCGCAGTACAAGGCAGCGTGGGCACATATCGTCGCCGTCGCCGCCAAGGCACATAACCCGTACCTGAAGTCCACCCTGATCCTGATGAGCTGGGACCTGGACCCGGCTTCCGGCCTCAACTGGAAGAACTACCTGCCCGGCGGCCACGTGATAAACACCCTGGGCTGGGACGCCTACCCGGCCGGCACAGTGCACGACTCGAACCCACAGCCCACGTCGCCCGCGGACTTCATGGGGCCGGCCGAAGCCGCATCCCGGAGCGCCGGGCTGCCATTCGGCTTTGCCGAGTTCGCGCTCGGGACTTCGGCCGGCCGGCCGCAATGGCTGACAGAGGTTGCGAACTACCTCAGGGGCACTGGCGCCCTCTTCGGGGTACTGTTCAATTCCAGAGGCTTTCCCTGGATGGAACTCAATGACTCAGCCTCGATCAAGGCCTGGCGCGCCGCAGTCGCGGCTTCCGGCGCTTGCGTTGCTGCGAAAAGCTGACTGTCGACCTGCCCACGGCTGAGCCGGACTCGTCACCGGCCAGCCCCGCACCAGCCAGGACCGATGCTGCGCAGGAAATTACCGATCAGCTCTGGCCGGCGGGCTTGCGGGCTTCCATGTAGAGCGTCTCGGCTCGTCGGCGCTCGGTGTCCGGCGCCTGGCCCAAGTCGGTGTCACCGAACTCGCGCTGGCGCGGGTCAGGAAATCCGCCGGCCCGGAAGAGCAGGTCCAGCGTCTCGACGTCGAACATGGCACAGTGCCGGTGCCAGTAGAACAGTTCCTGCACGGCCAGGAGCGCGGTGGGACGACCAGGATGCAGTTCCTCCAGGTAGCTCTGATCGCCCGCGTACGACCTGATGAGACTGCCGGCATCGGGAACCCCGACCCGCAGGATTCCGCCGGGGCGCAGCACCCGGTAGCACTCCTGCATGAAGACGTCACTAGCCCCCAGCGGCAGATGCTCAAGCAAGTGCTCGTGGAAGATTGCCGCGACGGATCCAGAGTCGAAGGGCAGCGGGCTGGCCATGTTCCAGGCCACGTCGACCGGATCGCCAAGCAGGTCGATGTTGATCCAGCCCGCCTTTCGCTCGCCACCGCAGCCAAGATGCAGCCGGATTTCAGGCTGGCCGGCTACCGCCCGGGCCTTGCGCCGCTCACGTGGCCGCACCAGGTTGGTGAGAATCATCCTGCCGGTCCCGCGATAGCGCACCGGAACCAGATGCTTTAGCAGCACGCGCGCACCGACATCAGATGCCTTCGTGGCCCGCAACTGGCGCTGCTTATCCTCCGAAGCAGCGAAATACTCATCAAGCAGGTCCCGCGCCTCACCCATACGAATACATCTCCCAGCTCCTACATCTCCCAGCCCCAAAATCCCAGCCATGGATGCCGGTTTACGGGCGCTCAGCCATACCCGGTCACCTGATCTGCCGGTCAAGCAGGAAGGCCTTCTTATTCTGCACCACATACACCTGCCGGACAGAGCTAACCCGCATTTTTCCGGAACCGAAGGGACTGTTGTAATGCGCATCCCGGCACGGCTCCCCGGTTCTGGCCACAACGTACCCGATCTGGTCTCTCGCGGCCCCTACCAGGCAGACTATGAGAGGCTACCCCGCAAAGCGGGCCGGGGCTTCCGCTATTGTGATCCAATGCGGAAAGCGACCATGATCAGGTCAGCAATGCCGGGCCGAGCCGCCAAGCTGGCAGGGGCGCTGGCCGTGGGCGGCGCAACGACGGTTCTGACCAGCTGGGCAGTCGGCAAGCTGATGCAGAAAGACTTGATAATCCGGCCGTCGCGAGAGGTTTATGAGCACGTACGCGCGCGCCGGTCGCCCCAGCTTGCCCGCCGTCTGGAGCAGACGATCACCGGCATGGGCGACTACCCGGTACTCGTCCCGTTCTCGGTGCTGGTCGGCGGCCTCGTAGCGTACGAACGCCGGGACTGGGTGCCGGTACCATTGCTCGCCGGTGGCCTGGCCGCCGAGATCTATTTGCAGAAGCTGCTGAAGACACTGGTGAAAGGGAGCAAGCCGGCGGAGGAGCACTCGGTGGGACCCCCCGGGGACTTCCCTTCCGGCGGCGCGGCCCGGACGGTCATCACCTTTGGCCTGCTGGCGCACCTGCTGGCCGAGCACTGGAACTCACCGGCGGAGCGCTGGGCCGTCTGGTCCATCGTGCTTACGGTAATAGCTGCCCAGGGCGGCTCGCGGCTGTATCTGGGGCGGCATTGGCCTGAGGACATCCTTGGCGGCTGGCTCTTCGGCTGGCTGATCCTGCGCTCGCTGATCAGGCTGGCCGAGCTCACCCGGCCGGGTGAGCTCGGCCAGCCGGCCGGGTGACCCCGGACCTGCCCCGAGCTCCACATCACGGGGACGTGGCAGCCTCCCGCACGCTGCCCGCCCCGTTTGATCCGTCAAAATCCGGCCATCGAGGCCAGCGACGAGTACGGCCGTCAGGGCGAATGGACAGGATCAATTGATCGTGCAGTTCCCGCTGTCCAAGCCGTTCATATTTGTGCAGGCGTGCTTACTGACTGCTATAGGTGCCAGAATCCTCGCTACCGTAACGGGCCCAGGGCTACTGCACGAAGCAGGTCCACTGAATTGCGCCGGAAAGAGTGGGCTGGCCAGCCTTGGCAGCGGCGGCGCCGGCAAAGGTGAGCTCACCCGAACCGTTAGCGCGGAACGTCACGGTCACGGTGGCGCCGGCCGCGAGCAGGTTGTAGGACGCGTTGCCGATCATAACGCTCGGTCCGACGGTAACGAGCGACGCCTTGCGATATGAGCCGGAGCCGCGGTAAGGCGATATGTCGGCCGCGATCGCCACGTTGCCGCCTTCTGGCGGGCTGGGGATCCGGAACTGCGAGCCCACATCCTTACCGGCAGGCGTGCCAGCCGCGGCAATGTGCGCGCATGAACTCTTCGGGCTGGTAACGCCGGGAAAGGCAGTGAACGACATATCAAGGCTGTGGGCGCCGGAAACTTCGAGCTTGCCATTAAAGCCAATCAGGCCGGCAATGATGTCCTTCCGGGGCGCGGTGTCGGTGCTGCTGGCTGTGGGGCTTGAAGCGCCCGGCGTCGCAGCGCCGCCCGGTGCGGCCGCCGCCGATTGCGCCGCGGTTGGCGCCGTGGCTGGCGTCGCGGCGCCGCTCGATGCGGCTGGATGCGACGAGCTGCAGGCGGCCACCCCCACGAGCATCAGGATGGCTGCCGCTGGCACGCCCCGCTTGAGTAGCGCTGACGTCGCAGGCCCGGCTGGCTTGGGAGTCTTGATCATGAACTTACCCGCAATCTTCTTCTTGGTAGCTAGTAGCAAACTCAGATCCCGCGGCCTCGGCGATTCGCGGCGCGGACAACTGATTTGGCGGGGACCACGCCCGCGGCCACCGCGAGCGCCAGGTAAGCCCGGCGCTCACGGGGGTTGCCGCGCAACGCGTGCAGGCTTGACCGGCAGGCATCCAGCCGGCGAGCCAGGGCAGCCTCGGCGAACGCGATCTGGCCCTCGATCCTGGCCCGGCCGGCCGGGTCCGCGCTGAGCTCGGGGTACTTACTCAGCAGGAAGCGCAGTGCGTTGGTGATCGTCTGCCACCGCTCGGCGAAGTACGACTGCTCGTGCCAGAACACGTCCACCAGTGGCTGCGTCGCGGCGACGACGGAGCCGTGCCTGGCCGCCCGCAGCAGCAGGTCGTAATCCTCGCCGTAGGAGCCCGGGATCTCCTCGTCCACCAGCCCTATTGCGGTCAGGGCCGATCGCCGGATGACAAACGTGGACGGGTGCAGCGCTGTTATCCGCTCCCGGACCAGATCGTCAAACCCGACCTCGGCGGGAGGAATCCTGATGGCCACGTGCTCGCCATGGTGAATGCGGACGCCGCAGGCCGCGAAGTCGGCTGCCGACCGCTCCAGCAGCTCGACCTGCACGGCGATCTTGCTGGGCTGCCACGTATCGTCGTCATCGCAGAACGCGATCAGTGCCCCATCCGTGGCGGCTATACCGGTGTTCCTGGCCCCAGCCAGGCCTGGCGTGCGGCTATTCGTCAGCACCCGCACCCGCCGCCCGGACGGCACGTCGACCTGCACGTCGGCAGGCTCGGTCTGGTCGAAGACCAGAACGCATTCCAGCGCACCCGGATAGGCCTGGCCGAGGATGCTGACCACGGCGCGGCGCAGCAGCTGCGGCCGGCCTCTGGTGGCGACGATCACGCTTACCTTGGGCCAGGCGTTCCCCGGCGAGAACCCGGTCACCGGGCTGACGTCAGACCCGCTGGCCAGGGCAGCGGACGCCCGAGCAGGCCGGCCAGGTCGCGATTGTGATCGGCGAGGGACTCCTGCAGGCGGCGGCGCGTTTCCGGCGCCATCTCCGGAGCAGGCAGGTAGTTATGCCGGACCCGGCTCTGCAGCCGGTGCGGCGGCAGGCCGAGGAACTTCCACACCTCGTTCACGTGCTGGTCGGGGTCGGCGTAGAACTCCTCGCTCACCGCGATGTGGATCTGCTCGCGGGGGAAGAACGTGAACCAGCGCGGGAGCATGTCGAGGTACCGTCCCTGCGCCAGGTACGAGTGGTTCTCATGCTCCGCGCTGGTATAACCGGGTTCGGCGATGATGCGCTCGGCCTCGCCGCGCAGGCGCCCCGGCTCGGCCGCCAGCGCCTCCTCGAAGCTCAGCGTCTCGCCACCGTGGTGGGTTCGCTCCTTGAAATGCGAATACGCCCGCTCCACCGGATCGCGCAGCGCCACGACGATGCGCACATCGGGATAATCGTGCGCCAGCCGCTCCGCGGCTAGCGGATGGAACAAGTAGTAAGGGCTCGCTTCACCGCAGATGGCCGGGCGCAGCTTCGGGCGCGCCAGCTGGCGGCCGCCGACTTCCATCGGGAAATGCGAGCGGTACCAGGTCAGGCCGCGCGCGTGCCGGGTGTCGTAGTAATGCGCTCCCTTGATGTGCTGGCGGCTCGGGAACAACGGAACGATGCTCGGATGCTCGAGCACGTAGTTGTACAGCGATGTACTACCGCCGCGCTTGGCCCCGATGATCACGAAGTCCGGCCCTCGCCGCAGCGCGGCCGTTGCCTCACCGTAACCGCGCAGGACGCGTTTGGCGGACTCACGGACCGCTTGGCTGACCGGTCCTCTGCCTTCCTGGGTCATAGTCGTCTCCTCTTCGTCAACGTGGGCTCTGCGGGAGCCGTGAACTGCGGTCTAGCTGGGTTTAGGTGGCCCGTTGCCCGGCAGGACGGGCGACAGTCTGGGCAAAGCCGGGCGCAGTGCGGCAAAGATGCCAGCGAGCTGGAACGGCACGCGCGCGAAGTAGAGAGCGATCGCGAACGCAACCAGGCCGGCGGCGAGCGACACGCCCAGTGCTGGCAGGGTCTGGCCGAGCAGGGCGCGGGCGATCAGGCCCGGGCCACCGAAACAGGCCAGTGTGGTCCCCGCCGCCAGCCAGTAGCCGGGGCCGAACGGGTCGAGGCCCATGACCCACCTGATCTCGACCATGGCGGTCACGTTGTCCACCACGATGCTGACCGCCCAGGCGATCGCCGCGCCGAGGATGCCGATGCGGGGTACCAGGAGGAGGTTCAGGCTGATGTTCACGGCCAGCGCCGCGCCCGCGTTGATCGCACTCCAGGTGCTCCGGCCGCCCATCAGCAGAACCACCGTGACATTGCCGGTGCCCAGGTTGACCAGCATCGCCAGCGACAGCACGGTGAGGGCGGACGCGCCGGCGGTGTACCGCGGCCCGAAGATGTTCAGTACGGTCGCCGGGAAAATCGCGAATACCGCGTAGAGCGGCCAGGACGCCAGCATCAGCCACCGGGTGCTGCTCTGGTACAGCTCAGCGGCACGATCGTACTGCCGGCGGGCGAGCAGGGCGCTCAGCCGGGGGCCGATGGCCAGCCTGTTACCCTCGAGCGTGAATGTGCCAATGATGGCCAGCTTGCTGACCGCGCTGTACACACCTGCGGCGTAGCTGGAGGCCAGCGCGCCGACGAGCAGGATGTCCAGCCAGAGGATGATCACCTGGAAAGTGGCCTGGAAGGCACGCGGCCCGGTGAAGCCCCAGAACTCTGCGGCGAGCTGCTGGCTCCGGCGGCTGATGGGGCGCCATGGCCCACGATGCCCCGCACGGCCGGGACCGGTCGGGCCTGCGCCGGCCAACTGATCACCGCCCGTGGTGGCCGGGCCGACCTGCCCCAGGTCCTGGCTCGCGATGACCCCAGGGGCGGGGTGGCCGGAAGCGGCGTCCGGTGCGCCTCCGGTACGGCGCCGCGCTGACGAGGCCGGCGCCTCCTTTCGCAGCAGGCGCATGAAGATGATCGCTCCCGCCGCCAGCCCGGCGGCGACCGGCAGCCCCCAGGCGATCACGGCAAACCGCAGCCCCAGGCCGGCCGCCAGGACGGCGACGACGAGAACGATTCGCACCGTAGGCTTGCCGAGGCCCTCGATCAGCAGGTAGGGCCACATCCGGCCGAATCCCCGCGCGCCGTCGACGAAACACGCCGATAGCGCGCCCAGCGGGATAAGCGGCACTACGATCCGGATGTCCGTGCTGCCGTCGCCGACGGGCAGGCCATCCAGGAAGAGCCGCGCGAGCTGCGGCGCGGCCACCCACATGGCCGCCGCTGCAGCGGCCCCGATGACGCCGACCGGGACGACGGCTGCCCCCACCACACGCCGTACATGACGCAGCGTACCGATGGCCCGCGCCCGTGATATCCATCTGGTCAGGCCCGTGTCCGCGCCCAGCTCGAACGTATTCGACAAGATCGTGAACAGGGCGATCAGTTCGAAGAACGCGCCCGCGCCTCGTGGCTGCAGCCACCGGCTGACGAGTACGACCAGGCCGAAGCTCATGGCAGCGCCAGCCACCATCGCGAACACGTTGACGACCGAGCCGCGGAAGACGGTCGCTGCCGTACCCGAGAGCCGTGCTCCCGAGCGGCCTGGCTCTTCGCTCACCGGTAGATCACCTGGGCTGGTGGCGGTGCCAGCGGCGCCTGGAAAGCCCGGCTGCGCCGGCCGGGCGCAGTCCCCGGCGCGTCGTGGTCACTGGCTCGCCAGCACCGGCGATAGGCCAGTGCCGCGACCACCATCACCACCTGAAGTTCGGCGGGCAGCCACCCGTAAAAACTGATCTGCGCCAGCGCGACGAGCGGCGCCGCATGCAACCACAGGCCGGCGGTGCCCCTGGCCCTCCGGGTCTGCCAGAGCACCGCAAGGAAGAAGGCGAGGAACAGCCCGGTGGCTATGTAGCCGTTCGAATACAAGACCATCCACAGCTGGCCCTGGGTACCGATGGGCGGCGTGCCGCCCTGGCCGGTTACCGCCTGCGGCTCGCCATACCCGAAGATCGGCGATTGGTTCGCGCCGTCAAACGCCTGCTGGGCCACGCTCACCCGGGTGGTGTTGCTATGGCCATGCGTGCTGGAGAGGTTGGCCGAAATCAGGTGACTGAGCGGTGTTACCGCCACGACCGCGGCGACCAGCACGATCAGCCCGAGCAGCGACACCAGCGTGGCGACCCGGCCGCGCAGGGCGAGCCGGATGGCCACGTACAGCAGGCCGACTCCGATGCTGAGGAACATCCCGCGGTTCAGCGACACAACCATCGGCACCAGCGACGCGACCAGGAAGGCGATGATCAGCTTGCGCCGCGGCCCTGGCCTGGTAGCGGAAAGCGCGGCCAGCGCTACCGGGGTCAGCACCGCGATAGTGCCGCCCCAATTATTTGTGTATGGAAACGGAGCCGAAGGGCGTGGATCCGGGAAACCGATAAAGTTCTGGACATTGGCAAGTACCGGCTGAACGAGTTCCTGTACAAATGGCTGGTTGCGCAGACTGTGGGGCAGGACGAACTCGATGACCGCGGGGAAGGTGTGCGCACCCCCGATAATGCCGAGGTAGCCTCCGATGACCACGATCATCCAGAAGGCGATAAGGATGCGCAGCACCTTTACGTCTATCCGCCCTGACCTGGGCATGTTATAGACGTACAGGAACAGGACGCCTGCGCCGACGTAGAGCGCAAGCCGATAGCAGAAGGTAGTTATCTTGGTCCCGCTGTTCAGCTGAAGCCCGGACATCAGGACCCAGCTGAAAAACAGGAACCATAGGACGATGGGTGCTGGAGCTCTGGTCCACCGCCGCCAGATCATTGCGATCAGCATGGGCACGGCGAGTACCGGCCAGATAAGGGCACTAAGTCCCAGCACCCACCAGAGCGGGAACGCGACGAAAAGTGTCACCAGTGGCCAGGTCACTGGAAGGTGCAGGTGGCTCTGCGTCAAGCCGGGACGGCCCGGGCCGCCGTCGGAAGCGGCCAGGGCCAGCTGGCCTGACTCATCCGCCGCCGTCACCACAGCCGCGATGGCCGGCTCCGCCGGGCCACCGACCTGGCCATGTGGGCAGGTATCAGCGATAGCGGCAAAGTCGCCCGGGATACTGAGTCCGGCTGCGATGTCCGCTCTGGTGCCGCCGGAGCGGCCGGGCCGGCCGGGCCGGCCGCCGGCAAGGTGGCCGCCGGCGCATGACGGCCGCGGCCATAACGCGCTTTGCCGATCAGGACACCGCCCACCACGGGAGCACCAATCTGGCTGAGGCGATGGCTCAGCGATAGCAGGTCCTTGCTCCGGGTGTGCGCCTCGCGAGCCAGCACGATCACGCCGTCAACGTGCGGGGCGAGCGAAAAGAAGCCCGCACCTGCTCCTGAAGGGGCGTCCAGCAGTACGAAGTCGTGGGCTTCACGCTGCATGCGCAGTGCAGTGGCCATCCGGCCAGCGTCCAGGACCGAGAGCACAGGAGCGCCCTCCTGACCGCTCGGCAGCACTGACAGCCGTTCTGCGACTTCGCCGGGCAGTACCGCGCCCGATGCCTGCTTGGGCGACCGGGCGAACGTTGCAGGATCGCCGCCCCGGGCCAGCAGCTCCTTGAGCCCGGCGTTTCCGGCCACGTCGAAGATCTGCGGCAGGACGGACCCTCGCGTATCCGACGCCACCAGCAGAACTCGCTGGCCCGATTCGGCCAGTGCCACGCCGAGCTCGGCCACGATCAGCCCCGCGGACATACTGGCATCCGCCGCGATCAGCATCAGCACGCGCAATTTGCGGCGCGACGCCAGCGCTACGATGGTGGCGCAGAAGACGCGTGCCGCATCGGCGGCCCGGCTGTCCGGGTCGGCCGCGACAGCCACGGTGACGGTGGCGGGCTGCCGCTTCGGCCGGCCATGGCGGCTCGCCGCCATGGCATCGGCCGATGGCAGTATCCCGAGCACCGGAGCGCCAAGTCGCTGCTCAAGCTGCGCCGCCTCCCGGATACGGTCATCGACAAAATCTCTTCCGAACGCCACCGCCAGGCCGATCAGCAGTCCAAGGATGAGCCCGATACCGAGCAGCATCGAGCGGCTGAAGCCCGAGGGCTTGCTGGGCAGAACGGCCGGGATGACGCTGCCGCCTGAGTCGTTGTAGGTGGGCAGCGCCGCTAGCTGAGCCTCTACCGAGCTGGCTTGACCGCTCAGCTCGTTCAGCCGGACGGTCAGGACCTGGTGCGTAGCTGCCGACGTGGTCCCGTTCAGCTTTGCGGACAGCTGACCGATCTGAGTCTGCAGCGACGATGCCTGCCGCTGCAGCGTCCCTTGCAGGACGGCGATCTGACCGGCCAGCTCATGATGCCGATAGGACAGGTACGCGCTGGCGAAGGCGTCGGCCCCCTGCTGGGCGGCTAGCCTGCTACTGGCCTTCCAGCCGATCTGCAGCACGTTTGACGTGGTCAGCGTGCTGGCCGGGACGGTGACCGAGAGCTTGCTGGCGGCGGCTGATTCCAGCGTGCTGGCGGGAACCTTCAGCGTGGCGGCGGCCTGCTGGATCACCGGTCCTGACTGGGCAATGGCCTGCTCGGTGCTCATGTTGACCTGGGAAGCGGTCTGGGCCGGCTGGTTCAGCGGCCCCTGGGTGACGGGCTCCACCACCACTTCGGTATTCGCCGTATAAGTAGGCGCGAGTGCGAGCGAGTACGCAGCCCCGGCGAGCATACCGATCACGATGAACACTGCGATTAGCGGCCACCGGCGGCGGATGATTGACCAGTAATCGTGCAGGTCTACAGAGGGTGGCTCCGCAGCGAAATCATCTTGCTCTCGAGGCTGCCTAATGGCCATGGGGGCGGTCCTTTATGGAGCGGGCTAGGTGCCGTATTACTGAATCCTCGGCCGGACGCTGAAGTACGGATCACGCGTCATTGCGCGGAATGCAGTCGGAGCCGACGGCCAGCGCGCCGATGGGGCCAGTCACCAGATGATTGGCCGCCATCGGCGCGCTGCGCAGCAAGATCCGTTAACCCGTCAGGCTATATCCGCCGAATTCATCCTCCCTGTACGAGCGCGGCGGCGAAGTGTGCCGTCACCTGAGCCGCGGCCAGCGCGGTCGGGTAGACAGCCACGTCGGCGACGGTGCCGTTGAAGTAGTAGCTGTGCGGCTGCGTGGTGCCCTGGCTGTTGCTGCCCCACGGGTCGAGGTTCCAGCCGTTGAGGTTGTCACCGCCAACGCGCCAGTAGCCGGTGTACGACTGCGCCGAGCTGCTGGTGGTGGTCCCGATCAGCTGGCCGTCGACGTACAGCGCCTCGTTCGGCCCGGTGGTGTTGGTCGCGTCGTAGGTCGCCACGACGTAGTGCCACTGACCGTCGTTGTAGACGTTCGGCGTTTCGATGGTCTCGGTCTGGTTGTTCCACACGCCGAAGACGAGCTGGCCGTCGTTCATCATGTAGATGTGCCGGTCGTAGTTACCGCTCAGGCCCGACTGGCTGCCGCCGAAGCCGATGATCTTGCCGCCGGTATTCGTGGTGGTCTTGAACCAGCCTTCGACCGTGAAGGTCTGCGGTCCTGTCACCGCGTTCTGGGAGACCACGTTGCCGGTGCTGCCGTCGAAGGACGTTGCCGTGCCGCCCGTCAGCGGACCAGGCACGCCCTGCGTCGTACCGCCGGAGTAGCTGCCATTGAAGCCGTTCGGTGACCCGTCGGCTGCCGTGCCGCCGGTGTCGTTCAGTGGCCAGAAGAAGGACGGATTGTCCTTAAGGACCGTCTGGCTGTAGGTCGAGGCCGGGCTGGTCGACGACACGGTCACCGCCGCCGAGGATGGCGACCGTCCGCTCAGGTGCGTGCCGTCGGTCGCCGCGTAGGTGTAGGTATGCGACGAGCCAGCCGTCAGGCCGGTGTCCTGGTACTGCAGCTTAGGCAGCGCCCATGGCCAGGACGTGGCCGTCAGCGTCGCGATCGGGGTCTTGCCGCCGTCGCGGAAGATCTCGTAGTTGAGCGTGCCGACATCCGCGCTGCTTACCGCGGGGAAGCTGACGGTGACCGTGCCGGCGGAGGTGCTGCTGACCGTCGGTGCGGTGGCCGGATTCGACGAGTAGACCGAGTCGGGCTTTGCCGGGAAGATCGCGAAGCCTTGCTGGTACTTGCCGTTCACCGTGGTGAAGTCGCCGCCCAGGAACAGCTGGCTGCCGTCGGTCGCCATGGCCCGCGGGCCGAGGCTGGTGGCATTGTCGGCCGGCGTCCAGTGGCCTAGTGACCCGTCGGTGAGCGACTGGTCCAGCAGGTGATAGGTGACCCAGCCCGAGCCGCTGTTCTCCTGCGGGAAGCCGCCGGGAGCGTAGGCGCAGTCATGCGCGTGCGATCCCTTGAACAGGTAACCGTTGATCACCACCAGCGACTGGGTCGCCCCGAGGCAATCGTTCTGCCAGACCAGGCTGTCACTCGTGGCGCTGAGGCCGACCGCGAAGTCGCCGTCGAAGCAGCCGCCGCCGGTGCCCTCGGAGCCGAGGTAGGCGACGCCGTTGCTGATGGTGATGACCTTTACCGCCGGCGGGTAGCAGCTGCCGCTGTCCGGCACGATGTTGGCGCCCCACGGTATGTTCGTCGTGCCGTTGACCGGATCCACCGCCCCGGCGCCAGGCTGGGAGGCACCGTTGATGTTCCCGAAGTAGCCGCCCAGCAAGACCTGGGAGTCATCGGGGTCCACCGCCAGAGCCGCGATGGCGTTGTCCAGGACCGGCGCCCACGGCTGCAGGTTCCCCGAGGCGTCCACAGCGCCCGCGTAGGTCCGTGACTGGATCCCGGCGGTCGTCCCAGCCGTGCCGAGCCCGGTGAAGCCGCCGCCTGCGTAGATTTCCTGCCCGTTCGGCGCAACGGCGAGGGCGTTCACCTTGCCGTACGCCGAAGGCGCCCAGCTCGTCAGCGAACCGGTCGAGGTACTGAAAGCAGCCAGGTTGTCCCGGTACTGCCCGTTGACGTGGTTGAACAGGCCGCCCACGTACAGCGTGCTGCCGTTCGGTGACACCGCCAGCGAGTAGACGCCGAGCGACGATGAGCTACTGGTAGACGAGATCACCGGATCGAACGAGGTGATGAGCGCTCCAGTGGTCGAGTTGAACGCGGCCAGGTAGGTGCGGGACACCTCTCCCGTCGTCGTCCCGGGCGCCACGCCAGGCGGCAGGGCATTCAGGAACTGACCGCCCACATATACGACGCCGTTCCCGTAGGCCACCGCCCACACCGTGCTGTCGGTCTGCCAGGTCGACAGGGCACTGGAACTTACGTTGCCGTCCGACTGGCCCACCGGGAGCGGCGTCGGGGCAGTGGCCTTCGCCGCCGCAACCGACTTCGCGCTCGGCGCCATACTGGCTCCTGACGCCTGCACGGCCGGAAGCACGGCCAGCATCGCGGCGCTGAGCGCCACGGCTGAGGCCGTGCCGAGGACTCTCATTTTCATTCATGCTCCTCGTGAATTGGTGCGGGGAAGCCATGCGGGCTGTCCTGGGAGGCATCTGCCGGCCCCGGTGCCGCCGTGAGTCCGGCGGACGAATCCCCGTGGCCGGCCGGCACGCCGGCCACGGTCGGTAGTTCGCGGCGGCTCCGCCGGCCTGGACCAATTCGGCGGAGCCGATGCGGCCGGCGGACCAGGTCCTCGACGAGCTCGCCGAATCTCGCGACGGCCACGTCTACATCGGCGGCCGGCAGCCCAGCCCGCAGGCAGCCGGGATCGCGGGTGGCCGCCGCCATGATGCTGACGAACTCCGCTGGCGTCTGCGCCAGCCGGATACGTCCGAGTTCGGCCAGCTTGTGGCTGAAATCCAGCTGATGATCGTCGACATGCTCGCCCAGCTGCGGCAGCCGTGGCACCACGATGGGCAGCAGGCTCCGGGCCCACGCCGCGGCCATAGTCGCCGGGCCGCCGTGGCAGACGATCACGTCCGCCTCGTCGAGCAAGGCGTCCAGTCGCTGGACCTCCACCGCCCGCGACCAGGGGCACGCTGGAACCACCGACGTAGAACCGGACTGCATGAAGAACCCCTGAGCCTGCCCGGGATGAGTGGCGAGCCAGTCGTTTACCCAGTGGACGAGCCGGTCAAATGGATGATGGTCCGTGCCGACGGTCACGACGACTCGCACCCTGGCCCGCGCTGGCGGCTCCTGGCCGGCTGCCGCCGTCACAGCAGGCATCCGATGACCGTGCCGCGCGGGTAGCTGGCGGCCTGATCGAGCCACTGCAGCAGGAAAAGATCCGCGAGCGGGTAGCACAACCTGCCGGTCAGCGTCGAGCGCGAAATCCGGTCGTAGACCTCCAGGTAGACGGTGCGGACGCGCAGCAGCCTCGCCACCACGAAGAATGGAAAGGCCAGGCCGGCGCCGTCGGAGATGATCACATCGGGCCGTTCCGCACGTATCACCCTGACCGCGAGCCCGAGGTTCCGGAGCGCATTGGGGATGTTACGGGTCGTCGGGCTGAACGCCGTAATGACGCGCTCGCCCGCGAGCAGGGATTCGGCCTGCGGATGGGCGAAGGTGACCCAGGTCCGCTCGTGCCTGCCCCACCATGGGCGCAACTGGTGCAGCTGGGCGAGGTGGCCGCCCGACGAGCAGACGAGCAGCGCCTTCATGCCGCCCTCCCAGCCGACCGTGGGCCAGTCAGGCCGCCGGGCTCCGCGAGCGCGTGCCGCAGCACGTCCGTCACGGCCGGGTAGAACCGCTTGTCGATCTCACCCGTAGCACTGCGAGCGTCCTCGTGCCGGATGGCCAGCTCAAGCAGGTGCAGGGTAGCGACCAGCCGATGTACTTCTTCCGGCACGCCGAGCGCCCGAAGGGCAGCTGCGGCCCGGTCCGCCGCCAGCGCTGTCGCCTCGCCGAGCGGGCACTGCCCGGCGACGAACGCGACCTGAAAGTAGTAGTGCACCGCGTCGAAGCCGAGGGGCGCGTCCTGCGTGCTGTACTCCCAATCCCAGGCGTACAGGCGAGAACCGCACCGGGCGAGATTCCACGGCACGAGGTCGCCGTGCCAGGCCCCGAACGTCAGCGCCACGTGGCCATGGGTCCGCTCGATCCGCTCGACGGCGAGGTTCAGGGCCGACCGGGCCGCCGGGTCGAACCCGGCGGCTTGGATCCGTGAGCGCACGCTGAGCCACCACGGGCTGACGGCGAGCTCGCCGGTGAATCCCGGCGCCAGCGCGCTGATCTCACGGAGCACGCTGGCCGGAGGCAACCCGCTTTTGCTGCTCACGCGCCTGCTGGCACGGGGCAGCGGACCGGTAATGAGCAGATCCAGGCCACGCCAGGAGGAAAGGCCCAGGAAGTCAGGCACGCCCAGATTCATCGGATGGCCCGCGCACGCCCGCAGGGCGGCGGCCTCGCGGCTTACCGCCGCACGGGCCCAGTCGTTCCAGCCGACCTTGATATAGCCAAGCGGCGTCCCGCTCGTGCTGAAGACCTGCAGCACCGGCTTGCGGTATGGGCCAGTGCCGCCGCCAACGGCCATGACGATCTGCTCTCGGCCAAAAAGCAGCCGCAGGTGCTCGCCAAGCAGTTCGCGGGCCAGCTGGGCATCGGTGGCGCCCGCGGCGATCCCAATGTCTATTTTGTCGCGGACCAGTGGCTGGGCCAGCCCAGTCCGTAGTCCTAGTCCCAGCACCCGGCGCGCAATCCGGGTACGGCCCGAACGCAGCGAGTTGTAGGACGTCAGCGCGGACGAAGCCCCGCGCCGGGCCGCGAGCGACACCATGAAACTCCGGCTGCCTGCGGCCGGGAACACGGCGAACCGATCAACGCGCTCAAAACCGGCTGGCAGCGTCCCCGCGGCGGCCCACCTCACGACCGGCGTTCCGGAGAACAAGAGGTCGAACAGCCAGGCTGAACTGAGGCCAGACCGGGCCGACCGTGATGCCTGCACTCTTCCCTCCTCACGGAGACGCCCAGCTCGCGGCTGGCGCATTCCTCTCGTAGGTGACGCTGACGTGAACACGCAGGTTTACCTGGATGAACCGAAAAAGTACTGTTTTTCACTCTTTTATCTAAGAATTCGGAAGTAAGTGAACTTCGATCGTGCGGCCTGAGAGGTTGGACGCATCAGCACGGCGACCGCTAGCCCGGTCATGAGATACCGGACGCCGCGGCCTGCGGATGGGGGGATCAGCTCTAAGCGGGCACCCATCCCGGTGGACGCCAGGCCGAAGCCGGCTACCACAACCTGAAGCGTTGCGGAGGCGGAAGTAGCGCCAGGGCCTGGGCAGATGAAGTGCCGTCGCGACCTGTGGCGAATACCTGGTGTTCCCCGAGCCGGCCATAAATACGCGCCCGACCTTCGGAACACTGCGGAAGTCGTCTTCCACATAATTTGCAGGTCCAGGGTGAACGACCAATTCTCCACATACCTCAAGTCCAGTCTGACCGATTCATCCCAGGACAAATTTGAGCGGCCATTGACCTGCCAGAGCCCGCTCAGGCCTGGCTTGACGACGAGCCGCCGGCGGACATGGTCGGCGTACTGGGCCGCCTCGCCCGGAAGGGCGGGGCGCGGGCCCACGAGTGACATATCACCACGGAGCACGTTCAGCAGCTGCGGCAGTTCGTCGATGGACCAGCGCCGAAGCCGCGCTCCGACGGCCGTGATACGCGGATCCTGGCGGAGCTTGAACAGAACACCGTCATTGTCGTTATCAGGAAGCAACTCCCCCTTCCGCTGCTCGGCATCGACGACCATCGTGCGGAATTTGTAGATTCTGAATACGCGGCCGTCCTTGCCCACCCTGACCTGCGTAAACAGCACCGGGCCGCCGTCGTGGAGCCATACCGTCATGCTGACGGCGGCCAGCAACGGGAGGAGCAGGATCAGCGCCACCGCGGCGAAGCACCGGTCGAACAAGCCCTTCAGGGCAACGCGGAGGCCCGACAGCTGTGGGTGATCCACATGCAGCAGGGTGAGCCCGGCCGTCGGCCTGATGGTCGTCCGGGGACCCGCGACGTCGAGCAACGCGGGCGAGACGCACAGGTCAGTGCGGGTTTTCTCGAGTTCCCAGGCGAGGCTGCGGAGCCTGACACCATCCATCTCCGGGCAGGCCAGCACCGCGACGGTGTCCGCGCCGAAGGCCGCTACGGCGGCCGGGATATCGCCGAATCCTCCGTGCACCGGCACCCCGGCGACCTCATCGGCCCCGGCCGGCTGCTGCGCTACGCAGGCGCCAACCACCTGCAGCCCGTGGTACCGTTCCCGCTGCAGCTCCCTGACCAGGCTGGCGACCGTCTGCTCGTGGCCCACCGCCACCACGGTGTACATACACCGGCCAGTTATACGCAGTTTGTGCAGATGCTTCCTGAACGCGTACCTGGCGACCAGGTCGAACATCGTGGTGCTCGGCAGGGCAATGAGCAGGTAGCCGCGCGACAATCTGACGTTGACCGCATAGGACAAGATGGCAGCCGCCGCGGTGAGGCCCACCCCGGCGTTCAGCACTTTACGGAACTCGTCCGAGCCGGTCCCGATGAAGCGGACGTCGTACGCGCCAGCCACCGTGAGGGCGATGAGCCAGACCACTGGCAGCGAGATGCTCAGGATCAGGTAAGTCGCTGTGACGTCGTCGCCGAACCGGAGCTGGGCCGCCGCGAACACGCCGAGGACCGCACAGCCGAGGTCGGCAACGGCGACTCTACGCAAATAGTCCCTCGTCCAGATGGACGGCCGCAGCGTGGTCCGATTGCCATAGCTATCGCTAGTAACAACCGAACTCGACATACTGCACCACTCCCGCTGGGGAACGCCCAGGACACCCTGGGCAACTCCACTCACTACGGCCCAGTGAGAGTGTGGCACGGCGGGGACACGTAAGCAGATGTTTCGATTTAAGACGTTTAATCGTAATCTGACGGATATGCCACAGCTCAGAGGCAGCTTGTGTGACGAATGTTAAGGAAGCGTCACAGAATGGAGAGAAGTCACACTTCCGCCCAAACGGCGCGTACGGTCCCGTTGGGTACGAAATCGTCATCGCAGATCCGGCCGGATGACGCACCACGCTCCAACAGGTCACAGGCAGCTATACCGGCCGGCCGCGAGGATCATCCGGCCACTGTGGTCAGGCGGCTCCGAGTCCGCCAGGACTGCTTCGCCAGGACTGCTTCGCCGGGCTGCTCATGCGGGCGGGAGCACCGACCCCCAGGGGCGACGCGCTCAAGCATTGTTGCGGGGTGGCAGGCCGGCGTGCCGCGCCCCCGCGCTGCTGACCAGACTCGCTCCGGCAGAGCAGGACGTCCAGCCCCGGGCAGGGTCCCTAGGATGTGTCGGGCAGCCAGCGGTCGACACCATCGCGTGCAGAGACCGGACACGTGATGACGGCGCACCGCGGCCGTTCCTCACCGGATCGCAGGGCGGTGCCGAAAGCCGCTGATCGGCGAAAAACTCGGCATCGATCCCGCAGACGTCCGCAAGCGGTACGAGCAGCGAATGAAGGAAAGCGACCAGCGGTCCCCCGGCTGACCACGGCCACGCCACGGTCACGCCAAGTGGGCGGAACGCGCGCCAGCGCAGGTCAGGTCTTGTGCTGCAGGGTATAGCGCACGGTCTGCACGCGGATCAGGCCGTCGGCGAAGATAAAGGTGTCCAGGCCGTCGTCGACGCGGGTCACGGCGGCGTCCGCGGCCCACTCCAGGAACAGCACGTCGTCCTCGTAGATCAGCGTCTTCAGATCCCAGGCCGCCTCCGGCACGTCGGCCAGCAGCTGGGTGAACGCCGCCCGGATGCCGGCCTTGCCGCGCTTGGTCCCGGACGGCGTGATGAAGATCGCGTCGTCGGCGTAGTCAGCGACGATCTCGTCGAGATCGCCCGCGCCAAGGGCCCGGGCGTGGTGCCCGAATACTTCTTCCGGCGTGCGGGTCATGACGCTCCTCCGTCGCAGCGATGTGCTGATGACCAGCTTCGCGCGACAGCACGCACGGCGTCCAGTCCCGCGGCCGCGGTGTCTGGCCTTAGCTGCCTCCGGCGGGAACGCTCAAGCGTGCTGGCTCAAGCGTGCTGGCTCAAGCGTGCTGGCTCAAGCGTGCCTGGCTCAAGCGTGCTGGCGCAGGCGTGCTGGCTCAGGCAGCGCCGCGCCAGGCATCCGCAAGGGCTATGTAGCTGCCGATCCGGCGGTCGCGGTCCAGGCTGGGGGTCACGACGACGATCTCGTCGGCCTGGGCCCGCTCCTTCATCTCCAGCAGGCGCTCGGCGACGGCCTTCGGCTCGCCGGTCACCATGTGGCCGTCGTCCTTGCGGCCGGTCCGGAACTCGGCCGACCGGGCCACGTCGGTGACCTGCTCCGGCCGCAGCGGCTCGCGGATGCCGCGACGGATGTTCTGGATGGTCAGCGTCCACGCGGCCTCGAAGTCGAGCACCGCCTCATCGTCCTGGCTGGCGAAAGCCAGCACTGACATCGCCGAATACGGCGCGCCGCCCGCAGGACCGGGGGTGAAGTCGCGGCGGTACTGGCGCAGGGCCTCGAACGCGAGATCGGGACTCATGTGATGAGCGAACACGGCGCTCATCCCGTTGACGGCGGCGAAGCGCGGCCCGTAGGGGCTGGAACCGAGGACGAACAGTTCGGGCCGCTCGTCGGTGACCGGCGCCGCCACCATATTCCGGTAGGGGTGCTCGTCCGGGAAACCGTCACCGAGAAACGCCAGCAACTGGCCGACCTGGCCGGGAAACTCGGCGCCCGGATCGGTGTTGATGCCCCGGCGCAGAGCGTGCGCGGTCAGCGGGTCGGTGCCCGGGGCCCGGCCCAGGGCGAGATCGATACGGCCCGGGTACATGGCCAGCAGCGTCCGGAACGTTTCCGCGACCTTGAGCGGCGCGTGATTGGGCAGCATGATGCCGGCGGCGCCCACCCGGATGCGTTCCGTGTGCGCGCCGATGTGCGCGGTCAGGATCTCCGGGGCGCTGCAGGCCAGGCTGGCCATGTTGTGGTGCTCGGAGACCCAGTAGCGCCGGTACCCGGCGGCTTCGACGGCCTGGGCGATCCGCACGGCACCGGCGATGGCGGCGGCGGCGCTCTCGCCGTACTCAATGCCGACGAAGTCCAGCACTGCCAGCGGCAGGGATTCCTCTACAGCACTCATCGTTTCTGGCAACTGGCGATGCTCCAGCCGCATTCCCGGATCGCGGGCACCTGCGCTCTGGGAACCCAGTGGAGGCACCATGCTGCCCGTCTCGTCTGTGGCTGTCCCAGAAGGGGCGGCCAGTTGGACCGGAGCCGGCCGGCCAGCCCGAGTCTGGCCGGCCGGGTGATCAGATCAACATGCCGTGGCTGAGCAGTCCCACGAGCACGATGATCGCCAGGGCGATGAGGAAGGCGAAAGAGATGAACTTGAACAGCAGGCTGATTACGAACCGCAGGAACGGCCCGACGATCCGGAGTCCCACGAGTACGGCCGCGATAAGGACCAGCAGATTGATCATGCCCGTCACCTCCCTACTGCTGCGGCCGGAGTGAGTCGAAGCGGGGATCGCGGTAACGGCCGCTCATTCCGCCGTGCTTTGCTTCGACCGTCCAGCCGTATTGGCGGGCTCGTTCATCCGGGGCCGGGAATAGCCGGTCGGCAGCCGCGCGCAATCGACCGGCCAGCCAGCTCCGCGTTCTTTTTGGCCGGGCGGGCCGTGGCCTTTTCCGGCTCGCTACATCTTTCATGGCTTCAGCATGAACAAGGGCATAAGCAAATCGCCCGCATAAATATCGCATTTGTGTGGCGAGCCGATATCAGCGGCTGATAACCATGAACAGGCGAGCCAGCCGGACGCCCGGCCGGCTCTTTCCGGCGCAGCGATCTTGACCCATCACGCATCGTCTGCTAGCGCATTATGGGAGGCCCGGACGTGATCGGCAGCCTTTCGGCTCCATCGCTCCGTGGCGGTCAGGCGCGGCAGGGAGGCTCATGCGGTTCGCGATCATGCAGGAAACAGCCGGCTACCGGCCGGCGGGCACAGGCGCGGAAGAAGCGATCACCGGCCAGGAAGGCGCGTTGCTGCGACTGCTGCTCCTGCGGCGGGGTCATCCGCTGAGCAAGGAGGAGATCGGCCGCCAGCTGACCCGGACGGGAAAGCACCGGGTGCTGCCGTCGTCGGTGCCCGGCTACGTCGCCCGGCTGCGCGGCAGGATAGGCCCGGAATATGTGCGGAGCACGGCCGGCTATTCCTCCGCCATAGATCAGGCCGAGGTTGATGCCTTTGTCTTCGAGCAGCAGATCCGGCAGCTTGGCGTGTGCGATATCGCCGATATCGATGACCTGGATGACGACATCAGCGACCAGTACGAGCTCCTGCTGGACCTGTACACCATGTGGCATGCCAATCCGGCCCTGGCGTTCGCCGATGACCAGGACGACGAATTCTTCCGGGACGCCTACCTTGAATTCGAGCGTTACTGGGACGGCCTCAAAAAGTGCATTATCTACAGCGAGCTCCGCAGCCGGCGGAAACCGCGGATCGAGAAGGCGATCGCCCGGATAAAGCAGTTGCTGGAACAGGATCCGTCCGACGAGCAGCTGTGGGCGCTCCGCTACCGCGCTCAGGCCTCACTTCCCGCGCACGACGGTCCGGTGGCTGCCACCTATGCGGCCATCCAGCAGCAGTTCCCCCGCGGCATCCCGGCCGAACTGGGTTATACGATCAGCCGGATCGCCGGCGGCCACCAGGACGCGCACTTCGACATCGACCAGCACCGCCGGGGACCTGACGATCAGCGGCGGATCGACGGCCTCATCCAGACCATCGGCATCTCCTCCGCGTCCGAGCTTGAACTGCGCCGCTCCAAGCTCGAGCCACTGGAATGCATGGGCCAGACTGTCTCCCGGTTGTGCTTTGCCGGGATACTCGCGACCAAGTGGGTAGCGGACTCCTACGTCCGCGCCGAGTTCGGGCGCCTGCTCGAGCGCCTGGACCACTCCGGCGGGTCCGCCCGGTTCCTGCTGATCAATCCGGAGTCCGAAGGCTACCGGCGGTTCCGCGGTGTGCGGTGGAGCGAGGGCGGCGTCCAGCCGGTCAGCACGCTGCGCGGCCTGAGTGCCGCGCACCCAAGCTTCGAGGTCCGCCTGTACGACGCCCTGCCCACGTTCCGCATCGTCCTCATCGACCAGAGCGTGGTCAGCTTCTCCCCGTATCTCATGACCCCTGGCACGCAGCGGGCCAGAACCGGCTGGGAAGCACCCCATATCGTGCTCGACCGCACCGCTCCCTGGCCGCTGGCCCAGACCTTCGAGACGCTCTTCGAGGAGACCTGGCGGACCGCCACGCCGCTCGCGCCATCGGACGGGGATCCGCAGATCTCTTAGCCGGAGATGGTTTCTACTGCCGCGATCAGCTGGTCATAGGCCGCGACAAAGGCCAGCGCGCGCTTCGCGTGCGGGATGTCGGTGTGGTAGGTACAGCGCAGCAGGTTCCTGGCCAGGGCCATGTGCCATTCCCAGCGATGGCGGATCTCGCCGTTATCGGACTGCATGATCGGAGCCACCCGGTTCAGGTTCGCGGCGATCCAGGCCAGCGCGGCGAGGGCCGCTGACGTGCCTGGTGTCGTGGTGACTGCCGTCAGATTCGGCTGGCCGGCGGCAAATCGTGACGCAAGCGTCCGCCAGGTGCTGAAACCCGTGAAGAGCATGGATTCGGTGCCGGCATCCACGCTGCGCATCAGCAGGTCGACCGCCAGCCACGCCGGGTCGGTGGCCCAGTGGGCGACGCCGAAATGGCTCGGGTCGATCAACTGAGGCCATGGATGCCGGCCCGTGGAGACCAGCACGTTCGCACCGTGCAGATCGCCGTGTGCATAGCAGACGAACGTTTCCCGGGGGATTTCATGTTGCGTTATTCCGGGCAGACGGCTCTCGGTGACGAACGCGGTCAGCACCCGGACGAGACGGCCCGTCTCACCGCCGAGGCCGCCACCATCGTCACGTTCCAGGGCCTCCCGCAGTTCTTCGAGCACCTGCAGGATGCACCGCTGCCGGTAAGGAGTGAACCCGAAGCTCTCCAGCACGTGCATCGGCTCAACCCGGCCCTCCCGGTACACATGCGCCAGGCCGTCGGCGAACAGCGCCTCAAGCACGTCGCCGACCATGTCCGCCGTACGCTCACCGGCCAGCCATCCGCGCAGTGTGGTGGCCCGTTCGATCAACGGGCCACCCAAGGCGTACCAGCCGTTCACGGGCCCGACCGAGAGCGGAGGCCGGTGCTGAACGAGCAGAGGGGGCGGGAGCACTTCCGCGGCCCGTCTGCCCCGCTCCGCTTCACGGGTCAGCAGCTCCTTCGCCTGGCTCAGCTTGAGGATGTGGCTCACCCGGCCGATGCCATCGACCTGAGCGGTTACGGTGCAGATCGATGCACCGGAGGCTCCCGGCGTCAGGAAGCGGAGCTCGATGCGGTCGGTCTGGTGGCCGCCCGCTTCCAGGATCTTGGAGTACAGGCGGGCGATAGTAGCCTCCCCCACCTGCTGCAGCAGTCCCTGAATGCCTGGGTCGAGCGGGTTGGCGGCTACCTCACAGGTGGATACGGTGCCGTTGTCCAGCAGGTGCCCACGGATCTCGGCGGCGATGGCGGCCGGACTGTGCACCGTGGATTGGGTGCTGAACTCGCTGCGTCGGACGACATGATGGGCACCGTAGCGCCTGGCGTCCTCCATCAGGTCGGGCAGATATTCGCGCCCGGTGCTGATGGCCAGAATAAAGGTGTGCCCTGACCGGCGGCTGGCGTCCTTGATGAGATCCAATCCGCCCGGGTCGTCGAGGTCGGGCACGTCTTCCCGGCGGAACATAAGATCGGCGATCACAAGGTCGAACGGCGTAGCCGACGACGCCATCAGCCGCTGGCCCTCGTCCACGTCGGTAGCGGTCTCCCATTCAACGTCCCAGCCGATTTCCCGGTCCAGCCGGTTCTTCGTGCTTTCGACCAGTCTGCGGTCGTCATCCACGATCAGGGCGCGTATCCGGGCCACGCTCATCCTCCGTGCCAGAGCGGCAGCGTCGCGACCGCGGCGAACGTCCACTCGTCCCCGACGAGTACCTGACCGGTGAGCGAACCACCGAATGGCCTGAGCTTGTCACTGAAGGCCTTGAGCCCGCGGCCCGCTGGCGTGGAGGGTATGGTGCCCGAATTGCGGACCACCATTTGCACGGTTCCGTCCGCTGGCCGCAGGTACTCGACCTGCAATTGGCACACCGCGCCTTTCACGCAATGTTTTCTGACGTTCTCGAGCAGATGAGAAATTATTTGATCCAGCAGCTTCTCCGGGCAGAAGACCTGCACCTGGCCCTCCCTGGGCGCTTCAATCGCCGCCTGCACCTGGTGCGACTTAAGTAGCTTCTCCACGCACTCACCCAGCTCGATCGGGGCCGACCGGATCAGTTCGACCAGTAGGGCCGGCGCCTCATCCGTGACGTGCGCAGCCAGGAACATGCGGTTCCACCAGTTGATGTGGTCCAGCAGCTCGCGGCGCTCGGCCTGCCAGGACGGGTCGGCAGGGCGCCATGTCCCGTGCGCAAGGGAATGGAGCTTGTCGGTCACCGCCCGTAGGTCTCCGACACCCGGCCGGGCCAGAGTGAGCAGCCGGCTCTGGTCCCTGCGGCCGAGCTGATCAGAAACAAAGTCGCCACTGAGGATCTCCCGGAGCGGCGGAAGATTGGCCAGCGCGCGTTGCTCCAGCTGCCGGGCACAGGTGTCCCAGTCGGCGCCCGCCGCCCTGGCCGATTCGGCGGAAGGCGCGACCAATTCGATGTCCTCGACGAAGTTGCGGACCAGCAGCAGCTCCGATTCGAGACGATGGCGGACGACCGGGCGGACCAGGTCCTCACGCAGGCGTTCCCACGCCGCTTGCGGGCGCTTGGGCTTGCTGAGAACGCGGTAGTTGGCAAGCGTTAGCAGATTTCTGACGACATGAAGGTGGTCCTCGGCCGCTCCAGTCCCCGGCTCGGCCCGCTGCTCCTCCAGGAAGTCGCGGCAATCCTGCAGATTCCGCCGGAGCTGGGCCATATCGATGGGCAGATCGCCTGGCGAGCGGAGCAATAGCCGACAGCAATCGAGCAGCATCTGGTCGATTAGGACCGTCTCGTTTCCGGCCAGGTCCACCAGCCTGGGCAGCAGCTCTACGAGCCGGTGCGGAACTGCCGCGGACATGACCATGAGAGCCTGGACCCGGAGCCACGCCGGGGCCGTCACCTGCTCAAGGCAGCTGACACAAACCTGCGACAGCAGGCCCGCGGCGATTCGGAAATGCAGCGGCGGAACGCGCAGCCACTGCTGCTCGGCGGCCAGCAGGCGGATCAGGCCGACGCTGGTCCACTCCAGCTCGGGAGATGTCTGCCCCGTCAGCGTCTGCAGCCGGTCCATGACCTCCTGGCGCGCGCTCACCTTCCGCAGCGCTTTCAGGAGCAGCCTGCGCCAGCGCAGATAGTCAATGGCCTCATGACCGGTCACTGGCACCGTGAACAGATCCGCGGCCGAGTCCCGCGCGACCTCCTCCAGTTCTCGCGGCCGCAGCGTGTCGCGCAGCAGTTCCGCATGCCGGATTAGCCGGGGCGGCGCGGTGTCCTCGTCCAACTGGTAGCGTTCCCGGGTGGCGCAGATGGGGCAGCCATGTATGTCGAAGGCGAAGACGCCACTGCCGGCGACGAAGCGGATCGCCACCGGAATGTTTTCGGCAAAGGCGGAATCGCCGGCCGAAGGTACGCCGTCAGCGGTCATCGTCGGCATAGAAACGGCGCGCAGCATTCGCAGGATATCGGCATCATTGGTATCGAGCTGGTTGAAAAGACATACCGCGGTGATCCAGCACGCGCCACTTTTGGCGGCCAGCCTGACCAACTGCTGCAGTGTGCTCCCCGTGATGGCCCACCAGTGGATGATCAGGATTCCTACCGGCCTGCCTACGACGGTCAGACTGGTTGGGAATACCCACGTGTCGCCAGCCGCCCATCGGGGGACCGGAATTACCCCGCCGATCTGAAACCCCTGGGCGGCAAGGTAGTCGCGAACGGTCTCAGCCAGCATCGCCGCATTGCCATCGGACGCGATATACCAGATCGTGATGGGGATTTCCGTCCCCAAATGCCGGTCGCCCCGCGCGCGGATCTCGGCGAAAGCACCGCTGACGTTGGCCAGGACAGCCCCGGTGATCAGATCCCTTCTTTTTGGCTCGAACATGGCCTGGGGTCTGACGAAGGCGCTGTAGTGCCTGCGTGGCGGGTCGTCTATATGACCGAGGCGCAGCACATCCGGGTCGGCGGCGAACCAGGTAAGCAAGTCCTCTTGCTGATCGCGGACCGGCTCCGGGGCGGCAGGCAGCTCTGGCCTGAGCATCAAGGGGTCAATGTCGGTGACGTGCTGGTCTCTTGATCCGCCGAAACCGATGCTGACCTCGGCGAGGGAGACCACCGGGATCGTGCGGTCAAGCACTCTCAGTGGTCCGCGCGTATCTCTCGCGTCCACGACACAGGCAATGACGAGCGGCTCGGCGTTGCGCCCCGCCACGATGGCGACAGCCTGCCGAACCGTGTCTTCGCTGCGAATGCTGTCGGCGCACAGCACGACGTTCGCGCCAACCGGCACTTGCTCCCCGATCGGCGGCTCACCGATGTTGAGCTCGAACGGCTGCGGATAATAACGCCCCGTGAGACTCAGGCACTCACTGAGATGCCGGGCCAGCAGCCTGGGAGCCGATTTGACCTGGAATATGGCTGTTGGAGTCTCTCCGCGTGCCGACGCGCGCAACGCCGCCTCGGCTTTCCGCGCGAGCACGAATGCTGCCAGCTGGACGCCGATCGTCCCCGTCAGCAGGGGCTCGACGTAGATCCACCGGTTGGTAAGACGCAGGTTGGGCCCGCGGAAGACGCCCCGCTCGACGCCCTCACCGCCTCGTTCGACGGCCTCGGCCAGGCTCCGGCTAACGGCTTGCTCAATCGTCCGGTACACAACGGCCAGCGAAAGCGTCAACTGAAGCCGGCTCCCGCCCAAACTCAGCAGGTGGCCGTTGACCCGCAACGTTTCCGAGAACCGGGCTGGCTCACCCCCGGCCTGCCGCCAGCAGCGCCGAGCCTCGCTGATGTCAGCGGCGCCCGCCCCTTCGGACAGTTCGTTGAGCACCGCGCGCAGCGGAACGGAGCCGCCGCACCAGACCGGGTCACCTTGCCGGCCGAGCACGAGGATCGGGTCATGTGCGTCCTCGCCGGAGGCGACGGCAAGCTCCTCGTTGAACATGGCCGCGCACGAATCGAGCAGGTGTGGCTCGGCATCCGGGAAAGCGGTCACGACGGTGCATGAGCGGGCGATTGAGCTCGCGAACTCCAGTAGCTGATACATGGCGCCGCGGCTGTCATTTGTCTCGGCACGTCCGGCCTCATGCAACGGGACCGTGACGATCAGGCCCTCGGCCTGGCGATCAGCTTGAATGGAGCGCACCTGATCGGCGAGCCGGACACGGTCGGCATCAGCAAGGCCACGCCGGGGATCGAAGGCACAGCTCAGCCAGCGCAGGCACGGCGCCGCGCCAGGCGCCGACTGGCCGCCCCACGGCGCGCGCGGGCGGGTCGGTGAAGGTCCGGCCGGAAGCGTCAGTTCGAGCAGCGTTCCGGCCATGTGGCCGAACCCGGCCTCCACGACGTCGGTCCGGCCCGCCTCCTCGCCGAACATCACCTCGGCCAGCAGGTCAGCCGTGCGGGCCTGCAGGCCGCCGTGGTAGCTGCGCACCACGCGCGCTACCCACCAGAGCCCCGTTGTGCCATGCAGCGCGTCCTTATCCTTTTCGGCCAGCACGGATCGGTTTCCGAGCAAGTTGAGAACGGTGTCCTGACGGCGGCGATCCGAGATGGCGTCACCGGCCAGCCGGGCGGTGAGGTCCGCGCCAGAGTCGGCGACGATCAGGCGCAAAACCCGGCTGCCGCTGGCCAGCGCACGTTCGGCGATTCCTCCCATGTGTGGGTGCATGGTGCTCTGCCGCAGCGCATAGGTATCAGCGCCCAGCAGGATGGCACCCACCAGAGCGGTGGCCGGCCGGTCACCCACCCCACCATGCTTGGCGACGTTCTCAACGAGCTCGGTCAGCACGGTCTGGCTCAGGGTGCGCGCATCGGACTGCGACAGGCCCAGATCCTCAAGGCCAGCCGATACAGCTACGAACGACTCTGACTCCCGCAGTTGCGCAGCCGGCATCGGCTCCAGCCAGCGGAGTGGGAACACACGCCGACGCCGATAGGGCTTACTCCGCGGGTCCAGATCCGCCGGGGCGGACCAGGGAAGCTGCTCCGGGCCGTCAGTCGTGGCCCAATCAAGCACGTCAACGGCACCCCGCGGCCAGTGCGGGGCGCGCAACGAGTCGAGAAATCCGACCTGCCGCATGAACGCGAGCGCGTCACCACGCGCCTGGGCCCGGCGCGCGGCCAGCACCGAGTCCTTGTCGCTCTGGTCACCAGTTACGAAGGCTGACGTCACGGGCAACGTGACGATGGCCGGTATCCCGGAGCGAGCAGCCGTATCGAGCAGCAGCAGCACTCTGGCCAGTGCCCCGAAGTCCGCGAACTCGACCCGGGAAAAGTCGAGCTCCAGCGGGTCCGCTTGGTTCGGCTGAGACCAGGCCCGTTCGTCCGCGTAGGCTCCATGCCGCAGCTCCGCTTCCCAGGCCACAAGCGTGAGCATTCGAGGGAAGCGGTAGATGGCCATCGCACCCCTCCCCCGCGCGGCGCCCGTCCCGCGACGATTGCGCCCATTGACCGATCAAGCACGTTTCTTCCAACTGCCTAACACTTCGAAATCGTTTGCTCAAGCTGTGGCAAGGTCCAAGTCACCCGGCACTCAAAGAAAAGGCCGGAGCGAGAGCTTTTGAGCCTGAGATCAAGCGACCGCGGCACGACATATTGTAGTCACAGCACGACACGGGCAGTTCTGTTGAGCCGTTGCCGCGACAAGCCATTGGATCTTGGTCTAAAGTTCGTCAGTGAGGCTTCATGGCTTGTTGGAGTGCCCTGGCCTGCGACGATCCCATCAGAACCCGGGACAGGCCCGTGATGACCGATCAGGTAGAGCGTCTGAGCGACAGCTGGGACGCGCACGCGCCCGAGTGGATCAAGTGGGTCAGAGCCCCAGGCCGCCAGGACAGCTACTGGCGCTTCCACCGAGAGCGCTTCCTGTCCCTCGTCCCCGCGGCTGGCCGGCTGACGGTCGATATTGGCTGCGGCGAAGGTCGTGTCGGCCGCGATCTGGGCGAGCGCGAGCACAAGGTTCTTGGGATTGATCTATCCCACACGATGTGCCGGGCCGCCGCGACACATCCCGGCGAGCCCTCGCCGGCAGTCTGCGCCGACGCAGTACAACTGCCCCTGGCCGACGAGAGCGCGGACTGCGCCATAGCGTTCATGTCTCTTCAGGACATCGACGACATGCCAGGGGCGGTCGATGAAATCGCCCGTGTGCTGCAAGACGACTGCCCGCTGGTCCTGGCGATTCTGCACCCGATGTACTCCGGGGGCAGATTTGCCGATAAAGACGACAATTCAGCTCAGTCTTTTGTCATTAGGCAATCCTATTTGCAGCGTGAACGCCTCTGCAGTACAGACGTGCACGGCAGCTTGCAGGTAACCTTCTTCCGCGAGCATCGCCCCCTGCAGGCCTACACTCGGGCTCTCATCAAGGCTGGATTCAACATCGAGGACCTGCTTGAGCTGGCGGATGAGGATCGCTCGAAAAAAGGGAACGGCATCCCTGTGTTCCTGGACATCGTAGCCCGACGGCGCCCTCGAAATAAGCCAGTTGATTCTGCACAGAACTTCGATAGCGAACAACCTCATGCTACGGAAATGAAAACGCTTGAGTCCGTATATGAGGACGCGTCATACCCGCCGCACCAATGGCTGAAACGCGCATCGCTGCAGCGGATTTTGCCCGCGTACTCGGCGATCTCCGAACGCCGTGCGAGCATCATCTCCATCTGCGGGCTAGCTGGCCTGATATTTGCAGCCATAGCCTTGCTCGCTAATTTTCACTAACGATACTGCCATCTTATGTATCGCACAGCCGTTAACTCGCAATTTCTGTGTAGTCCGGCAACCGGTCATCGCTTTGCTAGCAGGAAGAAGCCGACGATGGTGACCTTGATCGTCGCTGTCGCCGCCGCTCTAACGGCGACGACGTCTATCGCGTCTGTGATCAAATTCGTCATTAACATAATCAGAGAAAAACGCAGAAAAAGAGCAGAGGATGCGGCCAGGATCGAATCTATGGAGAAACGCATCGAGGAACTCGAAAGGCAAGTCTCTGACAGGTAGAGAGCTAATTTAGCACGCGACGGTGTGGGTGATTCCGGCCAACCGCGCTCACGCCCAGCTACGACCCCCGGGCGGGCACGCCAACGCCCGTTCAACCGGACAGCATGTCGAGGCCCAGGTCGAGGGCTTGGCTGGAGTGGGTAAGGGCGCCGACGGCGACGAAGTCGACGCCAGTCTCCGCTACGGCCCGGGCCGTAGCCAGGCGCAGGCCGCCGCTGGCTTCCAGGCGCACTGATGGGTAGCGCTTGGCCAGGGCGACGGCGGCCCGGAGGTCGGCCAGCTCCATGTTGTCGAGCAGGATGAGCTGCGCGCCGGCCGCCAGGGCCTCCCCCACCTGGGTCAGATCATCGCATTCCACCTCCAGTGGCAGTGCCGGGGCGACCGCGCGGACCGCTTCAATGGCCTTGGTGACGCTGCCCGCGGCCACCACGTGGTTGTCCTTGATCAGCGCGGCGTCGCCGAGGCCCATGCGGTGGTTCAGGCCGCCGCCGCACCGGACGGCGTACTTTTCCAGCTGACGCAGCCCCGGGGTGGTCTTCCGGGTGTCGCGGACCGCGCAGCCGGTACCCGACAGGGCGTCCGCCCAGGCCCGGGTCGCGGTGGCGATGCCCGACAGGTGGGTCAGGACGTTGAGCAGGGTTCGTTCGGCACCAAGAAGCTCCCGCAGACCGGAACGGATCCGCAGGACCTCCGCCCCGGCGGCGATACGGTCGCCGTCCGCGTGCCGCGGCTCGGCGGCCTCCGGCGGGACCCCGGTGGCGTCCAGCACGGCCAGGGCGACCGGGAGTCCGGCCAGCACGCCCGGCTCACGGGCCACCACACCGGCCACGGCGCGCGCGCCCGCGGTGGCCGTGGCCGCCGACGTCACGTCAGGGCCGTAGCGCAGGTCCTCCGCCAGCGCGCCGCGCACGACCCGCTCGGTGTCGTCCGGGTCCAGGCCGGCCTCGAGCAGGCCTTCGGTCACGGGGATGCTCAGCGTCATGCGGCTGCTCCTGTCCTGGCCGGTTCGGCCGTGGCGGCCGTGGCCCGCAACAGGGCCGGATCGACGCGGACCACCGTGTGCCGTGCGTCGCGGGCCGAATGGGACGGCGGTGCGTCACGCCACCGATGACAGCCCCGGCTCTCCGGCCGGGCCAGCGCCGAGACGGCGACCAGGACCGACACCGCGTGCAGGTTCGTCGCTTCCACGGTGGCTAGATCCAGCCCGGGGCCAGCGGGCTCTGCCGCCGGCGCCTGGGCCAGGCTCCGCTGAAGCTGCTGCACGCCCGGGCGATCGCGAACCACCCCGGCGTGCTTCGACATGGCGGCGGCCAGCATCGGGCGGGCGGCCGGGCTCACTCCCAGGCCGGGCTGCGGGCACCGCACGCTGGCCGCAGGCGCAGGCGTGGGCAGATCCTGGCCGAGGAGCTCGCCGGCCCGCCGTCCGGTCAGCAGGGCTTCGGTCAGGGAATTGGAGGCGAGCCGGTTGGCGCCGTGCACACCGGTCGACGCGGCCTCTCCGACCGCGAACAGCCCGGTGAGCGACGTCCGCCCGGCTAGGTCGGCCCGGATGCCGCCGCACGCGTAGTGCGCGCCGGGCGCGACCGGGATGGGCTCGACGGCCGGGTCAACGCCCCGCGCCCGGCACGCGGCGGTCACCGTGGGGAAGTCCTGCTCCAGCTGGGCCTCGCCGAACGCGGTCGCGTCCAGCCACAGGTGATCGCCGGGCCCGTCCCCCGACGCCATCCGCTCCTGCATCGCCGCCGACACGACATCCCGTGGGGCCAGGTCGCCCAGCGGGTGACGGCTGGTCATGACCGGCTGGCCTGCCGCGTCCACCAGCACGGCGCCAGCCCCGCGCAGGGCCTCGGTGATCAGCGGGCACTGACCGCGGGCCGCTTGCTGCCACAGCACCGTCGGGTGGAACTGAACAAACTCCAGGTCCTGCAGCTCGGCGCCAGCACGGGCCGCCAGGGCCAGGCCATCGCCGGTCACCCCGGCCGGGCTCGTGGTCGTCGCGTAGGCCTGCCCGAAGCCGCCGGTGGCCAGCACGACCGCGCGGGCCGTCACCTGGCCGGTCCACAGCGTCCCATCGTCCCTCACCATTCCGGCTAGCACCCCGCCCACGGTGCCGCGGTCACCGATCAGGGCGTCCAGCACAGCGCAGCGGGTGAGAATCTCCACCGGGCTGGCCACCAGGGCCGCCAGCAGCACCCGGTGCACCTCCGCGCCGACCGCGTCGCCGCCGGCGTGCACGATCCGGTGGCGGCTGTGGCCACCCTCCAGATGCAGCGCCGTCCG
>Ga0187883_10000281_pt1 | contig 34460 bp, 25 predicted proteins | sample June2016WEW_20_1_2_FD_132966 | JGI IMG/M metagenome (GOLD analysis project Ga0187883, IMG submission 132966) | Peatland microbial communities from SPRUCE experiment site at the Marcell Experimental Forest, Minnesota, USA - June2016WEW_20_10 | ecosystem: Environmental > Terrestrial > Soil >...
CGTCGGGCAGGCCGGGCCCTCGGTATCGCCATCGCGTCCGCGACCTGCCTGTGCGATCTGGAGGTCGTCTCGATCGGGGGCGGGCTGTCCCAGGCGGGTGCGCTGCTGTTCGACCCGCTTGAGGAGGCGCTGCGGGCGCACACCAGACTCGGCTTCGCGCGAAAGGTCAGGGTGGTTCCCGCGGCCCTCGGCCAGAGCGCCGGCCTCGTCGGCGCCGGCGCGCTCATATTCGCTGCGGACCGCTACTGGCCGGGCGGCTGAGCCGACCGGGGACGCGCGGTCAGGCCGGCGCGGGGTGATGACGCGAGGCGATGTGACGTGACGCCCAGCGCAGGCGATCAGAGATTGCCGCGGCGCTCCTGCTCCCGCTCGATCGCCTCGAAGAGTGCCTTGAAATTGCCCTTGCCGAAGCCCTGCGAACCGTGGCGCTCGATGAGCTCGAAGAATACGGTGGGCCGGTCCTGGACGGGCCGGGTGAAGATCTGCAGCAGGTAGCCGTCCTCGTCCCGGTCGGCAAGGATATTGAGTCGGCGCAGCTCATCGAGCGGCACCCGGGTATCGCCGACCCACTCACCCAGCGTGTCGTAGTAGCTGTCGGGGGTTTCGAGGAAGTCGCATCCGCTGGCGCGCATCGCCCGGACGGCGGCGACAATGTCATCGGTCGCAAGCGCTATGTGCTGGACTCCAGGGCCGGCGTAGTACTCGAGGTACTCGTCGATCTGCGACTTCCGCTGGCCGGCGGCCGGCTCATTGAGCGGGAACTTCACCTTCCTGCTGCCGTCGGCGACCACCTTGCTCATCAGGGCGGAGTACTCGGTGGCGATGTCGTCGCCGACGAACTCCTTCATGTTGGTGAACCCCATGATGTGGTGGTAGAAGTCGACCCACTCGTCCATCTTGCCGAGTTCGACGTTGCCTACGCAGTGGTCGATCTCAGTGAAGTACGGCCGGGCAGGCGGGGTGACGAGCGGATCGGCCGCCACGTAACCAGGCAGGTACGGTCCGGTGTACTCGGATCGCTGCACCAGCGTGTGCCTGGTGTCGCCAAAGGTGGCCACGGCCGCGAGGACGACCTTCCCGCTCGCGTCCTCGGCGACCTCGGGCTCAGCAAGCCCGATCGCCCCGTGCGCGATTGCGTACTCATACGCGGCCTCGGCCGATGGCACGGTGATCGCCAGGTCGACAACGCCGTCGCCGTGCTCGGCGACGTGGGCGCCGAGGGCCGTGCCGCCCTTGACCGGCCCGCGCAGCACCAGCCGGGCAGTGCCGGACTCCAGCACGTACGCGGCCTCGTCCCGGTAGCCGGTCTCCGGCCCTCGATAGGCGACGCACCGCATGCCGAACGCGGTGGCGTAAAAGTGCGCGGCCTGCCTGGCATTGCCGACCGCGAAAACCACTGCGTCCATGCCGATGACCGGGAACTCGTCAGGCTGTCCTGCGGTACGAGGCGCACTGTTGGCTGACATCTCACGGCCCTTTCCAGGTAACGGCACTTTTCGCAGCATCGGGTAGGCGCACCAGATGTGCAAGCCCTGAAGTGCATCGATAGTCACTTTGTATAGTTGAGCTGCGGTACAGCTGGAAGAACTGTGCAGTGTGCTGCGGGAGGAGCGCGGAGTGATCGACGAGCTTGACCACCGGCTGATCGAGCTTTTCGCTACGGAGCCACGGGCGGGCATGCTGGAGGCATCCAGGCGGCTGGGCGTGGCGCGCGGCACTGTGCAGGCCCGGCTCGACCGGCTGCAGGCGCGCGGGGTCATTACCGGATACGGTCCCGACATTGACCCGGCCGCGCTCGGGCACGGGGTCACCGCGTTCGTGACGCTCGAGATCCGCCAGGCCGGCGGCCACGATCAGGTAGCGGCCCGGCTGGCCATGATCGCCGAGGTGCTTGAGGCGCACACGATTACCGGTGCGGGGGACATGCTCTGCCGGGTGGTGGCGCGGACCAATTCGGATCTGCAACGGGTCATCGACTCGATCGTGGACGTAACCGGCGTGGTCCGGGCCTCGACGGTGATCGCGCTCGCGACACCGGTCGGCTACCGCGTGCTGCCGTTGGTCCGGGCGGTGGCGGCAGCAGGACGTCGGCACTAGGCGGCTACTCCGGCGCTTCAGCACTGACGATCCCGGCTTCAGTGCCGACGATCCCGGGCTCAGCGCTGACGATCCCGGGTTCAGTGCCAACGGCGCGCATCTGCGGCAGCGCACGGGTGATTGTCGGCCACCAGAAACGCCGCCGCCGCGGTGGCGGCTACTGCCGAGGTGGGCCCGGTCAAGTCCGGCCGTCGGCAGCCGCAGTCGCGGCGGCGGCGTCGGTGCTGCGGTTACATTCCTCCGTACGGGACCGCTTCGAGGATCTCGACGGTGGACGCGCGGCCGTTAGGCAGCGTGTAGGTCGCGGTCTCCCCGACCTTCTTCCCCGAGATAGCGCTGCCCAGGGGCGATCTTGGCGAGTACACGTCGATGGGCGCGCCGCTCTCCTCGCGGGAAGCGAGCAGGAAGGTGACCTCATCCTCGTCGCGAGTGAACCGGACCGTGACAGTCATGCCGGGGCCGACCACGCCATCGGTGCGAGGGGGCTCGCCCACCCGGGAATTCTCCAGGATGTAGGTGATCTGGCGGATGCGGCCCTCCATCTGGCCCTGCTCGTCCTTGGCCGCGTGGTAGCCGCCGTTCTCGCGCAGGTCACCTTCTGCCCTGGCCGCCTCGATCTTCTTCGCGATCTCGATGCGGCCTGTACCCGAGAGCTGGTCGAGCTCTGACTTGAGACGGTCGTACGCCTCCTGGGTGAGCCAGGTGACGGTATCGTCGCGGGTATCGGTCACGGGAACTCCTTGCGTGGGATGCGGAAATGATCTCCGCCGGGCCAGGCTGGCCCTTGGGGGTAATCCCTTGAGGCTAACAAGGCTCGGTGACTAACCGGCGCGTGTCAATGGCCCACCGGAGTCCTAGGCCTGCTAGCCGCCCTCCGGCCGGGCGGGGAATGCCTTACCCGGGAGTACTTGTTGTGCTACACAATAATCTCTCAGCGTCGCCATCGGAGGCGCGCTGAGCCTGGTGATGGCGATTGGGTCATGCCGGGCTTACCCGTCCGCTGAGGTATGAAAGGCCCTTTTTTGGCTGCCGTAACCTCTGATGCAGCTGGCGTCAGCCAGTCCGCAGCCGCTCCGCTGCGGCTGATGGCCGTGCACGCTCATCCGGATGATGAGTCGAGCAAGGGCGCAGCGACGATGGCCCGTTATGCGCGGGAGGGTGCTGAAGTCCTGGTATGTACCCTAACTGGCGGCGAACGCGGCGACATCCTCAACAAGGCGATGGATCGGCCCGAGATCCGGGCCAGCCTGCCAGCGGTCCGCCGAGCCGAGATGGCCAGGGCACGCGAGATCCTTGGGGTCCAGCAGCAGTTCCTCGGATTCATTGATTCCGGGCTGCCTGAAGGCGATCCGCTGCCGCCGTTGCCCGAGGGGTGCTTCGCCCTCGAGCCACTGCATAACGCGGTCCGGCCGCTGGTCAAAGCGATCCGGGAGTTCCGGCCGCACGTGATCCTCACCTACGATGAGCGCGGCGGCTATCCGCACCCGGATCACGTCAAGACTCATGAGGTCTGCGTGGCAGCGTTCGAGGCGGCGGCCGACCCCGGCAGCGACTCAGATCGCGGGGAGCCCTGGCAGCCACTCAAGCTGTACTACTTCGCCAGCTTCCACCGGGCCCGCTTCATTGCCCTGCACCATGAGATGGAACGGCGCGGCCTCGAATCGCCGTACGCGGAGCGGATGGCCAGCTGGGACGATGAGGACCCGCGCCGGGCAGAGCTTGAGATCACGACGAGGGTACCGTGCGGTGATTTCTTCGAGATCCGGGATCGGGCGCTGCTCGCGCATGCCACCCAGATAGACCCGGACAGCTCCTGGTTCGCTTGCCCGGTCGACGTGCAGCGGGCCGCGTGGCCAACCGAGGATTTCCACCTGGCCAGGTCTCTGGTGAATACTGAGATGCCGGAGGACGATCTTTTCGCGGGAATCCGGGAGAAGGTGAGCTTGTGATCGTGCTCGCAGCGTCGAGCAACGATGTCGCGCCGGGCACGCTCGGTTTCCTTGTCGTGGCCGGGATGGGACTGGCGCTGTTCTTCTTGTTCCGCTCGATGTCCAAGCATCTGCGTAAGGTGTCCGACGCAGCGCGCGAGGAAGAAGCGCGCGAGGAACAGGAGGAAGCCTCGGCTGCGCTGGTGGAGGATCCGAGTCGGCCAGGGAACGTCAGCACGGCGGCCCGGGATTTGCGACAGTCCGGCTGACACGGCGTGGTTTAGCCGCGCTCCAGGCGGTCCGCGCGCTAGCGTGCTGCACAGGCGGCTGAGCTGGTGACGGCGCGCCAGGGCGTACGGTCGCCGTGGGGAGCGCTGGTTAATGCTCGTGATGCACGGGATCTGGGTATACGGCGCGCTCTGGCTGTGGGCGGAGGATTCCGGGCGCCCAGCTGGATCCCCCCCGCGGCCTGGCCGGCCGTCGCGCGCTCCGCGGCCGCACCCATTCGCGTGCGATGTGTCCGTGCTTGCCGATGCCCTGGCGGAGTTGCCTGATCCGGTCGCCGATCTGGCCCGCAAGGCGGTGGAGGACGAGCTGACGCTGTTCCTGCCATCGACGGCGGCGGGCCCGGAAGCCTCGCCTGAGTTGATCCGGCCACCGGCCGGTGATCAGGCCGGTGATCGTGACGGCGGACAGCGACCGGGCAGCAGGCGGCCGGTGCTGGCCGCCTGGCGGATACCCGCGCTTACCCTGGAGCCAGGCCCCGCGCTCAGCCTCCTCACCGCCCTAAGCGACTCGGCCCTAGGCGACTCGGCCCTAGGCGACTCGGCCCTAGGCGCCCCGGTCCTGAGCGACCCAGCGCTGAGTGCCCCGGTCCTGAGCGACCCAGCGCGGGGCGATCCGGTGCGGGCCGATCCGGCGCGGGGCGATCCAGCCGGCGACGCGGGCAGGCCCGCCGTGGCAGGCTCGGTACTTTACCTCGCCGCGCTGGCCCGGATGGCCGAGGATCTGGCGGCCCGTGGCCGGGTGCTTCCGCAGCTCACCGACTCCGATGAGGGCTGGGCAGCGAGGTGGCGGCCAGTGCTTACCGGGACCGACGCGCAGCGAGCGGCTGACCTGGCCGCGGCGATGCCGCCGCTGTGCCGGGCCACCAGCGCCGCTGGCGAGCCGCCCGCCCGGCTGCTCACCGACGCGCTCGACTCGCTTTCGGACGCCGCCGCGCGGGTGCGCCTCGCGGGGCTTGCGCTGCGGCCGGGGCGCGGCCGTGGCCGGGCAGGCGCCAAGGTGGCCGACCGGTGGCTGGCGGCCTTGACCGCTCCCGACGCCAGGATCGGCGAGCTGACGCTGGCTCAGGAGGCCGAGGCAGCGGACCTCGGCGCTCAGCTGGCAGTCTGGCGAGACGCAGCCCAGATTCCGGCCGGGCCGGTCCGTACCTGCTTCCGGCTGACCGAGCCGGAGCTAGCCAGCCCGCAGGCTGGCGACCCGGGGCAGGCAGGCGACCCGGGCCAGCCAGCGGGAGCGATCTGGCGGGTCGAGTTCTCGCTGCAGTCCACCGACGATCCCAGTCTGATCATGTCGGCCAGCGATGTCTGGGCTGGCAACGTCGGCTGGCAGATCGGCGGGATCGGGCATCCGGAGGAGGAACTGCTGGCAGGCCTCGGTGCCGCGGCGAGGCTCTTCCCCGAGCTTGACACCGAGTTGCGCACCCCGGCTCCCGAGTTGGTCACCCTGGACACCGCCGGTGCATTCAGCTTCCTCAGCCAGACCGCGCCGCTGCTGTCCGGCGCCGGCTTCGGCGTCCTGCTGCCGGATTGGGCGCGCAAGGCGCGGCTGGGGCTCAAGCTCACGGCCCGGTCCAGAGGCACTCAGAGCGGCGCCGCCGCCGAACCGAAGTTCGGCCTGAGCGACCTCGTCGACTTCCGTTACGAGCTGGCGGTAGGTGACGAGGCACTGGACCCTGACGAGCTCGCGGAGCTGGCCAGGCTCAAGATCCCTCTCGTCCGGGTCCGCGGGCAGTGGGTGGAGCTGGACGAACGGCACCTGCAGGCGGCGCTGAGGTTCCTTGAGCGCAGCACCGCAGGGACCATGCAAGCTGGCGACGCGCTGCTGGCCGGGCTGCGCGGCGAGGATGACCTGCCAGTCGTCGCAGTGGAGGTTGACGGCTGGCTCGCTGACCTGCTGTCAGGTCAGGCCGACCGGCGGCTGGCCCCGGTACCCACCCCCGCGGCGTTCACCGGCACGCTGCGGCCTTACCAGGAACGCGGCCTGGCGTGGATGGCCTTTCTCGGCGGGCTAGGCGTGGGCCTGATCCTGGCCGACGACATGGGACTCGGCAAGACGGTCGAGCTGCTGTCGCTGCTGGCCCACGAGCGGGAACTCCGCCCGGCGCCCGGCGACGCGGGTTCCAGCGCGCCGGGGCCCGGGCCCACGCTCCTGGTCTGCCCGATGTCGCTGGCGGGCAACTGGCAGCGGGAGGCGGAGCGGTTCACCCCCGGCCTCAACGTGCACGTGCATCACGGGGCGGGACGGCTGTCCGGGGCCGAGCTCACCGAAGGCCTCGCCGCCGCCGATCTGGTAATCACCACCTATGCCATCGCGGCCCGCGACGCCGGCCAGCTCGCGGCCATCCGGTGGTCCAGGGTGGTCTGTGACGAGGCGCAGAACATCAAGAACCCGGCGGCCCGCCAGTCCAAGGCGGTGCGCAGCCTGCCCGCTGACTCCAGGATCGCGCTGACCGGCACGCCGGTAGAGAACCGGCTGGCCGAGCTGTGGTCGATCATGGAGTTCACCAATCCAGGCCTGCTTGGGCCGGCCGAGAAGTTCCGGACCGGCTTCGCCGTCCCGATCGAGCGGCACGGCGACGCCGAAGCCGCGGAGCGGCTGAAGCGGATCACCGCTCCGTTCATCCTGCGCCGCCTGAAGACCGACTCATCGATCATCTCCGACCTGCCGGAGAAGCTGGAGATGAAGGTCTGGTGCAACCTCACGCCCGAGCAGGCCACCCTCTACCAGGCGACCGTCACGGACATGCTGGCCAGGATCGAATCGGCAGAAGAGGGCATCAAGCGCCGCGGGCTCGTGCTGGCCACTATGGCCAAGCTCAAACAGGTCTGTAATCATCCCGCGCACCTGCTCGGCGATGGCTCCCGGCTGGCTGGCCGGTCCGGCAAGCTGGCCAGGCTCGAGGAGATCTGCGACGAGGTCATTGCCGACGGCGAGAAGGCCCTCTGCTTCACCCAGTACGCGGAGTTCGGCGCGGTCCTGCAGCCCTACCTGGCCGCGCGGCTCGGCTGCCCGGTCCTGTATCTGCATGGCGGGACGTCGAAGAGGCAACGGGATTCGATGGTTGCCCGGTTTAATTGCATAACGGAGCCAGCGATCTTCCTCTTGTCGCTCAAGGCTGGTGGCACCGGGCTGAATCTGACGGCAGCCAACCACGTCATCCATATCGACAGATGGTGGAATCCGGCGGTCGAGGATCAGGCCACCGACCGGGCATTCCGGATTGGCCAGACTCGCGACGTGCAGGTGCGCAAGTTCATCTGCGTCGGCACGCTGGAGGAGCGTATTGACGTCATGATCGAGGAGAAGAAGGCGCTCGCCGATCGCATCGTGGGCACGGGGGAGAGCTGGCTGGGCGAGCTGTCGGTCGCCGACCTGCGCAAGGTCATCACGCTGTCGCCAGAAGCGGTATCGGAATGATCGGCCGCGGCGAGGACAGCCGGGCTGAGCGGGGCTGGTACCCGCCGTCCCGGCCGCTGGCGGTTTCTGGCGGCATCAGGGCCCGCAGCCAGCGCGGCGCTATCGGCGAGCGGTGGTGGTCCAGGCGGTTCATTGACGTGCTCGAGTCGTTCGGGATGACCGGCAGGCTGCAGCGCGGGCGCCGATACGCCCGGGCCGGGCAGGTGCTCGAGCTAGAGATCTCGTCGGGCTATGTGACCGCCAGGGTGCAGGGCTCGCGGGCCGCCCCGTATAAGGTCCGCATCCAGGTGCTGCCGCTCACCACCAGCCAGTGGCAGCGGGTAGAGCAGGCCCTGGCCGGGCAGGCCCTGTTCCGGGCCAAGCTGCTCGCGGGTGAGATGCCCGCCGAGATCGAGGACGTATTCGCCGATTGCGGCACGCCGCTCTTCCCGCGGTCCGACCATGACCTGGACATGCGGTGCTCCTGCCCGGACTGGGGCGTCCCTTGCAAGCATCTGGCCGCGGTCTGCTACGTGCTCGCCGAGCGGTTCGACGACGATCCGTTCTGCATGCTCTCCTGGCGCGGGCGAGACCGGGATGCGCTGCTCGCCTCGCTGCGGCGGTCCCCGGCCGCCGCGCCAGAGCAGACCAGGCAGGTGATCGATGTCCGTGCGGCACAGCTGGCCGAATGCCTCGACGGTTTCTGGTCGCCCGGGCTCAGCACGGCCCGGCTGCGCGGCCTGCCCGCTGTTCCCGCGACAGCTCCTGACCTGCTGCTGCGGATGCTCGAGCCGCCTGCCGTCCGGACCGGAGGCAAGGACCTGGCGGTCCTGCTGGCCCCGGCCTACGAACGGCTTGCGGGTGCACAGTCATGATGGGCTGATCGAAAGACGCCGCTGTTGACGATATTTACTTTGCGTAAGAAAGTTCGCGCATAGAGTGACGTTCGCGGCAATGATGACTTGATTGCCAACGGCAGGGCAAGCTTGCCGGGGGATGGCCGACCAGTGGAGGGAGCCCCAGTGACACTGAACGAACCGGTTCCGCAGGTGCCCGCGGCAGCGGTGCCGGATGACGTGGTCCTGGTAGACGTGCGCGAACCCGACGAGTGGATGGCTGGCCACGCCCCAGGCGCCAGGCACATCCCGCTGGGCGAGGTAAGTGCCCGTTACGAGGAGATCCCCAGGGACAGTGACGTCTACCTGATCTGCAGGTCCGGGGCGCGCTCGGCACGGGTGGCGCAGGCACTCGCCGGCGCCGGCTGGGCGGCGCTGAACGTCGCTGACGGCATGCAGGGCTGGCAGGCCGCCGGCCGTCCGATGATCGCGGAGTCGGGCCTGACGCCCTACGTGGCCTGAGCCGGCCCCGTGCGGGGCCGGCTGCCTGCTTCGGGCGCTTCCTGCGGCTGGCCGGTGTTCCCTGGCTACTGGATCGAGCTGTGCCGCGGGCCGGCTACCTGCGCCCGCTGTGGCGCCGGAGCGCGGCTCATCGCGACCGCTCCGTAGACGAGCACCGCGGCTGCCGCCAGGTCGGTGTAGAAGCCCCAGCCAAAGTTGCCGACGTGGAAGAGGATCTTGATCACCAGCAGGGCCAGCACGCCGATCCCGGCGTACAGCTTGGCGGCGCTCCATGAGACCGGGAGATCAGGAAGCTGGGTAGCGGTGAACCGGCTGATGGCGATCTCGGCCAGCAGCGCGATCAACACGATGAGCGCGACCACGCTGAAGAAGGAGCCCGGACCCGAGAGCGCGTTGCCGTCATAGCTCCCGCCGCCGTAGGTCTGGCCAGCGATGGTGTAGCCAGGGACTCCGACGTGATACCACGGGAACGCGATCATGCCGATCAACAGCACGATGCCGGCCGCGCCGGCGATCTTCTCACTCCGGGTCAGTTGCTGGAACGCGCTCATGCCGAGCCTCCCTGATTGGGCTGGATCCGATGCCTGATCGTCGGCCTATCCGGTTGCAGGGACGTTGCAAGGCTGTTACACGGGCGGCTCAGCCGGGGGCACCGGCAGAGCCAGCGCCGCCGGCGGCTTAGCCGAACGGGCAGGAGCTCGTCAGATGAAGGCCCGGCCTGAGCGCACCCCTAAACTCAGGCCGGGCCACACTGCCGGACAGCCCCAGGGTCCGGCAGGGCACTGCGGGTCAGGCCGGGCCATACTGCCGGACCGCCCCAGGGTCCGGCGGGGCACTGCGGGTCAGGCCGGGCCATACTGCCGGACCGCCCCAGGCACCGGCAGGCACTGCGTTATGCGTTATAGGCCTGTTAACGGCCGCGTGACACGGGCTATGTCGCCACGGTGATGCCGGTTCCTGTCAACCGTCATCTGCTGTGGTGATCAGCAGGTGCCGCCCCGATCAGCTCCGCGAGGAATGCGCGCGCTACGGCTGACATCCGCCGGTGCGCGGGCGTCGCCACCGAGATGCCCCAGATCAGGGCTTGGCCAGTGACCTCGACGACAGCCAGGTCGCTCAGGCCGGTTGCCACTGAGGCCGGCAGGAAGGCGATCCCGAGCCCGGTGCGGACCAGGCCGGCGGCAGCAGCGAAGCCGGCGACCTCGAACGGCACCTGGCGGTCCAGGCCGGCCGCCGCGAAGGCACGGTCGACGACCGCCCGGTTGCCCCAGCCCGGCGGGAAGTCGATAAAGGCCTCGCCGGCCAGTTGGTCAAGGGTCACGCCGGGTTGCGCCGCGATCGGGTGCCCGGTGCCGCACGCGAGCAGCAGGGGTTCCTCGCTGAGCGGCCGGATGGTGAGCCCGCCCGGCGGCTGGCCGGGCAGCGAGGCGATCGCCAGATCCAGTGAGCCGGTAATCACTCCGCGCGCGAGGCCCGCTGAGCCCGCGGCCGCCAGCCGTAGCCGCACCACGACGTCAGGATGCGTGGCGTGAAACCGGCCAAGCAGTTCCGGCAGGTCCAGAGCGCCGGTGTAGAGCATCGTGCCCACCGTCACTGTCCCGCGCAGCCCGCCGCGGGCCGCACCCACAGCGGCGGCGGCCGCCTGCGCCGCGGCGAGCGTCGCGCGAGCCTCGGGGAGCAGCGCCTCGCCTGCGTCGGTCAGTGCCACCTTGTGCCGGTCCCGGTCGAACAGGGCAGCCCGGAGTTCCCGTTCCAGGCTCTGGATGGCGCTCGACACCGCCGACTGGACAACGTGCAGCCGACGAGCCGCACGGGTGAAGGACAGCTCCTCCGCGACGGCGACGAAGTACTCCAGGTGCCGGAGTTCCATTCCCTCATTATCACTCATCTAGATATGCTTTAGCTCTACTTGTCGTTGGCGTAGATGACCGCCGTCAGCGTGCTGTGGATAGGAGATGCCATCGTGAAGTACGTGAACTTTGGTGCCACTGGGCTGCGGGTGTCGCGGGTCTGCCTGGGGATGATGAGCTACGGCAATGACAGCGACCGGCCATGGGTCCTAGACGAGGACGCCGCCGAGCCGATCGTGAAGGCGGCGGCCAACGGTGGCATCACGTTCTTCGACACCGCGGACGTCTACTCGGGCGGGGCCAGCGAGGTGGCGACCGGCCGGCTCCTGGCGAAGATGTTCAGCCGCGACGCTGTGGTCGTCGCCACCAAGATCTTCATGCCGATGGGTCCTGGCGAGAACAGCGGCGGCCTATCCCGTAAGCACATCCTGTCCGGTATCGACGCCTCATTGCGGCGGCTGGATATGGACTACGTCGACATCTACCAGATCCACCGGTGGGACTACCGGACGCCGATCGAGGAGACCATGCAGGCGCTGCACGATGTGGTACGGGCGGGCAAGGCCCGCTACATCGGGGCGAGCAGCATGTTCGCCTGGCAGTTCGCCAAGGCCCAGCGGGTGGCGGACGCCCATGGCTGGACCAGGTTCGTCTCCATGCAAAACCACTACAACCTGATCTACCGCGAGGAAGAGCGGGAGATGATCCCGCAGTGCATCGATCAGGGCGTTGCCGTCATCCCGTGGAGCCCGCTGGCCAGGGGCGTGCTGGCCGGGAACCGGACCAGGGACGGCGAGCGGCGCACGACCAGGTCCGGCACGGATCCGTTCGCCGACTCGCTGTACAGCGTTCCCGGCGACTTCGACGTTGCGGACCGGGCGGCGGAGGTTGCCAGCGCCCGCGGTGTGCCGCCTGCGCAGGTGGCGCTCGCCTGGCTACTGCACAGGCCGGGCGTGACGGCGCCGATCGTTGGCGCGACCAAACTCGGGCATCTGGACGACGCCCTGGCCGCGGAGGAGCTTGAGCTCAGCGAAGAAGAGCTGCAGCGGCTTGAGGAGCTCTATGTTCCGCACCCGGTGCTTGGCCATGGCTGATCGCAGAATCCGCTGCCCGGTCACGACGGCCAATGCACGCGCTGAGCGCCGCCATCGGGATGACCTCGGGCCGCAGCAGCCTGGGCGCAAGATCCGCCCGCCGCAGGATGGCGAGCGTTACCAGGCGCATGGCTGCCAGTCCCTATGACTTGACGAACTAAGTTTCTAGTCACGTCAGATAATGTCAGTAGGACTCGATATTATGATCGATAACGATTGATCGATGCCAGTCAGTTTGATCGATGCCAGTCAGTAAGAAGAGGCCTACGGCAAGGGGTGACCGGATGCCAGCCGATCCACCGGGACCATCAGGGTTACCAAGCCCGCAAGAGCCCTTGGACCCCGCGGGCGAGCCCGTTAAAGGGCCGGCTACGAGTCCAGCTGGGCAACGGGACGAAGGCTGTGATAATGGCTCATCGGATGACTCCCGGCCAGGCCCGCAGTGCGGAGCCGGGCATTGTGACGGTGACGCAGCCGGCCTGTCATGGTCCTGGGAGCTTGACTACGAGCAACTGCTGGCCGCGCTCGACGGCCGTCGCGACCCCGGCCCTGGAGAAGACGTTGCAGCTGGCGAATCGGCCAGGACGGGGTCGGCCAGGAAAGGATCGGCCAGGAAAGGATCGGCCAGGAAAGGATCGGCTAAGGACGCCGCCGGGAAGGACGCCACGGCCAAGGACGCGGTAGCCGGTGCCCCTGGGCCGGACGGCGACGAAGATCAGGATGCGGTGCTAGATGAGATCCTGGCCAGTGAGCGACGGGTTCTTTCCACGGCGGAGGTCGCTGGACGAGTCGCGGAGTTCCTGCCGCCCGGGCCCGGCCTTGCCGGGTGGCTGGCCACCACGCCGGCGACCGCGCTGGACGACTGCGCGCTGGCCGGGGTAGCGGCATCGTGGCGGCGGCTGAGCTCCTGGGCCCAGGCGGGCGAGCTGGCCGCAGTCGGGCAGATCGCGGCGCGCGCCGCCGCCCGGGATAAGGACATTGGCACTGGAGCCGACGGCCGCCCCGCCCGCATCTGCGCTGACGCCACCGGAGAGGTCTGTCTGGCCCTGGTCATGTCGCAATGCGGCGCTTCCTGGTGGGCGGATCTGGCAGTGACACTGAGCTGGCGGCTCGTACGCACCGGAGCGGCGCTACGAGACGGGGCGATTGACCTGTCCAGGGCTCGGCTGGTGGCCGAGGCCACCAGCGTGCTGAGCGAGGATGCGGCGCACGAGGTGGAGGCGAAAGTCCTGCCGCGTGCGGGTGACCAAACGCTGGGTCAGTTGCGCGCTGCGCTGCGCCGCGCGGTGATAATCGCCGACCCCGATGGCGCGGAGCGGCGCCGCGAAGAAGCCGAGCGCGCGGCGAAGGTTTGCCTGTACCCGAATGAAGAGGGCACCGCGACACTCGCCGGGCAGAGCTTGCCCGGGATACGCGCTGCGGCCGCGATGGCGCGGATTACCGCGATGGCGAGGGCGATGAAGGCGTCCGGTGCTGGTGGCGGCATCGACCTGCTGCGTGCCCAGGTCTTTGTGGGCCTGCTGCTGGGCACCTTGCCGTACATCCCCCCGGGTCCCGACGGGGCGCCTGACGAGCCGCCAGATGACGGCTTCGGAGACGATCCCGCTGGTGCCGCCCATAGCGAGGCTCAGTCAAGTCCCGGGAGTAACGGATCCTGCCCGGACAGCTCGGCGCCGGGTCGCGGCCAGGTGGTCCGGACTGGCGACGGTTCGGCTTCTCGCCACGGCCGTGCTGGTGGGGGAGGCGCTACGTCGCAGGAGGCTGACCAGGCTGCTGATTCACATCCGCCGGGTCCGGGGCCGCCCGGTGGTCCGGGGCCGTCTGCTGCTCCGGGGCCGCCCGGTGGTCCGGGGCCGACCGGTGGTCCGGGGCCGCCGGGTCCAGAGCGGCCCGGTGCCGCGGATCTGCCCGACCCCGGTCCATGGGAAGACGTGCCCGGACCCGACGATCGGCACGCTCCCAGGGGCGATGATGACCCCGGGCCAGCGGGGGTAAGCCCGGCTCTTGGTTCGGTCGGCGGCTGGGCCGCTACGCGCGATATTGATGATGACGACGATGGGCCGCGCCCGCCTCGGTGGCCGATCCCACCCTGGCCTGCCGTGCCTGCGTCGCCGTCGCCCGGTTTCGCCCCTACGGCCACGGATTCCGCGCTCGAGGCCAATGCACGTCGTGGCTCCGGGCAGTCCACAGGCCAAGGCGGTATCTTGTCGCCGCCCGTGACCGGAATGCTCGACCTCACAGTCCCGTTCACGGCGCTGGCTGGCTTTTCAGCCGAACCGGGCTGGGTATCCCGTCTGGGTCCTGTCAGCGCGCCGGAGGCCCGCAGCCTTGCCGTGCTGGCCGCCATCGATCCCGCTGTCCGCTGGCGCGTCATCCTGACCAACCCCAGCGGTCAGGCCATCGGCGTAGGGCGAGTCCCCCGCGTTCGCGGCCGCGCCAGGGCGGATGTCGGCGTCGGCGGCGTTGATACCGGCCAGGTCAGGGGGCCCGCCCGGGCCGGGCTGGTGGGCCGCGTCACGATCACGATTCCCGAGTACGTCCTGAGCCCGACCTCGCCCGGCCAGGTCGACGACATGGCGCCTAGCGCAAGGCCCGCCGGAAATCTCGCCGCGATCCTCGACGCGGCCCTCGATACGGCAGCAACCGCTGCAGCCAAGGCTGCGCGCAACCAGGCGGCGGACCTCGGCTCGGGCGGCTGCGCCCACCAGCTCGCAGGTGCCGGCTACCGGCCCTCGCCCGGTCTCCGCGAGTACATCACTGTCCGCGACCTGACCTGCCGGTTCCTCACCTGCCGCCAGCCCGCATGGCGCAGTGACCTCGACCACACAATCCCTTGGGACAAGGGCGGGCGCACCTGCTCGTGCAACCTCGGGGGGTTGTGTCGCTTCCACCATCGGCTCAAGCAGCACCTCGGGTGGGCGCTAACCCAGTCCGCCTCCGGCATTTTCACGTGGGCCACCCCGACGGGACGCACTTACATCACGACCCCTGATGTTCACCCTTAGCCGCCGGCCGTGACCGCGAGCGGGAAGGGCAGCACTGCGCTGACTCCTGCTTCGCGGAGCACTTTGGCCGCCACGGTCATGGTCCATCCGGTCTCGATGCGGTCATCTACCAGCAGGACAGGGCCAGCGCCCCAGGCAATCGCGTCACGCAGGGACTCAGGAACCGTTAGCTCATTCCAGATGGCGCGTAGCCGCTGGGCGCTGTTGTTCTGGTGGGTGGGTTGGCCCGGGCCGCTGAAGCCGCCGGCATCAGCACGTGAATCGCGGGCGTAGGCGAGCGTGCCGAGGTAACGCAGCCGGCCGATCTCCGCGATTCGCCTGCTCAGATTGATGATCAGCTGCGGACGGGTGCGGGACGGTAGCGCCGCGACCGCGACCGGCCGCGCGGCCCAGTCCCACGCCGCAAGAACCTTCACCACCGCATCGACGATGTCGTCAGGGACTTGGTCGTCAGGGACTTGGTCGTCAGCGGAGTGAGCGGCACCCAGCAAGGCACGGAGCCTCGGGCCCCAGCCCAGGTCCGTCAGCCTGCCCACGGCGCGGCCAGGCTCAGCAGACAGTTCAGGAGCGATCTTGCCGGATACAGTGACGCCCAGGTCTTTCATACCGGTCGGCCACATCCGGCGCGGCGTGATCTCCACGCCGGGCCGCAGGAGCCGTTCGCCGGCGGCAGCGGCGTCGGCTTCTCGCACGGTGCCCGGCCAGGGCTGGCCTGTGCAATTGTCGCATCGGCCGCATGGCGCGGCCGCGGGGTCGTCGAGCTCGCGGCGCAGGTACTCCATCCGGCAATCTCGGGTGGCGACATAACCGAGCATGGCCTGCTGCTCCCGGGATCGTTCGGCCGCGACCCGGGCGTACCGGTCGGCGTCGTAGACCCAGTCCCGGCCGGTGGCCGCCCAGCCGCCGGTCACCCGGCGGACTGCCCCATCGACGTCAAGGACTTTCAGCATCATCTCCAGGCGTCCCCGGCCCAGGTCGACCCTGGTCTCCAGCGCGCTGGTCGAAAGCGGGCGGCCCGCTCCCGCGATGGCCGCGAGCGTCGCGCGCACCAGGTGCTCCGGCGGAAAGGCCAGCGAACCGAAGTAAGCCCAGATGTCCGCGTCCTCGCGGCCGGGCAGCAGGATCACGTCGGCACGCTCCACGCCGCGGCCCGCTCGGCCGATCTGCTGGTAATAGGCGATCGGCGACTGCGGGGCCCCCAGGTGGACGATGAATCCAAGATCGGGCTTGTCGAATCCCATGCCGAGGGCGCTCGTCGCCACCAGGGCTTTGAGTTCGTTGTTGAGCAGCGAGTTCTCTGCGGCTTCCCGTTCTGCATGTTCGTCGCGTCCGGTATAGGCCGCGACCTCAAAGCCGCGCTCGCGCAGGAAGCTGGCAGTCTCGTGGGCTGCCGCCACGGTCAGCGTATAGATGATGCCCGAGCCGGCCAGTTCGTCCAGGTGCTCGGCGAGCCACGCGAGGCGCTGCTGGGCCAGCGGCAAGGTGACGACTGCGAGGCGCAGGCTGCGGCGATCCAGCGGGCCGCGCAGCACGAGCGTCTCAGGCTCGTGGCCGGCCCCAAGCTGCTCGGCGACGTCTCGGGTAACCCTGGCGTTCGCGGTCGCGGTTGTCGCGAGAACGGGTACGTCGGGCGGCAGCTCGCTGAGCAAGGTCCGGAGCCGCCGGTAGTCGGGACGGAAATCGTGGCCCCAGTCGGAGATACAGTGCGCTTCATCCACGACCAGCATTCCGGCCGCAGCGATCAGCTTGGGCAGCACGAGGTCGCGGAAGCCCGGGTTGTTCAGTCGCTCCGGGCTGACCAGCAGCACGTCAACAGCGCCCGCTGACACCTCGGCGTACACCTGATCCCATTCGTCGGTGTTGGCTGAGTTCACGGTGCGGGCGTGGATGCCGGCCCGGGACGCTGCGTCAATCTGGTTACGCATGAGGGCGAGCAGCGGGGACACGATGACCGACGGCCCGGCACCGCGGGCGCGTAGCAGCGCGGTGGCGGTGAAATAGACGGCCGACTTGCCCCAGCCGGTGCGCTGTACCACCAGGGCTCGCCGCCGGTCCTCGACCAGGGCCCGGATCGCCGTCCACTGGTCCTCGCGCAGTCGCGCGCCCGGCCCCGCCAGCGTGCGCAGAAAGCGCTCAGCCTCGTCACGGCGGTCGGCGGGGGTGTCCAGGTGGACCTCGTCCCGGCCGTCAGGTGCGGCAGCCGGGCGGTTCGGTTCGGAGTCGGCCATGCCCTCTTCGTATCAGTAAGCGCCGACGACCGGCCGCGCCATCCCACGCGACACCTCTGCCCGGGCCGCCTGCCAGCGCAGAACCACGTCTGCAGCTATCGAACGCCCCAAGTCTGTTGGTATCGTTATGCCTACATGTCCAGTTAATGTATGCGAGGCGCCGCTATCCTGCGCCGTAGCGTCGGTGGAGTGGAGGCCGCGTGGAAGGCGTACAAATACTCCGGCGCCTCGAGCGAGTTATCGAGGAAACGGACTTTGCCTGGTCACTGTGTCTAGTAGGGGAGGACCAGTCGCGCAAGCTGGCTGACCTAATCAATGACCTCAAGCGTCCGGTCTCAGCCACCGGCGACGGGAAGCAAGTTGTCTCTGGATATTCCTACTGGGGCATTGAACCTACCATTGCCTGGCAGCATGCCTGCAATGACCCATATTATCCGGTCATGAAAGATGGCATCGATTCGTTTGGTCGGCGCTGGCGGACCGTACAGGCACTGCTGGGTGAGCAACAATACCATTATATCAGTCTCGGACCAGGCACGGGCGAGAAGGATCGCACAGTCCTCAGCTACCTGGAGCCGCACCATCCGGACATGTTTTACGTACCAGTGGATATGAGCGCGGAGATGCTCCGGATATGTGTACAACCCATGAGGCTGCTCTCCTTTATCCGTCAGTTTCGCCGTCAGCTTCTCCCGGTACAATTAGATTTCTCCGTCGAGGAGAACGTCGAGGAACTTGCCACGCTACGAGAAAAGCTTGTTGGTGACGAGAGTGTGCTTTTCTCTCTCCTTGGCAACACTGTCGCGAACTTCGAGGACGACGTCGAACTGATCGGGCGCTTGAGCCGACTACTCCTGAAGCCTCAGGACCGGCTCCTGCTAGAGGTGGCGACAGTCTCCGATATTAATGCTGAAACGGCCCGATCCGCGGCTAACGAATATGAGCGAAGTAAAGCCTTCCGTGAGTTCGTGACCAGCTCAATGCATCAGCATACGGATCTGCCGATCGATATGGACAGTGTAATATTTGAAGGCATCGAAGAAGGCAACCGCTCAATCCTTATAAAGATAATCTATCGTAACCAGTCCGGGCGTGATCAAGGTATAACTCTGCCCGACCGTACTGTTGTCGCCTTCCCTGAAAACGACACTATCCGGCTGCACATCACCCGCAAGTATCTTCGCAGCGCGCTGGACGCGGCTCTGAAAAGCGCCGCGCACCTCTCCGTAGAGGGCGCAGCCCATACTGATTCGGTGGCCCGCGGGGGGGTCCACCGATTTGGCCTCGATCTGATACTACTCTCCTACGGAGATACCGGCGGCAGGCCAGCCAGCCCGGTGCGAGACCTCTTCCGAAACTCTCCCCGGTGAGCAGGTCAGCAACCCAGCGATCGGACTCTGGCTACCGAGGCCATTCGGCAGATCGTCTCCGGCTCACGCCACGGCGCATAATCGTGGTCGCCACGGCGAGCAGCCTCGTGTTGTCGTTCATCCTTAGCGCACTCTGGTTCATTTTGGTACGTGGGACATTGCGCTTCGAGCCAGCGGTGGAGAGCCTCGGTCTGCTGGCCGGCATTGCTGGCCTGGTAGCCGAGCGCAGAGCCAATGCTGCGGAGCAGCGGGATCGGGCGCTTACTGCCGTCCGCAATGAACTAAATGTCAACAACGAGATTCTGGACGCCCTCACTCGGAGCGCCGATTCTGTCCCACGCCGTGAGATCTACCGGCGACTCTACTCATCGGCTGTCGACGCGGCGCTGTCTTCTGTCGTCCTGCTACCTAAGCGGGACGAGCTACTTTCAGCAAAGCTGCACGAGTGGCGTAACACTGTCGAGACCTTTAATCATCAGCTGGCTGTCGCTGAGATTCTCGCATTCACCGGTGAGTCCGAACACGTGTTGATGGAGCTGCACGAGGCATTGCACAGTAATGATGGGCCGATCAAGGGAATCAGAGACCAGCTGGATGCTGTAATGGCTAGCCTGACATAGCGCGCAGACCGCGCGACGCGCTGGCCCGTAGCCGGGCTGCTAGGACGAGGCGGTGATCGCCATTGCTGCCGACTATACGTGGTTCGATGGAGTTTGAGCCGTTTCCTCCTATTGCCGGCAGCATGCCCGACGCACTAGTGGACATCGTGCGAGAGGTCGGCTTCGACGCTTTCCCTGACGATCCATCACACCGCAGTGCGGTGGCAGGTCGGGTGCATAACGGGCGTCGGTCGGCTGATGCTATTTGACGGGCACCCGACTGCTTATTCCGATAACCTAATCGCAAGCACGCGGTGTCCGATTACTAATGCCTACAATAACGAGCAAACCGGATATGGGCGGCAATGAAATGCGGGCGCGTCGGCCGCCCGTAAGATGGAGGAGGCTATGGGTCATCGGTCGCTGGGAGTCCGGTTAGCCGTAATGGTGGCAATCTGCCTGCCAGTCGTGTGGGTTGGCGCCTCGGGGCCCGGCGCGCTGGCTGCGGCGGCCCACCCGGCGGCGGCCGGCGCCGCCCACTCCGCGCGAATCACGCATCGCGACGGTGCGGCGCTCGGCGCAATCCGGGCGGCTGGGAGGAAAGCGGCCCCTTGGCTCCCGGACTCAGGGCCGGCGACGAAAGCCGGGCTCGCCGCACCCCCCATGAGTTCCGCGATGATCCGGGCCAACGCCGACAAGCAGGCGATGGCCAGGTCTTTTCTCGTGACGATGACGCGGCGGGCCGGCCGGATCAGCAAGTGCGCGAAACGGCCATGCCGGGCCGGCCTCCCAGTAGCGCGGGACCTCAAGCCCACTCAGCGCAGGCAGGTCACCAACTACTTCTGCGGCCCAGCGACTGTCACGGAGATGCTCGCCCAGATGAACGTCGCCGTGCGCCAGCGCAAGGCAGCCAGGGAACTCGGCACCACGCAGGCCGGCACAGCCTGGTCAGATTCCTCCGGATACCCGGTGCCCGCGGTACTCAACGAGAACCAGGGCATTAACGATTACGTCGCGGTTGGCCTCCCCTGGGTACCGAGCAGATCGGACCTAAGAGCCTACGAAAGGGATCTGGTAACCGATATCAATCATGGCGGCGGGGCACCGCTGGCGGGCGACGCCTATGAGGTTCCCGGCGGTCCGCATCTGGTCGGGCATCCGGCCAGCCTGACAATCTTCCATTGGTTCGATATCAGGGGATACCGGAATTCCGGGGCTACCACGGATTATGAGGATTCCGTGCACGGGGCGTCGAGCATCGGCTGGGGTGCCTCGGTCCCCGCGTATTCGTCGCTGGCCTCGTCCGTCATCGTGAACATCGTCGGGGCCCGTGGCTACGACTGGTAGCCGGTTATGGTCGGGCAGGCGGGCGGCTACGGCGTTGCTCGCCGTGGCTGGCCTGGCCTGTGCCGGGTGCGGCGGTGGCCAGGTGGCGGACGGATCCGGTAAGGCCCGGGCCGCGGTTCCTGGTCGCCACGCCTACGCAGGCCGGCCGCCGCAGGATCCGCCCGCGTCTTGGTCGGTGCTCTGCGCTGTGCCGCCCGGCCGGGACCTGCGGGCAGACCTGGGGCGCACTGTTCCTGGGTCGCTGCGCGCCAAGGTCATCCCGCTGGGCGTATCGGCGAGCGGACAGGACGTTTACGCGTCAGTCTGGACGCCGCAGTTCGCCGGGGTTGCCGCGGTCAGCCTGGCTACCGGCGGCATGCGGAAGATCCAGCAGTTCGGCAACCGGGTGACGGACCAGGCCGACGGATCCTCGGACGGCGGCTGGCTGGTGTGGGAGGAGACCTATTCCCTGCAGAGCCTCGACGATTTCACCGTCTATGGCTGGGATCCGGTCACTGGCCGGCTGCTCAGGCTCGGACAGTCGCTGCCCGGCGCGGGCGGAGCGCCGTGGCCTAGCCCGTGGCATCCGCCGGCGGTCAGCGGCCATTACGCAGCGTGGGCCCAGGGATATGGTCCCGACGGCGAAGTCGAGGTCCGGCTGGCCGATCTCGCCACTGGCCAGGTCAGGGTGATTCGGACGGGCCATACCCAGCCGCCGTTCTTCGACGGGAGCCTGGTGGTCTGGCCGGAGTCCGACCGGCCTGGCGCGCAGACGAGCCTGCGCGCGTTCAGCCTGGTGACTGGCCGGCCGGCCAGACTGCCCCCGGCGCTGCGGGCGGTGCACGGGACTGAGTTCGTGGTAACAGACGGGACCAGGACCGCGTACTTCAGTCCTGACCTCACCGCGCTCTACTACTCGCGGGCGCCGGGTCAGCAGGCCCGGATCGTGCTCCGGCTGCCCGTCGGCGTCGAGTTCGCCGACCTCGCTATGGGTGCTGGCTGGATCGCCTGGACCACCACGGCAGCCACCTATCTGGCCAGCACGACAACTGGTACCTATACCCAGGTGACTCCTGAGTACGGGATCGCAACTGGGTCAGGCTCGGACGTGCTGATCTCTGATGCGGCGAGCGGCAAAGCGGCCGGCAGCAAGGCGGCCAGCCTGATACTGCCGATGCATGTTGTCGGCCCGGCCGGCTTGGCCTGGCCAGGTTGCCGCGTCGGCCGGAGCCACTGACCTGTCGCGCAGCGAGCCGCTTGGCTGGTGTCCCAGCAAGCCGCTGGCCGGTCTGGCCCGCAGCGGTACGCTGCGGCAGCGGACGAGAGACGGGAGGATCGCTGCTATGACCTTCCAGGGCTGGCCCGAGGACGCCCTCGACTTCTACGAGGGCCTGGAGGCAGACAACACCAAGACGTACTGGACCGCGCACAAGGCGACCTACGACACGCTGGTACTCGGCCCGATGGCCGAGTTGCTGGATGAGCTCGGCCCAGAGTTCGGCGAGACCAAAATGTTCCGTCCGTATCGGGATGTGCGGTTCAGCTCGGACAAGTCGCCTTACAAGACCCACCTGGGCGGCGTCATCGGTAGCCGCGGCTACGTCCAGCTGTCCGCGAACGGCCTGGCGGCGGCCAGCGGGATGTACGAGATGGCGCCCGAACAGCTGGAGGCATACCGGAGAGCGGCGGCAGACGACGCGGCCGGCAAGGAACTCGAGCACATTATCGGCGCGGTCAAGGGCCACGACATCGAGGTGCACTCCCGCGAGGTACTGAAGACCGCGCCCCGCGGGTACCGGCCCGATCATCCGCGCATCGAGTTGCTGCGCTACAAGGGCCTGTGGGCATGGAAGGCCTGGGCAGTTGAGCCGTGGCTGGGCACGCCAGCCGCGAAGCAGCGCGTTGCCGGCTTCCTGCTCGCGGCCCGACCGCTAGCGCAGTGGCTCGACGTGCACGTCGGGCCATCGACGGCAGGTCCAAAGCGACGGCGCTGACGGCAGGTCCAGTACGGCGGCGCTGACGGCAGCAAGAGAGCGGGGGCGGGCCTCGATGGCCTGCCTGGGCGCGGCTCCGGCCCGGCTTCGGGTCAGAGCTTGCTGCACTCCGGGCACAGACCGAACAGTTCCACCGTGTGATCCACGGCGGTAAAGCCGGCCTCGGCCGCGACATGTTCCGCCCAGCGCTCCACGGCGCGCCCCTCGACCTCGACGCTCTTTCCGCAGTTGCGGCAGGTCAGATGATGGTGATGCGCATCGCTGCGGCACTTGCGGTAAAGCGTCTCGCCGCTGGCGTCCCTGATCGAGTCCAGGGTTCCGTCCTCGCTGAGCACTTGAAGGTGCCGGTAGACGGTAGTCAGGCCGACGTGCTCGCCCCGGCTGCGCAACTCGGCGTGGATCTGCTGCGCGCTGCAGAATCCGGGCAGCCCGTCGAGCACCGCTGACAGTGCCTCGGCCTGCCTGGTGCCGCGGACCCGGGTGCCACGGGCCAGTGGCGCCGCGGGCCGTGATGCGGCGGCGGCCCGGGGCGGGACGGCCGACCGCGGCGCCGCGGCGGGCCGAGGGGTGGTCACACACGCACGGTAGCAGCCCCGTGCCGGTTTCCCGCAGCCGCGCAGGGGGCCAGCAGCCCGCGACGAGCCGGCCCGGCGGCCTGGGCCAAGATGGAGGGATGGCTAACCGGCTGAGCACCGCGACCAGTCCCTACTTGCTGCAGCACGCGGGCAATCCAGTGGACTGGTGGCCGTGGTCCGATGCGGCGTTCGCTGACGCGCGCAGGCGCAACGTCCCCGTGCTGCTCTCGGTGGGGTATTCCGCTTGCCACTGGTGCCACGTGATGGCCCACGAGTCATTCGAGGATGCCCAGACCGCTGACCTGATGAACGAGAATCTGGTGTCGATCAAGGTAGACCGGGAGGAACGGCCCGACGTGGACGCGGTCTACATGGCCGCGACCCAGGCGATGACCGGCCAGGGCGGCTGGCCGATGACTGTCTTCATGACACCCGACCGCGACCCGTTCTTCTGCGGAACCTATTTTCCCAGGGAGCATTTCCAGCGGCTGATCCTCGGCGTGGCCAATGCCTGGCGCGAGGATAGCGGCGACGTGGTGGAGCAGGCCAAGCGGATCGCAGGGGCGCTGGCGGAGCGGGCCATTGCCGCAGGCCCCGGCAGCTGGACGGGTGAGCGGCCTGGCGCCGGCGGGCCGCGGCTGATGGGGGCGTGCCAGGCCGCGGTCGCCGGGCTTGAGGCGGCTTACGACGCTCAGCGCGGTGGATTCGGCGGTGCGCCTAAGTTCCCGCCCTCGATGGTGCTGGAATTCCTGCTCAGGCATTATGAGCGGGACTCCGGGGCCAGCGGATCGCTGGCTCTGCGGATGGCGGCAGGAACGGCCGAGGCGATGGCCCGTGGCGGCATCTACGACCAGCTTGGCGGCGGGTTCGCCCGGTATAGCGTGGATGCCGACTGGGTGGTGCCGCATTTCGAGAAGATGCTCTACGACAACGCCTTGCTGGCCAGGGTCTACGCGCACCTGTGGCGGCGGACAGGTTCCGGGCTTGCCCGGCGGGTGGCGGCGGAGACCTGCGCCTGGATGATCACGGAGCTGCGGACAGACCAGGGCGGCTTCGCGTCGGCGCTCGATGCGGACAGCGAGGGCGAAGAGGGCAAGTTCTATGCCTGGACTGGCAGCGAGCTCACGGATGTGCTCGGGCCCGGCGACGGCGAGTACGCGGCCGGGGTGTTCGGCGTCACCGAGCATGGCACATTCGAACATGGCCGCTCGGTGCTGCAACTTCGCGCCGATCCCGCCGATGCGAGGCGCTTCGCGCGGATCCGGACGGCCCTGCTGGCGGCCAGGGAACAACGGGTCCGCCCGGCCAGGGACGACAAGATCGTCGCTGCCTGGAACGGCCTGGCCATCGCGGCCCTCGCTGAGGCCGGCCTGTTGCTTGAGCGGCCGGAGTTCATCGGGGCCGCCCGGGACGCCGCTGAAGCGATCGCTGGGGTGCATCTCAACGATGGCCGTCTCGCCCGGACGTCAAGGGACGGTGCCGCGGGGAGCAGCCCGGGCGTCCTCGACGACTATGCGTGCGTGGCGGACGGGTTCCTCGCGCTGTCCGGCGTGACCGGCGAAGCAGCCTGGCTGACGCTCGCCGGGCAGCTTGTGGATACCGCGCTGGACCGATTTGGCGATGGCACGGGCGGCTTCTATGACACCGCGGACGACGGCGAGCAGCTGATCTACCGGCCGGCCGACCCTGCCGACGGGCCAAGCCCGTCCGGTGCGTTCGCCGTGGCCGGGGCGCTGCTCAGCTATTCGGCGCTCACCGGGTCTGCGCGGCATGCCGAAGCAGCGGCAGCCGCGCTCGGGCCGCTACCGGCCATCGCCTCGAGGTTCCCGCGGGCCGCGGGCTCAGGCCTGGCGGTGGCGGAGGCGCTGCTGTCGGGCCCGGCCGAGATCGCCATTATCGGGCCGCCCGACGATGAGCGAACGACGGCGTTGCACGCAATGGCTTTTGCCGCCGCGCCGCCCGGCGCGGTGATCGCGGTAGGCGACGCTGACGGCAGCGAGGTCAACGCCCAGGGCTCAGCCGCGGCGGACGACGGCCGGGATCGCGACGACGGGACGGATGCCGGCGCCCAGCCTCGGCCAGGGCAGCCAGCGATCCCCTTGCTGGCCGGCCGTGGGCTGGTCGGCGGCAGGCCGGCGGCCTACGTCTGCAGGAATTTCGCCTGCCGGATGCCGGTGACCGACCCGGAGCAACTGCGCGTCGAGCTTGAGGCTGCCGCACGGCAGTAAGCGGCTTGGCGGCAAGCGTGCGGCAGCACCATTACCGGCGCCAGCCGGCGCTTGCCCGATGAGCATGACTGCGGCGATGATGGGAACTTACGTATCGACGCGTGCGCATCATTCGCGCAATGCGGACGGTGGGGTGACAAACCGAGGCCAACGGCCTCATGCCGAGGGGAGTGCGGGTGCGCAACGTGGCCCGTCGCGCGCTGCCCGCGCTCGGTGTCGGCCTAGCGCTGCTCACGGTCGCGGCCGCCAAGCCCGCTTCTGCTCAGCCCGCTTCGGCCCGGCCCGTGTCGGCCCAGCTCACTTCGGCCCAGCAACCGCTGACCTCTGGTCCGGCGCATACCGGGCTGGCCATCGCCTTCGCACGTGTGCACGACGAGATCACGTCCTGGGGATGGGATCTGCCAGGGAATATCCGTTCAGATCCGCACACGGTGAACGTCGCGAGCTTGTTCTCTCAGGCCGGGCCTAGCGCCCTGCCGCGGCTGCGCGGGCTGCTGCAGGCCGATTTGCTCGTCGTGGCGCCCACCTCGCTGCCCCGCAATGCTGCGGCGGCCTTGCGGCGGCTGCCTGGTGTGGTGGCCGCCGAGCAGGTCGATGCGGCCAGGATCCAGGTGGACGGCAAGTTCATCGCGATGCTCGGCGTGAATCCGGCGGCGTTCCGCGCGTTCGCCGCCAAGCCGACCGCTGAGTCGCAGGTGCTGTGGCGCAACGTTGCGGCAGGTGGTGCGGCGATGTCCTACACGATGGGCAAGCTGGACAAGCTGTCGCTGAGCAGGCCGCTGCGGGTGGCCGGGCGCAGCACTGAGGATGTGCGGGTGGCCGGTTTCGGCACGGTGGGGATCGCCGGCGTCGACGCGGTCGTCTCCGATCAGGTAGCACGTTCGCTGGGGATCCCGGCAGGCAACGCGATCGTGGTCAGCGCGCCGCATGCGGAACTTGGCGCGCTGATGAAACGGATCGCCGGGCTACTGCCGCACAGCGCCAACGTCGCTGCCCTGGTCGCGCAGGCTCCGTCCTCGGGTGTCCCGCTGGCCTCGGGCGCAGCCGGGGCGGCCGGAGTTGCCGCCGGCAGTGGCCCTGGCCTGTCGCCCGCCGAGCTCTCCGTCTTCCTGAAGGCTGCGGTAAGCCGCCTGGGCCTGCCGTACGTGTGGGGGGCGGCGGGACCGGGTTCCTTCGACTGTTCTGGCCTGGTGCAGTGGTCGCTGGCCCAGGCGGGCGTGGTGATGCCCAGGGTGGCGGTCGATCAAGCCCGCGCCGGGCCGCAGGTGCCGCTGAGCCAGCTCCAGCCGGGGGACTTGCTCTTCTATCACACCGACCCCACAGCTCCCACGTATATCTCGCACGTCGCCATTTACCTTGGCAAGGGCCTGATGATCCAGGCGCCGGAGCCGGGCATGGACGTGCAGATCGTGCCGGCCGACTTTGGCTCCGGCTTCGCCGGCGCAGTGCGGGTATATCCGCGGGTCGCCGCGGCCGCTGCGGCAAGTCCGGTGGGCTGACCAGGCAAGAGTCGCCGCAGCCGCCGCCAGTCCGGTGGGCTGACCAGGCGAAGAGTCGCCGCGGCCGCCGCGGCCAGTCCTGCGGGATGACCCGGGCTGAGCCGGTTGGCGGCTCCCGGACCGGCTGGTGTCGCCCGCGCTGCGTCCGGCCGTTCGAGCTGATCGGCGGTCCGGTCCGGTGGTTCTGGCTAAACCGCGGATCCAAGGTGCCCCGCTTGCCGCGATGTCAGTGGTGTGTAATTATGATTACATGAGTACTGAAGAAACGACGGGAACCTCACTGGCCGAGCACCTTCGCGGTTGGTTCACCGGACGGATGCCCAGTGACTGGTTCAGCGACGTGCCGGACGTCACACTGGACCGCGAAGAGGTCACGGTAATCGGAGCTCTGCCTGATCCGCAGACCCCCGCGGGGTCCAGCGACGCCGAGCGCGCCGCTGCGGCCGATGGCCGAAGCCGCAGGTTCCGCGAGGAAACCCGCCAGCTGCGGATCGAGATCGCCCGCGAGGCCGAGCATAAGTTCGGTCGCAAGGTCTCCTGGGGCGTGGTCTGCGAAGGCAGGAAGGTCATGTTCACCACGTTCTCGGTACCGGTGATGACCCGGCTGCGGCAGCCTGAGCGGCTCGTACTCGACACGCTGGTCGACGCCGGGGTGGCCCGCAGCCGCAGCGATGCGCTCGCCTGGTGCGTTCGCCTGGTGGGGGAGCACGAGGATAGCTGGCTGGCTGACCTTCGCGAGGCGCTCCGCAAGGTCGAGCAGGTGCGGGCTGAGGGGCCCGGATCCTGATCGCCTGAACCCGGCTCGCCTGGCGCCCCGGTGACGAGAACGGCCGCACCACCTGGCCGTTTCCTATGTCGATCCGTGGCCGGGCAATGCGGTGCCGCCCGCGGAGTTCCTGCTGATCCTGAACAAGAACGGGAACATCGTCCCCGGCGTGGCCAGGCTGAACCGCGAGCATCCGGCCGCCTACGTCGGCGGGGGGCCTGGCGCCGCCTGACCCTGGCCCCGCCAGGTGTTGACCCGGGCCTCGCGGCGGCCGCGGCGTGGGGGTCACGAACCGAGCGAGGCTAATGTTAACGTTCCGTCATGGGGGAACTACGTTGCGTTGATGGCTCCGTTCTCACGGTTGTCCCAGTTCCCTGCCGTGACCGCGCCGGGAAGCCCTATGAGATAACCCTGCAGCTCAGCCGCGATGGTCAGCCGTTCGCGAGGGTCGGCGAGCGCTGCGGGTTCCGGTTGTCCCGGCTCGCCGGCAGGGTGAGCGTCGCGCGCGGTGACCCGGAACAGGCAGCCGCGTGGCCCGATCCCGATGACCGTTTTCCTGATGCCGGGGATGACCCCGGCGCGCTGGGGTCGCTGCGCGACTATCCGCCAGCCGAACGCGAGTACTTCTTGCTCCGGTCCAGGGACCGGACGGATCTGCCTGGAGCCGGAGAACTCCGGTGCATGCTGCGGTCGAGTGCGCAATGGCTGGGCGGCCCAGGGGAGCCGGGCGGGATTCAGCCAGGCGGCGAGCGCTGGGTCGACGGATGGCGGCTGACCCGCCGCGCGGTCATCGAAGCGTGGGGCGCCGGAGGAATTGGCGTGCGGGCCGTGCTGACCTCAGCCGATCTCATGACATTTTTGGATACGGTGCTAAGCGAGCCAGATGCAGAGGCCCAAGTGGCCCCGGCACCGGCGGGGGCGAAGCGAGCCAGCAGGCTGCTGGGCGGCATCAGGAGGCCGGCCCGGCGGCGAGAAAGGGTGCCGGATGGGACTGCGCGATCTCGTCTACCGGCTCTACGAGCACAGGCTCGAGGCGTCGCTCTCGCCGGAGGCGATGCCCAGGCATGTCGGGGTGATGTGCGACGGTAACCGAAGGTGGGCCCGGTCAGCCGGACTGCTGGACGTCAGCAGCGGGCACCAGAAGGGCGCCGACAAGATCTTCGAGCTGCTGCAATGGTGCCGCCAGACCGGCGTCGAGGTCGTAACCCTCTGGCTGCTGTCCACGGACAATCTCAGCCGCCCGGCGGCTGAACTCGACCCGTTGCTGCGGATCATCGAAGAGACCGTCCGTGAACTGGCGGCCCAGAACTGGCATGTCAACCCGATGGGAGCGCTTGACCTGCTGCCCGTGGAGACCGTCCAGGTGCTGAAGGACGCCGGCGAGGCGACGGCAGCTCGTACCGGGCTGCTGGTCAACGTGGCCGTCGGGTACGGCGGCCGGCGGGAGATCGCTGACGCGGTGCGGTCCCTGTTGCAGGATCACGCGACCAGGGGAACCACGATCGAAGAGCTAGCCGAGATCCTGGACGTCGAGCACATCGCCGAGCATCTGTATACCGCCGGCCAGCCCGATCCGGACCTGGTGATCCGCACCTCAGGGGAGCAGCGGCTTGGCGGGTTCCTGCTCTGGCAGAGCGCGCAGTCGGAGTTCTACTTCTGCGACGCTTACTGGCCAGCCTTCCGCCGGGTTGACTTCCTCCGCGCGCTGCGCTCCTATGCGGCGCGGCACCGCAGGTTCGGCAGCTGAGCCAGGAAAACAACGAGGATCCAGAACGGGCCAGCAGCCAGCCCCCCAGCCCCGCAGCCCAGCGACATCCCGGCGACACCCGGGCCCCGTGCGGAGAGCATGATCAAGTCGCTGGAGAGCATGATCCACAGGCCCGACGGTGCCTGGCGTGTTTGGCGGGTTAACAGCTTGTTGCGGTACTTCCGGGATAAGGGTGACCGAGGGTACCGTCAGACCTGACGGGCGGTGCGTAGCCGCCCGACGGGAAGGCCCTCGAGATCCTCGAGCTTCGTGTCCTGGCACGCAGGCGAGACGAGCGAAGGGCCGGCGCCCGGCCCGTCGCTGGCCGGTCCCGGTCCCGCCGACACGTCTGTGTCCGAACGCGGCGTCGGCCTCGGCGCCCAGGGGAGAGCGAGTGGCCAGTAATTCAGCGAGTCCATCAGCCAGCCGCCGCACTACAGCGGCTAGCGCAACCAGCGGTACCAGGTTCACTTACGTCCTTGACACCAGCGTCCTGCTGGCCGACCCGGCTGCCATCGGCAGGTTCGCCGAGCACCGGGTCGTCCTGCCGGTCGTGGTGATTACCGAGCTGGAGGCCAAACGTCATCACCCCGAACTTGGCTACTTCGCCCGCCAGGCCCTCCGGCATCTGGATGACCTCAGGGTCGCCTACGGCAGGCTGGACGCCGACCTGCCGGTGGGCGACCAGGGGGGCACTGTCCGGGTCGAGCTGAACCACGCCGACCCTTCGGTCCTGCCGCCCGGGTTCCGCCTCGGAGACAACGACACCAGGATCCTCTCGGTGGCGCGCAGCCTGGCCGCCGAAGGCGAGTGCGTCGTCCTGGTCAGCAAGGACCTGCCGCTGCGGGTAAAGGCCGCCGCCGTCGGCCTGCCCGCCGAGGAGTACCGGGCCGAGCTGCCCGCTGACTCCGGCTGGACTGGCATGCGGGAGGTTGATCTCACCGCGGCCGAGATCGACGAGCTGTACAGCTCGGGCAGGCTCGACTGCGCTGCAGCACGCGACCTGCCCTGCCACACGGGGCTCGTGCTGCTGTCGGGCTCGGGCGCCGGCAGCGCGCTCGGCCGGGTGCAGCCAGACAAGTCGGTCCGGCTGGTCCGCGGTGACCGTGAGGTGTTCGGGCTGCGGGGCCGCAGCGCCGAGCAGCGGATCGCGCTTGACCTGCTGCTCGACGCCGACGTCGGGATCGTCTCGCTCGGCGGGCGGGCCGGCACCGGTAAGTCCGCGCTCGCTCTCTGCGCGGGCCTCGAGGCGGTCATGGAGCGGCACCAGCACCGTAAGCTGCTCGTTTTCCGGCCGCTGTACGCGGTCGGTGGCCAGGAGCTTGGCTACCTGCCCGGCTCCGAGGCTGACAAGATGAATCCCTGGTCACAAGCGGTGTACGACACGCTGTCCGCCGTCACCTCGCAGGATGTGATCGACGAGGTGCTGTCCCGCGACATGCTCGAGGTGCTGCCGCTGACCCACATCCGCGGCCGGTCGCTGCACGACTCGTTCGTCATCGTGGACGAGGCGCAGTCGCTGGAGCGCGGGGTCTTGCTGACCGTGCTGTCCCGGATCGGCTCCGGCTCGCGGGTGGTGCTGACCCACGACATCGCGCAACGGGACAACCTGCGGGTCGGCAGGCACGACGGCGTTGTCGCGGTGATCGAGAAGCTCAAAGGGCATCCGCTGTTCGCGCACGTCACGCTGGTCCGGTCCGAACGCTCCCCGATCGCCGCGCTCGTCACCGAGATGCTGGAGGACGCTGTCCTCTGATGCCGAGTGGCCGGAAGACGCAGTCCTCTGCTGCCCAGAGGCCAGGGGGCGCTGTCCGCCGCTGCCGAGAGGCCAGAGGACGCCGCACGCCCTGATCCGGTGGCTTCGGCCAGGAGTCGCAAAGGGGGCCCTGGCACGGTACGGTGACCAGCGTCATGAGCAATCCGCCCGACGTGCCAGACGCACCTGACGCACCTGACGCACCCGGCAGCGCAGCTGCTGCCGGGCTGCGGCGCAGCGCTACGCCGCCGGACCCGGCCAGCGCTGTAGCGATTTCCGTCGTCATGCCGCTTCGGAACGAGGAGCGGCACCTCGAGGAATCGGTCCGGTCTGTGCTCGGCCAGGATTACCCGGGCGAGATCGAGCTTGTGCTTGCCGTCGGCCCGTCCCGCGACCAGACCCTTGAGATCGCCGAACGGATGGCGGCCGCTGACTCCCGCATCACCGTGATTCCCAATCCCAGTGGGCGGATACCCAGCGCCCTCAATGCGGCGATCAAGGCGTCACGGCACTCGGTCGTCGCGCGGCTCGACGGCCATGCGCTGCTGCCGCCTGGCTACCTGCGGACCGCGCTGGCCGTCCTGGAGGAGACGGGCGCGGACGACACCGGCGGCATCATGGCCGCAGTCGGCGTGACGCAGTTCGAGCGGGCCGTCGCGTGGGCGATGACCTCCCCGGCCGGGGTCGGGGCGTCCCGGTTTCACACTGGCGGCCTTCCCGGTCCCGCAGACACGGTCTACCTAGGCGTCTACCGGCGGGCCGCCATCGAGCGGGTGGGCGGCTACGACGAGACGTACCAGCGTGCCGAGGACTGGGAGATGAACCACCGGATCAGGCTGGCTGGCGGACTGATCTGGTTCCAGCCCAATCTGCGGGTCACCTACCGGCCCCGGGCCAGCGTCCGCACGCTTGGCGCGCAGTACTTTCACTACGGCCGGTGGCGCCGGGTGGTGGCGCGCCAGCATCCGGGCACGATCAACCCGCGCTACCTGGCACCGCCGCTGGCGGTGCTCGCGATGGCTGCCGGGATCGCCGCGGGCCTGGTCGGCCTGACGGCGGGCGGGCCGCTTCGGTGGCTGGCCCTTGGCTTCGTGATTCCCGTCGGCTACCTGGCCGGGATCCTTGCCGTCACCGCGACGGCGGCCCGCAGCCTCGGCCTGCCCGTGCTGGCGCGGCTGCCGGCCGCGCTGGTCACCATGCACGTCTGCTGGGGCGTGGGATTTCTGACCAGCCCGCGGAGCCTGATGCCAGGCGGTCACAGTCCGCGCGCCTGACCTGCCCCGCCTGGTCTGCGCCGCCTGGTCTGCGCCGCCGGAACCATCCGCGCCCGGTGGGCTACCTACCAGCCAGCAGGCGGCGGACCACGCGCTCAGCGGCGTGGCCGTCATCGAGGCCGCAGTACTTGGCGGCGAAGGCACTGTATGCCGCTCGGTATGAGCGCTCAACCGCGCTGATATCCCTGAGGGCGGCGATGACCTCAGCCGAGGTGGCCAGCAGCGGGCCCGGTGCGGTCGCCTCAAAATCGAAGTAGAAGCCGCGTAGCGTGTCCCGGTAGCGATCGAGGTCGTAGGTGAAGAAGAGCATCGGGCGGCCGGTACCCGCGAAGTCGAACATGGCCGATGAGTAGTCGGTCAGCAGCACGTCGCTGATCAGATAGAGGTCGGTGACGTCGGGGTAGCGGGTGACGTTGACGGCGAAGCCGTCCGCCGCCCGGTCAGGGAGGCTGTTCCGCATCTGGGTGTGCAGCCTGATCAGCAGGACGTGGTCGGAGCTGAGGGCGGCGGCAGCCGCTTCGAGATCCAGTTCCAGCTCGAACCGGTAACGCCCCCGGTCGGCCGCGGCATCATCACGCCAGGTGGGGACGTACAGCACAATGCGCTTGTCGGCGGGCAGGCCCATCCTGTTCAAGATGGCCGCCCTCCGTTCGGCCTGGCCCGGGCGGTGCAATGCGTCGTTGCGCGGATAGCCGCACTCCAGGATCTCTCCCTGGAAGCCGAACGCGTGCCGGAAGATAGGCGTGCTGAACGAGTTCGGTGACAGCAGCAGGTCCCAGTGGGCGACGTCGGCGCGGAGCAGGTCCGGGTAGAAGATGCCGCTGGTGAACTGCGGCCGGTCCACATCCAGGCCAATCCGCTTGAGCGGTGTCCCGTGCCAGGTCTGCAGGCAGGTCTGGCCGTCGCGTTCTGTGAACCAGCGCGGCAGCATGTCATTGAAGATCACATAACGGGCCTGGGCCAGCGCCTCGAAGTGCTCTCTGCTGTTCGCGAGCATCACCCGGCCGCCGTCGGGAACGGTGAAATCGCCGGCCTCGCTGATCCAGGCGCAATCCAGCTCGGGGCGGGTACGGCGCAGTTCCGCGTAGATCGCGAGCGGGTTGTCTGAGCAGGCGCGGGCAGTGAAGCTGTCAAAAACAGCGAGGTCACGCAGCGGCTGGCGGACGGCCTTCGGGTAATCGCGGGCCACCAGCCGGCGCAGCGCGTAGCGGCCGCGCTCATCGTCGGTGAACGCCGGACGGACATCCAGCCGCAGCGCATCGGTACGGTAGGGCTGCAGCTCGACTTCGTGCAGGCCGGTGCGTTGGTAGCCAGGTAGCCCTGCCAGCAGGCGCCGCGCCACGGCGATGGTGATCTCCCCGTGTCCGGCAGCTCCGAGGAGCCGCCACTTGCCGCTGGCCAGCGGCGGACAATCGGCCCGGCCTGGCATGGCGTCCGGCGCAAGCTCAGTGGCAAAAGTGTCGCCCTCCCAAGTCAGCGGTAGCCGGTGCTGCTGCCCTGATTCGCCGTGGCGCAGGATCAGTTCGGCCGGCCTGGCACCGGGGTCGGTGTAGTCGCCGCGCAGCCGCAGGCACTGCGCCGCAGTCCAGTCGAAGGCCGTGATCACCGGGCGCAGCGTCCGTTCCAGCATCGACAGATAGCCGAAATGGGTGACGAAGGCAGTAACTTCCCTTGCGCCATGGCTCAGCCGCGATCCCGCCGTCTCAGGGGCCATCGCGAGCCGCGTCGTCGCACCGCCGCCACCGGGATTGATCGAGACGTCCCAGGTGAACTCGTCATAAACATGCGTGATCTTGGCAATCGGGCTGGCCGGATCGGCCAAGCTGACCAGTTTGCCGACCGGCACCCGGGCCCGGAAGGCCGTCCGGCGGCGGCCGCGGTCCCGCTCATCAGCCCCCGTCCAGGGCCCGGTGGCCTCGGCAGGCACCCGGATCGCCTTCCCGCCGCCCTTGCTGGGTGAAAGCACCAACGTCGCACCTGCGCGGAGCGGGAACCTCGTCCAGCCTTCGATGTCGAACGTGTCAGTGCTTGCGTGGCAGCCCGTCACGAACGCGGTGACCTGCCTGCCCTGGATGACGAACCGTC
>Ga0187883_10000287_pt1 | contig 34109 bp, 29 predicted proteins | sample June2016WEW_20_1_2_FD_132966 | JGI IMG/M metagenome (GOLD analysis project Ga0187883, IMG submission 132966) | Peatland microbial communities from SPRUCE experiment site at the Marcell Experimental Forest, Minnesota, USA - June2016WEW_20_10 | ecosystem: Environmental > Terrestrial > Soil >...
TGCATGAGCCTTTACTGAGAACTGAGAACTGAGAACTGAGAACTGAGAACTGGGGTTCCATGTTTGCCTGCATCTTCATCCCCGATTTTTCCGCACAAGCGATCATTCGTTTCGAGCCTGCATTGCGCACCTGCTCGGTCGCGGTGCTCACCGGACGGCCTCCACTGGAGACGGTAATGGCGCTCAACGAAAGAGCGCGGCAATTAGGCGTAGAGGTAGGCGCGACCAAATCGCAACTGGAAGCATGGGAGAATCTGGTGCTGCGTGCGCGCTCCGAGTCGCAGGAAACGTCAGCACACGCTGCGCTGCTCGATTGTGCGCAATCGTTCTCTCCGGAAGTGGAAGACACCTCGCCCGGCACCGTGCTCCTGAACCTTGCCGGTCTCGAGCCGCTGCTGGGCCCGCTGCCAAAGATTGCTCACGATCTGGCGCGGCAGGTTTCTCAGATGGGACTGGAAGCAACTATTGCCGTGGCCGCAAATCCCGATGCTGCCTTGCTCGCAGCTCGCGGTTTTTCCGGCGTGACCTTGATTCCTGAAGGACGCGAAGCCGAGCGGCTGGGAGATCTGCCGGTGGATGTGTTACTGGAAAGTTTTTCTTCCGATGCAGACGAGGCCTCTCGCTGGGTGGAAACGTTTGATCGCTGGGGCATCCGCAAGCTGCGTGCGCTGGCGGCTCTTCCCGAAGTTCCGGTCGGCGAGCGCCTGGGGCAGCTGGGAATCCGTCTGCAAAAACTGGCGCGGGGCGCGGCATTGCGCAACTTGCGCGTGTTGGAACCGCAGCTGATTTTTGCCGAGAGTGTGGAACTGGAATATCCCATCGTCCTGTTGGAACCAGTGGCATTCTTACTGAATGGCATGCTGGAGCAAGTGTGCGCTCGATTGCGAGCGCGCGCTCTCGCGGTGCAAGAGTTGCATCTGAATCTGGAACTCGCGGCGACGCAGCCGAACGATTACGCATCTTTCGCCGACGCGCCCACTCGCCCGCTCGCACGGCTACTCCCACGAAAATTCATCCGCACGCTGCGGCTGCCGACGCCCATGCTTGACGCGAAAGTTTTTCTGAAATTGTTACAACTGGATTTGCAGGCGCATCCGCCGGGAGCGCCCATCGTTAAGATTCATTTGTCGGCCGAACCGGTGCGTCCGCGAGCCCTGCAGAGTGGATTGTTTCAGCCGTTTTTTCCCGAGCCCGAAAAGCTGGAACTGACGCTGGCGCGCATCGCAGGAATTGTCGGCGAAGGAAGAGTGGGGTCGGTGGAATTACTGGATACGCATCGCGAAGGCGCGTTTGCGGTGCGGCACTTCGCACCAGCAGAGCCCAAGCTCGATCAAAATGTAAAAAAAAGCGCAAAAGAACAAATGAGCGCGGTGATTGTCCTGCGCCTGTTTCGTCCGCCGCTGGGCGCTGTGGTTACTTTGCGCGAGGCGAAACCGGTGCGGATTCGATGCCTGCAGCGCGAGGACATCGCCGGCGAAATCGTCTGGAGCGCTGGCCCCTGGCGCTCTTCCGGCGACTGGTCGGACCAGGAAGGCTGGTCGCGTGAAGAGTGGGACGTTGCTGTTCCCAGCGAAACTGGACTCGTGTTGTATCGCTTAGTGCAAGACAAACTAAGTGGAAACTGGTTTGTAGAAGGAATGTATGACTAGGGAAAAGTTCTCAGTTCTCAGCCTGATGCGAGCCAACTGAGAACTGGGAGAGCTGATGTACATTGAACTCCATTCCCGCTCCGCGTTCAGCTTTCTCGAAGGAGCTTCGCTTCCCGAGGAACTGATCGCGGTATGCGCGAACCTGGGAATGCCGGCGATGGCACTGCTCGATCGAGATGGAGTGTACGGCTCGCCGCGCTTCCATCTCGCCGCAAAAAAAACGGGAATCAAGGCGCATATTGGGGCGGAAGTGACGTGTGCTGCATTTTCACCACCGAGACACCCACGTGGTGAATTTCGTCTTCCGTTACTGGTTGCCTCGCGGGTTGGATATCAGAATCTTTGCCGCCTGATTACGAAAATGAAACTGCGCGTTGGACGCAAAAAAGAAGAAGGAGCCTGTGCATCGAGTCCGGATTTTATTGAGCATGCCGAAGGTTTGATTTGTTTGACCGGCGGAGAAGAAGGACCGTTAGCTGCGGCGCTTGCGCGCGGCGGACCGCAAGTCGCGTTCGAAGCGGTGAAGCGACTGACGGAGATTTTTTCTCCGCGCAATGTGTATGTCGAATTGCAACGGCATTTTCATCGTGACGAAGAATATAGAAACCGGGTTGCGATCGAGATCGCAGAAACCTTGCAACTCCCGCTACTCGCGACCAACGCGGTGAACTATGCCGCGCCTCGGGAGCGCGAGTTAGCAGATGCATTCACCGTGCTGCGGCATCATCGTACGCTCGCCACTGCCGGACGTTTGCTGGCGCGCAATGCCGAGCGCTACCTCAAGTCTCCCGCGGCCATGCGAGCGCTCTTTGTGGATGTTCCAAAAGCCATCGCAAACACGGTTGAACTTTCTTCGCGGCTTGAGTTCACGCTGAACGATCTGGGGTACGAGTTCCCACGTTATCCCGTGCCGGAGGGGGAAAGCATGATGTCGTTTCTGCGGGAGCGCACGCGGGAAGGATGGCAGACCCGGTATGGGCGAGCGGATGCGGAGCTGAAGAAGCGCGCGCGCCGGCAGATTGAACGCGAGTTGAACTTGATCGAAAAGCTGAAACTTGCCGGATACTTTCTGATCGTCTGGGACGTAGTGCGCTTCTGCCGCGGACAGAAAATTCTGGTGCAGGGCCGCGGATCGGCGGCCAACAGCGCGGTTTGTTACTCGCTCGGTATCACGGCGGTGGACCCGATTGGCATGGAATTACTGTTTGAACGATTTCTTTCCGAGGAACGCGGCGAGTGGCCCGATATCGATCTTGATTTGCCAAGCGGTGACGAGCGCGAGTGTGTGATCCAGCATGTCTATCAACGTTACGGACAATGCGGAGCCGCCATGACTGCCAACGTGATCACGTATCGCAATCGTATGGCTGCACGAGAAATGGGCAAGGCGCTGGGATTCGATCCGGAGACGCTGAAGCGAATTTCGGCGGCGGTCGCAACCTGGGAATTCAAAGACGAAAATGACGCGCTCGACCGGCGGCTGCGCGATGCTGGGCTCGATCTTAAGCATCCGCGGATTCGCAAATATTTCGAGTTGTGTCTTGCCGCGCAGGATCTGCCGCGGCATTTAGGGCAGCACTCCGGAGGCATGGTCATCTGTGAAGGCCGTCTGGATTCGGTTGTCCCGCTGGAGCCCGCTTCCATGCCGGGGCGCGTGGTGGTGCAGTGGGATAAAGAAGACTGTGCCGACATGGGCATCATTAAAGTCGATTTACTAGGCTTGGGCATGATGGCGGCGCTGAAAGATTCCCTCGAATTGATTCGCGATCATTACCGCGATCATGACAACCACGAAGAAGTGGATCTGGCGCATCTTCCGCCCGACGACCCGGCCGTGTATTCCGCGCTGCAAAAGGCCGACACGGTGGGAATGTTCCAGGTCGAGAGCCGGGCGCAGATGGCGTGCCTGCCGCGCCTGAAGCCGAAGAAATTTTATGACATCGTGGTGCAAGTGGCGATCATTCGGCCGGGACCGATCGTGGGGAATATGGTCAATCCATTTCTCAAACGACGGCAGGGCAGAGAGGCGGTCACATATCCGCATCCGTCGCTTGAAACGGTGCTGGGGCGCACGCTGGGCGTTCCGCTGTTTCAGGAGCAGTTACTGCGCATGGCCATGATCACCGCCAACTTTACGGGCGGCGAAGCGGAGGAGTTGCGCCGCGCCATGGGCTTCAAACGTTCGGAAGCGAGAATGAAAGGGATCGAAGAAAAGCTGCGTGCCGGCATGACGCGCAATGGAATCCTCGGCCAAACGCAGGAGCAGATCATCCAGTCGATTACTTCGTTTGCTCTTTATGGATTTCCGGAATCTCACGCTGCCAGTTTTGCCTTGATTGCCTATGCCAGCGCGTATTTGAAATGCCATTACCTGGCCGCGTTTACAGCAGCGCTGCTGAATAATCAACCCATGGGTTTTTACCATCCCTCGACGATTGTGAAAGATGCGCAACGGCATGGATTGAAAGTGCTGCCCATGGATGTGACGCGGTCGGATTGGAAGTGCACGTTAGAAACCACGTCAGAAAGAATGATCAGTGGGCAGTGGTCAGTTGGCAGTAAAAACGAAAATCTTGCTGTCCGGCTCGGCTTGAAATATGCGCGCGGATTGCGTGAGCCAGCGGGGCAGGCTTTGATTCGGGAGCGCAGTCTGGCGCCATTCGCTTCGGTTCAGGATCTGGCTCGTCGCGTGCCCGAGTTGCGCAAGGATGAGTTGACGACGCTGGCGGAGATCGGAGCTTTGAATGCAATCGAGAGGGGGTTTCATCGCCGCGATGCGCTGTGGCAGGTGGAGCGGGCGGTGCGATGGTCGGGCCCATTGCTGGATGAGTTGCCGGAAATTGACGGGGAATCCCCGCTGGCGGCCATGACGGATGAAGAGCGGTTAGTGGCGGATTTTCGCGCTACCGGGTTGACGGTCGGTCCCCATCCCATGCAGTATCGGCGGGAAGAGATGAAGCGGATGGGAATTTATCGCGCTTCCGATCTGGCGCACCTGCCGCACGGACGCCGATTGCGAATCGGCGGATGCGTGATTGCCCGCCAACGTCCGGGAACGGCCAAGGGAATGATGTTCATGAGTCTTGAGGATGAAACGGGGATTGCGAATGCGATCATCGCACCCGATCTGCTGCAGGAGAATCGGGTGTTGCTGATTTCAGAGCGCTTCCTGATGATCGAGGGTATTCTGCAAAATCAGGATAACGTGATCCACATCCGGGCGGAGAAAGTTTCGCCCTTGCGCGTTACGCGGGCGGAAACGGCTTCGCACGATTTTCACTAAGCCACTGCGTTAGGCAGTCGAGAGCTTCCTGGCATTGTGCCGCAGAGAACGGCCTTCCGACAGACTGTAGAGTTCTTCCGCGAGATTCTTGGCGTGATCGCCGATTCGCTCCAGCGCCTGGGCGGCGAGAAGTATGTCGAAATTCGTCTGTCCACTCGGACTATTCGGCTCGGCTAGATGTCTGTGAAACAAGGAATGGCATAAGCGATCCACTTCCGGATCGGATCGCAGAACGCTCTGCGCATATGACACCTCGCGCTTGAGAAAGCCCTGATGAACCTGCTCCAGCATTTCGCAAAGAAGAGAGGCCATCTCCACGAGCTGACGGGAATCCGCCGCCGGCAGTTTTTCGCGGCGCGATTGCAGCTGCATTACCGCGCTGTAGGCCAGGTCTCCGATGCGTTCGAGATCGGTAATGAACTTCAGACACGCCAGCAACTCCCGCGCCTTGACTTCGCCTACGCGGGTGATGGCCTCAGGGAGTTGCTCATCAATTTTGCGCTCGATCTGGTCGAGTTCTTTTTCGCAATCCTTGATCGCGAGAAATGCCAGGCGCGAACCGTCGGCGAGAAAGTCCCGGACGTTGAAGACCGCGTCGCGTGCGATCAGGCAGCCGCGCACAATCAGGGCAGACAGTTCATCTTGAGCGAAATCGTCCTGATTGGCGCGGGCGCTATTACGCGTTTGGGCCGGACGTGGGCGAGCTTCGGCTGCTTGGGATCTCGTCGAGATCGATCGACGCTTCACTCGTGCAGCCGGGGTCTTTAGTTTTCGGGCCATGGGTAACTCGCGCAATTACGCACGATCGGCTGAGTGTAAAGAAGTTAGCATAAAACGGGAATGTGAAAGGAATGTAAATGAGAGGGACTGGTAGTGGCTGAAATGCGCGTTATCAGAAACTGCCGAGGAACTCCGGGCGCCTCGAAGCGGCGACTCACGCCTGAGTTGGAGGCGTTGGTTTTCTTGCTGACGTGGTTTTCTGCAGCAAGATATCGATAAAGGCGGTGCTGGCGCAGGACAGGGTTCGGTCGCGGCGGTAGGCCAATCCGAGTTCGCGAAAAAGTTCCACATCCTCCAGATCAATCAGTTTGACTCGTCCGGACGCCACTTCATCGCGGGCGAACGATGCGCTGATGATAGAGACGCCGAGGTCGGCGGCCACGAAGCTCTTGATTATGCCGATGCTGGGCAGTTCCATGCGCACTTGCAGTTCATCGCGATAAGGCCGGAATAGCTTGTCTAGGAGCCGGCGTGTATGGCCCGTTTTTGGGAGCAGAATGGGATGTTTGACGATATCGCGGACGGCCGCCGTTTTGTGCTTGGCCAGAGCATTTCTGGGGCTCACCATCAGCATCAGCTTGTCGCGGAAGATCGGGCGGATGACGAGACTCGGGGACTGGACAGGTAAAGTCAGAAAACCCACTTCGATCGATCCGTTCTCCAGTTTTTCCGTAACCTTGTAGCTGAAATTCCGGTAGATGTTGATCTGGACAGGCGGGTAGCGCCGGCAATATTCCGCAAACACTTCGGGCAGAACGTACAGGCAGGTCGCCTCGTTGGCGCCGACGCGAAGCGTGCCGCGGGGCGTGCGGCTATGGTCCGCAACCGCCATCAGTGATTCCTCGCGCAGCTGTTTCAGGCGCTCGGCATAGTCATAGAGCACTTGTCCCGCGGGAGTGAGTTTTACGGTCTTGCCCGAGCGGTCGAGCAGCCGATCCCCATACTCCTGCTCCAACTGGCGGATTTGGGCGCTGACCGCCGATTGCGATCGGAAAACTTTTTCTCCAGCGCGAGAAAAGCTGCCCTGTTTGGCCACTTCCAGAAACGTGATGAGCTGATCGAAATCCATGATCGAAAACTATTGAGTTTATGCGGGGATTATATCGGACTCGACAAGTCTCGCGGGAAATTACACTCGCAGATCTCCAATCCCTTGCGCCGAGCAGTGGCCTTGCTCCCAAGTGTCGAAAATCGGGACACCTCGGGCGCCCAGTGTTTACCTATCGTCCCGCCTGTTCCAACTGCGTAGCTGCCGACTCAATCAATGCGGACTCGTCTTCCAGCGCTTTCGAGACGCGCACGATCTCCTGCTCCGCTTCGGCATACCTCTTTTGCTCAATTCCTTCACGCACTCCCGGAACCGTTTTCACTCCATAGCCCGAGTAAACGCCCGGTGCATAGAGCAAATGCTTGTACCACGGACGCCGAGGTAATCCGTCGGCATTGGTTAACCGGCGCTCGCTCTCCATCAGCTCTCGATTCAGAACGACGAGCTTCGCCGCGAACGCATCGTCTGCCAAGCTTGTCTGCTTCTGCGCTAGCGCCTGCTGGTAGTGTTTGGCGCTGCGAGTAAGGGAGTCCACCGCGTTTTGCATCGGCGCAAAATTCAGATGCGGCGGAACCTCCTCCCGCACCGGCGCAACCGTCGGACGTCTGGGATCAAATGTCGCCTTGAACATTCCTTCGTCCAGTTCCTGGTTGCGCTCGCGAATTTCCTCTTGCTTGTCGGCAAGCAGCTTCTCCAAATCCTTCCTGTACATGTCCATGGTATCGGCGAAATTCACGAAGTCGAAGGGCAGCAGTTCGGCGTCCGCCAGCCGCATCACCGACGTTCCCACGGTTTGCGCCAAGGCCCGTCCATAGACGAAATCCGTGTCGGAGAAATGCGTATACCAGTAAAAGTCGTCGTAAATGGAGTGATAGATTCCCTGTTCGTCTTCGCCGCTGTATTCCAGGTCCAGGGTGGCGATACCGAGGTGATCCAGGTAAGCCGTGAAGTCCGTACCCGAACCCAGCGCCTCGATGCGCAGATCCGCCCGTTGCCGCAGCTCTTTACGCAATTCCTTCCGCAATTCGTAATGATCACCCGCCGACTTCGCTTCGGCGATCTTGCTCAGTTGCGCCCGCTGCCACACCGTCATTTTGGTTTCCGGATCTTCGATGTCGCGCGCCACCCCATTAATGAACTGCTCCAGGCTGTGCGAGCCGCCCATATTCAGAACGCCGCGACCGTTGCTGTCGCTGTTGATGTAAACGGCGGCATGATCTCGCAACTCGTCGGCGTGCGTTTCCGCCCATTCGGTCGATCCCAGCAGCATGGGTTCTTCGCCATCCCACGCGCAATAGATGATCGTTCGTCGCGGCTTCCATCCCTGCTTCAGCAACAGACTCAGCGCCCGCGCTTCTTCCAGCAGAGAAACCTGGGCCGAGATCGGATCCCAGGCTCCATTCACCCACGCGTCGTAATGGTTGCCGCGAATGATCCACTCGTCCGGCGCCACGCTGCCGGGAATTTTCGCGATCACATCGTAAACCGGCTTGATGTCCCAATTAAATGCGACTTGCAGATGAACCTGCGCCGGCCCCGGTCCCACGTGATACGGAATCGGCAGCGAGCCCCGCCACTCGTCCGGGGCCATCGGCCCCGTCAGCGCGGCCAGCAGAGGCTGCGCGTCGCCGTACGAAATCGGCAGCACCGGAATTTTCGTGATACTCTTCGCCTCATTCAGCGGTAGGCGCTTGGCGTCGGGCGTGGCGCCGATTCCGGGCGTCAGAGGATCTCCCGGACTGTTGGAAGCAAAATCCATGACGCTGCCCCGCTGCACTCCGTCCGGATTTCTCATGGGCCCCAGCGGAAACACATTGTCGCGCGTGTAACCGTCGTCCTGCGGCTCGGAGTAGATGAGGCAGCCAATGGCTCCATGCTCGGCGGCGACTTTTGGTTTTACGCCGCGCCATGAGTGCAAGTACTTGGCGATTACGATTGCGCCCTTCACAGAAATGCCGAGCCGGTCGAGCTTCTCATAGTCCTCGGGCAAGCCGTAGTTCACAAACACCAGCGGCGCGGTGACATCCCCGTCAATCGAGTAAGCGTTATACGTGGGCAACTGTTCCGCCTTCTGATTCGAGGTCGGATCCACCACCAGCGCCGGTTCTTCAAGCTTGGCCGTGAACTTCGTAGGCGCAAGCATTTCCAGCAGACGAACCTTGGGAGTAGGAAACAGCACGTCGAATCGCTCGATGTGCGCGTCGAGTCCCCATGCCTTGAAGTGCGCAAGAATCCATTCGGCGTTGTCTTTATTGTAAGGAGAGCCTACATGATGCGGACGCGCGCTCAGCCGCCGCATGTACTCGCGAAGGTTGGCAGGGTCGGGGATGGTGCGAAACTTTGTCTCCCACTCGCGCTCATTCTGACCGGTGCGCGGCGAGTATCCCACAAGTGCAGCTTGATTTGAGCCAGCTTGGTCAGCGCCGAAAGATAAAGATGGAACAACCAGAGTAAAGATCAGCACAATCGCGGAGAACGGTCGCATGCAACTCCTTTTGTTAGAAGGGTGCATTATAGCCGCAGACGCTGGTGGGTCGGGTTCCCGTTAAGCGGGTGATCAGTGCCGGATCAACGTCGAATGGCTGGCCACACAAATCCAACGCTCACCTTGGCGAACCCACGTGTCCGTAAAACGCTCCCGGAGGGCATAGGGCCGCTCATTCTTTACACCCTTTTCACGATACACGCCGTTCACAACTGCAACCGCTCCGTAAAGATGTACATTCATGAATTCGCTCACAACCCGCTCGGGATGCAGTCCCTGCGATTGCACGCTGGCCAAATACTCCGTTTTATTCATGAGCGTGCCGTCATAATCGACGTAAACCAGATCGGCCGCTAGCAGCAGCTTAAGCCCGGCCGCGTCTTTTTGTTGCACCGCCTGGTTCCACGCACTTTCCATTGTCAGGATTCTCGCTTGCTCGGCTGTGACCTGCGCCGTATCCTGAGCGTTCAGTTGAGGTGCCGCCAACAACAACAGGAACATAAGAAACTGTTTCCACATTACGTCCCCCTTCGCGGGTACCAGCCACGAACCACGGCACCGTGCCCACTGCTCTTGCTGGATCGGAGCCGCTTGGGCTGCAATGCGTATCCAGTTTTCCATTCCTAAGGCACAACGGTAGTTTTCATGGCATAGACCCATCTTGGGATATATCGGCAGCCCATGTTTTTTCTGTAGTGCCGGGGCCCGATGTTGCAGGAAGCCAACCTGTGCGCCGTCCATCGTGCCCAGGGGCCGCGACAAGGACCCAGTTCGCACAGAGAGCTGCGCGGATACACTCGTCGTTGTTCCGAAGATGTTAAATTAAAAGGTCCATGTCTGCCGCAAACTCTCTCTTCATTCGCGCCGCCAAGGCTCAGCCCACCGAACGGACTCCAGTCTGGTTCATGCGTCAGGCTGGACGCTACATGCCCGAGTACCGCGCCGTCCGCAAACAATACTCGCTGATCGAGATCTGCAAGAAGCCGGAGATCGCGGCCCAGGTCACTATTGAAGCTGCCGAGATCCTCAAGGTTGATGCGGCCATCATCTTCGCCGATCTTCTTCTCCCGCTCGAAGTCATGGGGCTGCCCTTTCACTTCGCCGCCGGCGAGGGACCCGGCGGTAGCGGACCAAAGATCGAAAAGCCAGTTCGCTCCGCCGAAGACATTGCCCATCTTCGCACCGACCGTGCCTCCGACCTCGGCTACGTTTCTGAAGCGGTGAAGCTCGTGTGCAAGCACTTCGGCGACAAGCTCCCCGTCATCGGCTTCTGCGGCGCGCCCTTCACACTGGCCAGCTACATGATCGAAGGTGGCGGCTCGCGCAATTATCTTTTCACCAAAAAAATGATGTACTCCGCGCCCAGCGCGTGGAACGAGCTGATGAAGAAGTTGGTCGCGGTTACTGCCGAGTATTCATCCGAGCAGGTGCGCGCCGGCGCCGATACCATCCAGATTTTTGATAGCTGGGTGGGCTGCTTGAGCGTCGAAGATTATCGCCGCTATGTTCTACCTCATGTGACGGACTTGGTGAAACGGCTGCAAAAGACCGGCGTGCCCGTCATCTATTTCGGCACCGACAGCGCGACACTTCTACCCTCGATGCAAGAAACCGGAGCCGAAGTGATTGGTCTCGACTGGCGTATACCCCTCGACAGCGGATGGCAGAGCCTCGGTTTCAAAGGCGGAGTGCAGGGGAATCTCGATCCGGTGCTGCTCTTCGCTGATTGGAAAGAACTCAGGAAGCGGGCCGAGGATATTTTGCGGCAGGCTGGCGGGCGCTCCGGCCACATCTTCAATCTTGGTCACGGTATTCTTCCCGAAACTCCGGTGGAGAATGTAAAAGCGCTCTGCGATTTCATCCGCGAGCACTCCGCAGATTTCAAAGCGAAGCGCAAGTGAGATTCGCATCGAGCCGAGCGGCGATTGGTTTCGTATCAGGGCATCGCTTTAGCGATGCCGCAACTGCCGCGTTATGAAAGCGCCTTCAGGCGCTGAGGTGAGTGAATAAAATGACGCCCTGCCCCCTGGGTCTCGCTGGCCAGTGCTATTGCGCGAACCAGGTAAGTTCGTTTGCCGCCGCGGAGCCCGCGAAAACCGCCGTGCTTCTGCTGGCCCACGGCAGCCCCGAGAATCCCGATCAGATTCCCAGGTTCCTGAGTTACGTCACCGGCGGACGTCCTCTGCCGCCAGCGGTGGTCGAAGAAATCCGTCATCGCTATTCGCTGATTGGTTTCTCGCCGCTTGCCTGCTGGACTCTTCTGCAAGCCAATCAACTTTCACAGTCTGTGAAGATGCCGGTGTTCGTCGGCATGCGGAACTGGAAGCCCTTCATCGGCGACGCGGTGAAGGCCATTGCCAGCCATGCCACTGCGGGCGAACCGTACGAGAAAGTCATTGCCATCTGCCTCGCGCCGCAGAATTCGCGCACCAGCGTCGGCCTCTACCGCAGCGCGGTTAGCGCGGACGGAAGTCTTCCTTTCGAAATGGACTTCGTCGACGAGTGGCACGATCAGCTACTGCTCGCCAAAGCGTTCGCTGAAAAACTGCGCTCCGGCTGGGAAAAAGCAAGCGCCGAAAACGGAGCCAAACTTCCCGTGATCTTCACCGCGCACAGCGTCCCCCAGCGCACGATTACGGAAGGCGATCCCTACGAGCGGCAATCCAAAGAAACCGCCGAGTTGGTAGCGCAAGAAGCGGGCCTCGACACCGAAGATTGGACTTTCGCGTTCCAAAGCCAGGGCATGTCAGGCGGCCAGTGGATCGGCCCGACTGTAGAGGAAACGATAAGGAGGTTAAGGGCACAAGGCCATCGCGGTGTCTTCCTGCATCCCATCGGATTTCTGTGCGATCACGTCGAAGTGCTTTACGATATCGACATCGCCTTCAAACAATTCGCGGAAAAAGAAGGCATGCGCCTGTGGCGAGCCGAATCGTTAAACGGCTCCCGGACATTAACGGCAGCCCTGGCGGAAGTAGTAAACGCCCGCGTGAAGGCGCGAGGCTACTAGCTAAGAGTTATAGACTGATAGCTGACAGCTGACAGCTGATAGCTAATTAATGAAACGCATTGCCATTATCGGCGGCGGAATTTCTGGCCTCTCGGCCGCGTACACGCTCGAAGAAAAGCGTCAGTCCGGCACGCCTGTCCAATACACTTTGTTTGAGTCCAGCGCGCGCTTGGGCGGTGTGCTCGTCACCGATCACGTCGACGGCTGCATTCTCGAAGCCGGACCCGATTCATTTCTCACCGAGAAGCCCTGGGCTGCCGACCTCTGCCGCAAGATCGGTTTGGGCGATCAACTCATCGGGTCGAACGACGCCGACCGCAAGACCTATATCCTCACCAAGGGCAAGCTGGTGGAACTGCCCGATGGGCTCATGTTCATGGTGCCCACCAAAATCATGCCCACCGTTTTCTCGCCGCTTTTTTCCGTGCGCACAAAAATGCGGATGGCTGCCGAGTGGTTCCATCCGCCGCGCAAGGCCTCCAAAGACGAAACCGTTGCCCAGATGGTCGAACGCCACTACGGTTCCGAGATGGTCGACCTGCTCGCCGATCCGCTGCTCTCCGGAGTTTACGGAGGCGAGGCTTCGCAGTTGAGCATACGCGCCGTGTTGCCGCGCTTCGCCGACATGGAATCGAAACACGGCAGCTTGGGTCGCGCCATGCTCAGAGTTAGTAGAGAAGCTCGCAGGAAAATGGGCGCAGTGGCGAAAGCGCCGCCGCCGCTTTTCAGTTCGCTGAAAGAGGGCATGCAGCAGATGGTCGATGCCCTAGTGGTGCGTCTGGATGCGAACTCATTAAAGAGGTCTGCGCCCGTGCAGTCGGTGATCCGGCAAAATAACGGCTGGACGGTTTGCGCCGGATACCAGACCGACCACTTCGATGCCGTGATCATCGCGACCCCGGCCCAAGCCGCTTCGTCCGTGCTGGAAGCTGCGGATGGAAACCTGTCCCTCGAACTGGCAGAGATCAATTACAGCTCTTCCGTGACCGTCACGCTCGGTTACGACGAAAAGGTGCGGGGCTCGCTTCCGCCGGGCTTCGGATTTCTGGTGCCGCGCAGTGCCGGCCATCGTATGCTCGCGGCCACCTTCGTCCACAATAAATTTCCGCATCGCGCACCGGACAATCGCGCCCTCGTCCGCTGCTTTCTCGGCGGCGCGCGCGACGAGCAAATCCTGCAATCGACCGAACAAGAAATTCTCGAAATCGTGCGCCGCGAACTGCGTCAGATTGTCGCGCTCAACGCCGAACCCCTGTTCGCTCGCGTCTACAAATGGAAGGCCGCCATGGCGCAGTATTCGGTCGGCCACCTCGAACGATTGCAACGCATCGAAACGCTTCGCCAGAATCTTCAGGGTCTGGCGCTTGCGGGCAACGGCTATAACGGCATCGGCGTGCCCGACTGCGTGCGCTCCGGCGCCGAAGCGGCCGGCAAGATCCTTGCCGAATTTGGAATGTGGTCGTCTGCCTGATGGAATGGAGCGCCGGGCGTCCCCGCCCGGCCACCACACTGCTGAGGTGCGAGATAAACATCGCTCCATTATCAAGAAGCGATGCAATTACCGCCGTAATACCCTCTTCCGAATTTCTGGTTGCAAGAAACCACGAAGCTGCGACAGTGTTAGTACAATTACCACATCAGGAGGTGGGAACCGTTATGAAAGCTCTGCTGACACTGCTTTCGCTCGCTGGAGCACTCTGCTTCGCACAGCAAAATTCGTCATCGGACATGAAGGGCATGAACATGCCGGGGCACGACATGTCGCAAATGGCGAAGCAAGATTCCGGAGAAGATGCGGACGCGAGCACGCATGCCATGCATTCCATGGAAGGCCATCACATGGATATGGGTCCGCATATGCATATGACTGCGCTCCGCACTCCGCAGCCGGGCGACGCGGAGAAGGCCCAGAAGGTCGCGGAAGTGGCACGTGGCGTGATGGAAAAGTACAAAGACTACCATGTCGCGCTTAACGAAGACTTCAAGATCTTCCATCCGGAAGTGCCACAGAAGCAGTATCACTTCACCAATTATCGCTACGCGTTCGAAGCGGCATTCAATTTCAATCCCGAGCATCCGACCTCGCTGCTCTACGATAAAGTCGGTGATGGCTACCGGCTGGTGGGCGTGATGTACACGGCTCCCAAGCGTTTTACCGAAGACGATTTGAACCAGCGCATTCCGCTCAGCATCGCGCAATGGCATGAGCACGTGAATTTCTGCCGGGCGCCCGAGGGCCGCAGGCAGGAAATGCTGGGACCGAATCCCAAGTTCGGTCTTAGAGGGTCCATCGTCACGCAGGCAGAATGCGACGCAGCAGGCGGGGAGTTTCATCCCATCATCTTTAACTGGATGGTGCATCTCTATCCGCTCGAGAAAGACGCGGCACAGATCTGGTCAGTCGATCGCCAGCACGCCGACTGAACTCCCAGTTTATCCACGCCTGATTTCTCGTAGAGACGCGGCTTGCCGCGTCTCCCCACTCTGATATTCTGAATTTCTCCTACTCTACTTCCCATGAGCACTGCCGCGCCCGCAAGCCGATGGAAGATTATTGTTGCCTTCGCGCTCGTCTACATCTTCTGGGGTTCGACTTATCTGGGCATCGGCATCGCGGTCGAACACATTCCTCCGGCAGTGATGTGTGCCGCGCGCTTCTTGGTCGCGGGCACGGTGATGCTGGCTTACTGTGCGTTCACTGGACGCCGCATTCGTTTTTCGTCACGCCAGCTCTTCCATTTTGCGGCCGTCGGCATTCTGCTTCTGATGGGCGGCAATCTAACGCTTTCTTACGCGGAGCGTATCGTTCCCACTGGCCTGGCGGCGCTGCTGGTTGCGGTTACGCCCCTCTGGTTTCTGGTCCTCGATAGCCTGTTGCTGGGTGACCATCACATTTCGCGGCGCGGCAAGATAGGCCTGCTGATCGGGATAGCAGGAGTGGTAGTACTCATCTGGCCCGATCTGCAGCGCTCCAATGCCATCGGCCATCGCGAACTCGCGTGGTCGCTCGCGTTGCAACTAGGATCGTTCAGTTGGGCGTTCGGTTCGGTGCTCTCGAAAAAGTGGCAGACCGCGGCAGCCGATCCCTTCAGTGCCATAGCCTGGCAAGTAATCTTCGCGGGGATCGCGAACCTGATGTTCGCGCTGCTTGTTGAAAGACACGCGCCTGTGATGTGGACTATCCGCGGAGTAGCCGCGATTCTGTACTTAGTAGTCTGCGGTTCCTGGATCGGCTACACGGCCTACATCTGGCTCCTGCAGCACGTTCCGACCTCGAAGGTTTCTACTTACGCCTACGTCAATCCCGTGGTCGCGGTATTTCTGGGATGGCTGGTGCTACACGAGCGCATCGACCGCTACATCCTCACGGGGAGCGCGATCATCGTTGCCTCGGTGGTGCTGGTAACGAGCGCGAAAATCTCGCATAGAAATGCGGCGGAAGAGCTCCCACCCGTCGAAGCGGGGGACTGAAGTCGGAGCTGTCAACTCTCAGTTGGAAACGTGTAGGGACGGGCGCCCCAGCCCGTCCAGGCCAAGCGAACCGGGGTGGAGAAGCTCGGCAGCGCCACTGGTGCCGGCACCACCCCGACGCTCCGAAAATCGAAGGCAGCTATTCTTCTGGTTCTTCGGCGTCGTTGACCACGTCGACCACGCGACTCCGGATAGTGAACACCAGCTTTTGTTCGTCGCCGTGTTGAAAGGTAACGCGCATGGGGCTGCGCTCCCAGACTGGAGGCGGACACTCCGAGTCGGGATCGTCGGCTCCCGCAGGTTTGCCAGCGTCTTTTTTCAGGATCGCCTTGCGACGTCCCACCTGGGCGACGACCGCGTAGAGCTTCTGGCCGTCTTCGGAGACGCCGCAGTAAGCGACGTAGTCGCGATACCAGCTCGCGGTCGAATAGAAGGGATCGAACTCAGGCAGGTTGAGCTGGGAAACGCGTCCGGTGACGCGGTCAACCAGCAGCCAACCGCCGCGCTGCCATTGCCAGCGCGGGGCGTTGGAGCTGGAATTGGCCGTCTCCGTGGGCAGCGCATCGTTCACGCGAAACGCGCGCCGCACCACAAACAAGCGATCCGTCAGCTCGTGTGGAGCCCCGGTAGTGTATTCCTTGAGTCGCGTATCCACAAACAAAGGACGTACTTTCAGGTCGAGCTGCTTCTGTCCAGTTGCGTTGGGCCATTTGGCGGAAATCCATTTTCCAAAAGCGATGACGTGCGGTTTCGAGACGGCTGCGCATTCGCTCCCGGCGAAGCCGAGCACGATGAAAGTCATGACAACGAACTTCATGAAAATGATCAGCGGAGATATCCGCAGCATGATGATGGAAGTCTGCATGAATGTGAAGTGGAGTTGCTATGACGTCTGAACAAGGAGAATGTTCGGTTTTGTGGCAGCGCAAGCGTTCGCCCTTCCTGCGACCTGACACCTGCGACCTGACACCTGAGACCTGACACCTGACACCTGACACCTAACTCCTGCCGTGCTAGCGCAGTTTCCGTGGCTGTGGGAGACTGTGAGCATGAGCCTTCCGCCACGGCAGCGACGGACAACCCTTTCTTCGCATGCGAACTCTTATTCGGGTATGCGCGATCTCCTGGGCGGCCGCCGAAAGCAGTCGATTCTGGTGGTAGACGACAATGTGGTGAACGCGGCGTTGCTGAAGGAGATGCTGGTGAGCCACGGCTATCCCACGGTTGCGGTACAGAATGCGGCTGCCGCAGAGGCGGAAATCCGGCGCGAGGCTCCGGACCTGATTTTGCTCGACGTGATCATGCCCGGCAAGAGCGGCTACGAACTATGCCGCGAACTCAAGGAGGATTCGAAGACGCGGCTGATTCCGATCGTTATGATCACCGGCCTGAGCGATCGCGAAGACCGCCTGAAGGCAATTGAAGCGGGCGCCGACGATTTTTTGACCAAGCCGATTTGTCCCGAGGAATTGTTCGCGCGCGTGAATTCGTTGCTCAGGTTGAAGGAATTCACCGACGAACTGGAGACCGCGGATTCGGTGCTGTGCACATTGGGGCTGAGCGTGGAGGCACGCGACCCTTATACCGAAGGCCACTGTGAGCGACTATCGCGCGATGCCGCAGATCTGGGGCGCTTCTTAGGAGTAGACGATGAAAATATTGTGGCCCTGCGGCGGGGCGGTTACCTCCACGACCTGGGAAAGATCGCGGTTCCGGATGAAATCCTGAAGAAGGGCAGCGATCTGACGCTGGCGGAGTGGGCGATCATGAAACAACATCCGGTGACTGGGGAGACGATTTGCCGTCCCTTGAAGTCACTGCGTCTGGTGCTTCCGATCATCCGGTATCATCACGAGCACTCAGATGGCAGCGGCTATCCGGATGGGCTCGGGAAGGGCGAGATCCCGCTGCTGCCGCGCATTTTGCAGGTAGTCGACATCTACGATGCGTTGCGCACGGCGCGTCCGTATAAGCCGGCGCTCGGCCACGAGCAGGCCGCGCTTACCATGCGTGCCGAGGCGCAAAGCGGACTCTGGGATGAGGAGTTGGTCGCGGAGTTCTTCAGCATGCTCGACAAGCGCCGGCAAGTGGCATGAATCATGCGCTTCTCCCGGAAAGTTGTGAGAAGCCATCACCGTCTTACGAGGCGGCTCGGCTCTTCGTGTTTGCCGCTAAACGCACGAATTCGGCGATCTGGGCGCCCATTTCTTCGGTCGAGACGGTTCGCTCACCGCGGCGGGCTAGATCGCGGGTGCGAAAGCCTCCCATCAAAGTTGAAATGACGCCGGCCTCCACGCACTCCGCTTCTTTGGGCAGGTGAAAAGTGTGGCGCAGCATCAGCGCAACCGAAAGAATTGCGCCTAGCGGATTCGCGACTCCCTGTCCTGCGATGTCGGGAGCTGAACCATGGACGGGTTCGTAGATACCGACCGGGCCTCCGATGCTGGCAGAAGCGAGCAGTCCAAGCGATCCTACGACTCCGCCCACCTCATCGGACAGAATGTCGCCAAACATATTTTCGGTGAGAATGACGTCGAACTCGGCGGGTTTCAGGACGAGTGACATGGCGGCCGAGTCCACGTACATGTGAGAGAGATGGACATCGGAAAAATCGCGGCCAATGCCAGTGACGACTTCGCGCCAGAGACGCGAGCACTCCAGAACATTTGACTTGTCCACGGAGAGCACGCGCCGGCGTCGGCTGCGAGCGAGTTGAAATGCGACGCGGGCGATGCGCTCGATCTCCGGTTCACAATAGCGCATGGTGTTGATCGCTTGACGCTCACCCGGCGAGCCTTCGATGGAGCGAGGCTGCCCGAAATACAATCCGCCAAGCAGCTCGCGCACGATCAGGATGTCGGTGCCGCTGACGATTTCTTCGCGCAGCGGCGAGCACCCAGCCAGCGACGGATAAAAGACCGCGGGACGGAGATTGGCGAAAGCTCCAAGTTCCTGGCGGAGGCGCAACAATCCAGCTTCAGGACGCAGCTCGCGAGGATTGTGATCAAAGGCCTGACTGCCGACTGCACCGAGCAGCACAGCCTCTGAAGCGAGACAGGCCTGAATAGTGGCGTCGGGCAGGGGATTGCCGAACTTTTCCAGAGCCACGCCGCCAATCTCTTTTTCATCGAGCTCAAGATCGTGGCCAAAGCCGCTGGCTACTTCTTCCAGCACACAAATGGCCTGGGATGTGACTTCAGGACCAATTCCGTCACCGGGGAGGGAAGTGACGCGGAGTTCCATGGAGTCCTCGCTTAGTTTTCCGAAAAGCATACTACGAGGCAGGGCTCTGCGGGAGCTAACTTTGGGCTTTTTTACATTCTGTTTACATCTGCGGCGGTGGCTAGCCGCCCCGTTGTTAGCCACCCTTGAGTTAAACACCCTAGAGTTAAACACCCCTGAGTTAGACACCCCAAAGATAATCTTCCTGCTCGCCGTGATGCTCGTTGGCGAAGGGGACCGACACCGCCGCCTGGCCGGCGCTGCCAGATACGTGCGCGTGATGCGCGTCATTGGAATTGGCAGAATTGGCTGCAGCAGCGACGGCACGCAGGAGAGGCAATGAAGCCGCAGCAGGCGGGAATTTCCTACCGTGACCGTTGGCGGCGTTGTCTCGATTCACGTCTTCGATCAGTTCAAGCAAATGGCTGTCTTGAACCTTCTTGATGCGGTCGGCAAGAACTACAAATCTGCGATAGATCTCGTCCAGCTCGCGGCGCTCAAACTGGTGTCCCAGTTGTTCACAGCGCAGCGCCAGCGCGTGCCGGCCGGAGTGCTTGCCCAACACCAGTCGCGAATCGGGCACGCCCACCGATTGCGGCGTCATGATTTCGTAGGTCAGCGGATTCTTGAGCATGCCATCCTGGTGAATTCCGGCCTCATGCGCAAACGCATTGCGGCCAGTGATGGCCTTGTTTGGTTGCACCGGGACACGTGTGATTTCCGCCAACGTCTGGCTGGAAGCGTACAGTTGTTCGGCGGCAACTGCGGTTTCGTAAGGATAACGGTCGCGGCGTACCCGCATGGCCATGACGATTTCTTCGAGGGAGGCATTGCCGGCGCGCTCGCCAATGCCGTTGATGGTGCACTCCACCTGGCGCGCACCCTGCTGCACTCCCGCCAGCGAGTTCGCGACCGCCAAACCGAGGTCGTTATGGCAATGGGTGGAGATCGTTACCTTCTCGATGCCGGCGACTTTCTCGCGCAGCGTGCGGATGAGTTGACCATATTCCTCAGGCATGCTGTAACCGACGGTATCCGGAATGTTGACCGTGGTGGCGCCGGCGGCGATCACCGCTTCGACTACCTGGCAGAGAAACGCGACATCAGTACGGGTGGCATCTTCGGGCGAAAATTGGACGTCGGCGCATACCGATTTCGCGTATACCGATTTCTCGCATAAGGACCTCGCGTGCCGGACCGCCTCCCGCGCCTGCTCCAGACACTGCTCACGGGTGATGCGCAGTTTGTACTTAAGATGAATGTCCGAGGTTGCCAGAAAAACGTGGATCCGCGGGCGCGCGGCTCCCTGCAACGCCTGCCAGGCCCGGTCCACGTCGCCCGTACAAGCACGAGCCAGGCCAGCGATGACGGGACGCCGCACCGAGCGGGCGATGCTTTGTACGGCTTCGAAGTCGCCATCGGAGGCGATGGGGAATCCGGCTTCGATCACGTCGACGCCCAGGCGATCGAGTTGCTGGGCCAGGCGCAGCTTTTCCTGCACGTTCATGCTGCAGCCCGGCGACTGCTCGCCGTCACGAAGCGTGGTGTCGAAGACGGTGATGCGCGGCCACTCCATTGTTTCCGTACCTCCGAAAAATCAAGTGTTCTCCCCACTCTATCGGCGTTTGCGTGTTAAAGGAAAGATTATTATAATGACGATAACATTAGCAACCATGATAGTATTAGCACGGCTTATGAAGTATCTCTGATTGATAAAGGCCCGCGACACCTGACACCTGACACCCGAGACCTGATCTCCATGGACCTTTCGCAACTCGAAGTCTTCCTCACGGTGGCTCGCGAACGCCGCTTTTCCCGCGCGGCCGAAAAGCTGTTTCGCACCCAATCGGCCGTCAGCCAGACCATCCGCAAACTCGAACTGGACATTGGCGAACCGCTGTTCGACCGTTCTTCGCGGGATGGCGTCCTTACCGATGCCGGGCGTGTTCTGCAGGAGTACGCGGAGAAATTGCTCAACCTGCGGCAAGACGCGCAAACCGCGCTGGTGGAAATGCGCGAGTTGCAAAAGGGCAAGCTGGTAATCGCCGCCAATGAATTTACGGCGCTCTACCTGTTGCCCGTTCTGGGCGAGTTTCGCAGCCTGCATCCCACCATCAAGATCACGGTGCGGCGCTCGCTCGGCAGTCAAATTCCCGACGACGTGCTCAAGCACAATGTAGAACTCGGCATACTCTCTTACCATCCCCAGGAGCCGCAGTTGCGCTCGGCGGTGGTTTATATGGACGAACTGGTACTGATCGTTCCTCCCGGGCATCCGCTGGCCTCAGCCGGCGAGGTCAGCGTTCGGCAACTGGGCGCGGAGTCGTTCGTGGCCCACATCGTCGCGTCTCCTTATCGTGATTTGGTGATCGAATCGTTCCGCCGCCACAAAACTCCGTTACACATGGACGTGGAACTGCCCACCCTGCAAGCCATCAAGCGTTTCGTGTGCATGGGGAAGGGAGTGGCGCTGGTGCCGGAGATCAGCGTGGAAAGCGAGATCAGCCGGGGCGACCTGGTGCGCGTTCCCGTGCGCGATCTGCATTTTCAGCGCAAGCTGCGATTGGTGTACCGCCAGGAATCCGGGCTGTCGCACGCCGGAAGAGCGTTTTTGAAAGTGGCCGAGCAGATGGCAAAAAACAGAGGCGGGCGTTATCGCTTCCAGCGCGAAAAGTAGTTCCGTTCGTGGAGCGCCGGGCGTCCACGCCCGGCCAAAACGGATGAGACGCCTGTTCCCTTTTTACGCCGTGTGTATTTCTTCCTGAACCATTGCCGCCATCGCCTCCGGAACGCTGGCGTAGACATCGAAAACCGAGACTAGGTTGGTGATTTCGAAGAGGTGTCGAACCGATTTTTTGGGGCTGGCAAACTTCAGCGTGTGCCCGGCCGCTTCCGCCCACATGTGGGTCAGTACCAGTTCGCCCAAGCCGCCGCTGTCTACGGAATCGATTCCCGCCAAATCCACCACCATGCGGCGCGCGGAAGGCAGGACCTCAGCCACGACGGTCGAGAGCGCCCGAGCCTCGCTGCTGAAAATGATCCGCCCCTGGCAATGCAGCACCACGGCGCTCCCGTGATGTCCGGCTTCCAAAGTCAACTGCAGCTTCTTCTCATTCCTCTTGTCGGTGGGCGAGGACACGCGCGCAATCGGAGTACCTGGGAAAGCGGCTGGATTTTCGGGTTTCATGGTTACACCTTAGTCGGAAATAATACACAATTGGTTGCCCGGAGATGAAATTTTAGTGAATTTGGCAGGCGATTTGCCGATGAAGCGACGGGCGTCCTCGCTCGTCCACATCAAGGCCAACCCACGACTAGTTTTTGCGGCGTGACGAATCCACAGCAGGGACGAGCGGTCGCCGCATCGGAACCATCGCGCCTTTGGAGGGATCCGCAGCCGCCGAGGCGCGCGCCAGCACCTCGTGCTGAATGTACTGCACGAATTCCTGGATCTGGCGCTGCATTTCTTCCATGCGCTCGCGCATTTGCAGAATGATAGCAATGCCGCTGATGTTAACGCCCAGATCGCGCGCCAGCGACAGGATGAACTCGAGCCGCTGCAAATCTTCATCCGTATAGAGCCGCGTGTTGCCTTCAGTGCGGCTAGGCTTGAGCAGCCCCTCGCGCTCATAGAGCCGCAAGGTCTGAGGATGAATCTCATACATCTCAGCCACCGCCGAGATCATGTACGCACCCTTGGATTTACGCTTCGTCATATCTCCGAGTACAGTTCCAGACCCGTCATGCGCGCAATTCGCACAAAGTCCCGATCGAGCGTAAAAACGCTGGCACCGTGTTCCAGCGCAATGGCTGCGATGAGGGTATCAATTGTGCTGCACGTGATACCCTTTCCGCGTCCAGCGCGGTAAATCGCGGCCGCGCTCCGGTAGGTGTCAAATCCCCTCGGTTCCAGCATGTCCCACTGTGCCAGGAAACGCTCAATCACGCCAGCATCCCGCGTCAAACCCTGCAAAACCTCGGCGACCACGATCCCGGTCAGAGCGAACGGCTCACTCTCCTCAATCATTCGCCGCAGTTCAGCCCCTCCACGTTGCGGTGACGGACGAAAGAAATCGACCCAGACCGAGCTGTCGACCAGGATCACACTCGATTTCTCCGCGAGGTCTTCAGATCGCCTTGCCAGATGCCGCTTCCGTAATACTTCAGGATTCCCTTGCGGCTTTCTGAACGCACCAGCAGATCAAGTGCTCGGTCGACGATCTGCCGTTTGGTCCGGAGTCGGGTCAGTTTACGCGCCTTCCGGATCAGGCTCTCATCGATCACAATGTTGGTTCTGCCCATGGGAATAGTATACACCACTTTGTCTGCACTTTGTGTATATGCAGGATGCTTGTAAGGAGGGTCCATCTGCCGGAAAAGAAAAGAGACGCGGCAAGCCGCGTTTCCATAATGAAGATCGAGTCACGCCAGAGCTATGCCGCCAGCTCCGGTTTCGGCGTAGCCGCGGCCCATCCCGCTGGCTTCACCACGTGATTGATCAGGAAGACGACCACGCCGGCGCCCATCAGGATCAGTCCAAACCAGAACGAACTCATGCCCAGCACCACTTCATGTTCGCTACGAATGATGGCAAATCCCAGCAGCAGAACCGGAGGAATGCCAACCGCAATCGCGCCAAACATTCCACCCGGCACGCGAAACGGTCGGTTCAATTCCGGCTCCCGAATCCGCAGACAGATCAAGGCCACAAACTCAAGCGCCAGGCTCACACCGTAAATCATGATATCGATCGTAACCAGCCGCTCGAAGCCAAGATTCAACGCGAGGCCCCAGCCCACCGCCAGCGCCAGAATTGCGACCCACGGCGCGCGCGACTTCGGATGCAGCTTGCTAAAAACTTTCGGCAGCATGCCATCCTGCGCCATCGCCAGCGGCAGCCGCGAGTAGCTCATGACCAGCGCATTGAACATGCCAAAGCCGCTCATCATGCCGCCCGCCACCAGCGCGATCCGAAGCACCGGACCGCCCATCAACTGCGCAACGTCGGCCCAAGCGCCGGTTTCCCAGGCGCTTGCCGGCAGCCCGGTGATCCACATGGCGGCAAACGGAAGAACATAAGTAAGGCAGACGATGGCCACCGCCCACAGCATGGCGCGGGGATAGGTACGCTGCGGGCGCTCCACTTCGGTGGCAATCGTGGAAGCGTTGTCCCATCCCATATAGTTCCACATGCAGATGAGCAGGCCGCCGAGAATGTCGACGTTAGAAGTAGTCGGTTTGGTAACCGCATTCGCGAGCGCATGAATTTTGAACGGCGCTAGCACAAAGATCGCCGCGAACGGCGCCGACAGGACGAAGAACAGCCACAGCGAAGTCGTCGAGACCACCTTCACGCCCATAATATTAAGGACTGCGCAGACGACCACCACGCCGAGCGCGACGGCCACGCCGCGATGGTTTTCCTGGAAATAAGGAAACATGCGCGTGAGGTAGGCGACAAACAAAGTGGGGTAAATCGCCATATCGAAAATGGACGCTACCAGCGACAGCCAAGCCTCCTGGAATCCCCAGAAATTTCCCATCGCGCGCCGCACCCAGGCGTAGTAGCCGCCCTCAAAGGGCAAAGCGCTTGAAAGCTCGCCAATCATGAACGCGGTCGGAAGGCTCCAGAGAAGCGGGGTGAGAAGCAGGATAAGAATCGCTTTGCCGTAGCCGGCTCCGTGCACGATGTCCTCGGTGCCATAGGTTCCACCCGAGACCATAAAGAAGGTCGCGGCGACCAGCGGCCACAGCGTGAGGCGGATAGACTTTTTCGTCTTCTTGAGATCGGGGTCGGCAGCGGGAACAAAGCTAGGCTGCGAAAGGTTAGAGGGTGCGGTAGCTGTTGCCAATTTCTATGGCTTCCTCCTCAAAGCGACTCACTCTCACCACCGCGTCTCCCTTAAAAATGTCGCTCGCGGCTCCCGGGTGGGAAGCGATTCTCGGGCATTGTCGGCGAAGTTAGTTCGCATGTGTGAGATTACGGGAAATTTCCGCAGATGCAAGATTTTTCTGCAAAAAATCAAAAATTTTTGTCAACGCGGGCGGGTACGGAGGTAACGAGCGCAGCGCGACCGCTCCGGGTGCGCTGCCCAAAGCGAAAATCGGATGGCCGTTATCGGCAATCTGCTGTATAAATGTGCCCGGATATCAGCTGTTCAATCAAAGTTGGAGGACTCAGCGATGAGAAAAATCATGGTCGGAGTTCTGTGTATTTGTGCGGGTGCGTTGCTCGCTCAACCGGGCTCACATCAGAATGCGTTTACGCCCGAACAGATCAAGTACGGGCCGCCGCCGCCTTTCGTTGCTCCAGGAGCGCAACTGGCGGTCATCGAGGGCGATCCAACCGCAAGTTCGGGCGACTTTACCATCCGCCTCAAAATGCCGGACGGATACAGGATCGCTCCCCATTGGCATCCCAAGCGGGAAAATGTGACCGTGATCTCCGGCAACTTCAAGGTCGGGATGGGCGACAAGTTCGACCCGGCGAAGATGACGACTTTCCCGGCGGGGAGCTTCGCCTACCTTGATCCCGATATGCACCACTATGCAATGGCATCCGGAGCGGTCGTAGTCCAGGTCCACGGCATGTCGCCGCTGCAGTTTAACTATGTGAATCCGGCGGACGATCCCAGCAAGAAATAACTAAGGTCCCGGCTGTCAGCTCTCGGCAAACTGGCTTTCTGAGGGCTGACGGCTACACTTCCTTCCACAACTCTTCTCGCGGATCCTCGGGATTGAGCTTGGCCAGCTCCCGCAGCAGTTCTTTAGTCTTCTCGTCGCGAGGCATTGGAACGGTAATCTTGACCTCGACGATCTCATCGCCGCGCGCCCCATCCTTGGTAGCTGACGGCACGCCCTTGTCGCGCAGCCGTAGCTTCTGCCCCGACTGCGTCCCCGGAGGAATCTTCAGCATGCTCCGGCCATCAATGGTAGGCACCTCGATCTTCGACCCCAAAGCCGCTTCCACCGCGGTAACCGGAACAATGATGTGAATGTCGTCGCCCTCGCGCTCGAACAGTCGGTGCTTGTCGATGCGGATGATCACGTAGAGATCGCCAACCCCGCCGCCGCGCAAGCCCGCGTTACCTTTGCCGGCGATCCGAATGCGCTGCCCATCACGGGTTCCGGCCTTGATGCGGATCTCCAGCGGATCGGTGCGCTCGATGCTGCCTTCGCCATGACAGACCGGACAAGTCGAAATATTCTTGCCCGTTCCATGGCACCTCGGACAGGTGACATTGAACTTCATGCGGCCGCCCGTCCCGCCCGTCTGTTCGATCGTCCCCTTGCCATGACACTGCGGACATTGCCCCGGACCTTCAATGTAGCCATTGCCGTGGCAGTTTCCGCAGACCTCGCGCCGCGCGATATTGAGCTTCATCACTCCGCCACGGATTGCCGTCCAGAACGGTACGTTGACCTGGTACTCCAGATCGCTGCCGGGCTCCGGTCCCTCGTCGGCCGCTTCGCCGCGCCCGCCGCCAGTGAAGATACTGGAGAAAATATCGCGGAACCCACCGCCCCCGCCGCTCGATGTCTTCCGGCCACCAGCGCGCGCACCTTCGAAGAGATCCGAAAAGTCAAAGCCGCCGAAATCAACGTTGCTCGGTCCACCGGGCTGGCGTGCTCCTCCCGGAAAGCCTCCGCCAAAACCACCGTCGCCCGGCTGGCCGCCGCCGCGCGCATAGGCATCCGCCGTAGCCGGATCGATATTGTCGGAGTAGAACCCGAGCTGGTCGTAAATCTTCCGCTTCTTGGGATCGCTGAGGACGTCGTTGGCCTCGGAAAGAGTCTTAAATTTTTCTTCCGCCGCTTTGTCGCCGGGATTGACGTCAGGATGATACTTGCGCGCCAGCTTGCGAAACGCCTTGCGGATGTCGTCGCTGGAGGCGCTCTTCTTTACGCCCAGAACGCCGTAATAGTCTTTGGTTGGGGTGGCCATGTCCTAGCTGTGGATTCGCACCAGCGTCACAACCTTCAATTCTGTCATCTTGAGCGGAACATGGTCATCGGCGAAGCCGATCGCCATGTGGAGTCGAAAGACCCCATGCCAGTCAATACTACCAGCGGCAACGCAAGGCATTCTCACCGTGCTGCAATCGACTGTCCCGCAAACGCCATTTCCGCTCCCCGCTTCTCAGCCAAGTCTTCCCAGCGTGGATTCGTTGACTCGATCAGAACAACCTTCTTCGCCCGCCGCCATCCCTTGAGCTGCTTCTCCCGATCAATCGCTCTTAGAACCTCATCAAAACTCTCCCAGTACACCAGGCGATTACACGAGTATTTGCTCGAGAAGCCTTCAATCTCGCGGCTCTTGTGCTGCGCGACGCGGACGTACAGATTGTTCGTCATTCCGATGTAGAGAGTGCCCGTCCGGCTGGCGACGATGTAGACCCAGTACTTGTGTTCCTTCATCTACTTCACTCTCACACTCTTGTCATCTTGAGCGGAATAAGGTCGTCGGCGAAGCCGATGACCTTTTGGAGTCGAAAGACCCCAACGCTGTTCTTTCCGTCGACGCTGCATCGGGGAGTTCTCCCCATGACGCTGACGTGTGCTCCTCTGGCGAGCACGACGAATGCATCGTGAGAACGCCTGGCCAGGCTCACCGCACTTTCCACGGGTATGGGGTCCTTCGACTACGCGAGATTTTCACTTCGTGAAGCTCCCGCTCCGCTCAGGATGACAACATTAGTAACGGAACAAATCAGTTCACAATCTCCTTAGCCTGCTCATCCACCGCCACGGTGAAAGCCTCAAACGGCGCGGCGTCCATCGACACAGGAATCCGCTGCATTCCCATCGCGGTCGGCGCGAAGCAGTACCAGCGCCCCTCTTCAGGGACGAAGTTCACAAAAAACATCTGTCCATTGACTTCGAATCTCAATTCGCTTTCCTCATTTCCTGCTCCGATGATCTTGTCATCCCCAAGTTCTTGTCATCCCGAGCGAAGCGAGGGATCTGCATCTTGTCGCGAACTACAGATCCCTCGCTTCGCTCGGGATGACAACTACTTTATTCAGATGCAAATTGGGGGCGCTCAACGCGCCCCCAAGCCAGAAGCCAATAGCTAGAAGCCAGAAGCAGCTTACTTCTTGTCTTCGACGTCCACGTACTCAGCGTCGATCACGCCTTCGTCTTTCTTCTGGCCCGCGCCGTTCGTGCCAGCAGCCGCACCCGCGCCATCCGTCGGCCCCGCGCCGCCAGCACCGGGCGCCGCCTGCGTAGCCTTGTACATCTGCTCCGCCAGTTTGTGCGATGCCGTAGTCAGCCGCTCGCGCGCCGAGTCCATCTGCGACTTGTTGCCGCTTTCGATCGCCTTCTTCGCGTCCGCCAACGCGTTCTCCACGTCCCCACGCTCCGTGCCCGAGATCTTGTCGCCATGCTCCTTCAGCATCTTCTCGATGTTGTAGACCATCGAGTCCAGCTGATTCTTGGCATCGATCTCTTCGCGCCGCGCCTTGTCCTCAGCCGAGTGCGCGTCCGCTTCCTTAGCCATGCGCTCGACTTCTTCCTTAGACAATCCTGAAGACGACGTAATCGTGATCTTCTGATCCTTGCTCGTGGCCATATCTTTCGCGGTCACGTTCAGGATGCCGTTAGCGTCAATATCAAACGTCACTTCAATCTGCGGAACCCCTCGCGGCGCCGGCGGCAATCCCGTCAAATGGAACTTGCCCAAAGTCCGGTTCTGCGCCGCCAGAGGACGTTCCCCCTGCAGCACATGCACTTCCACCGAAGTCTGACTATCGGCCGCGGTAGAAAATGTCTCCGTCTTCTTAGTCGGAATCGTAGTGTTCCGAGGAATCATAGGCGTAGCCACTCCGCCCAAAGTCTCGATCGACAAAGTCAAAGGAGTCACGTCCAGGAGCAGCAGGTCTTTCACCTCGCCCCCAAGCACGCCGCCCTGAATCGCCGCGCCCACGGCCACGACTTCATCCGGGTTCACGCCCTTGTGTCCTTCGCGTCCAAACAGCTCCTTCACGATCTGCTGAATGCGCGGCATCCGCGTCTGTCCGCCAACCAGCACGACCTCATTGATCTTCGAAGCATCGATGCCCGCATCTTTCATGCACTGCTTCGACGGCCCCACCGACCGCTGCAAAATGTCCTCAACCATCGATTCCAGCTTGGCGCGAGTCAGCTTCTTCACCAGGTGCTTCGGCCCGGAAGCGTCCGCCGTGACAAACGGCAGATTGATCTCGGTCTCCATGGTGGTTGAAAGCTCAATCTTCGCCCGCTCCGCCGCGTCGCGCAGACGCTGCAAAGCCATCTCGTTGCCCTTGCCGCGCAGGTCGAGACCTTCATCCTTCTTGAACTCGTCAATCAGCCAATCCACCAGCCGCTGATCGATGTTGTCGCCGCCCAGGTGCGTGTCACCGTTGGTGGCCTTCACCTCGATCACGCCTTCGCCCACTTCCAGGATCGAAATATCAAACGTGCCGCCGCCAAAGTCGTAGACGGCAATCGTCTCGTCCTTGCCCTTGTCGAGCCCGTAAGCCAGCGCCGCCGCCGTTGGCTCGTTGATGATTCGCTTCACGTCCAGCCCGGCAATCTTGCCCGCATCTTTAGTAGCCTGCCGCTGCGCATCGTTAAAATAGGCGGGTACCGTGATCACCGCATCGGTGACTTTCTCGCCCAGGTAGTCTTCCGCCGCCTTCTTCAGCTTTTGCAGAATCATCCCCGAGATCTCAGGCGGGGTATATTTCTTCCCCTGCGCCACGACCACCACGTTGTCGCCGTCCCGCTCAACCTTGTAGGGGACCATCTTCAACTCTTCGCTAACCTCGTCATAGCGGCGTCCCATGAACCGCTTGATCGAATAGACGGTATTCTCAGGATTGGTAATCGCCTGCCGCTTAGCGACCTGCCCCACCAGCCGTTCGCCAGTTTTGGTAAATCCAACCACGGAAGGCGTAGTCCGCCCACCTTCCTCATTCGGTATAACTTTCGGCTCTCCACCCTCCATAACCGCTACGCAGGAGTTGGTAGTCCCCAAGTCAATTCCAATAATCTTTCCCATATCGCATCCTCCAAAGTTCGTTCAAATTAAGATAAGTGCTTTACAATCAATACAATGATGACTACGCCCGGGGTCATGCTATAACCTGAGCGAACCATTGTCAAGTTTTAGATGAGTTGAGGGGCGAAGAAGTTGCGCTAGCTTTTGCCAGTGTGGGAACGGGCCTGTGGGAACGGGCGTCCTCGCGAGCCTGTCCTGTTCCTGCCGAAGCCCCGAGCGAAGCCGAGGGGGAAGCCGAAGGGTCCAAGCCGAGCACCGCTCGGCCAACTTCTTCACCCTCCCCAACCTGTCATCCTGAGCGGAGCCGCGTCATGCGCGAAGCGCACGATACGGAGGAGTCGAAGGACCCCTGCACTGCCTGGCACTCTGGGCGAGAAGTGGGCACTCCGTAGTTTTTTTCTGTCGACGCTTAAGGACTCAGCGCGTTATATTCGCAGCAGACGTGGGCCACCTCACTCCGTCACTGCGGTTCGGCGATACGGAATCCTAGATACCCATCGTTTGCCGTGTACAAGAACACCAAGCGCTCCTTGGGGTTGGTCAAGTAGCAGGCAAATGCAAGCCCCAGCGTTCCCCTGCCGTTGACCTTTGGCTCGTCGTACGTTTCTAACTCACGTCCCTCAAGGTCTACAATCTTGACTGATACCTCGTCAGTCTGAGGTTCGCGAAAGAGGATCGCAATCCTCCTTCCGGCGATGTGCATCGAGATCGGCATGTAGTCGGCATTGCCCGGATCAACGCTGAAGCGCTTGACGACCTCTCCGTCCGGTGAAACCGCATAGACAATCGCCGGAGACATCCTGCGCATCAGGTAAACGTTGCCATCTCCAGCGGCTTCCATCTGGCCGCCAACCACAGCCATGTTGCTGAAGGGGTGATCTGGAGGAACCACGCGGCTGTCACCAGAAACCGCCATATCCTGGATTTTCTCATCGTCTTCCAAAGCTACCTGCTTCCGCAGAGTTCCGCTGGATGAGAAGAGAGCTGTGAATGGCAGTTTGACGTGGACGTCCGAATTGGGATCGGATTTCGAGCCGGCTACCAGGACATCGCCGTCCGGGAAAGACGCGACCTCCGACGGCACCCAGTCAAAGTTGACATTCAACTTGATATGCCGTTTGTACTTTCCGTCTTTGCTATATACAAGCACCGCACGATCAATCGTTTTCCGCAAAAAGGCCAACTGGTACACGTCACCATTCGGAGCAACAGAAAAGTAAGTCGCCAGTTGAACCTGGAGGTCCGAAGCCGAGTTCGCAACAAACAAAGCCAACCGTTCTCCCCTCGCATTGAGCTTGCGTATGCCGGACGTGGCGTCGACAGCGCTCATGAGGTAAAGATTGCCATCCCCGTCGCACTTGAGTGGATCAACGAAACCTTGGGCCATTTCCGATTTCACTACCACACTATCCACGAGTGCAAGCTGCGGTGGCTTTGGAGTTGCTATGTTCTCGTCCTTGGGCGCGGTGCCTGATTGTCCACGACAGATTAGGGCCGCGCCAAACCAAACCACGACATATATCCCCGCACGGGTAAACCTTCTTATTGGCATTAGGTGCCTCCGCTCGTCTTGTGGAAAGCTCCGGGGTCGATGACACCGTAAGAATGGGCGCATCGATCGGGCACAAAGATAGCCCGCGGCAACAAATCCAAGACTGAATTGCCCGGACTCCTAAGTAGTGCTACAGCATCAACCGCCTTGGCCGCAGACCGACCACCATGCTTCAACGCACGCCGAGCATCTTCGCACTCCCCGGAGGCATTGTCTTCTTCTATCGGCGTCCCGCAGCACAAGCCGTAGCCGGTGTTGCAGAAGGATCCGTCGGTGCCGTCAATGCAAGTATCAATAGGGAAGTACTCCTTGCATCCTCCCTCGCCCGAGCAGTACATGTAATAGGTCAGAGTGCCATAGCACTCACCCTCGACTATGTCCGCTCTTGCGAATGTGGGTGCGATCATGGCGGCTCCCACTGAGAATAGAAACAACCAGATTCCTCTGCTCCACATGGTTTATGGACCTCCTAACTGATTGAACGAATTTTCACGCCAAAAGCACTCACCCACTCCTGTTCTTTTTCTTAGCCGTTTACGTGGAGGGTGGCCGGGTGCCCCACCTTTTCGTATCTTTCGAAAGGTGGGATTCCACGGTCCCGTCACCCTTGGGGTTCTGTTGGGCGCTCAGCGCTAAGGCGTCCCGTAAGTGTGAAAAGTGGGGGCTGGCCCATCCTTTCCTAATCTCAACTCGCGAGGGTGCCCCGCTCTTGTCGCGTTTCCCGCGACAGGGCGGGGATTTTGACTTCTTATCCCCACCCCAACTCAGTGGGAGCCCGCATCTCCGACGCGAGACTTGGGATTCCACTGTCCTGTCACCCTTGGGTTTCTATTGGACGCTCAGCCTTACGGCGTCCCGTAGGTGTGAAAGGTACTGACCGTCTGCAGCCCCCAAGCCTGTCCCTTGGCGCGTTCCTCTTTACTCCACACCACCGGCTGCCATTCCGGATCGAGGATCAAGTATCCGCCCGCCCCGATCTCGAAGCGATTGCCTCCCGGTTCGTAGCAATACAAAAAGAACGTCTGCCCGATGGAATGCTTGTGCGGCCCGGTCTCGATGAAGACATTGTTCTCGACCAGAATATCGGCCGCCCGCAATACGTCCTCGCGGCTATCCATGAAGTAGGTGAGGTGGTGGAAGCGCCCGTGCGCTCCGCTGTGATCCTTGGTAATAGCCACATCGTAGGACTTCAGCGTAGTGGCGAGCCAGGCTCCCATCTCCTGTTCTTCCGGAAACACGATCTGCTCAGTGACACGCATGCCCAGCATGTCTCGAAAAAAAAGCCGGCAAGCCCGCACGTCATCCGCCAGCAGGTTGATATGGTCAAGCCGTCGCGGAGCGATGCCGTGCGCAATATACTTCTGCGGCTGGTTCTTGAAGTAAGCGCGATTCTCCTGCGCCGGAGTGAACCGCTCCGCCGCAAAGTAGAGTTCCAAAGCGTGGCCGTCGGGAGACAAAAAGCGAAAGGCGCGCCCATGCCCAAAATCGCCGTCGTGCCATTCCCCGGCGACCCCACTCTCCAACAGGAATCCGGCCATCGACTCAAGAACCTCCGCGCTTCGTGTGCGCAATGCCAGGTGCCCGAGTCCGGCTTTAGGCGAGGCCGTGAGTTTCAACGTGTAGCGAGCGTAGTCTCCCCAAGCCCGCAGATAGACGCTCGATCCCGATCGTCCGCTCTCGTGCAAGCCCACAATATTCTTGAAGAACGCCACGCTCTCCTCGAACTTCGGAGTGAAAAGTTCAACGTGCCCAACATGCGCAATATCCTGAAAAGAGGGTCGGTAGGTCATGGTAGTCTCCTGCCTTGAGTTCTACGTTTTTCCCATGTGTCGAGGGAAAAGGGTCGCGGCAATAGAAGTGTAATATGCCGGGTGCCCCATCCTTGCGCGTTCCGTGCTAGGGTGCGCCACTTCTCACGCTTTTTGAGAAGTGGCCCTCGCTGTCGCCACCCGCCAGGTTATGGTTGTCCGCAGGCCACTCTCAAAAGCGAGAAGTGGCGCACCCGCAAGCCGCATCCCTAGGCTAGAATCGAGCCACACGCGGATCTGGCGGGCCTTCACCGGCGCATCGATCTGCTCTGAGGTGACCTCATGCGCTTGAAGCCCTTTCTGCTCGATGCTTGGTTCGACACCTACGAACACGGCATCGAATTCAATCTCGCCGCTAGCGCCGGCCCCACTTGGACTGCCAACGAACTCCTCGACCTCGGCGGCGAAGCCTCTCGCCAGCGTTACCTGAATCACAAAGTGGGATTCGGCCGTCCCGCGGGCGCCGACAGTTTGCGCCAGGCGATCGCCGAGATGCAGGGCGTCAGTGTCGACCACGTCCAGGTGGTCACGGGCGCCTCCGAAGCCCTCCTCGTGCTCATGTGGCTTGCCGCCGAGCCCGGAGCCAACGTCATCGTGCCGCTGCCCGGCTTGACGAACTTCTCGGCGCTTCCCGAGTCGCTCGGCCTCGAGCTGCGCTGCTTCCGCCTGCGCCGGGAAAACAGCTTCCGCATCGATGTGGACGAGATCAAACGTCTCGCCGATTCGACGACGAAGCTGATCCTGGTAAACAGCCCGCATCACCCGACCGGCGCCA
>Ga0187883_10000293_pt1 | contig 33730 bp, 29 predicted proteins | sample June2016WEW_20_1_2_FD_132966 | JGI IMG/M metagenome (GOLD analysis project Ga0187883, IMG submission 132966) | Peatland microbial communities from SPRUCE experiment site at the Marcell Experimental Forest, Minnesota, USA - June2016WEW_20_10 | ecosystem: Environmental > Terrestrial > Soil >...
CACCTCGACCATGTCGAGATGACGACCGAGCCCTCGCGCCGTCATGATCGGCGAGAGGGTTTCGCGGACCGGCGCCACCGTGCGGCCGATGGAGCGGGCCGTTTCGAGGGCCGAATTGAAGCTTCGCAGCGGCCAGAAGGCACCGTGCACGGCCGATGGCAGCGCTGACCACGCCCGCTCTGCGACGAATTCGGACATCCGTAGCAGGCTCCAGGCGAGACTCTCACGGATGAGCGCAGGGTTGTCGAGGCGCTCTCCAGCCGGAGCCTCTGGCATGGCGGCGACTGCAGCGAGATCCCGCTCGGTGTCGAAGAGCAGGAGGGCGAGCTGAATGCCTCCGATGCCGTCGGTCAATGAGTGGTGGAGCTTCATGACAAGGGCGGCGCGGCCGCCCTCGATGTGCTCGATCAGGGTGAACTGCCAGAGCGGACGAGAGCGGTCGAACGCCGTCATCGCCTCTCGGCGGGCGAACTCCACGACGGTGGCGGACGTGTGTGGTGGGGGCGCCTCGATGCGGCGAAGGTGCCAGCTCATGTCGAAGCCGTCGTCGAAGGTCCAACGAGGCGTACCGACACGCCCGGGAGGCTCCAGCACGCGTTGGCGGAACATCGGGATCTGACGGGTGGCGTGCTCCAGCCGATCGGTGAGCACCTCCCAGTCGGGGCTGTGCTCCAGCCAGGCGACGGCCACGACGGTCGACCGCAGGGCGGGGTCCCTCTCCATGTACCAGGAGAAGGCGTCAGTGTCTCGCATGAAGACGTCCATCTCGGTCTCCTGTCCGGTAGCTCAGCGTCACTGCCGCAGCTGTGAGCCGCAACTCTGAGAAAAGCCTCCTCTTGTCGCAGCGGCGGGGGAAGAGGCGAACGTCACAATTCCCGACTGGAGCAGCTTGGCCGGCGACCCCTCGCCACATCGACGGTGACGCCGGAGGTCGATCACCAGGCGGACGATGTCATGAACCGTGTGGGCGCCTCTCGGCGACAGGGCCGTTGCAAAATGGCCGCGGAGTAGATTCGGGCCGTGCCGGGAGATCATCGCCAGCTGGCCGTCATGATGCTCACCGACATGGTCGGCTACTCCTCGCTGACCCAGCGGGACGAGAAGCTCGCCCTCGAGCTCGCCCGTGAGCAAGACCACATCGTCCGGGCCACCGCCGCAACCTTCGGAGGGCGCACCGTGAAGTCGCTCGGCGACGGTGTCCTCGTGGAGTTCGCGAGCGCCCTCGACGCCGTGAAGTGCGCCCTCGAGATACAGAACGCCATCGACGAGCGCAATTCGGCTGCCGAAGGCGAGCACGTCGCGCTCCGGATCGGTGTCCACCTCGGCGATGTCGTCCATAGGGACGAGGACGTCTTCGGCGATGCCGTCAACATCGTCGCCCGCATCGAGCCACACGCCGACCACGGCGGAGTCTGCGTCTCCCAGCAGGTCTACGACCAAGTCCACAACAAGCTGGAAGCATCGTTTCGCTCCATCGGGAGCCCGAAGCTGAAGAACATCGAAACCGCTATCGAGCTCTACAAGGTCGCCCCGGCCTCCGCGCCCTCTCCTACCGGCGCCCGAGCGTCACCACCTCAACTCGACGAAAGCCTCCGTCGCATCGTCGTCCTGCCATTTGCCAACATCAGCTCAGACTCGGCCGACGAGTACTTCGCCGACGGCATGACGGAGGAGCTCATCGAAAAGCTCGCCCATGTCTCGGGGCTTCGCGTCATCGCCCGCACGACCGCCATGCACTACAAGAACAGTCAGGAGACCGCCCTCGAGATCGGCCGCACCCTTCGCGTCGGCATGGTGCTCGAATGCAGCGTGCGAAAGGCCAACAAGCGCGTCCGTATCACCGCCCAGCTGATCGAGACGGGCTCGGAGGAGCACCTCTGGGCGGCGCGCTACGACCGTGACCTCGATGACGTCTTCGCCATTCAAGACGACATCGCTGGCCAGATCGCGGAGGCGATATCCGCCCATGTCGAGGGGCTCGGGGGAGCGGTCTCCCTCTCGGCGGCTCCCGCCCAACAGGACACAACCGACCTCGAGGCCTACACCGACTTTCTGCAGGGACGGAAGCTGCTTCGCGACAAGGTCTCGGAGGGCACAATTCGCCAGGCGCTCACCTTCTTCGAGAAAGCGGTCGGCCGCGATCCCGACTTCGCCCGCGCCCGAGTGGGTGCTGCGGAGTGCTACTTGTGGCTCGGGGCCGAAGGCTCCTGGCCACTCGCCGACTCGACGAGGCGGGCCAAGGAAGAGCTCGCGACAGCCCTCGCCGAGAACGACGCTCTCGCAGAGGCTCACTCGGCCCTCTCCGGCATGATGCTCGGTGAGGACGACTTGGCGACGGCGGAGCGGGAGGCCCGCCGTGCCCTCGATCTCAACCCCAGCTTCTCCGATCCCTACCGTTGGCTGGCGCAGCTCGAAGCGGGCGCCGGCAACATCAACGAGGCCGTGCGGCTGCTCGAGGACGCGTACGGGCTCGACCCGCTCGACGTCAATGTCATCGCTTTCCTCGGGCGTGCCTACTTCTACGCCGGACGCGAGGGGGACGCTCTTGAGCACTGGGAGAAGACGGCCCCGCTGGTGGCGTTTCGAACGCACGCCTACTGGACCGAGTACTACCTCAGCCATCAGGACTACACCAAGGCGGAGGAGAGCTTTCACGAAATGGAGCGCCTGCGTCCCGACAGCGTGTGGGTGCTCACGTACCGTGGGTTTCTTGCGGCACGGCAAGGAGATAGGGAGACCGCCGGACGATGCATCGAGGCTCTCGACGAGCTCGAACGGCACGGAGTCCTCACCTGCTTCTTCGCAGGGTTCGTGCATTTCGCGCTCGGCGAGATGGATGCGTTCTTCGAGTGCCTGGAGCGGGCCTTAGCGCTCCATTCGCTACCTCTGCTCGAGCTGAGGTGGTCGCCGCTCTATGAAAAAGCCAGAAGCGACCCCAGGTACCACGATCTCATGCGGAGACAGCTGAGCCTCAGGCCAGCGAGCGAAGAGCTCACCCCGGGCCCGGCAGCATCGCAGGCGAGCAGCTCGCCGCTCCACCAGTAGCCCGCACCCGGGCCGCCGGTTGCGGCGGGCAGCTCAAGCCTCAGCTGGCGTCCGTCGCCCGCGCCGCCCGGCTCGCCTGCACCGTCGCGAGGCCGAGCAAGGCGAGGAGCCATCCGGTGCCGATACGGAACAGGACGGTCTGGGCGTCGCGACCCGGCCTCGTCGCTGCGACGGCGATCGCGACGGTGACCGGGCCGAGGCCGGCGGCCGTCAACGCCGAAGCGGCGGCTTGGTGCCCGGCGAGCCAGGCCGCATCGCTGCGCAACGTCGACGGGATGCGGATGCCGGCGAGGAGGTTCCTTGGCAGCCGCCCCGCCGCCCCCAGGCGTCCGAGCACGACCACGATCACACCGGCGAAGCCGAACCGGATCGCCCTCATCACGTGCCCCAGGCTACAGCGATTCGCACGGCCAAGGACCTCGACGCCGCCAGCCAGATCGGCCGGTGCTGCCGGTTTGGGCGTCTCGCACCCGCCTGAGCTCCAGCGAGTGAGCAACGGCAGCAGTACCTAGTCTTGGGGCCGGTGCGGTCGATGCGGTGGATGTGACACAGCCGTCCGGCGAGCGCGGTCGGGCTCGTCGCGAGCGGGCTCGTCGCGCCGTGGACCGTTTCCTGGCGGTCGTCTCGCTCGCGCTCGGGGCCGTCCCCGCTGCCCTCGCACGGGGGGCCCGCTCCCTCTCGAGGACATGGCGATTCGTCCGGGTCCCGCAGCTGCGGGCCGCCGAGCTGCAGCCGTTCCCGCCGCCGCCTCTGACGTTCTCGCTCCTCGCCCAGGTCGCCATGGAGCACGCCCTCATGGCCGTGGCGATGTCGCCGAGCCGGTTCCCCGCAGCGTCCGACCTCGACCGCGTGGCGGACGAGGTCTATGCCGCACGCACCCTGTTCGGCGCCGAGGGGTGGCTCGACGACCCCGGCTCGTATCACCGGACCCCGCCGGCGCTCGAGGAGGACGACCTGACGTGGCACCGCGGCCGGGCGCTCGGGATCGCCTACGAGCAGATGAGTTTCGAAAGCCGGTTCGCTCCGCGATCGGGCGAGCCGGGGGCGCGGCGCTGGGAGTCGTACGCCGCCAACCACGTGGCTGCAGCCACCATCGTGCGGCACCGCGGTGCCGAGCGGCCGTGGCTCGTCTGCGTTCACGGCTTCTCCATGGGCTATCCGGTGATGGACTTCGCCGGCCTGCAAACCGCCCGGCTCCACCGCGAGCACGGCCTGAACGTGGCGCTGCCTGTTCTGCCGCTCCATGGTCCACGCAAGGTGACGCCGTTGAGCGGGGAGCCGTTTCTCTCCTTCGAGATGATGAACTCCGTCCACGGGCTCGCCCAGAGCGTCTGGGACGTCCGCCGGCTCGTCGGTTGGTTGAGGTCACAGGGCGCCACGTCCATCGGCCTCTACGGCGTCTCGCTCGGGGCCTACGTCGTGGCCCTGTTGGCCGGCCTCGACCCCGGGTTCGAGGCGGTCGTGGCCGGCATCCCGGTCGTCGACCTACCCACGCTGTTCGCCGCCCACAGCCCGGTGCCGATCCGCCGGCTGGCCGATCGGCACGGGATACTCGGTACCGGGCCGGAGGTGGCTCACCACGTCGTCTCGCCGCTCGCCTTCAACACGACGATCGCCCACGACCGGCGTTTCATCTTCGCTGGCTACGGCGATCGCATGGCCTTCCCGAGCCAGGCCGTCAGCCTCTGGGAGCACTGGAGCCGGCCGGCGATCTGCTGGTATCCGGGCAGCCACGTCGGGTATTTGTGGTCGCGGCCGGTGGCGAGGTTCCTCGACCGGTCGCTCACCACCGCCGGACTGACCGAGCGTGCATGGGCCGAATGACTCTGGCGCCGGAGCTGCTCCGGCGCGACAACGAATGTGGTGGCACGTCTATCCGAGGGGTCACACGAAGAGGTCACGGGAACGGCGTCTGGCGCGCCGCGGTTGCTGGCGCCGCTGGAGCATCGGATGTCCGGGCTCCGCACCGGCCCGCAGCCGACCCGCGACCCTGAGTTCATCCGCCGCGTGACGCCTCCTATTGCGTGGCTGACCAGCTACTTCTCGCCCGAGGTGAGGGGACTCGAGCGCATACCGCTGAGCGGTCCCGTGCTCGTCGTCGGCAATCACTCGTGCCTCTTCTACATGCCCGACGTGTGGGTGGTCGGCCAGGCGCTCATCGCCCGACGAGGGCACGAGCGGCCAACGTACGCGATGGGCTACGACCTCTTGTTCGCCGTTCCCGGTGTCAGCGGCTTCTTGCGCAAGGTCGGCGCCATCCCGGCGGCGTACGAGGAGGCCGAAGCGGCCCTACGGGAGGACGCTCAACTGCTCGTCTACCCCGGCGGCGACTGGGAGGCGTGCCGCCCGTGGAAAGACCGCAACCGCATCGACTTCGCCGCCCACCGCGGCTTCGTCAAGCTTGCGCTCAGGACCGGTGCTCCTGTCGTGCCGGTCGTCACGCACGGCAGCCACGACGCCGTCGTCGTGCTCAGCCGTGGCGAGGCCCTAGCCCGGGCAATGGGCCTGCACCACCTCCGGATCAAAGTGTTCCCCCTCGCCCTCGGGCCTCCCTTCGGCGTGACGTCGATGCTCTCGCCACCGCTGCCGTTGCCCTCCGCCATCACGGTGGAGTTCCTCCCGGCGCTCGACTGGACGCGCTTGGGGCCGCACGCCGCCTCCGACGACGGCGTCGTGGACGCCTGCTACGACGAGATCACCGGCCTCATGCAAGACGCCCTCACGAGGATGCACCGCGAGAACCCACATCCGGTGGCGACCGGCATCGGGCGTCTGGCGCGGCACGGCCTCACCGGCCATACGAGAGGCCTTCCGTCCGTCGCCAAGGACGGGGCGCCCAGCGCCGGAAGCAGCTGACGCGGCCCGTGCAGCCGTGGCGGCGTCGCCCTCGGAGATCGAGGATTGATTGGGATCGGCGTTGTGGCCCGGCACGACTCGGATACCCGAACCGATGCCTACGTAGGATCTGAGTATGGCTCGGAAGCGCTACCTGCTTGACAACCAACAGGTCGAAGCAGGTGAGCGGTTCGATGCGCTGTCCCAGCTCTTCAACCCCTCGACATTCGGCCGCATGGATGCGCTCGGACTCTCTCGCGGTTGGCGAGTCTGGGAGGTAGGTGCCGGCGGCACCAGCGTGCCTTCCTGGATTGCGGCACGAACCAACGACTACGTATTGGCGACGGACATCGACACCTCGTGGCTTAATGGAGAGAACACTGCCTATGAGATCCGGCGTCACGACATCGGAACGGAACCAGCCCCCGCCGGCCGCTTCGACCTGGTCCACGCACGCCTGGTGCTTGTCCATGTGCCCGAACGAAGCGAGGCGCTTGCGACCATGATCGGTGCCCTCCGGCCAGGCGGCTGGCTGTTCCTCGAAGAGGCCGACCCAGGGCTGCAGCCGCTTGCCTGCCCGGACGAAGTCGGACCCCAACAGCATCTCGCCAACAAGCTCAAACTGGCGTTTCGGTCCCTGATGTCCGAACGGGGGGTGGACCTCTCCTTAGGACGGACGCTTCCGAGACTGTTGAGATCCTCCGGTCTGATCGACGTGCAGTCCGATGCCTACTTCCCGATGGGAGGACCGGCATGCAACGAACTCGAGAGGGCGACGGTCCTTCAGATCCGAGACCGCCTGATCTCAGCGGGACTGGCCACATTGGATGAGATCGAGCAGCACCTGGCCAACGTCGCCTCTGGCCAGCTCGATCTCGCGACCTCCCCGATGGTGTCGGCCTGGGCGCGCAAGCCGGAGTGACGAGCTGAGTCGAGCGGTTGTCACTCCGCCGTCGTCTGGCTTCATGGGGGTTGCAATCAGGCGCCGGATTGTCCCTCGTGAGTTAATCAGAATCAGTGGCCGCCAGAGCCGGCTCCGTGCCAGTCTCCCGAGGGCCTGACCACCGGGTCTCGACCCGACCCATCCTCCAGTACACGAGGGCGATCGACCAAACAAACACGAACAAGCCCACGATGGCGACGCCGGCCTTGTTGATGTTGAAGTCGGCCACGAAGTGCCAGAAACCGCCGTGGATGTGCAGCTCGTACCTGCGGAGCGCGCCCATCGGCGGATCATCGACGGAGAGAAGGTCTGCCGAGCCATCGAAGGACTCGGCGACCCCGGGGTGGTCCAAGCTTGGGCACGGCGATTCAGCGTGCTCGCTGACCCGACGCGGTTGCGCCTCCTGATCTGCATCCATGCGGCGGAACTGATCAGCGTCTCGGACCTGGCCGTCGCCGCCGACCTGAACGAGGACACGGTCTCGCAGACGCTCCGCTGCCTACGAGCGAATCAGACGGTGTTCACCGAGCGTGACGGGAGGGTGATCCGCTACCGGCTCGGCGATGACGTCATCCAGGAGCTCCTCGAGCGAGTCGGGTCGAGCATCTCTGAATAACTGTCATCGCCGAATGACGGTGCCGGATGCTTGTAGATGAATCTCGTAGGACCTAGCCGGCGTACTGGGCCGTCCACTCTCCGGCGACCTGACCGGTGATGACGTTGAGCCGGTTCCAAGTGTTGATGAGCGCGATGTTCAGAACGAGGGCGACGAGCGCCGGTTCGTCGAAGTGCCTGGCGGCCATGTCCCACACGTCGTCGGGGACAGCGTCCGGTCGGTCGGCCAGGCGGGTGCCGGCCTCGCCGAGCGCCAGGGCTGCTCGTTGCGCTTCGTCGAAGTAGGGCGAGTCGCGCCAGGCGGCCAACGTGTGAAGCTGCTGGTCGGTGATGCCGTGCTTCTTGGCGGCGCGGCTGTGCATGTCGAGGCAGACGGCGCACCCGTTGATCTGGCTGGCGCGGGTTTCGACCAGGTCAACGGTCGACTGAGGCACGCCGGCCTTAGCGGCTGCTTCGTTGGCGACCTTGGCCACAGACAGCAGGGCGTCCATAGCTCCGGGGGCGCTCTGGGCGGGGTTCTGAATCCTGGGTTGCATGGGCTTCCTTCCTTTGGGGTTTGCACCGACTACGACCCCTCAGCGGGCCGAATTGTGACGGCCGATCAGAGCGACACGATCGCGCGATACCCGCTCCGCGTGCGGCACACACTCCGTCGTAAGCGTTTGCTGCTGCTCGGGGGACTCACATAGGGACCGTGGCTCCCGACCCGGAGATCAGGGCTGGGGACGCGCCACTCCCCACTCCGCCGATACGGGACGGCCGAGACGCCCTCCGCCGTCGTGTCCGCCCGCCTCTGCGTAGTGCCTTGACACCGATGGAGCTAACCGTTATAGTCTAACCGTTAGCTCCGCCAGAGGCAGGGGGTCTCATGCAGCAAGAAGTCGTGCTCGCGATGCTGGCGAAGGAGCCGTCACACGGTTACCAGTTGCGAGCGCGCCTCAACGACGCTCTCGGTCCCCTCGGCGACGAGATCAACGCCGGACAGATCTACGTCACCTTGGGGCGCCTCGAGAAGGCGGGCCTCGTCGCCACCGAAACGAGCGAGTCGGCCTCGGAACGTTCCGACCGCAAGGTGTACGCCCTCACGGCAGCCGGTGAGGAACGGATCGCAGAGTGGCTGCACGAGGTCAACTGGCCGCGGCCGGATCTGGCTGAGTTCCACCTGAAGCTCGTCACGTCCGCGGCGGCAAGGTTGGCGGACCCCATCGCCATCGTCGGGGCCCAACGGCGGGAGCTCTTGCGCAGGCTGCGGGCGGCGCAGCGTGCCGCACTGGAGGAGCCGGCCCACTCCGTGGCCGGCTTGCTCCTCGAAGGGATCGTGCTGCGTTTGCAGGCCGACCTGCGCTGGCTGGAGACCTGCGAGCGGGAATGGACCGAAAGAGGTGACCAATGACGACCGTCGCGACAAGAACCTTGAGTGCCCGAGGCCTCAGGAAGTACTACGGAAAAGACACGGGCCTCGTACGTGCCGTCGATGGCGTCGATCTCGAAATCGAGTCAGGAGAGACGGTGGCGATCATGGGGCCGAGCGGCTGTGGCAAGTCGACAGTGCTCCATCTCCTGAGCGGCCTCGACCGTCCGACCGACGGCGAGGTGTGGCTGGAAGGACGTCGGATCGACCAGATGGGCGAGCGGCAACTTGCTCGGTTGCGCAGGGAGAAGGTGGGCATCGTCTTCCAGGCGTTCCACCTCGTCGACGAGCTCACGGCGCGAGAGAACGTCGAGCTCCCCGCGTTGCTGGCGGGACGCCCGCCGAATTTCGCTCGTCGCCGTGCGACCGAGCTCCTCGACCGTGTCGGTCTCGCCGACCGGGCGCGCCACCTCCCCTCGGCCTTGTCCGGTGGGCAGCGCCAGCGCGTGGCCATCGCCCGGGCGATCGCCAACGACCCTGTCCTCGTGTTCGCCGACGAGCCCACGGGCAACCTGGACAGCAGCGCCACTCTCGAGGTGCTCAAGCTGTTCGAGGATCTGCACGCCTCGAAGCTCACGATCGTGGTCGTGACGCACGACGAGCGGATCGCCGCCACCGCAGATCGACTGATATCGATGCGCGACGGCGCTTTCGTCGACGAGACCCGCCTGTCGGGCGGCTCATCCGGACGGCTGGGCGCGCTGTTCGCCGTCGAGCTGGAGGCCTGAGATGCGCGGTCACGCCTTGCTCATGGCTCGCCTGGTCGCGAGCAGCCTTCGCCGGCGACCGGCCGAGGTCGTGCTGACCGTCGTGGCGATCGCGGCGGCCACGACCACGCTCATGTTGGGTCTGGCCATCCATGACGTCACGGCTCACCCGTATCAGACGACCCGGGCTCTCACTTCGGGCCCGGACGTTTCGGCGATGCCGTTCAACGGCGCGTCGCGATCGAGCGTTGCACAGCTCGATGCCCTGGAGCACCGCTCCGGTGTGGTCGGCCACGTCGGGCCGTTCCCCGTGAGCTACCCGACCATGGAGACGAGAGGGTCGAGAGTCCTTGCGATCGTGGAGGGCCGCGCCATGTCGCGCTCACTGATCGATCAGCCGTACGTCACCCAGGGCACGTGGGTCCGACCCGGGGGGGTGGTGATCGAGCGGAGTTTCGCCCAGGAGCTCAGCCTCACCCCGGGCGATCACGTGACGCTCGGCGGGCACTCGCTCAGGGTGGACGGGATCGCCGTCACCGCCGCCGTCGCCGCTTATCCGAACACGGTGGACGAGATGAGCATCGACACCGGGAACGGCGCCTGGAACCAAGCCACCGGGCTTGTCTGGGCGACGGAAGCCACCGCCCGGAACCTTGCGACGCCGAGTGCCCCGCTCAGCTACATCCTCGAGCTGAAGCTCTCGAACCCGGCCAGCGCCTCCGCCTTCGCGAGTGCGTACTCCAACTCCAACATGCTCTCCGTGTGGTCGTGGCAGGACGTGAGCCAGACCGAGGCGCAGCAGTCCAAGCCGTTCCAGCGCGGCCTGTTGATCGCAAGCTCACTTCTCGATCTGCTCGCCATTGCCAGCCTGGCCGTGATCGTCGGTGGCCGGCTGGCGGAGCGCACCCGGCGTGTCGGCCTGTTGAAGGCGGTTGGGGCCACCCCACGGCTCGTCGCCGGTGTGCTGTTGCTGGAGTACCTCACCCTGGCACTCGTCGGCGCAGCTGTCGGCCTCGCGGCGGGGTACCTCGCCGCACCGCTTGTCGCCAACCCCGGGGCCGGGCTCGTCGGCAGTGTGGGGGCAGCGTCCGTGAGTTTGGCCGATGTGGGCTTCGTGGTGGCATTGGCCGTCGCCCTTGCCGTGTTGGCCGCCTGGATCCCGTCCATTCGGGCGGCTCATACGAGCACCACGTCGGCGCTCGCCGACTCCGCTCGGGTCCCGAAGCGCCGGCCGCTCCTCGTCGCCGCAGCCGCTCACCTGCCGGTGCCGTTGCTGCTCGGGCTCCGGCTGGCCGCCCGCAGGCCACGTCGCATGCTGTTGACCCTCGTGAGCGTCGCCATCACGACGACGACGATCGTGGCAGTGCTGTCGGTCCGCGCCCACGAGGCTCTGGCACCGAGCGTCTCCCCGGGGCAATTCTCGATTCCGTACAACCCCAACACGGCGAACACCGACGCGATCTTGCTGGTCATCACCGTGGTCCTCGTTTTCTTGGCCGTGGTGAACTCGCTCGTCATCACCTGGGCGACGTCGGTGGACTCCCGAAAGCCGCTCGGGGTCGCTCGTGCGCTCGGTGCGACGACAGAGCAGCTGAGCGGAGGGCTGTCGGCTGCCCTCCTCATCCCTGCGGTTCCGGGCGCCATCGCAGGCATCCCGCTCGGGCTCTTGTTCGTGACAGCCGCCAGTCACGGATCGCGTGCCACCACTCCTTCGGCACTCGGGCTCGCCGGCACCTGCCTCGGGGTCATGGCCGCGATCGGCGTGCTCTCGGCGATCCCCGCCCGCATCGAGGCTCGGCGGGCGGTCGTCGACGTCCTCGGGTCCGACATCGCCTAGAGGCCTCGCGGCTAGCAGTTCGGAGGGAGCGAAATGAGGTTTCCGACCGTCGAGAGCGGCAAGGGCCAGCACCGACATTCGCCCATGTCCGTGCTCACTCCTGTCCGGGCGTTCATGACGACTGAGTAATCGGTGTCGGGTTCCTTTGGCGGCTTGTAACCGGCCGGAACGCTGTGGTTCCAGTTGACCGCCTTCGCGTGGACCTCGACGACCCAGACAAGCGTCTTGGGCGCCATGCCGCTTGAAATGTCGCCTCCTGACTCGACTGGTTCGCCTTTTGCGTAAGTAGTGAGTACGAGATGGACCTGCTCGATGCCCTCGAAGAATGGCGCAGGATTCGGGCCTACCACGAGACGACACGCGTCCACTGCCGAGAGGACCCCGAGAGGTAGCGTCGTCGACGTCTGCGAGACGGCGGAGGTGGTCGGGTGCGAACCTTGGCCAGCAGAACTAGAGCACCCGGCGAGTGAGCACGAGACCAGCGTCACAAAACACAGCGGCAGCACCCTCCTGCGCACGCCAGAGTTTCCCACGTCGGCCGGCTGATCGTCCCCCGCGCTCGCGGTCGATGTCGAGTCTGCGGGGCGCTCGTCGCCCTGGCGATCACGCCCGCTTCGAAGCGAGTCGGGCGTCGTCTCGGCCTGGTCTCCCCGCTACTGCACGACCCTGCCGCTTGGGTCCAGATCGCTCAAGCCGATCACGTCCGGATGGAAGCTGGACACCGCCGACGGTTACTACCTCGGGTCGTATGTCGAGACAATTAAGCACGGCGCCGAGCTTCGTCTGGCACAGGCCGGAGCCAATGGATTAGCCCTCATCGTGACCGAGTGCGCGAGTTGTGGCAAGGTCACGGTGTATCTGAACGGTCGAGTTCTCACTACTAAAAGCACCTACGCCCCGACGACCAGGTACGGCGTCGTCATCATCCTGCCGTCGTTCTCGCTACGGCGGGCGACGATCGTCCTGAAAGCCGCCAGCGAGGGGAGGCGGCTGATCATCGAAGGGCTTGGAGTCGACTAGATCGAACCTGCCCGTAGGGCAAAGGCTTGATGACCCGGATCGACCGCCGAGAGAGCAAAGGCCTCTAGGCGGAGGCGCGAGCCACCGGTGCGCCAAGGGCGGCCTCAAGGTTCGCGGTGTTCTCAGCGCGGAAACGTGCCAGCGCCTCGATTTGGGCGGCCTCGGCGTCGGCGACCGTATCGAAGTCCTCCGCCTCTCGTCGAGGGTCTGCCCTTCCCTTCATCGCCCTCGGACGCCGTGAGGGATTCCTTGGTGCGAGACTGACGGGCTGCGCGTGGGACGACCCGCAGCTTCCGGCGATCTCGGGCCGCGTCGGTGGCTGCGAGTCGCGGTCCGCGCCTGAACCTATGGGTCAAGCTCGACGGCTCAGGGAACCAATCACTCGGTGCCGGACATAGATAGTTCGTGGACCGCGCCCATCGGGGGGTACCCGACAGCGAACTGTGGCAGCGAGCCGCCGAACACGATGGGGCCGCCTTTGGCGATCTATTCGAGCGACACTCGGACGCCGTCTACCTCCACTGCTTTCGTCGTACGGCTTCGTGGTCGAGTGCAGAGGAACTGACGAGCGTTGTCTTCCTCGAAGAGTGGCGTCTCAGACGAACGGTTCGCCTGCACGGCGACTCCATCTTGCCCTTCTTCGTGCACGCTTCGGTGAAGGGCCTGACGAGCCTCGATCGGTCGTCCTCGCCGAGGGTGGCGGTCGTGAAATCCGCTCATATCTTGGCTCCGTACCACTCCAGCTCGTCATCGAGCGACAAGCGCATCCTCGTCATATTCATGGCACTAAGCTAAGTTCTCGGCCCGTTCCGCCTCGAGGGCGCCCCGAGGATCACGGCCTACGGACCCTGACGAGAAGGCTTTGGCGCTGCTCTTTGTGCGCCGACCCGACGTTGAGGAGCTAAGCCTCCACGAGGATCACGAGAGTTTCGGGCAAGACGCCGTCATGCTCCATCGCCTCGGCCGCCCCCTCAGCTTGCATGGCGGCCGTGAAAGTGTCCATGTCGGGAACATCCATGAGCACGGCAACATGGGTCGGGTTCTGTGGGTCGACGAACGTCCGGATGTTGGTGATACCGAGCGGCCCAAAGAATTCTTCTCGCCTCGGTGAGGCCAGCCAATGATCCTTGTCCTTCACATCGTGGTGACCGATCAAAGTAGGCATGGTTCCCCCATGTGACGTGAGCCCGACGAGGGTGCCGAGCCCGGCGCGCTGACGCTACACCGGCGTGCCTCGTGCGTGCGCCGAGAAAACGCTCGCGCACTCCGCTCTTCCCGCCGGGCATTGTTTAGTGATGCTGTGAAATCAACAACATCAGTGGGCGCTGACGGACTCGAACCGCCGACCTGCTCGTTGTAAGCGAGCTGCTCTAACCTCCTGAGCTAAGCGCCCGAGTTGCGCATCAAAGCGCGCATCCACCCTGGCAGTCTGCCACGAGCCGAAACCATCTCGTCCCGCCGCGGGCCGCTCGGCGCGATGCCGCCGGAAGAGCTTCGAGTGGACGGTGCTAGGACGATGCCCGCTCGTAGACCACCTTGCCGTCCACCATCGTCATGACGACGTGGGCGTCCACAAATCCGCCGTCGAGGTCGTCCACCTCGAACAGGTTGCGATCGAGGACGGCGAGATCGGCGTACTTGCCGACCTCAACGGACCCGGTGTCGCCCTCCAAATGGTTGACGTAGGCGCTCCCGAGCGTGAAGGCACGCAGCGCCTCGCCGAGGGTTATCCGCTCGTCAGGAAGGAACGGCGGAGCTGGCTCGTCGGCCGCACCGGAGCCGGCCCCGGGGGGCGACTGGCGCTTCACCGCCACGTGCATCTCAGCAAGAGGGTCTGGACTCGATACCGGCCAGTCGCTCCCGAAGGCCACCGGTACACCCCGAGACATCAGCGAGCGAATCGGGTACTGACAAGACGAGCGGTCCGGGCCGAGAAACGGCATCGTCAGTTCCACCATCTGGGCGTCGGCGCACGCCCAGAGCGGCTGGAAGTTCGCCACGACGCCGAGGGGGGCGAAGCGGTCGACGTCTTCGGGATGCACGACTTGCAAGTGGGCGATGTGGTGGCGCAAGGCGTTCGGGCCGTTGGCGACGCGGGCTGCCTCGATGGCGTCGAGCGCCTCGCGCACGGCGCGGTCCCCGATGGCGTGCACGTGCACCTGGAACCCCTCGGCGTCGAGCAGCCGGACGTGCTCGTTCAACAACTCCGGATCGACAAAGGACAAGCCAGAGTTGTCCGTGGCGTGCCCGTGCACGTCCAAATAGGGCGTGAGCATGGCGGCCGTGAACGTCTCGCACACACCGTCCTGCATGATCTTCACCGAAGTGGCCGCAAAGCGGTCCGCCTCGGCCGCAGCCGCCCGCAACGCCAAGAAACCCTCCACCTGCTCCGCCCCGCGCCCGCGCTCCCACCAGTGAGCCGCGACGACCCGGGCCGTCAGACGGCCGTCGCCCGCCAAGGACAGGTACGCCTCGAAGGTGTTCTGCCCGGGGCTCGACGTGACCCAGGCGTCCTGCCACGAAGTGATCCCGAGGGAGTGCAAGTACGCCTGCGCCGCCAGGATCCCCTCCTCGTAGTCGCTCGGCGAGAGCGCTGGGAGAAGACGCTCGACGAGCCCCATCGCCCCTTCGTGGAGCGCACCAGTTGGTCGGCCGGAGGCGTCGCGCTCGATGCGGCCGTCAATCGGATCGGGTGTGTCGGCGGTGATCCCGGCCAGCTCGAGGGCGTGCGAGCTCACCCACGCGCTGTGGTGGTCCCGGTTGGGGAGAAAGACTGGGCGCGCGCCCACGACAAGGTCGAGATCGGCGGCCGTTGGAACGCCGTTCGGGAAGGCAGGCATCGACCAACCACCGCCCCGTATCCACTCGACCTCGGGATGGGCGACGGCATAGGCGGCGATGATGGCCAGATAGTCCGCCCTGGACGTGCCTGCGGTCAGATCGCAGCGAAGCATCTCCACGCCGCCCATCGGCGGGTGCACGTGCGAGTCCTGGAATCCCGGGACGACCATCCCGCCGTGCAGGTCGATCAGATCAGTGGAGGAGCCGCACAGCTGGCGGACGTCGCCTGTTGAGCCGACGCCGATGATCCGGCCGCCCCGCACGGCACACGCCTCGGCTGACGGATGTGCCGCGTCGAGCGTCCAGATGGATCCGCCGACGAACGCGGTGTCGGCTGGCGTTGACACAGGTTCCTCCTGCGATGAGAGAACGGCCGATCAGAGGACAGCTCCTTCAATCTCGCGCGTTCGGGTCGAGCCGTGCCCCTTCGGTTAGGTAGCGAGCCGTCAGCCGATGAGAGCGTGATACTCGATGGGCGACAGCACCGCCGAGATGCTCACGTCCGGCTGACCGTATGGACAGAAATGCGTTGACACGGCGATGGGCGACCCGGCAGCGTGCGGCAGCGTCACATCGGTGGCGGAGATCATCGGGCAGGTGGTCTGGCCGTTCACCCCTACATCGCTGTACTCGAGCACGAAGCCGGCGCCGCTTCCGCCGCTCAGGCTCACCCGCGATTGCGCCCCGATATGGCTGATCACCGGGTGCACCGTGCCGGAGACGGGCACGAGCTTGATCTTCGGATAGCCGTCTAGCTTGCACGTGGTCGACGTCGTGTTCGTGATGACGAAGCCGAGGGCGATCGTCCCGGCTGCGCCCGAGCTTCGGCCACGCTCGATCGTGACGGACGACATGCTGCAGACCGGGACCGCCACGGTCGTCGTCGAGGTAGACGTCGACGTGGTCGATGGTGCCGAGGTGGTTGTCGTCGTGGTCGCGGTCGTGGTCGCAACCGCGGACGTCGTTGTGGTGCTGGTCGCAGCCGTCTGGATCAGCGAGCAGCCGGAAAGAGCGACCGCGACGGCCACACACAGCATCGCCGTCAGACTTCGACGTGCCCGCATCGGACGGATCCTCCCTGCAGCAGCGGCGAAGACCGTCTCCGCCCCGACTCAGTATCGCCCTTGGCCGCCCACAAACGGCGGCATCTTCACGCTGCGCCTCACCCGGGCATCTGACGCTGCGCCTCACCCGGGCATCTGACGCAGCTCCTCGCCCCGGCGAGCGTCGTAATGCCAGAACGCCGGCAACGCCAAGGACAACAATGCCGTTCCGACGACACAGAGGGCCCCGCCCGCCACGATGGAAGGGCGCAGGCCAATGATGCGCTCCAGAACCCCGGCTTCGACGTTCCCGAGCGTCGGGCCCGAGGAGTAGCTCAGCATCTCGATGCCGGCCAAGCGTCCGCGCAGGGCGTCGGGTATGGACTGGTTCCACACCGTTGTTCGGCCGAGACCGCTGACCATGTCGCCTGCCCCGGCGATCACGAGCCCGAGGGCGGCGACCCAGAGAGACGCCGCGAACCCGAGCAACACGATGCCGGCGCCCCAGATGGCGGCTGCGATGGCGATCATGCGTCCGTAACGTCGCACACGACGGACCCAGCCGCTCGTGGCAGTGACGAGAAACGACCCCAGCGCCGGCGAGGCGTACAGCACACCCAGAGCGGAGGCCCCGCCGAGGTGGGTGGCGATCTGAGGGAACAATGCGTTCGGGATGCCGAAGAACATGGCGCTCATGTCGACGAGGTAAGTCCCGAGAAGATCCTTGCGGAGCCACGCGTAGTCAAGGCCGGTACGGATCGAGCCGAGAGACAGCTCCGACTCGCCTGGCGGTGGCGGCATAGCGCCGAGCCGCAGGAGGAAGACGAGCGAGACGAGGTAGCTGAAGACGTCGAGCCCGTACGTCAGCGTCAACCCGCCGGCGGCGATGATCACGCCTGTCAGGGCAGGAGCGGCGATCATCCCGATCTGGGATCGGATCGCCATGATCGACGAGGTGGCCGGCAGCTGATCCGGCCTCACGAGCAGCGGCACCATCGCATCGAGCGATGGCCGTTGCAAGCCATCGACGGCCGCAAAGACGACCGAGATGGCGAACAGCACCCACAGCTGGGGGCGACCGAGAAGGGAGTTCACCACGAGCGCAGCGGAGCCGATGCACAGCCCGGCCTCGGTCAGCCTGACCATGCGACGCCGGTCGACGGCGTCGGCGAGAGCGCCGCCGATGAACGCCGTCGCCAGCAAGGGGACGAGCTCGGCGAGGCTCAGCAGCCCGACGATGAGCGAGGAGTGCGAAAGCTCGTAGGCCTGGTACGGCAGGGCGACGAAGGTGAGCATGCTGCCTGCGAAGGAGATGCCACCTCCGGCGAAGAGCAGCCGGAGGTCGCGGGATTCGCGAAGGGGCGAGAGATCCAGCTTCACGTGTCGCTCGAAGAAGCCCGATGACTCGCCCGTCACCTCGCCAGTCTGGCAACTCTGCCCGGCTCGGCCCGCCCTCGCCGCCGACGTTAAGGAAAGAGACCCCGCAAGCGGATGGCTTCGCCCACGCGCTCGAGGGCGAGGGCGACCGCAGCCCGCCGCAAAGTCACTTTCAGATCCTTCGAGCGGTGCCAGCAGGCGTCGAAGGCCGTCTCCATGATGCGCCGCAAACGTTCGGCCACGACTTGCTCCTCCCAGGCGAAGCCTTGGCGGTTCTGCGCCCACTCGAAGTAGGACGCCGTCACTCCCCCGGCATTCGCCAGGATGTCGGGGACAAGGATGATTCCGCGGCGTTCGAAAATGGGATCCGCCTCCGGTACCGTCGGGCCGTTCGCCGCCTCGACGACGACCTTGGCGCCCATCGTCTCGGCTACTTGGGCCGTGATCGTGTTCTCGAGGGCGGCGGGCACTGCCAGCTCGCACTCGATCTCCCAGAGCTTGGCAGGGTCGAGCGGGTCAGCCATCTCGAAGCCGCTGACCGAGCCCCGCCTCGCCACGTGGTCGGCGAGGGCGAGCGTGTCGAGACCAGCGGGGTTGTACACGCCGCCGTCGGCGTCGGTCACAGCCACGACGCGCATGCCCGCTGACGACAGCAGGTAACACAAGGGCCCGCCGACCTTGCCGTGGCCTTGCACAACGGCGCGGGCACCGGCCATCGGCATGCCGAGCTCGTGGAAGATCGCCCGCGAGCAGATGAGGACGCCCTGTGATGTGGCCCCCACGTGGCCGAGGCTCCCGCCGACGGCGACCGGCTTTCCGGTCACGGTGCCCGTCACGGCCTCGCCGCGGAACATCGAGATCGTGTCCATCACCCAGGCCATCACGCGCGCCTCGGTGTTCACGTCCGGCGCCGGCACGTCCCGGTCGGGACCCAGCATCAAGGCCACGTCGATCGTGTAGCGACGCGTCAACCGCTCGAGCTCGGACTCGGAGAGGAGGCGCGGGTCCACCTGCACGCCGCCCTTCGCACCGCCGAAGGGGATGTCGACGACGGCGCATTTCAGCGTCATCTCGGCTGCGAGGGCCTTCACCTCCGACACCGTCACCGAGGGGTGGAACCGGATACCCCCCTTGCCGGGGCCGCGGCTGACGTCATGATGGACTCGCCAACCGAGGAAGACCTCCACCCTGCCGTTGTCCATCCGTATGGGCACGGCGACCTCGAGGACGCGAGTCGGGACTGAAAGCATTCGGTGGATGTCTTCATCCAGGCCGATCAGCTTGGCGCCGTCATCGATTCTCTCGAGAACTGCTTGCCATGGGTCCGTTGCGGCCATCTCGTCGACCTCCGTGTCCCGATCAGGCCAACCTAGTCCGGGTTGTTCTTCCCGAGGCGGTAACTCACCACTACAGTTCGGGCGTGGCTGAGGCGACCCTTGACGAGATCGTGGAAGTGACCGAGGAGCAGTTCGTCGAGGATGCGGAGGCGTTCTTGGCGGCCAACGCCGAGTTGAAGCCGCCCGCCCGCACGGGTTTCGGCGAGGGCTCCGATGAGGTCTCCGTGCTCCCGGAGCGGACGCCGGAGCAGGACGCCCTCGAAGTGGCGGCCGCCAAGGCGTGGGCGCAGAAGGTGTTCGACGCCGGCTTCGGCTGGATCACCGGCCCGAAGCGCTACGGCGGCCGCGAGCTCCCGAAGTCCTATCAGGCCCTTTACGGCGCGGCCGAGTCCCGCTACGTGACGCCGAGCCAGGGGCCCCGCGGCATCGGCCTCGGCATGATCGCCCCGACGATCCTCGCCCACGGCACGGAGACGGCCAGGGAGCGGTACCTCCGAGCTCTCTACCGCGGTGACATCATCGCCTGCCAGCTGTTCTCCGAGCCGGGCGCCGGATCGGACCTCGCCTCCCTGCAGACACGAGCCGTGCGCGACGGTGACGAGTGGATCGTGAACGGCCAGAAGGTCTGGACCTCCGGTGCTCACTACTCGGAGATCGGCGAGATCCTCTGCCGCACCGATCCCGACGCCCCCAAGCACAAGGGTCTCAGCGGTTTCATCGTCAACATGCACGCCCCCGGCGTGGAGGTGCGCCCGCTGCGCCAGATGACCGGTGGGGCGTCATTCAACGAGGTCTTCTTCACCGACGTACGCATCCCCGTCGACCATCTCCTCGGCGAGGTCAACAACGGCTGGACCGTCGCCCTCACGACCTTGATGAACGAGCGTGCGGCCATCGGCGGCGGTGGCGGGGGGGCGACCTCGGGCGGTTCGGAGCTCCGCCGCCTGATCGCTCTGGCCCGCCACCTCGGCGTCGCGGGTGATCCCCTCATCCGCCAGGAGATCGCCGACACCTGGATCAACCTTCAGGTCGCGCGCTACAACAACGACCGGGCGCTCGCCAAGATCCGCTCCGGCCAGCTGCCGGGCCCGGAGCTCTCGATCGCCAAGCTGTCGCTCACCCAGAACCTCCGTCGCACCGCCGAGCTCGCCGCTCGCATACTCGGGCCTCGCATCACGGCCGACTCCGGCGAATGGGGCACCTTCACCTGGTCGAAGTTCCTCCTCGGCGTACCCGGGATGCGCGTCGCCGGCGGCACCGACGAGGTCATGCGCAACATCCTCGGCGAGCGAGTGCTCGGCCTCCCGAAGGACCCTCCCGTCAGCCGATAGGCAGATCGGGCTCCCAGTACGTCTCTGCAGGTAAGCCTCTCTCCCTCCTTGCTCGCGCCAGGAGCTCGGCGACGAAGGCAGCCTTGGCGGCGACGTAGACGTCGATGTCGCCAGCGGCCCGCTCGAGGTTCGCTCGCTTCAAAGCGGCGTAGCCGGCACGCGCCTTCGGATCGGCGCGCGGCATGTCCCGCAACAAGACGTGATCGAGATGCGCCCGGTTGTTCTCGACCACGAGGTAGAGATGATGTGGCGGCAGGACGTCCTCGCCGGTCGCCTTGAACGCCTGCCGCCCGACCACCCCGAGGTCGCCGCGCCACCGGTACCCGATGGACGCCAGGCGGTCGATCACCTGCTCGACGTCACTCTCCTGAGCCACCACGACGTCGAGGTCGATGATGGGTTTCGCCGCCAGCCCGGGAACCGCCGTCGAGCCGACGTGCTCGACGCGCAGAGCGATGCCGCTCACTGCGGGCCAGACCCGCTGGCGAATCTGTTCGAACCAGCCCGGCCACTCCTCGTCGTAGTCGCTCACGATGATGTCCCTTGTGACGGCGAGCGCCGTGATCTCGAACTCACCTTCGATGCAGATGGCCGTCATGCCGTCCTCGCTGCCCGCCTCGTGCGCCTCGCCCGTATCCCACCAGGCGGCGTAGCCGGCGCCGATCGGGCGCGGGATCTGCTCAGCGCCGCTCACCCATCCCGTGCCGGCAACGACGGCGAACAGCTGCGGTGCCGCTGCCGGGTGGCGGCCGACGAGACCGCCTGCGGGGAGATACATGACCTCGGCCCGGACGCGGGAGTCCTCACCGGTGAGGGGCCCGAGGCGAATGCGCGAGCCGAAGCGGGAGACCGGGATCGACACCTCCTCGTCGAACCGGAAGATCCTCACGCCGGCGATGGCCTGCGGACGGCGGCGGTCGGCACGATCGCCACGTTAGGCGGGCATCTCGGAGCCGAAGGACGGCCGTAGGCGCCGACGCCTCCGATCGGGCCCGTCCCCCCAAACGCCATTGAGTTGGTAGCATTGCTCGTAGACAGTGATTTCGTGGATGCGGGAGGACAGTGAACATCAACGGCTACATCGTCCTCGGCAGTGCCGTGGTCGGGTTTCTCGTCGGCTTGACGGGCGCCGGCGGCGGCGCCCTCATGACCCCGATGCTGATCCTGCTGTTCAACGTGAAGCCGTCGTCGGCGATCTCGAGCGACCTCGTGGCTGCGGTCGCCATGCGCCCGGTGGCTGCGGCGGTGCACCTCACGAAGAAGACCGTCAACTTCCGCCTCGTCGGTTGGATGGTCGTCGGCTCCGTGCCGATGGCGTTTCTCGGCGCCTACCTGCTGCACCTGTTCGGCCTCGGCAAGCCTCAGCAGACCAACATCGAGATCGCCCTCGGGGTGGCCCTCCTCCTCGGAGCCGCTGCCATGGTGCTGCGCTACGTGCTCGACCGCCGCTCGGGCGCAGACCGCCAGAGCGAGGTGCATGACCTCCATGTCAAGCCCGTTCCGACGGTCCTCATCGGCATGGTCGGCGGGCTCGTCGTCGGCATGACGTCGGTCGGGTCGGGATCGTTGATGATCGTGCTGCTGCTGTTCCTCTACCCCATGATCGGTGCAAAGCGTCTCGTGGGCACGGACCTCACCCAAGCCGTCCCGCTGACCCTCGCCGCCGCCCTCGGTGCGCTCGCCTTCGGCCACGTGGAGTTCGCTCTCACGACATCGATCGTCATCGGAAGCGTGCCGGCCGCCCTCGTCGGGGCGTTCCTGTCCTCGCGCGCCCCCGACAAGCTCATCCGTCCGGCTATCACGTTCGTCATCTTCGCGTCCGGCCTCAAGTACGTCGGTATGAGCACGACGGCGCTCGCCTGGACGTTGTCCGCCGTCGTAGTGGCGGCGGCCGTGATCTGGCTCGCGCTGGCACAGCCGTGGCGGCGATCGGCTACTCCGCCGCCGGCGGTGGACGCAGGCGAACCTGCCGTCGAGGTGGCACTCAGCACTACGGAAGCGCTGCGGTAGGGAACCCCGTCGTCGAGAGATAGGAGCCGGGAGGCGGCGTGACAGTGAGTGCGTCACAGAGCCCGGCGGGGGCGGGCGCCTCGAAGAAGTATGTCCCAGGGCGCGAGGTGGCTGGGTAGCTGCTGAAGATCGCTGCCGGCTCGTCGGAGACGACCTGCAGCACCCCCACGCACGCCGCCGGGCTGGCCTGGAAGGTCGTCATGACGAACGACCCAGGCACGGACGTGCCGACGGCGACGTTGCTCGCCGTCCCCGAAACGCTCGAGAACACGAGTGACGGCTCGGCGCGGGAGAGGGCGGCGGTGAGGCCCTGCAGGCTCCGGCCGTGGGCGGCCTCGTAAGACGTTGCCGCTGTCAGGGCCGACTTCAGGTTCACGTCAGCGGGCGTCAGGGCGGCTCCGCCACCGCCACCACTGCCCGCCTGCGTGGTCGCCGAAGCGACGTCATGGCGAAGGTAGTCGGCGCCCACGATCAGCCCGACGATGGCGGCGATCACGATGACGACGGAGGCGACGATGGCGCCCGTCCGCAGCGGCAACGTGTCCCGCGAGACGCTGCCCTCCGAGAGGGCGCGCAGGATGATGGCGGCCTCTTCGGGCGAGCCTGGCGCCGGGCCGGCAGCTGGCCGTGAGCTTGACGCGAGGCCGGTAGCTGGACGGGAACCTGGTGCAGGGTCTCCAGCTGGGGTGGAGCTCGGCGCGGGCTCGGACGGCGGCGACGGTCTTTTGAAGGGGGCGTCCTCGAAGGGGGTTCCGCCAGCCTCAACCATGGCCGGGTTTGAAGTACATCGAGTCAACGAAGGCCCAGCTCCTGCGATGGATCGGCGTGCAGCCCCAAGCGGCGAGCGCCATCTTGTGCGACGGGGCCGGATAGCCGCGGTTCGACTCGAAGCCGTACCAGGGGTAGTGCTCGGACTCCACCGCCATCAGGCGGTCACGGGTCACTTTGGCGAGCACGGACGCCGCCGCGATGGCCTTCGAGCTGGCGTCACCTCTCACGATCATGCGGACCGGAAGACACTCCTCGCCATCGCGCAGGAAGTCGAACTTCCCGTCGAGCAGCAGCATGTCAGGCACGACATCCAGCTCGGCGAGGGCGCGACGCGCCGCCAGGCGCTGCGCCGCCGTCATGCCGAGGGCATCGCACTCCTCATTGCTGGCGTGGCCGACCGCCCAGCTGGCCACTGCGCGGGAGAGCGGGCCGAAGAGCGACTCTCGCTCCGCCCAGGTGAGCTGTTTCGAGTCCCGTACACCCGCCGGGATACGGCGCCCGCATCCCGGCGTGACGACGGCCACGCCGACGCTCACCGGTCCGGCCCAAGCGCCCCGCCCGACCTCGTCGACTCCGCCTACTGCCAGGCAGCCATCGGCGAAGTAGCGACCTTCGACGCGAAGGGTCGGAATGCTCACCACGGCTACACATTGCCTCACGACACGGCCGTCGTGCGGGATGCCGTCGGCGCGACCGAGGTGCGCGGTCAGAAAGAATTCTCTCCCTTCAGCCCGACGGCGCACGGTTTGCCTGCGACATGCTGCCATTTCTCCACCTGGTCGGCCGTTGTGCAGCAGGCGTCCCCCTGCGTGCCTCGCGTGCCTTCTCGGAGATAGAAACCCTGGTCAGGTCGTTGTGCGCTGGCCTGTGGGACGAGGCCAGACGTCGCCGGCGAATGCCAAGTGACACGTCTCTGCACCGCAGTCATGAGTAGGGTGTCGCGTGCGGGGGACGAGGAAGGATGATCGGATTGCCAGATACCCGCCGCCACCCAGACGACCGGTTGCGACTGACGCGCCTCGCTCGCGGGCACTCCCAAGGTGACCTCGCGCGTGCAGCTGGCATCACCCGCCAGGCCATCTCCGGCATCGAGTCAGGTCGTTGGTCGCCGTCGCTCGACGTCGCCCTCTCGCTGGCGCGGGCGCTCGACTCGTCCGTCGAGGACCTCTTCGGCGAGGCGGCGGAAGCCCAGCCCGTGACCGGCCGGCTGGCAGTCCGCCCAGGGTGGCAGCCCGTCGGCACAGCACCCAAGCGGTTGCTGTTGAGCGAGGTTGCCGGTGACTCGATCGCCTTCCCGCTGTCGCGGGACGTCTCCCTCGTCCCCGGGTTCGTACCTGCGCTCGCCGTGATGCGCGACACCACCCGCGAGACGATGCAGGACGCCGGTGCTGCCAGCGCAAACGGCTTCGGCGGTCGGGACGGCCGCGCTGCCGAGGGCGTCGAAAGCGAGCGGGAGGCGAGCGCCCCAAAGCGCGGTCGCAACCGCCATGCCTATGTCGAGGCGCTCCGCATCGCCGATTCCGAACCGACGCTGGCCGTCGCCGGTTGCGATCCGGCGCTGGCGTTGCTGCAAGGCCCCCTTCAGCGCCACAACCCGCCCGTAGGGCTTGTCTGGTGGCCTTGCGGCAACGCGGTGGCACTGGAGCTGCTCGAGAGCGGCTCCGTCCATGCGGCCGCCATCCACCGCAGCGTCGACGCTCGTGAACGCCACCGGCCCGGTGTCGAAGCGGTCGGCTTCGCCTCGTGGCGGGAGGGCCTTGCCATGTCGCCACGCCTTCGCGGGACGGTGAAGGATCTGCGCGACGTCGTCTCCGGCGGTTTGCGCATCGCCAACCGGGAACGGGGATCCGAGGCTCGACGCCTGCTGGACGACCAGCTCGTCCGGCTCGGCATCGAACCCGCCGAGGTCACTGGCTACGAGACCGAGTGCACCGCTCACCTGCTCGTTGCCTCCGCCGTCGGCTCCGGGCTGGCCGACGCCGCCGTCACGACCGAGCCGGCCGCTCTCGCGTTCGGTCTCGAGTTCGTCCCGTGGCAGGAGGAGATCTCCGAGCTGCACATTCCCCGCTCGCTCATGGGCGGGGTGGAGGTGCGAGCCCTCTTGGACGTCCTCGGTGGCCGTGAGCTGCCGAGGCAATTGGCCGCCCTCGAGGGCTACGACGCCGAGCCCTGCGGCAGGATCCTGGCTGCCTGATCGGCGGGCGCGACGGCTGCGCCCGCAAGTGACGTCAAGCGGCCTTCCTAGACTCGCCGGCGTGCGGGCGCTCCTCGTCCCGGTGAAGTCCTTTCGCACCGCCAAGCTCAGGCTGGCACCGGTGCTGAACGCCACCGAGCGCGCCGAGCTCGCCCGAAGTCTTGCCGCCTGCGTACTGGCGGCTGCAGGCAGCCTCGAGCGTCACGTCGTATGCGACGACGAGGAAGTGGCTGCGTGGGCGCGCTCGCTCGGCGCCCGGGTGATCTGGACACCCGGGCTCGGTCTTTCCGGAGCCGTCGAGGCGGGCGTGACGACGCTCGCGGGCGAGGGCGTCACCCTTGTCGTCGTCGCCCACGCCGACCTCCCCAACGCCGGCGCCCTCGACACACTCGGCGAGCCCGGGCGCGTCACCCTCGTCCCGGACCTCAGAGCCGACGGCACGAACGTGGCCGTCGTGCCGGCCTCGGCCGGGTTTCGGTTCTCCTACGGCCCGGGGTCCTTCGATCGTCACCGCGCCGAGGCGGCGCGACTGGCCCTACCGTGCGACGTCGTCCACGACGTCCGTCTGGCGGCCGACGTCGACCTGCCGGCTGACCTCGCCCACCTCGCCTCCGCCCAACTCGCCCTCATACGCGCCGCCACGGCGCCCTGATCACCGCCGATATCGTCCGGCCGATGGAGACGAACCTGCCCGTGCCCGAGCGCGCGCTCGCCGTCGGCGCTCACCCGGACGACATCGAATTCGGGTGCGGGGCGACGCTGGCCAAATGGGCAGCAGCCGGCTGCCAGATCGCCCTTCTCGTGTGCACCGACGGCTCGAAGGGGACCTGGGACGCGAAGACGGACCCTGCCGAGCTCGTCGTGACGAGGCGGGCCGAGCAGCGCGCGGCCGCCGCCGTTCTGCACGAGACGGCGGAAACCGTCTTCCTCGGCTGGCCGGACGGGGAGCTCGAATCGGGCCTGCGGCAACGCTGGGAGGTGGCGGCGTGGATCCGCCGGCTCCGCCCTGACGTGATCTTCGGCCACGACCCGTGGAAGCGCTACCGGCTTCACCCTGACCATCGCAACGCCGGTTGGCTCGTGACCGATGGCATCGTCGCCGCCCGCGATCCACTCTTCTTCCCCGAGCTCGATTCACCGCCTCACCGACCGTCCTGCCTCCTGCTCTTCGAGGCGGACGAAAGCAACCACGTCGAGGAGGTGGCCGGCTACGGAGACGCCAAGGTGGCGGCCCTCCTAGAGCACCGGAGCCAGCACCGTTCGACCATGGGGATCTCGCCGGCGGCGGCGGACGCCGCGGCGGCAGACGAGCACCCGGAGATCGTCGAGTTCCGCCGGCGGGTTGTCGACAAGCTCGCCGAGCACGGGGCGCTCGCCGGAATGGCCGCCGGCGAGGCCTTCCACCGTATCGACCGCCTCTGAGCCGACGGGAACTTGCTGAGCCCACCGTGTACGTGAGCCGACCGTATCGGTGAGCCGACAGGAGCGCCGACGCGGCTCAGCCCCGGTCGGCCCGACAATCGCCGGTGGACCGGGGCTTCCGCATTCGTGGACCAGCGCCTGAACTATCCAGGCACGGCCGGGATCAGCGCTTCGTGACCCTCTTCGCCGCGGCCTTGCGAGCCGGGGCCTTCTTGGCCGGCGCCCTCTTGGCGGGGGCCTTCTTGGCCGGGGCCTTCTTGGCGGGCGCCTTGACCGCAGCCCTCTTGGCAGGGGCCTTCTTGGCCGGGGCCTTCTTGGCGGGCGCCTTGCGAGCCGGGGCCTTCTTGGCGGGGGCCTTGCGAGCCGCCGCCTTCTTGGCGGGGGCCTTGGCCGCCGGTGCAGCCTTGGCCGGCACGGCCACGACGACCGCCGGCTTCGGGATGGCGCTTCGAGAGTTGAGCTGACTCTTCAGCGTGGCTCCCGCTGCAAAAGCAATCCCGTTCGAGGCCTTGATCCGGACCGCAGCGCCCGTTTGCGGGTTGCGGCCTGTCCGGGCAGCGCGCGGCCGGAGCTTGAACGTGCCAAACCCAGTGATCCTGACCGCGTCACCGCCCTTCACAGCCGAGGAGATCGCGTAGAGCGTCGAGTCCAAGGCCTTTTCGGCCTCTCGCCTCGACAGTTCCGATACCTCGCTGATCTTGCCGATGAGCTCTGTCTTGTTCACCGTCACCTCCTGGTGATCGCGGAGAATTCCCAGGAAATCCAAGAGCAATTTCGCCGAGAAATCAAGCATTGTCGCAAGGAGGGCTTGAAGAGGCCTTCTGCGACAGCAGCTTCGTCGGCTCGGACCATGACCGAACGCTGCCGGCCGCAGCGACGAGTTGGTGAGTTTCTCCTTGAAAAGACTGGAGAAATCAAGCTCGTGTCAGTTGACCTGACGCTCTTTTCCCTCCCAGTACGGCTGCCGGAGCTTGAATTTCTGCAGCTTGCCCGTCGCCGTCCTCGGGAGGGTGTCGTAGAACTCGATCGACGTCGGGCACTTGAAGTGCGCCAGCCGCGAGCGGCAGAACTCCATCAGGTCGGCCTCGCTCGCTTCCGCCTCAGGACGGAGCACGACGAGTGCTTTGACGGTCTCGCCCCAGCGATCGTGCGGCACTCCGATGACGGCGACCTCGGCTACGGCAGGGTGGCCGTAGAGGGCGTCTTCGACCTCGATGGAGGAGACGTTCTCACCGCCGGAGATGATGACATCTTTCTTGCGGTCCGAGATGACGACAAAAGGCCCGTCGAGACGTCCGCCGTCACCCGTGTGGAACCAACCGTCAGTGAGCACCTGGGCTGACTCGTCCGGCTGGTGCCAGTAACCCCTGAAGACGTGGTTCGAGCGAGCGAGCACCTCGCCCTCTTTGTCGACGGCCATGCGCACGCCGATCGCCGGTGCTCCCGCCCGCGAGAGGAGGCGGGCGCGCTCGGCCGGGGGCAGCCCGTCCCACTCGAGCGGCGCCCGGTTGATCGTCAGCAACGGGGACGTCTCGGTCAATCCGTAGATCTGGATGAACTCCCAACCGAGCTCCGTCTCGACACGTTGGATGACGCTGCTCGGCGGTGGTGCCCCCGCCACGACGATGCGCACCTCGACGCCCGTCGCCTTCCCGGGGACCGGGCGGCCGTCTTTTGCCCGCGCCTCTGCGGCGGTGAGGACAGCGGCGACGACTGCGGGCGCGCCGCACATGAGGGTGATGCCCTCGACCTCCACGCGTCGCAGGATCTCCTCGCCGTCGACCTTGCGCAGCACGACGTGACGTGCGCCCATGCCCGTGACGGCGTACGGCATCCCCCATCCGTTGCAGTGGAACATCGGCAGGGTGTGCAGGAGCACATCTCTGTCGGTGACACCCGTGTGCCAGCCGAAGGACATGGCGTTCAGGGTGCAGTTGCGATGGGTGAGCTCCACTCCCTTCGGGCGCGCCGTCGTGCCGCTCGTGTAGTTGATCGAGCAGGTGGCGTTCTCATCCGCCTCCCACCCCTGTGGCGTTCGGCCGGCGATCGGGGCGAACAGGCCGGCGTCGGCGTGCCCGTCGAGCACGACGCGCACGCGAGCCGACACGTCGGCGAGCATCTCGTCGTACTCCGGGTCGACGAGCAGCACGTCGGCGCCGGAATGCTCGACGATGTAGGCGACTTCGGTGGCGTTCAGGCGGAAGTTGATGGGCACGAGCACGCGGCCGTAGGCGCTGACGCCGAAGTACGCCACGAGAAACCTGGCGGCGTTCGGGCTCACGATCGCCACGCGCCCGCCTTCGGGCACATCGAGATCGTCCAGGGCAGCTGCCATGCCGGCTGCTCGCTCCGCCAAGTCCCCGTAGGACATGGCACCGAAAGCGCCCGGGACGCCGGGCTCGTCCACGACGGCGGTGCGATCGGGATGGACGAGAGCGGCCCGATCGAGGAAGTCCGAGATCGTGAGCGGGACGAACATGCCTGTCTCCTCTGGCCGGGGGCGTGCGTCTACAGCATGCCGTGTGAGGGCAGGGCGCCGCAGCCTCGGCGACCGAGGCCACCGGTCCGAGCGCTGTGGAGCGCAGGCGGTAGCTACACCGGGGAGCAGCCCCGGTGTGCTTGCAGCATGCCGCCTTCGTCTTCGTCCGAGATGCCAGCGGGCGATGGGAGGGTCGATGCGAGGGCGTTGGCTCGCTGGCTGGCGTTGTCGGAGTCGCACGGCCACGGCATCTACATCGGCCTCGGTCCCTCCGGCGCCACCTTCGCCCCGCCCCAGCACGGGGCTCTCGTGCTCGGACCGCCCCGGTGTGGCAAGACGGCGTCGATCATGGTCCCGAACGTCCTCGGGAGCTGCGGACCCGTCGTCGCCGCTTCCACAAAGCCTGACCTCCTTCACCTGACCGCCGCCGCCCGCTCGATGGTGGGCGATTGCCTGCTCTACGACCCGAGCGGAACCGTCTCGGCCCCGGCCGGCGTGCAGCGCGTCGCCTGGTCGCCTCTGCATGCCGCCGTCACCTGGTCAGGCGCCCTCTCGGTCGCCGAGGCGATGGTGCTGGCGGCTCGCCCCGGTGGCGACCGTGGCGAGGCGGCGCACTGGAGCGAGCGGGCAACGGCGCTGCTGGCGGTTGCCTTTCACGCCGGGGCGCTCGGGAGCGACGGCTTCGGCCGGGTGATGGAATCGATCGACCGCCGCCAGCCGGACGACTTCCGGATGCCGCTCGCCCGTAACGACGCCAACGGAGCCCTCAACCTCCTGGCAGGGATCACCGGGACGGATCAACGGGAACAGAGCGGCATCTGGTCGACGGCCGCAGGCGTTCTCGCCGGCTACCGCACGGAGGCAGCGGTCGCAAGCACGCAAGGCACCCAGCTCGACGCCGGGAGCTTCGCCGCCGAGCCCTCCACGTTGTACATCTGCTGCGGCAGCGACGAACAGCGTCACGCCGCCGCCCTCGTGGCCGGCGTGCTGCGCGACGTCAGGACGGCGGCTTACCGACGTGCCGCCCTCCTCAGCCCCGGAGCGCCCTACCCGGGGCCTCCCCTGCTATTTGCTCTCGACGAGGTGGCCAACATCGCTCCCCTGCACGACCTTCCGAGGGTCGTCTCCGAGGGCGGCAGCCAAGGGGTCGTGACGCTCGCCTGCCTGCAGGATCTCTCGCAGGCGGGGGCACGGTGGGGGCGAGAGGCGGACGGGTTTCTCTCGCTGTTCCAGGCAAAAGTCGTCTTCCCGGGCATCGGCGACCTGCGCACGCTCGAGACGATCTCGAAGCTCGGTGGCGAGATCGACGTGCGCCACTCGTCCGAGACGCGGCCGTCCCCCTGGGCGGGTTTGCTCGGTCAACGCGCTCACACCTCGCGAACCGACTCGACCAGGAAGGAGCGACGCTTCCCTGTCGAGGTGATCGCCCAGGGGCGAAGTGGGGTCGTGCTCCACCTCGACGGAGTGCACCCCCACTGGCTGAGCGCCACGCCGTGGTTCGCCAACGCCGAGCTGCGGGCGATGGTCGGTCCGCAGGCTCGGGATGCGGCCCTGGCTCCGGCGTTGCCGCCGCTGCACCGGCAAGGGCCCGACCCGCGCAGATCGTGGGGCCGGTTCCGCTGAGGCCCGCGCTCGTCCTGTTGTCGTCGGCCGCAAGCGAATCGTGTGCCCAACGTGGCCGCAGAGAGCACCGTGCAGCCACTCTGGGCGCACAGTTGGGCTCGGCGGGCGCACTCAGCGTCCCAGCTCGAGGCCATCAGGGGGATGGCGCTCACGGCCGCCCCGCTGCCGCCCGGGACGGCGGACCTCGGCCGCCTGCCGCTCGACAGCCGCCAGCTCAGCCGCCCGGTCGGTGCCGGCCCTGCTCGGCGACCTGAGAGAGGCGGGTGAGCGGGGACCGAAGGCGCTGGCTGCATCGATGATCTGCCAACGGTGGCGGTACTCCTCGACGACGGCGGCGGTGGCCCTCCACGCCCGTCGTTCGTCGAGGGCGACGGGTGGTGCCCCGAGATGACTCGTGAGGTAGCGGGGCCTGGCGGCCTCGGCCGCCCGCCCGAGCGCTTCTCTCGAGCTGGCAGCCATGCCGGGAGCCACCACGATGTGGGAGCGCCGCTGGTCGGGCGCCGCTGTGGCTCCCTGACGCAACACCGACGCACCGCCAAGGATCACGAGATGCGTGGGTGCCGCAGAGCGCTCAGCCCGCTTGGACAGCAGGGACTTCAGCTCACGCGTGTGGGCGACATCCGCCGGCTCAACGCCGGGCATGGCTCTGAGGGCACTCACGATCGCCTCATCGCCCGCCACGAGGAGCGCTTGGCGGCTCTGGCCGGTCGGCGACCGGCCGGCGCGGACGGCGAGCAGGCACTTCACGGCCTCGTCGCGGGCATCCCCAAGCGATCCCACGACCGTGACCTCGACCAAGCCGAAACAGTGTTGCTCTGCCGTCGCCGGCTCGAGCCCGTCGCGCCCGAGCCGCCGCGATTGCGGCGGCAGCTGGCCTCGGCCGATCGAGGCAACCTCCCCCAGCAACCGTCGCTGCTCGAGGGCGCGGGCGGGGACGAGGAGGACGACCGAGGCCGCTGCCTCCGAACATCGTCGCAGGATCGCCCCGAGGCTCTCCGGCCCGTACGAGTGGGCGTCCACGACCACGACAACGGAATCGGGATCGATCGTCACGCCGGAGCGAGCGCGACCCGGCGCGCCGAGCGTCGGGCTGGGCCAACGGCTGTCGGGCGCCAGCGCGGGCACGACGATGGAGTCGATGCCGCAGGAGGACTCGATGCCGGCCGCCGCCCAACGGCCCAGGGCGGTGGCGACCACTCGGTGACCGTGCTCGCGCCAGGCGGCATTCGCAGCCGAGAGAGCGTCGAGCGCCTCGAAACGCTTCCCCGGCCCGTAGCCGATCACCATCAGCGAGGACGGCCTGGCAGCCTCCATCGCACGGGCGAGGCGGAGGAGCCCGTCCTCGGCCGCAACGATCTCACGGGTCGTGTAGACCGCCTCGGTGCCACCGAGCGGGATCGAGCCGGTGGCGCCGCCGCGCAGCCTCATCGCGTGTGCTCCCCGCACGAGCACACGCTCGTCAGTCAGGAGGGCGCGGGCATCCTCCTGCACGCCCGCCACCGTCCGGCCACTGGGCGCCGCCGCGCAGCGGGCCCGAATGACGTCCCGCAATGTGAAGGTGCCATCGACTGTCCGCGCCGGCAGCCATCGCAGGGTGTCCTCCTGCCACGCGGCGTCCGGGCCTCGCACCCGGGCGCCCCGCAGCGCCTCGTCGGGTACTGAACCGGTGGACGCAGGCTGGCGGGGCTGCTGCGGGGTCCCGATGCGATGGCACACCTCGCGAAGCCGCCCCTCGCTCACCCCCGCTCGCCATAGGCGGAAGCGGGCCCCCTCGATCGTCTCCTCGTAGCTGCGACCGACGTCCTTACGAGGCCGTGTCAGCTCGGCCATCGCCCGCCTGGCCGCCGGGCCCTGCCATCCTTCGGCCGCCATGGCCTCCTCGATCTGGGTGCTCCGCCGGGAGAAGGCGCGGATGACCGCCGAGTCGAGCCCCTTCAAGTCGGACCAGCAACGCCCCTCGAGCGGCTGCCATTCGACGCCGAGACGGGTCGTGAGCTCGTGGCGCAGGTGCGTCTCATAGAGGGCGCCCGCGGTACGACACTCGAGAAACAGGCCCGTCGCATCTAGCGGGCGACACGTTCCTGCAGAGCGTTCGAGCACGAGGTTGCCCACGAGCACGTGCGTATGCAGATGCGGATCGCCGGCTCGGCTCAAGCGATGCAGGAAACCCACCCCGACGAGCTCCGGAGTCCTCCTCCGGCGGGGGCCGTCCACGCCCGGCACCCGTACAGCGACCGCCTCGTGCTCCAGGTAGCCGAGGGACGCCCTGACGGCGGCTTCGTGACCGAGGCGCACCTGCTCGCACACCGCTTCGTCCGGCGAGAACGCCTGCAGGAGGCTCACGGACTTCGGCACCGAGAACGTGCAATCGAACGCCGCTATCCGGCGCCGGGCGGGATCGTCCAGCAATGCCTCCCCGCTGGACGGGTCGCCGCCCCGCAGCAACCGCCGGACGGCGCCGGCGTGGGCATCGCCGCTCAGACCGAGCTGTGCGGCACCTTCTCCGAGCCAGACGCCGGCCGCCTCGACGAGCCCCTCGGCATGATCACGCCCCGACCCCGCCGTCGCCAGGTAGTAGTCCTCGCCGCCGGCGCCCACCCTGCAGATGCTGAGCACATTGAGTGACTATAGATCATTTTCAGCTCGTTTCATTCTGTTTCCTTCATTTTCCGCCCCCGCCAGGTGCTCAGGCCGAGGCACCCGACCACGGCTACCAGCACGACGACGATGCCGAGCACACGCTCGTGGCGGAGCGCCTCCGCCAGGCCGATGACCACGAGCGTTGCGACAAACAGCTCGGGCGTATCGCCGATGAGGAAGTCCCACCAGAACCGTCCGAACGCAGCCACCGAGCGGACGACAATGTTGCTCCGCTGGCCGCCCTGGCCG
>Ga0187883_10000294_pt1 | contig 33653 bp, 29 predicted proteins | sample June2016WEW_20_1_2_FD_132966 | JGI IMG/M metagenome (GOLD analysis project Ga0187883, IMG submission 132966) | Peatland microbial communities from SPRUCE experiment site at the Marcell Experimental Forest, Minnesota, USA - June2016WEW_20_10 | ecosystem: Environmental > Terrestrial > Soil >...
AGGAGCCCGAGCAACGCCATGTGCGGGCGATCGAGCGCTATCTGATCTCGACGATCGACCACGGACTGAACGCTTCGACATTCACGGCTCGAGTCGTGACTTCGACGGGGGCCGACGTGGCGGCCGCAGTGGTGGCAGGCATCGCCGCCCTCTCCGGGCCGCTGCACGGGGGGGCGCCCAGCCGGGCGCTCGACACCCTCGACGCCATCGGGACACCGGATCGCGCGGACGCCTTCATCCGGGAGGCGGTCGTGCGGGGCGACAGGATCATGGGTTTCGGCCATCGCGTCTACAAGACGCTCGATCCCCGCTCGGAGATGATGCGAGAGACCGCCGAGGAGCTCGGCGACCCCCTCGTGGACTTCGCTGAGCAGGTCGAGCAGACCGTTGTGCGGGTGCTCGACGAGCTAAAGCCCGGCCGCCAGCTCTACACCAATGTCGAGTTCTACGCGGGCGTCGTCATGGAGCTCTGCGGCATACCCCGTGAGCTGTTCACTCCGACGTTCGCCGTGAGCCGGACGGTTGGCTGGTGTGCCCATCTCCTCGAGCAGGCGAGCGACAACCGCATCATCCGGCCGAGCTCCCGTTACGTCGGTCCTCCTCCGCCTCAGCCGGTGCCCGAGGCGGGCGCAACCCTGTAGCAGCCGGACGGCCGCGGCCGGACAGTCGTCGGCCCGGCGGCGAGCCTGCCCTGTAGCGTCACCTGCGTGACAGGGGAGCCAGACGGCGAGGGCGGCGACCGCCGGACCGGCGATGACGCTGAGCCCGCCTCCGTCGCCGAGGTCGCCGAGCCGCCGCCCGCAGACGACGCCCTCGAGAACCGGTTGCAAGAGACCGGAAACAGTCATCCAAAGGTGGCTCCGCTACGGATTGCTGGTGACGTGAGAGCCGACCTGAAGGAAGCGAGCGACGAGCGGCTCGTTCTGGCAATCGCCCGCTGGCGCGACGATGCCCTCGCCGAGGCCTACCGCCGGCATGCCGGTTCTGCTTTCGCGCTCGCGAAGCGGCTGCTCTGGGACGGAGGAGTGGCCGAGGAGGTCGTGCAGGAGGTCTTCGTCAAGCTGTGGCACGATCCTGAGCGGTTCGACCCGGCGCGGGGCACGCTGCGCTCGTTCCTGTTGGCTCAGACGCACAGTCGGGCCGTGGATCTGCTCCGGTCGGAGACAGCCCGGCGTCGGCGGGAGGAGCGAGAGGCCCGCATGACGGCTGAGTCGGGCTACGACGTCGAACGCGAGGTGGGCGACCTCGTCCTCGCCGAGCACATTCGTGACGCCCTCAGCGAGATGCCCGACTCCGAGCGCCGACCCATCGAGCTCGCCTATTTCGGCGGGCACAGCTACCGCGAGGTGGCACAACTTCTCGGGGAACCAGAAGGTACCGTGAAAAGCAGGATTCGAGCAGGGCTGAAAAGGATGCACCGCATGCTATCGGCGGCGGGCGTGCTGGTAGGGGGCGAACTGTGACGCACGCCGAGATCGCCGAGCTGCTGGGCGCCTACGCCCTCGACGCCGTCAGCCCCGACGAGGCCGCCGAGATAGAAGAGCACCTCGCGGAGTGCCCCCGTTGCCGGGCGGAGGTTTCCGCTCACCGCGAGGTCGCCGGCGTGCTCGGCAACCTTTCTGGTACGGCACCGGCCGGGCTGTGGGGCCGCATCGCCGACGAGCTCGCCCTCTCCTCGGGAGGACCGTCGGTCGCCGGCAGCCAGGACATCCCCGCAATCGGTCGACCGGCGTTCGGCGATCTCAATCCTTCAGGTGACTCTGAGGCGGGGGAGGATCTCGATTCGCCCGAGGCGGTCGCCAAGGCTCCCGCTCCGGTCATCTCCATCGACAGCGTCAGGCCGCCCAGAGCTGGTCGCCCGGAGGGAGCCGACGGCTCCGGTCTGGCCATGACCGGGCGCCGGCGGAAGGTCCTGTTCAGCTCGGTGGCTGCCCTCGCCGCCGCCCTTGCCATCGTGGTGGGCGTGCTGGCGAGCCGGGTCGTCAACCTCGACAACCGCGTGAGTGCCCTCACGACGGCGGTCATCACCGGAGGCATCAAGGCGCAGGTGGCGGCGGCCGAGCTCGACCCGAGCCACGTCGACGTCGCCCTCACGAGCGCCAAGGGCTGGTCGGCGAAGGTGGTGGCGTTACCCGGTGGGCAGGCGTTTCTCGTGCCTGGCAAGATGCCGGCGATTGCGGCCGATCAGACCTTCCAGGCGTGGGCGCTTGTGAGAGGCAGCTACGTCTCCCTCGGCGTTCTCGGCCGCACACCGGGCGACGTCGTGTTGCAGCTGCAGCCGGGCATGTCGGCCGTCCTGGTCAACACCGAGCCGCAGGGCGGCTCGTCGCATCCGACGACGGCGCCCTTCGTTGCCGGCTCGATCCCGAAGACCCTCTAGCACGACGACCCCGGCAGGCAGGCGGGAGCGCCGCCGATGCGGTTCAGCCGAGGAATTCTCGCGCCAGGTGCTCGAACATGGCAGTCGACATCTCCAACGACTCGACGTCCACGCGCTCGTCGTCGCCGTGGAACATGACGGCGAACTGCTCGAAACTCAGCCTCTCCGAGAACATCCCATAGCCGTACGCCGTCGTGCCGAGACGCCGGAAGAAGCGGGCGTCGGTGGCGCCCACGCTGAAGAACGGCACGAGCGGGGCCCCCGGATGAAAGCCGTCCGAGACCCTCTCCATCGCCGCCCACAAGGGCGTATCGATCGGTGACGAGGTGGCGGGGTCGTCGATCATGAAGAGGATCTCGACCTTCGCCCATAGCTCGGGGCCGATGGCTTCGGCCACGAGCGAGCGCACCTCGGCCTCGCTCTGGCCGGGCAGGGTCCGGATGTCGACCTCTAGATCGACCGTGTCGGGAATGACGTTGATCTTCGTGCCTCCGTGCAGGATCGTCGGGGCCATGGTGATGTGCGTGCAGGCGTGCGCCTGGCGAGCCATGCCGACGTCAGGCATGACGTCGAGCAGCTCCTCGATATCGACGGGGTCGAGGAGGAGGCGGGCGATCTCGGGCGGCCATCCCATTCCATCGATGAACTGCCGCCAGGCGTTATGGATCTGGGCGGTCGGGCGAAAGGCCGCCAACCGGCCGACGACGGCCGCCGCCGTCACGAGGGCGTTGTCCGTCCGCAGGGGCTGCGAGGCGTGCCCCGCCTCACCGTGGATACGCAGCTGGCACCAGCAGCTGCCCTTCTCGCCCACCATCACGGGCAGCCGCCGCCCTTCCGGCCCTTCGAGTGGGATGCCGCCGGACTCGGTGATCAGGTAGTCGCACTTGACGGCATCGGTCTCGTGCTGGGCCAGCCATCCGGCTCCGTGGGAGCCGAGGGCCTCCTCGTCGGCGACGGCCGCCAGCACGAGGGTGCCTTTCGGCCGGAAGCCGCTTCGTGCCAGGCGGTCGAAGGCGACCGACATGGAGGCTGTGATGTTCAGCATGTCGACCGCCCCGCGACCCCACACCTCGCCGTCGACGAGCTCGCCGCCGAAGGGGTCACGTGACCAGGTGTCCGGGTTGGCGGGTACGACGTCGGTGTGGCCGAGCCAGCACATCGAAGGAGCCCCGGGCTCGGAGCCCTCGATCCGCCCCACCAGGGAGGCACGACCCGGCGTCGGTTCGTAGACCTCGAAGTCCACACCGGAGCCGTCGAGCTCGGAGCGCAGGAGGTCGACGCTGCGTCGCTCGTGGCCCGACTCGACCGAACCGTCGTTCACGCACTCGTTGCGGATCATCCGCTGGATGAGGTCGACGACCTCCAGCCGCTGCGTCATTGCCCGCTCCCCTCCGCCTCGACCAGGCGCCACATCACGACGTGAGTGACGTCAAAGCTCTCGAACTCCTCACCCCACTCCGCGAAGCCGCCCCGCGCATAGAAGCGTCGCGCCGGCACTCGGGCATTGCACCACAAGAAACCCCCTCCCTGCGCCCCCACATGCCGCACACAGGCCTCCAGCACGAGGGCGCCGATTCCCCGTCCGCGCAGGTCCTCGCGGGTCGCCATGCCCCGGAGCCGCCAGGGAGCGGCCGTGCTGTCGGGGGCGACGTCCTCGCGCAGGCCGGCAGGCGGGTCCTCCCGCCGGACGTTCGCCGTGGCGACGAGCTCGCCGCTGTCTCGATCGATCGCCCCGAAGACGCCCGTGTCGGGAGCATCGTCGCCGAAGAGGGCCATCTCGTCCACCGACATCTGCGGACGGAGGACGTCGCGACGCAGTTGGTACGTGCAGGAGGGGTCCACCGGCTGTACGACGATCCGGTCGAGCATGCAGGCGATCGTACCGAGGCGGCCGCGCGATGATCGGGGTGTGAGGCAAGAGGTGGAGGGTTTCTCGAAAGTCGCCCCGCAATACGAGCGCGGCCGGCCCGACTATCCCGCCGAGGCGGCCGACTGGATCGCTGCTGCGGCAGGCCTCGGACCCGGTCGTGTAGTCGTCGACCTGGCGGCCGGCACCGGCAAGCTGACTCGCCAGCTCGTGCGCAGCGGTGGGCGCGTTATCGCCGTCGAGCCGTTGCCGGAGATGTTGAGCGAGTTGATCTCGGTCCTGCCGCAGGTGGAGGTGGTGATCGGGACGGCCGAGGCGACGGGATTGCCGGACGCCGTCGCCGACGTCGTGGCCGTCGGTCAGGCATTCCACTGGTTCTCCACCCCGGCGGCCCTCAGTGAGATCGCCCGCCTTCTCGTGCCCAACGGCCACCTCGCCCTCGTCTGGAACCGCCGGGACCCGACGCAGGAGCTGCAGGCAGATCTCGATCGGATCATGGCGCGGTTCCGCCACGCGACGCCGTCGTACGAGTCGGGTGCCTGGACCGAGGTGATGGACCGTACAACGCTGTTCGAGAAGGTCGCAGAGCGTCGGTTCGGTTTCGTGCAGGCGCTCGACGCGGATGGCCTGTCCGACCGTGTCGCTTCCACGAGCTTCATCGCCAACCTGGCCCCGGAAGAGCACGCGGCGGTGTTGCAGCAGGTACGGGAGCTCGTGCCGGGGGACTCGGTCGAGCTCGCCTACGAGTGCACCGTCTACCTGTTCCGAAAGCGCTGAGTTCGGCGTGATGTGATGGCTGCACTCGCTGTGTCGATGCCATGATGACCGGGTGACCATCACCGGCCAGATCGATCTTGTCGAGACGGCGCTAGCCGCCCAGCCCTCGGAGGTGCCCGATGCCAGCCGGCTCGGGATCGCCACCGCCCGCCAGCACACGAGTCGGCTGAGCCAGGTCGTCACGCTCGTCGCCGTGCTGGTGCCGCCGATCGGGCTGCTGTCGGCCATGGGCTTGTTCTGGGGCGTGGGTTTCCGGATGACCGATCTCGTGCTGTTCGGTGTGTTCTACCTGCTCACGGGTCTCGGTATCACGGTCGGGTACCACCGCTATTTCACGCATCGCTCTTTCGAGGTGGTCGCCCCCGTCAAGGTCGCCCTTGCCATCCTCGGGGCGATGACCCTGCAAGGACCGGTCACGCAATGGGTGACCGACCACCGCAAGCACCACGCTCGCTCGGATGCGGAGGGCGACCCGCACTCGCCCCATCTGTCGGGCGACGGTCTCATGGGGACGGTGAAGGGCCTTTGGCACGCCCATATCGGTTGGATGTTCTCGACAAAGGGCATGGAGCGCTCCTTCGCCTACGGGCGCGATCTCTACGAGGACCGGACGATCCGCTGGATCGACCGCCTCTACCTCGTCTGGGTGGCGTTGTCGTTCGGCGTGCCCTTTCTCGTAGGAGCGGCTATCGGAGGCTCCTGGGCGCTCGGGCTGGAGGCGATGGTCTGGGCGGGTCTCGTCCGCGTGTTCGCCTTCGAGCACTCGACGTTTGCTGTCAACTCCATCTGCCACACCTTCGGGCGGAGAGCCTACGAAGCCCGCGACCAGAGCCGTAACAACTGGGTGGTCGCCGTCCTCGTGTTCGGGGAGGGGTGGCACAACAACCATCACGCCTTCCCGCGCTCGGCCCGACACGGGCTCGGGCGCCGCCAGCTGGATCTGTCGTGGTGGACGATCCGATGCCTCGAGAAGCTGCACCTCGCGCGGTCGGTGCGGGTGCCGACACCAAACCAGGTCGCTCGCATGCGCCGGGCCGGCGCCAGCGCTTCGACCGCAGCCGGCTGACGGCCGGCGGCCGCTCGCCCGGGCGAAGTTGGTGCGACCCATCAGCAGCTATCTCGACTACTCCGGCCGGGACGACGCCCTGAGCGGAGGCGCCCGAATGATCCCGGTGGACACGCCGACGGGCAGATATCGGGTGTGGACGAAGCGGATCGGCAACAATCCCGACCTCCGGCTGCTGTTGCTGCACGGCGGACCGGGGGCGACCCACGAGTACCTCGAGGCCTTCGACAGCTATCTGCCGGCCGCCGGCGTCGAGTACTACTACTACGACCAGCTCGGCTCGGGCTACAGCGACCGGCCGGACGACCCGGCGTTGTGGGAGCTCGACCGCTTCGTCGACGAGGTGGAGCAGGTGCGCGGCGCCCTCGGGCTGGATCGGGACAACTTCGTCCTCTACGGCCAGTCCTGGGGCGGGCTCCTTGCCACCGAGTACGCCCTCCGCCATCAACAGCACCTGCGCGGGCTGGTCATCTCCAACATGATGTCGAGCGTCCCCGCCTACAACGCCTACGCCGAGCAAATACTGATGCCGGAGATGGACCAGGATGCCCTTGCCGAGATCAAATCGCTGGAGGCGAGCGGCCAGATCGAGAACCCGAGATACATGAAGCTGCTGTACGAGCAGCACTACGTTGAGCACGTACTGCGCATGCCCGGCGAGAGTTGGCCCGAGCCGGTGCAACGTGGCTTCGCCCACATGAACCCGGCGATCTACGTGACGATGCAGGGTCCGAGCGAGCTCGGGATCACCGCGGAGGCGAAACTCGCCCACTGGGACCGGAGCGGCGACCTCAGCTTGATCGACGTGCCCACCCTCGTCATCGGTGCCCGTTACGACACGATGGACCCGGCCCACATGGAGATGATGGCCAGCCGCCTGGAGCGCGGCCGCTATCTGTACTGCCCGAACGGCAGCCATCTGGCGATGTACGACGACCAGGAGACCTACTTCGGCGGCCTCGTCGAGTTTCTCCATGGCCTGGCCGACTGACGGGCAAGGGTCGCTGCGGCCGGGCGGCCGCGTGCCGGGGCCGCGCCGATCTACGGCTCGTTAGCGGCCGGCTGGCTCGTCGCTTGCTCGAGTGTGCCTGTCCGCGCAGCCCTCAGCCGACGGAACCGAGAAGCCCGAACCGGCCGGGTAGCCCGTTCGGTGGCCGTCGCGGTCGAGTACCCAGGCTGACTGGCGACCAGCCACGGTGAAGTGGCGCCCGCCGCCGGCGCCGTCGTTGCCGCCGGCGGCGTCGGTCGTCACGATGGCGGTGTCCTCGTCGACGCCGACGACGGTCACGTCCTCCGGTACGCGGCTGGCGAAACGGTCGGCGATGTCGGGTGCCCACCGGGCCATGCGGTCGAAGTGAGGGATGACGGCGACCTCGGCGATGGCCGCCAACCCGGTCGGCTCGGGGCCGGCGCCGACGGCGGATGCGGCCCGGGAGGCACTAGCCGACCTCGGAGCGCCCGCATCCGCAGCCGCCCGCATGGCCCGGACATCCTCGGCCACGTAGGTGAGCGCACAGGCGCCCGCCGAGCAGCCGGCCAGGGCGGCGCCGCCTTGCCATGCGGCCACGATGGCCGACCACACGGCACTGTCTCGCAGGACGGATGCCAGATAGCCCGGGTTGCCGCCGGACAGGTACACGAGGCCGGCCCCGGCTACGAGTTCAGCGAAGTCTGGGCGGGCGGCGTCCTCTCGGGTGAGCACGGGCAAGGGGACGGGCTCGACTCCGAGGCGCTCGAAGTGCCGGCTGCCGAGATCCAGCCAGCGCCGGACGCTTTCTTCTCCCTCCTCGGCGGCGGCCGTCGGCAGGATCACCGCCCGCGCCGGCCGCCCGGCCAACAGGGCCCGGTCGACTTCGACCATGACGTCGAGGTACTCGCCGCTACCGACGAGGGCGACCGGCCCCCGACCCGGCAACGCCGCGACAGATGGCGGGGACGCTTGTTCGGGAGGCGCAGGCACCGGCCTTACGCTACAGAGCGAGCACCATGTTGACCGTCACTGATCTCGAGCTCGTTGTCGCGGGCCGCCAGCTCCTGCAGCCGGCGACCTTCCAGGTCGCGCCTGGTGATCGGATCGGTCTCGTCGGCCGCAACGGCGCCGGCAAGACGACGCTCGCCAAGGTGCTCGCAGGCGAGGCTCTGCCCGCCAACGGCCAGGTCCGGTGCTCTGGGGCGGTCGCCTACCTGCCACAGGACCCCCGTACCGGGGACCTCGAGGTGAAGGCGATCGACCGCATTCTCGGCGCCCGCGGCCTCGATCATGTGGTCCGCCAGCTCGATGTCGCGCGGCACGCCATGTCCGACGAGGACCCGGAGCGCCAGGACGACGCCATGCGCAAGTACTCCCGCCTGGAGGAGCGCTTCCACCTGCTCGGAGGCTGGACGGCCGAGGCCGAGGCAGCTTCCATCGCCTCCAGCCTCGGCCTGCCGGAACGCGTTCTCGCCCAGAGCCTCGGGACCCTCTCCGGCGGTCAGCGGCGACGCGTCGAGCTCTCACGCGTGCTGTTCTCGGAAGCCCCCACGCTCGTGCTCGACGAGCCCACGAACCACCTTGACGCCGACTCGATCGTATGGCTGAAGGGGTACTTGAAGGCACATGAGGGTGGGCTGATCGTCATCAGCCACGACGCCTCCCTCCTCGAGTCCGTCGTCAACAAGGTCTTCCATCTGGACGCAACCCGTTGCGAGCTCGACGTCTACCGGGTCGGCTGGAAGGCCTACCTCGAGCAGCTGGCGACCGACGAGCGCCGCCGACGCCGGGAGCGCCAGAACGCCGAGCGCAAAGTCGTGGCGTTGCGGTCGCAGGCCGATCGGATGCGGGCGAAGGCGACGAAGGCACGCATGGCGCACAACCTCGACCGTCGCGCTGCTCGCCTCGAGTCGGGTATCGAGCAGGTGAGGCAGTCGGACAAGGTGGCCAAGCTGCGCTTCCCGAAACCGAGCCCATGCGGTCGAACCCCTCTCACGGCCACCGATCTCATGAAGTCGTACGGTTCGCTCGAGGTCTTCTGCGGCGTCGACCTCGCCGTCGACCGCGGCAGCCGCGTCGTCGTGCTCGGCCTCAACGGCGCCGGCAAGACGACGCTCCTGCGGCTGCTCGCCGGGATCGAAAGCCCCGACGCCGGCGAGGTTCACAACGGCCACGGCCTCAAGCTCGGCTACTACGCCCAGGAGCACGAGACCCTCGTGCCCGGTCAGTCCGTTTGGGACAACGTCCGCCACACGGCACCGCCTGAGGTGACCGACGCCGAGCTGCGCCGGATGCTCGGATCCTTCCTCTTTGGCGGCGATCGGATCACTCAGCCGGCCGGGACCCTCTCGGGGGGCGAGAAGACTCGCCTGGCGCTCGCCACCCTCGTCGTCTCGTCGGCGAACGTGCTCCTGCTGGACGAGCCGACGAACAACCTTGACCCCGCCAGTCGCGCGGAGGTGCTGAAGGCGCTGCGGACCTACGAAGGTGCCATCGTGCTCGTCACCCACGATCCGGGTGCGGTCGATGCACTCTCGCCGGACCGCGTCATCCTCATGCCCGACGGCGTCGAAGACTCTTGGAGCGATGACCTCGAGGATCTCGTGGCCCTCGCCTGAGCGTCGTCACGTGAGCGGGCGGCGGTAGCGGATCTCGACGGCTTGACCCCCGCCGCGCTCGAAGATGGCGGAGGCGCCGTCCGGCCTCCATCCGAACCGCTCGTAGAAACCCCTCGCCCTGCGGTTCTCCTCGAACACCCACAGGACCGCCTCGGTGAACCCATCGCCGGCGAGCTGCTCGAGCGCCTCCGCCATGAGGGCGCCGCCAGCGCCCCATCGCCAGTACTCCGGGTGCACATAGACGGCCTTGACTTCCCCCTCGCTCTCGTGTGGGTCGTCGTCGCGGCTCGGCCCTGCGCTGAGCCAGCCGACCACCTCCCCGCCGTATTCGGCGACGAGAGCGAATTCCCGCGGGTCGTCCGGGAGCGCGATATGGATGCGATGGCGCTGCGCAGCGCTCGCCTTGTCCTTGTCGAGGGCGTCGAGATAGCGGTCGGGCATGATGCCGCGGTAGGCCGACTGCCAAGCCGCCACCTGAGCTTCCGTGATGGCTTCGGCGTCGCCGATGGTCGCAGGGCGGACCGTGATCGACGGCTCAGGGCTTCTGTCCGGCATCGGCGTCGATGTCATGTTTGATTCTCGCGGATCCGGCCGGTAGCAGCGTCGCTTCTGCCCATAGCCCTCTCGGGGCTGCCGCGGCCCTGGCGTCTGCGAACACACGTTCGTATACTGTCCACATGGCCATGGCGGCTGCTGCCCCTGCTGAGGTTGTGGCGCCGACTGGCAGGGACGCGGAGCTGCACCGCCTCGGAACCAAGGTCAGGCCGACCAGCTTTGCGGGCGAGCGCCTGTTGCCGGTCACTCCGGCGCTGCAGGAGATCCTCCCAGTCAGCGGTCTCCAGCGCGGCTCGACCGTCGTGGTCGATTCCCACCGGTCGTCGGGGGCCACGACTCTTGCCCTCGAGCTGCTCGCCGGCCCGTCAGTGGGAGGTTATTGGTGCGCCGTGGGGGGTGCCCTCGAGCTGGGAGTCCTGGCGGCGGCCGAGCGGGGGATCGACCTCGCCCGGCTCGTCATCGTGCCCTCGCTCGGGACGGCGGATCGCTGGATGCAAGTTCTCGCCGCCCTCTTCGACTCGGTCGACGTCGTCTTGTTCGCCCCACGAGCGGCGGTACGACCGTCGGCGGCCAGGCGGCTCGCCGCTCGCTCACGGGACCGCGGGTCGGTGCTTGTCGTGCTCGACCATGAGGGGAACTGGTCTGGCCCGAGCGATCTGCGCTGCACGGTGACCGGGTCAGAGTGGTCCGGGTTGTCACGGGGGCACGGACTGCTGACATCACGTCGGTATGAGTTGGAAGTGAGTGGGCGGGGTGCGGCGGCTCGTCCCCGGCAGGCAGCGCTGCAGTTACCTGCGTGAGCTCCCGATGATGCGCACTCTTGCGGTCTGGTGCCCTGACTGGCCCCTCGCCGCCGCCGGTCTCGCCGACAGCCCATCGGCCGTGCTGCGGGGGAACCGGGTCACGGCCTGCTCACCGTCGGCGCGGGCGGAAGGCGTCCGTCTCCGGCAGCGCCGGCGGGAGGCTGAAGCGGCCTGCCCAGGGATCATGTTCATTGCCGAGGACGTGGCCCGGGACGTGCGGGCTTTCGAAGCCGTCGTCAGCGCCGTTGCCGCCTTCACCCCTCGCGTCGAGGTGAGCCGACCCGGGGTGTGCTCGCTGCCGGTGAGGGGACCGGCCCGGTATTTCGGGGGCGAGCCGTCCCTGGCTGTGGAGCTCAGCGAAGCCGTGGGGCGGGTCGTTTCGGCTCTGAAAGGGCCGCCCTGCCGGATTGGGATCGCCGATTCTCCTTTCGTAGCTCGCCTCGCCGCCCAGGGCGCCGCCACGTCTATCGCCGGCGGGCGAGGTATCGGCAACGCGAGCGGCAACGTGTTGATCGTCCCCGCAGGGGAGGCAGCCGCCTGGCTGGCGGATCTCCCTGTCGGGGCACTTGGTCGCCATGATCTCGCCGATCTTCTCAACCGGCTCGGCATCCGGCGGCTCGGCGAGTTCGCAGTGATGGATGAAGGGTTGGTAGGGGCGCGTTTCGGGGCAGAGGGGCTCGAGGCTCATCGATTGGCACGAGGGATCGACGACCACACGCTTGCCCTCTCCGACCCGCCGCCCGACCTCACGGTCGAACGTGCGCTCGAGTCGCCCGTCGATCAGGTCGACACAGTGGCGTTCATCGCTGCCGGGATTGCTGAGGAATTGTTGGGCCGCCTCGGCCCCCACGGCCTTGCCTGCACCCGCCTCCTGGTCGAGGCGACTACCGAGCACGCCGAGGAGCTGAGTAGGTGGTGGAGGGCGGACCGGCCCTTCACGGCGAGGGCGATGGTCGACCGGGTGCGTTGGCAGCTGGAGGGATGGATGTCCTCACCTGTCGATGCCCCGAGCGCGGGCATCACCTTCGTCCGTCTGACCGCCGGGGAGGTCGTACCCGATTCCGGTCGCCAACTCGGGCTCTTCGGAGGTCCAGCCGAGGCGAGCCAGCGGGTCGAACGCGGGATCGCTCGCATCCAGGGCCTGCTCGGGCACGATGCGGTCGGCACCGCCGTATTGGCAGGGGGAAGAGGACCGGCCGAGCAGGTGCACATCGTCCCATGGGGAGATCCGCAAGAGGAAGCAGAGGACGTGCGCTACCCCTGGCCCGGCCGTGTCCCGTCTCCGGCACCGGCCATCGTGTACGTCGATCCCGTGCCCGTCGAGCTGCTCTCCACAACGGGGGATTCGGTCGGCGTCACCGGCCGCGGACACTGCAGCTCGGCGCCCGGGCGGGTCCGGCGGCTGCCAGCAGGTCGTTCAGCCGAAGTCGTCGGTTGGGCCGGCCCCTGGCCTGTAGACGAGCGCTGGTGGGATCCAGGCGGCCATCGCCGCCGGGCGCGCCTCCAGCTGCTCCTCGAGGACGGGAGTGCTCATCTCCTCGTCCTCGAAGACGGTCGCTGGGGCATCGAGGCGACCTACGACTGAGCACGAAACGACCCGCCCACGACCTGCCCTACGCTTGACCGACCGGCTGGGGATTCTCTCAGCCAACTATCAGGCGCGGCGCAGCTCAGGCACAGCCCCGACGGGCACGATGGTCACATCGCCCGGCCGGGTACCCCCTTGCCTGGACGGGCGGACAGGTGGAGCGGGCTGGGTCCCGACCACTCGGAGTCCAGACGTGCATGCCAGAAGTGAGCACCCATGGACGAAGGGAACCAAGGCAACGAGGGCTTGAAGCGGGAGGAACCTGTTCCCCTCCCCGCTCGGCCCCGCGGGCTTGGGGTAGAGCAGTCCGCCGTCGCCCCCCCGGCGGACGGCTCCTTCCCTCCGTCCAGCTCACCCTCGGGACCGTCCGGCACCGGGTGGGTCGGGACCCAGCCTTCCACGGCAGGTCCCTCGCCCGTCGCCGCAGATCCCTCGCCCGTCGCCGCAGGCCAGTCGCCCGTCGCCGCAGGCCAGGGCGGAGCGCCTCCGGCTGACCCTCCTCCCGGCAAAGTGCCCCCCGCCGACGGGGGGCCGAGAAGGAGAACCCCCGCCCTTCTCGCCGTGGTCCTCGTCCTGCTCCTCGCGGCCGGAGCCGCCAGCTTCGGACTCCTATCAAGCCAGCGTCGCCATGAGGCCTCGTCTCCGACTTCGCTCGTGTCCCCGGAGGCGTCGGGGGCCAGCCCGAGCAAGATCGCCCGCTTGCTAATCCCTGCGGTCGTGGACATCAATACGGTCAACCAGACCGCCACCGGCTACGCCCTGTCGGCGGCGACAGGGATGATCGTCTCGAGCGACGGCTACATCGTGACGAACAACCACGTCGTCGAAGACGCCACGAGCATCAAGGTGTCGATCGACGGTCACCAGACTCCCTACGCGGCGTCCTTCATCGGAGCTGACCCGTCCGCCGACGTTGCGGTCATCAAGGTGGGCGGACTGGGCGGGTTGCCGACAGTCCACTTCGGCGATTCGGCAACGGTCGCCATCGGCACCACCGTCGTCGCCATCGGCAACGCCCTCGGGCGTGGCGGCACACCCGCCGTGACGACCGGAGCCGTCACCGCCCTCGGACGCTCGATCTCTGCCAGCGACGAGCTCATCTCGAGGCCGGAGCAGCTCAGCGGCGTCATTCAAACCGACGCCACGATCAGAGCCGGCAATTCCGGTGGGCCCCTTGTGGACGATGACGCCCAGGTCATCGGAATGAACACGGCGGTCGCGGCCGACGGCTTGGTGAGCTTCGCACTGCCGATCAACCGCGTCTCGACCATCGCCGGCGCCATCGAAGAGGGACATAGCGGGGCCGGCGTGGTGCTCGGGCTGCCGGCGTTTCTTGGGGTCGTGGGGCAGCCGCCGGAGTCCGGGGACGCCACGACGGGAGTTCCCGTGACCCGGATCGTGCTCGGCGACCCCGCCGCCCGAGCCGGCATCGAGCCAGGCGACGTCATCGTCGACTTCAACGGCACGCCAACAGCGACGGTCTTCGTCTTGAGGTCCCTCGTCACGGCGGAACGACCCGGCGAGACGGCGAAGGTCACCTTCGACGGGCCGGCAGGCACGCGGACCGTGACGGTTCGCCTCATCGACGGGCCGGCGCCCTGAGGCGAGCTGGCTACCTTGCGACCAGTATCTGCGACGGCTCTCCAGCTATTCTCAGCAATCTCACAGCTTTTCCTGGCAAATTGAGAGGGTGATGCTCGCCGAAGGCCAAGGAAATGGCCGCCGCGTGCTCGTGGTGGACGACGAGGAGTCGATCACCGAGCTCGTGGCGATGGCCCTGCGGTACGAGGGTTTCACGGTTGAGACGGCCAACGCCGGCTACCCGGCGCTCCAGCGGCTGGAGGACTTCCGCCCGGACCTGCTCGTGCTCGACGTGATGCTGCCCGACCTCGACGGCTTCAGCATCGCCGAGCGTGTGCGGCGGGACCGCCACGACGTTCCCGTCCTGTTCCTCACTGCCCGGGATGGAACCGAGGACAAGGTCCGCGGACTCACGATCGGCGGTGACGACTACGTCACGAAACCCTTCAGCGTCGCCGAGCTCGTCGCCCGCATCCACGCCGTCCTGCGACGCACCGGACACGGCGAGGCGGCCCACAAGCTCGTCCTCGCCGACCTAGAGATGGACGACGACGCCCACGAGGTCCGACGCGCCGGACAGCTCATCGACTTGACGGCGACGGAGTACCGCCTGCTCCACTACCTGCTGGTGAACGCTCGTCGCGTGCTCACGCGGGCGCAGCTCCTCGATCACGTCTGGAGCTACGACTTCGGCGGCGACGCCGGCGTCCTCGAGACCTACGTGAGCTATCTCCGCAAGAAAGTCGACTTCGTCGAGCCGCATCTCATCCACACCGTGCGCGGCGTCGGCTACGTGCTGCGCCCGCCGCGGGACTAAGCCGGCGGGCGAAGGCCGACCGTGCCCCTCCGCACACGACTCATCCTGCTTCTCGTCGTTCTCGGAGCGGCGGCTCTCTTCGTCACTGACGCCATCACCTACAGCTCCCTCAAGTCCTCCCTCATCTCTCAGACTGACCAGGGTCTGCAACAGAGCGCCGTCTCGCTCAACCACGTCGTCATTGGAGCGATACGCGGGGAGGCGCCCCCGGACGCCTGCGACGGGATCCAGCTGAACACCTTCGCACGGGCCTATGAACAGAGCCCGACCTCGACTTTGACCGCCGCCATTCAGGTTGTCTGCAATCAGAACAGCGGGTACGCGCCGAACATCCCAGCCTGGGCCCTCACGGAGGCGTTTGCGGGCAACCGGGTGGTCTTCACGAGCGTCGATCAACGCGGTCAGAGCTACCGGGTCCTTGTCGAGCCGGGATCGGAGCTCAATGCGCCATTTCCCGTCGTGGCCTTCGGTGTGCCCCTGACAGCAGTCGACACCACCCTCAATCACCACCGGACCGTCGACCTCATCGTCAGTCTCCTCGTCCTGCTAGCCCTCGTCCTTGCAACCGGCGCGCTCGTGTGGCTCGGCCTGCGTCCGCTTGAAAAGATGGCCCAGACCGCAGGTGAGATCGCAGCGGGAGATCTGTCGCGTCGCGTCGAGGACACCGACGAACGCACCGAGGTCGGGCAGTTGGGGGCGGCCCTGAACGCCATGTTGACCCAGATCGAACGAGCTTTCCGGGAGAGACAAGCATCGGAGGAGCGGTTACGGCGCTTCGTGGGCGATGCCTCTCACGAGCTGCGAACGCCGCTCACCTCTATCCGCGGCTACGCCGAGCTGTTCAAGAACGGCCCTATCGGGCGCCCGGAGGACCTGGCGGCGGCGCTCAGTCGTATCGAGAGCGAGTCGGCTCGCATGGGCGGCCTCGTGGACGACCTCCTGCTGCTGGCACGGCTCGATCAAGGCCGGCCACTCGGGCACGACCGGGTGGATCTCGCCCAGCTCGCGGCCGATGCCGTGCAGGACGCCGGCGTCGTGGAGCCGGCCCGTTCGATCCGCCTCGTCTCGACGGGGCCGTGCTTCGTCATCGGCGACGAACAGCGACTTCGTCAGGTGCTGAGCAACCTCATCATGAACGCCATGACCTACACACCGGCAGGGTCACCGATCGAGGTGGCGATCCACCTGGATCGGGCACCAGTGGACGTCACCGGGTTGCCGGGGGCCCCGACCCTTCCGACGGTCGGCGTGTTCGGTCGCCTCAGCCGCTCGGCTCGACCGTATGGACCGACCGACTCCCAGGGTCAGCCCGTGCGACCGCTGGGTGCGTCCGATCTCGTCGTCGGGGATCGCGATGGCGCTGGTCAGGAGAACGGGACAGCTGCTGGCGGGGTCGGTGCTTCGCCGGTCACGGCCGATAGCTCCATGTGGCAAGGAACCCGGGTGGCGGTCTCCGTGATCGATCACGGGCCTGGCATCCCTTCTGAGGAGATGCCGTACGTGTTCGAGCGCTTCTGGCGGGCGGACCAGTCGCGCCAGCGGTCGAGCGGGGGTACCGGTCTCGGGCTCTCCATCGTCGCCGCCGTCGTGGCGGCCCACGGGGGTGAGGTGGCGATCCGCCAGACGCCTGGGGGAGGAGCCACCTTCGTCGTCGAGTTCCCCGCCGCTCCGCCGGCCTCGCTCGCTCCGCCGGCCTCGCCCGCCCCGCCGGCCTCGCCCGCCGCGCCGGCCTCGCCCGCCGCGCCCCAGCCGGCTGAGCCGGCCGAACCGGTGACTCCGGCGACGTCCGCCACGCCGGCCCCCGGCAACGATGCAGCCGACGCTGCCAGCCCGGCCGAGGTCGCCGAGTAGCGCCATCGGCGTTGGTCGCCGCCGCCGGCGAGGTTCTGGTAGCAGTTTGGGACGGCGGGCGTCCCAATCCGCTACCAGTTCGGCGTGAACGGCTCGAGTCGCCGAGAGTGAGGGGTCGGCGACCGGGTAGAGGGCGGGAGGCGTAGCCGGGTTACGGTCTACGAACAAGCGTTCGTGAAAGAGGCTATCCTTGTTTGAGTGACACCGAGGGGGACGGTCAAGGCCCCTACTCCGTACGCCGAGCTGCACTGCCACTCGAGCTTCAGCTTCCTAGACGGAGCTTCACACCCTGACGAGCTCGTCGCCGAGGCGGCACGCCTCCAGCTCGCGGCCTTAGCCCTGACGGACCATGACGGGCTGTATGGGGTGGTGCGTTTCTTCGAGGCGGCACGGGAGCTCGGGGTGCGCACCGTCTTCGGTTCGGAGCTGACGCTGGCGCCAGCAACGGGGTCAGGCCCAGCAGGACCGGCAACACCGGCACCGGCACCGGCACCGGCACCAGCAACACCGGCACCGGCACCGGCACCGGCGCGGACCCGCATCCCCGACCCGCAGGGTGCCCACCTCGTCGTGCTCGCCCGCGACCCGGAGGGCTACACACGCCTTGCCCGCGCTCTCAGCGAGGCGCACCTTGCCGGAGGGGAGAAGGGGAGGCCTCGTCACGACCTCTTCCGGCTGGGGGAGCTCTCGGGCGGCCACTTCCTCGTCCTATCCGGGTGCCGGAAGGGGACTGTCCCGGCCGCTCTTGTCGATGCGGGCCCCGCAGCGGCGGCACGGGAGCTGGACAAGCTGGTGGCGATCTTCGGGCAGGACAACGTCGTGGTCGAACTGTGGGATCACGGCGACCCACTCGACGGAGCCCGCAACGATGCCCTCGCCGAGATCGCCGCTCGTCGCGGTGTTGGGATCGTCGCCACGAACGTCGTGCACTATGCCGTCCCGGCCAACCGCAGGATGGCGACGGTGCTGGCAGCGGTGCGATCAGGCAAGCCGCTCGATGACCTCGACGGCTGGTTGCCGGCCGCCGGGATGGCCCATCTGCGGTCCGGGGCCGAGCAAGCGAGGCGGTTCGCCCGTTACCCCGGAGCCGTCGAGCTCGCCGGCGAGCTCGGGCGAGCGTGCGCTTTCGACCTGAAGCTCGTCGCCCCGCGGTTGCCTGACTTTCCCGTCCCCGCCGGCGAGACGGAGATGGGCTACCTCCGCTCTCTCGTCGAAGTGCGTGGGGCGATCCGCTACGGCCCACGCCACGCCGAGCGGGTGCCCGGCGCTTGGCAGCAGCTGGATCACGAGATGAGCTTGATCGAGGAGCTGGGTTTCCCGGGGTACTTCCTCGTCGTCTTCGACATCGTCGAGTTCTGCCGTCGGAGCAACATCTTCTGCCAGGGCCGGGGCTCGGCCGCCAGCTCAGCGGTCTGCTACGTCCTCGGCATCACGAATGCCGACGCCGTCACCCTCGGCCTGCTGTTCGAGCGGTTCCTGTCGCCCGAGCGTGACGGGCCGCCCGACATCGACGTCGACATCGAGAGCGGACGGCGGGAGGAGGTCATCCAATACGTCTACGAGCGCTACGGCCGTGAGCAAGCGGCACTCGTCGCCGTAGTCGTGACCTACCGGGCACGGTCGGCGGTGCGGGACACGGGCAAGGCCTTCGGGCACCCGCAGGGCCAGGTGGACAAATGGTCGAAACAGATCGACCGTTGGAGCGGTCTCGGCGGCCACCGACCGGTCAATACCGGGGGCCGGAGTGGGCACTGGTCGTGGTGGAGCGGGGCGGTGGCGCGTGACCTCGCCGAGCGGGAGGCGGCGCGCAAGTCCGGCAAGACCCGCAAGTCAACAGCCCCCGATGGGCCCGAGCTTCCGGGCCGTGACGACGTCGCCCCCGAGCCGATGCCGTGGACGACGGGCTCTCCTGCCGGTGGCACGGCCAGCCGAGGTGACAACGAGCTCGGCATCCCGCCGGCGGTGCTCGCCACGGCGACCGAGCTCGAAGGCTTCCCCCGGCACCTCGGGATTCACCCCGGCGGAATGGTGATCTGCGATCGTCCCGTCTCGGAGGTGTGCCCGGTCGAGTGGGCGCGCATGGAAGGTCGCACTGTCCTTCAGTGGGACAAGGACGACTGCGCCGCCGTCGGCCTTGTGAAGTTCGATCTCCTCGGCCTCGGGATGCTCGAGGCGATCCATCGAGCCGTCGATCTCGTGAAGGCCCACCATGGAGTCGAGCTCGAGCTCGCCACGATCCCGCAGGAGGAGGCTGTCTACGAGATGCTCTGCCGGGGCGACTCGGTGGGCGTCTTCCAGGTCGAGAGCCGGGCGCAGATGGCGACGCTGCCGAGGCTGCAGCCGAGATGCTTCTACGACCTCGTCGTCGAGGTCGCTCTCATCCGTCCGGGGCCGATTCAAGGGGGATCGGTGCACCCGTACATCAGGCGGCGGAACGGCCTGGAGCCGGTGACGTACCTGCATCCCATCTTCGAGCGCTGCCTCGCCAAGACCCTCGGCGTGCCGTTGTTCCAGGAGCAATTGATGGAAATGGCGATCGATGCGGCGGGTTTCTCGGCGGCCGAAGCCGATCAGCTACGTCAAGCCATGGGATCGAAACGCTCGGCGGACCGCATGGAACGCCTCCGCGCCCGCCTGTTCGGAGGCATGGCTGAACGAGGCATCACCGGCGAGGTTGCCGAGGAGATCTGGGACAAGCTGCGGGCTTTCGCCAGCTTCGGCTTCCCCGAGAGCCACTCGGTCTCCTTCGCCTATCTCGTCTATGTGAGCGCCTGGCTGAAACTGCGGTACCCGGCAGAATTCCTGGCGGCGCTGTTGAACTCGCAGCCGATGGGTTTCTGGGCGCCGCACACGCTCGTGGCCGACGCCCGCCGCCATGGGGTGAGCGTGCTCGGCCCGGACGTGAACCGGAGCGAGGCAGTGGCATCGCTGGAGGTGGATCGTGCCGAGCCCACGCTCGTCGTACGTCTCGGTCTCAACTCCATAAAGGGCATCGGGAACGAGCTGGCCGAGGAGATCGCCGCCGGCCGGCCGTATGGCGATCTGGAGGATCTCGCACGGCGGACCGGAGCCAACCGGACGGTGCTCGAGTCGCTGGCGACGGCCGGAGCCGTCAGCGCCCTCGACGATTCCTCGGCGAGTCCTGGTGCGGACGTGAGGGTTCCCGGCTACGGCCGGCGTGAGGCGCTCTGGGCGGCTGGTGCAGCCGCTGAGTCCCGTCCTGACCGGATCCCGGGTGTGATCCTAGGGACCGACGCGCCTCCGCTGCCGCCCATGAGCTCGGCCGAGGAGATGGCAGCCGATCTGCAGACACTTGGCCTGTCGCCGCACTCGTCGCCGATGAGCTTTGCCAGGGCAGAGCTCGATCGCAGGGGAGCCGTCCCCATCTCGGCGCTCATGGACGTGCCTGATGGCGCAAAGGTCACGATCGCCGGGATCGTCACCCACCGGCAACGGCCGGCAACGGCCGGCGGAGTCACGTTCTTGAACATCGAGGACGAGACCGGCCTTGTCAATGTCATCTGCTCGGCGGGACTGTGGGTGCGCTACCGACGGGCAGCTCGTTCGGCAGTCGTGATGCTGGTGCGGGGACGCCTCGAGCGAGCGACCGGAGCCCATCCGGAGGCACCCTCAGGGGCGAACCTGGTGGCCGAGTACCTGGAGGAGGTCGACTGCGTGCTCGCCGTCACGCCGTCGAGGGATTACCGCTGAATGCGACGGAGCCGGCCTCGACCCGACGCCGGTTGGTCCGATTCTGGAAGCAAAAAGGGACGGTATGCGACCCTTTAACCCCTCCAGAAGGGCAAGGACGCTCACATCACAACGAGCCGACGTCGCTGCAGCGGGGCGAGAGCGCCGACCGCTAGCCGCCGTAGCCCTTGTGCAGCCTCCCACGGGGCGTGATCTCGCCGTCCGCTTCGTGGCCCCAGGCGGACCACCCCGGGCGCGGGTAACGGGCGAACAGCTCGAGGTAGGGACCGGGTGAGCAGCTCTCGATGATCCCGTACTGCTCATCGGGCTTGCGGGAGTGCTCGCGCTTTCGCGTTGCCAACAGGTTGACCTGGCTGCGTCCCGGAGGCAGCGTCCGCATCGTGCCCCGCACGCCGAAAAGCACGATCTCGGTGACGTTGCGGAAATAGAAGCCCACACCCCGCCCATCTGATCCACCGTCCTTGCGCACTTTGTGCCAGACGAGGTTGGCCTTGTAGGTGAAACCCCACTCCTCGAGGACCATCAGGCCATCTGCCAGGAGGGCGTTGGGCACCCAGAGGTAGAGGTGGCTCCGCGGGGAGGCGATCTCGGCTACTGGCAGGGAAGCGATCTCCTTCGCCGTCATCGTGTCGTAGCGCGAGAGCCGCCGGTGCTCAGGTGCAACCTTGCCGGTCCGGTTCTGGAACCGCCAGGGCGGGTCAGCCAGCACGGTCGCAAACGGGCCTCCCGGCAGCTCGAGCAGCGACTGCTCAGCAGTCCGGGTCATAGCAGTCCTTCGTGATCGCAAAAGCGAGCAGCGGGCAACCGCCCCCGCCGCCGCCTTCCATCCTCGGCACGAGGGTGCTCCAGCGCGTCGTAGTCGCTCCATATGTCCCGGGGCTTCGCCCCAGAGCGATCGCCAAGTCGCGGACGTCCTCGCCTCTCGTGATGATGACTCCCACTCCGATCACCCGCAGCTCGAAGAGCAGGCGGAAGTTGTTCAGGTCGCGATCGAAGAACGTGTCCTTATTGTTCCACTCCACTTCGACACCGACATGGTTCTTGAAGCTGTCGACCTTGTGCGTCGGGCTCTTGTACTCGAATACCTCCTCCGAGCCCACGTTCGGGTGCTGGCGAACCGACACGCGGGTGTCGAAGTCGGTCTCCTGCCAACCGAGTGCTCTGAAGTGCTCGTCGATAGACCTGGCGATCTCGGTCTTGTTACCGCCTCCTGTCTGAAGGGCCGTGCGGCACAGTCTGAAGTCGCGCAGCACAGAAAGGAGATCGTCCCATTCGCCGGGATAGGCGCCTCGGAGGACGGCGATGGCGTTGCGCCACTCCCGAGAGACGTATCGAGCGGCGATGTCCTCCGGTATGCCGGCAGGACGTGGCTCGACCGCGCGCCAGGACGGCACCAGCCCGAAGTCCATCGCCATGAGCCGTGAGGATACTCAGGGGGTGCGCGTTCGCCCTGCGTCGGCCGGGGGCCGCGGCGCCGTAGGCGAGGGCGCTCAGAGGGAGGCGAGGACCGAGTCAGCCGAGCTGACGTCGAGGCCGCCCTTGGGCTCCACGAGGACGTGGCTGACGATGCCGTCATCGATGACGAGGGCGTACCGCTGCGACCGCTGGCCGAGGCCGAAGCCGCTGCCGTCCATCTCGAGGCCGACCGCCTTCGTGAAGGCACCGTTGCCGTCGGCGAGCATGAGGACGCTCGACCCCACGTTCTGGTCCCGGCCCCATGCGCCCATGACGAAAGCGTCATTGACAGAGATGCAGGCGATGGTGTCGACGCCCTTGGCCCTCAAGTCCTCGGCACGGCGCACGAAACCCGGCAAGTGGTAGTCAGAGCACGTCGGAGTGAACGCTCCCGGTACGGCGAAGAGCACCGTTTTGCCCTTGCCGAGCACCTCGCCCGTGCGAACCGGCTTCGGCCCTCGTTCAGTCATTGTCTGCACCTCGACGTCAGGGATGAGGTCACCAACTGCGATCGCCATGATCTGTCCTTTCAGGAGAGGGCTGCCCCCGCCGAGCATGTCGCGGCCGGCTCGCGCGGGCAACTTGGCGAGGGCTACGTCTCCTTCCAGGTCGACGACTGCCGGGCGGCGTCGAAGATGGTTCCGATCTCGTCGGCGCTGAGCCGGCGCGGCAGCGATCGCAGCCAGGGCACGAACGCCAGCCGGTTGATCACCTGCACGTCTCTCGGTTCGGCTTTGACCGTGAAGCCACCCGCGTTGACGAAGACGACCACTCCAGTGGCCGGAATCGGGAAGCGGCAGGCGGCCGAAAGGAGCCGACTCGCCCTGCCCGCTTCGTGACGGCTGTTGCGAACGTAGAACTTCCTGTAGCCGTTCACGAGGATCGTGTCCTCGGCGACCCACACCTTGGCGTTGGGATGGTGCTTGACGTTGACGGTGAAGACGCCCGCAGGCCCGATCACGACGTGGTCGATGTCGGCACCGCGGTGACCGATCGGGACGGAGTGCAGCACGTGCCATCCGCTCCCCAGCCTGGAGAGCTCGTTTGCGAGGGTGGAGTCACCTGTCGCGCCGGAGTGCCAGCCCCGCTCGGCGACGCTCAGGCCGAAGAGGCGGGCCAGCCACGTCCGTGCCGGCGCAGCTTGCTGTCGTGGTTCGGAGGTCGGCGGGACAGGTTGGCCGGCGAGGCTGGCTGCAACGTCATTCGACTCCTCGCCTGCGGGAGGGACCACCGTCAATGGCTGGAAGGCGACCGATCCGCCAGGGGTCACCTCGGGCGGCGTTTCGTAGCGTCCCGGCATGGCGTGGAGCCGTCGCCGTTTCATGCTGACGATCGGGGCGCCGTCCCGCTCGCTTTCGTCGGCGCTGGTTTCGTGCTCGCGAGTCGCAAACTGGAGGATGCTCGCCCCGTCCGGGTCAGGCGGGGCGCCCGCCGACCTCGGCCCAGTCCCGACGGTGTCGGCGCCCGCCGACTTGATGAGCTGCGCAGCCCTCCAGCGCTCGATCGCCTCCTCGAAGGCCGGCAGCATGGCTGGCCGCTCGAGGACGCATTCTCCGGTGGTGAGGTCGAGCCAACCGATCGAGCGCCCGTCGGAGGCGTTGACGTACAGCCGATCCCTGCCAAATCGCTTCCACCGGCTGACGGAGGACACACGCGTCCCACTCGCCTCGGTTGCTTCCGCCATCACGCCCTCACCTTCGTGCGGTAACAGTTCCCTATCGGCAGAACGCCGAAGCACCTTGAGGCGCCGGCGAGGGAAGGGCACCCGCGTGTAGCTGCTGCAACACTGCAGGGCGTGGCTTCTATCCGCCTCGCCACCACGGGGGACGACTACACAGCTTTCGGCACGCTTGTTCGCGAGTACGTGGCATCGCTCCCCTTCGCACTCGACTTCCAGGACATCGACCGGGAGCTGGCGGCCCTCGAGGACGAGTACGGCCCCCCCGCCGGGGCGGCCCTGCTGGCCGAAGTGGCCGGTGCGCCCGTCGGGTGCGTCGGCATCCGCCCGCTGGAGCCGCCGGTGGTCGCCGAGCTGAAGCGGATGTACCTGCGGCCGCAGGCGCGCGGGCGAGGGCTCGGACGGGAGCTGGCCGAGGGTGCGCTCGAGGCTGCCGCTCGGCTCGGCTACGAGCGAGTCCGCCTCGACACGGTGGCGGACATGATCGAAGCCGTGGAGGTGTACCGCAAGGTCGGCTTCGTGGAGATCGAGCCGTACCGACACAACCCGCTGCCAACTGCCCGCTTTTACGAGGCGGTGCTCCGCGAGGCAGGCTCGGGGTAATGCACGCCTTCTTCGCGGCCCTCGGTCGCTTCTCCGTTCGCTTCCGCTGGGTGCTCGTCGTCGTCTGGTTGCTCGGGACATTCCTCGCCACCTACTTCCTCCCCTCGCTCGGGAGCGTCGTGAACAACAACAACACGGCGTTCCTGCCCGCGAACGCCCCCGACGTGAGGGCCACCAACCTGGCGGCGCCGCTCGGCGGCACGGAGAATCTCGAGCCCGTTGCCATTGTTGCCTACGCCTATGAGAAGAACGCCCAGCTGACGGCCACCGACCTCGCCGCCATCGAGCGGGAAGCGGCCCTTGCGCGCGGGGTGCAAAACGTCCAGCGCGTGCAATTCGTCGGCATCTCATCCGACCACAAGGCAATCCAGCTGTCAGCGCTCGCCGACGTAGCGGGTTTCAGCCCCGTCAAGGCGGAGAACACCGTGAACGCACTCCTAGGCACCTTCGTCAAGGTGAACCCACCCCCGGGTCTCCACTTCTATCTCGGTGGGCAGGTGGCCGACGCCGTCTACCAGAACAAGCAGTCCAACTCGACCGGCAACAAGACCCAGGATCTCTCGATCCTGTTCATCCTCGTGCTCCTGCTGCTCATCTTCCGATCAGCGCTGGCCCCGTTCGTCACGCTGCTGCCCGCCATCGTGGTCCTCGAGCTCTCCGGGTCCATCATCGGCGAGCTGGGCACTCACGCCGGCTTGCAGGTGTCACAGATCTCCCAGCTGCTCCTCATCGTCATCGTGCTCGGGGCGGGAACGGACTACGGGCTCTTCCTCGTATTCCGAGTGCGTGAGGGGTTCCGGGACGGCCTCGACCCGAGGGAGGCCGTCTCTCTCGCCGTCGCCCGTGTCGGGGAATCGATCACGGCCTCGGCCGGCACCGTCATCCTGGCATTGCTGAGCTTGCTGTTCGCCTCCTTCGGCATCTATCACGACCTCGGCATCCCGTTGGCGATCGGGATCGCCACGATGCTGCTGGCAGGTCTCACGCTGCTGCCGGCCTTGCTGGCCATCCTCGGTCGGGCAGTCTTCTGGCCGTCTCGTCCTCGGCCCGGGCAGGCACAGGGCGGCGCCTGGGGACGGGTGGCAGGGCGCATCGTGCAGCACCCCGTGCCGACCCTGCTGATCGGTCTCGTGGCGTTCGGGGCGCTGGCGACGGGGGTGGCGTTCTACAAACCGGCCGGTTTCGGAGGGGCGACAAGCGCCCCTGCTGGCACCGAGGCCGCCCAGGGCGACCAGCTCATCGCCGCCCACTTCCCGCACGCCTCCACGAACCCGACGAACCTCATCTTCGAATACCCGAACTCGGTCTGGAACGACCCGTCCGTCCTCGTTCGCGCCGAGCAGTCGCTTCGGTCCTCCGGTCAGTTTCTCTCGATCGACGGACCGCTGTCACCCGGGGGCGCTCCCTTCACGCCCGCCGAGTTGCAGCAGTTGCACACCCGATTCGGAGCACCGAAGACCCTGTCACCGACGCCGCCAAAAGGGGTCTCGCTCGCCTCCTACGAGGAATATCGAGCCGAAGCGTTGTTCGTGAGCTCCTCGGGCCGGATCGTGCAGTTCGAAGCGACCCTGAAAGCCGGCAACGGCAACCCTGGGAGTACGGCCGCTCTCGACGCCGTGCCCTTGATCCGCACGGTCGTCGCCAAAGCGGCGACCGCGTCCGGTGCCACGGCCGATGGCGTCGCCGGTGAGGCGCCCGCCCTCTACGACATCAGCGCCACCTCGGACAGCGACCTCGTGCACATCATCCCGCTTGCCGTGATCGCCATCGCGATTCTGCTGGCGCTCGTTCTTCGCAGCGCCGTGGCGCCCTTCTACCTGATCGCCAGCGTCGTACTCAGCTACCTCGCAGCCCTCGGCCTCGCTTCGTTCGTGTTCATCGTGCTGGGCCACAGCGGAGGCCTGACGTTCCTCTTACCCTTCTTGATGTTCATCTTCCTCTTAGCCCTCGGCGAGGACTACAACATCCTCGTCATGACGCGCATCCGTGAGGAGGCGCACGACCACACGCTCAAGGAGGCCGTCGTCCGAGCGGTCGGGTTCACGGGGCCGGCGATCACGTCGGCCGGACTCGTGCTTGCCGGGACCTTCGCCGTGTTGACGTATGCGGGCTCGAGCGGTTCCGGCGGCAGCCAGATCCGAGACATCGGGTCCGGGCTGGCCGCGGGCATCCTGATGGACACCTTCCTCGTGCGTACGCTGCTCGTTCCTTCGACCGTGGCGCTCCTCGGCCGCTGGAACTGGTGGCCTCGGCAGGTGGAGGCGGGGATGGGTTACCCCGGGGCAGCGGGCTCGCAGGTGCCGGAGACGCTCGCCGTCACGGTGGCCGCGGGGGAGTCTCGCGACGGCGAGCCCAGCTGAGCCCCCAGGACCTCCAGGACCTCCAGGACCCGCCCGCCGGCCGGTAGCGAGCTCAGCCGAGCGGCCGAACCTCGCCGAGGAAGCCGAGCAGCAGGGCATTGACCTCGTCCGGTTTCTCCTGCTGCACCCAGTGTCCGCAGTCCTCGAGGATGTGCGAGCCCCGCAAACGAGGCAAGGTCTCGCCGAAGCGGGCGATCGCACCGGCGCCCCACTGCGTAGGCCCGTCCTTGTCACCGCCGATGAACAACGCCGGCACCGTGATCGGCCGGCCGCGAAACGCCGCCAGGTCTGACCAGTCGCGGTCGAGGTTGCGATAGCGGTTCAAGCCTCCCCTGAACCCGGAGCGCTCGAACTCGGTCACGTAGTGGTCGAGGTCGGCCGTCGGCAGCCAGGAAAGCTCGCCTTCTGGTTGAACGAGGAGGTCCTTCATCCGCTGGCCCTTCGGTACGACGGCGAAGCGGGTGGCTTCGGGAGGAGCGCCGGCGGCAGCTCCGTAATAGAAACCCAACAGCCACGCCCGCACGTCGGACTCCGCCTCCGCCTCGGCACGGCCTGGCTCCTGGAAGTACGTCATGTAGAACTCGGCATCCGGCCCGAACAGCTTGGCGAACACCTTCGTCGGTTGCTGCACGCTCGGGGGTGCGTAGGGCACGCTCAGCATGACGAGGGCCGAGAAGAGATCCGGGCGCAGCAGTGCGGAGCACCAGGCGATCGGAGCGCCCCAGTCGTGCCCGACGATCACGACCTCGTCAGCTCCGAGGGCTTCGGCGATGCGGACGTTGTCGGCGACGAGACGCCCCATGGAGTAGTCCTCGATGGCGTTGGGCCGCGACGACCTTCCGTAACCGCGAACGTCGATGGCGACCGCCTGATAGCCAGCTGCCGCCAGCACCGGCAGCTGGTGCCGCCAGGAGTGAGAGGTTTCGGGGTAGCCGTGCACCAGCAGGACGATCGGGCCCTCGCCCTGTGAGACCGCATGGATGGTGATGCCGTCGTGCTCGAAGTCGCGATGGCGCTCTGGGTCGCTCATAGCTTCACGACCACCTTGCCGGTGTTGCCACCCGTGAAGAGGAGGTTGAGCGCCTCGGGAGCGTGCTCGAGGCCTTCGACGATGTGCTCCGCGTGCTTGAGCTTGCCCTCCAGCAGCCAGGCGAAGATCTCCCGTTGGGCCTGCGGGAACCGGCTGGCGTAGTCGAGGATGATGAAGCCCTCCATGCGGCCCCGCCGCCGTATGAGGTTGACGTAGTTGCCAGGTCCGGGCACGGGCTCGGTGGCGTTGTAGGCAGCGATCGCCCCGCACAGCACGATGCGACCGCGCATTGCCAGCTGCGCGAGCGCCGTGTTGAGGATGGTTCCGCCTACGTTGTCGAAGTAGACGTCGATCCCGGCCGGGCACTGCTCGTGCAGCCTGGCGCCAAGGCTCGGTGCCCGGTAGTCCACGGCCCCGTCGAAGCCCAGCTCGTCGACCACGTAGGCGCACTTCTCCGGCCCGCCTGCGATGCCGACGACCTTCGATGCCCCCTTCAGCTTGGCGATCTGGCCCACCGTCGAGCCCGTGGCGCCGGCGGCGCCCGAGACGACGACGGTGTCCTTCTCCTGCAGCGCTCCGACGTCAAGCAGGCCGAAGTACGCCGTCATGCCGTTGATGCCGAACAGGTTGAGTGCCGTCGGCGGGTCGAGCCCTTCCGGGATCGGCTGCATCGAGCGGTCGGCCTCGTCGGCGATGGCATACTCCTGCCAACCTGTCATCCCGAAGACGAGATCGCCGAGCCGGTAGCGATCGCTCTTCGTTTCGACGACCTCGCCGATGCCCCCGCTGCGGATGACGTCCCCGATGCCGATAGGCGGCAGGTAGCCGGGGGAGTCGTTCATCCAGGTGCGGATCGTCGGATCGATCGAGAGGTGGTTCACCCGCACGAGTGCCTCTCCCGGCGCCGGCTCCGGGCGGGGGTCGGTCTCGAGACGCACAGTCGCCTCATCGACCATGCCCGTGGGGCGGGCGGCTAGAACGATTCGGCGGTTCGCTTCGGGCATCAGCTCTGCTCCTTGTCGTGTGGAGCCCGAGCCTTACACCTCGCACCGTGGCTCTGCCCAGCGGCGGACGCCCGCATGCTCAACGAGCCTCGGCCAGCCCTCTGGCCCGCCCAGCTGCAGGCTGCCTGGCTGCCCGTGCGGGACGGTTGCCGCCTAAGCTTCGGGCCTCCGGCGACAAGGGGCGGTCGTGGCCTTCAAAGACCTCTACTTCAAAGGGTTTACCGACTTCCACCGTCTGTTGTTCGTCTCCTCGCGCGGCCGCCTGGCCGGCAGGCTCGTCGGCATGCCGGTCGTGATGTTGACGACGACTGGCCGCAAGAGCGGCAAGACACGCCGCTCGATGCTGACGACGCCGCTCGAGCTCGGGGACTCCTTCGTGCTCGTCGCCTCCTTCGGTGGTGACGACCGTCATCCGGCCTGGTTCCTCAATCTTCGTGACCAGCCGGAGGTGGAGGCCACCATCGGGAGTCGGACCCGGAAGATGGTCGCGCGGATCGCCACCGGAGACGAGCGCGCCGACCTCTGGAAACGGCTGTCGGCCGCACACCCGAACTACGGCTCCTACCAGACGAAGACGGACCGACAGATCCCCGTCGTCGTCCTCGATCCCGCCGACTGACGCCCGCACCTGCCCTCGCTCGTGCATCGACCCGTACGATGTCGTGAGGGCTTCATTGAGTGGAGGGCTTTCGATGCCGAGACGGAAGAGCATGCGCGGACAGTTGTATCGGGCGGCCCGTGACCTCGGCAACGTGCAAGCTGCCGCCAAGGGCCCCGGTGCGTACGGCAAGCGCGTGGCGCGCCGCGCCGCCTATCGCAAGGGCAACTCCGGGATTCGTAAGGTCCTTCGCGTCTTCGGGCTGTAACCGGGCGCCCTGGACCGCCGGCCGCATCCCATAAGCGCCGCTACCGCTCGGCGGCGGCGACCGTGGTGCTGACGAGCCCAGGCGCCTCATCGCTGGTGCGTGCCTCTTCGGGGTCGTGGTAGACGAACCTGCCGCCCCGGAGCCAGGAGGCTGCCGCTGCCACGAGGCAGGCGATGATGGAGAAGTCGAAGGCCTCATGCAGTCCGTGGTGGAACGGCTGGCTGATGAGTGAGGGGAAGAAGCTCCGACCGTTCAGCAGTCGTTGCTGAGCCGCCGGAAGATGGGAGAGGACGCCTGGGCCAAGGAGATGGCTCACGGGGCTGTATCCGAGAAACGCCGCGAACAGCGTCGACACGGGCGGCAGCCCGGCCGCTCGGTGGGCGGCCGCAGCCGGCACGCCATGTGCCAGCAGCCCGTGGTAGAGGGCCGACGGGAGCGTGGCGGAGAGCCCGATGATCATCAGCGTGAAGAAGACGCCGATCGACAAGACCTGTCCGGAGTTCTGGAACGTCGAGTTCATGCCCGACCCGACGCCGCGGTGCTGCGGCGGGAGGCTGTTCATGACGCCGGCCCGGTTGGGGGCTGCGAATGCCCCCATGGACAGCCCGTTCAAGAGCAGCAGGCTGGCGAAGACCGGATAGCCGAAGTTCACGGGCAGCAGCTCGAGCAAGCCGAACGAGACGGCGGCAGCGAGCATGCCGCCCGTGGCGAATGGTCGCGACCCGAAGTGGTCGGAGAGGTAGCCGGAGATCGGCCCGGCGATGAGAAACCCTGCCGTCAGTGGCAGCATGTAGATGCCAGCCCAGAGCGGGGTGCGGGCGAAGTCGTAGCCGTGCAGTGGTAGCCAGATCCCCTGTAACCAGATGATCAGCATGAACATGAGACCGCCGCGTCCAATCGACGCCAGCAGGCTCGAGAGGCTGCCGGCGGTGAAGGCCCGGATCCGGAACAACGGCAGCCGGAACATCGGGTCCGGTGAGTGGATCTCGATGAAACAGAAGGCCACGAGCAACACGACACCCGATGCGAGAAACGACAGCACCATCGGGCTCGTCCAGCCCATCGTGCTGTGGCCATAGGGCTGGATGCCGTAGGTGATGCCTGCCATCACGGCCACCAGGCCAAGTGCGAACGTCACGTTCCCGGGCCAGTCGATGTGCGTGTCGAGCTTCCGGGGGAGCTCCCGCAGCTTCTTGTAAGCCCAGACGGTGCCGAAGAGGCCGATGGGAACCGAGACGAGGAAGATGAGCCGCCATTGGATCGGTCCGAGAAGGCCCCCAAGCACGAGTCCGATGAACGAGCCGCTGATGCCTGCTACCTGGTTGATACCGAGCGCCATGCCGCGCTGGTCCTCCGGGAAGGCGTCGGTGAGGATGGCGGCCGAGTTGGCGATGAGCATTGCCGCCCCCACACCCTGGAACACCCGCATCACGACGAGGTAGATGGCGGCGCTGCTCCCCGACATCCACGTCACGGTCAGGAGCAGGGAGAAGAATGTGTAGACGGCGAAACCGAGGTTGTAGATCCGGACTCGGCCGAACATGTCGCCGAGGCGCCCGAGGCTGACGACGAGCACGCTCGTGACGACCATGAAGCTGAGGATCATCCAGAGCAGGTAGAAGCTGTTGCCCGGGAGCAAGGGGTCGATCCCGATGCCCCGGAAGACGTCCGGCAGCGCGATGAGCATGATGGACGTGTCGATCGTCGCCATGAGCACGCCCAGGGTCGTGTTCGACAAGGCGACCCACTTGTAGCGGTCCGGACTCGCGATCATCTCGCTTCATCGTAGGGGGACCGCTCGGAGAGGTGACGACGCCGAAGGCGGTCTGCGCCTCCGAAGCGGTGCGCAGTCATCGCCACACCTTTGGGGGAGCTGTGATTAGCTCGAAGTTGTGGCGAGTTCTTTCCTCACCGGGCGAGGGTGATCGGCCGTGGCTGAATGGCTCGGATCAGGCCTTCCTCCGTCCGCGCTCGCCCGCATCCGGACAGCGACCGAGTCCGGCTTTCGCTTCAGTCCGTTGCCGGCAGCGGGCCACCTCGCTGTTGAGTCCTGCGGTCTTGAACCGATCGGTCCCGTCGTCGGATGCGCCGCGAAGTGGTTGGACTGGGGAGAGTTCGGTCTTGGAGAGGTCGGCTGCGGCTTCGTGGCCTCGGCCAAGGGCGGTCCGATTCTCGCACCGAGTCACGTCAGTTACGCAGCCCCCGCCTACTCCGCCTGGCGCTCCGCCATCGACCGGATGGTGCTGGAAGCGTCGCGCCTCGGAGCTGACGGAGTCGTCGATGTCGTGCTGACGGAGAAGCGCGCCAAGGCCGAAGTACGCGAGTTCATCGTGACCGGCACGGCCGTGCGCTCGAAAGCAATGACTCATTTGCGGTCCCCGTTCACGACGACGCTTTCGGGTAGTGACGTCGCCAAGCTCATGACGGCCGGATGGATGCCAGCGTCAATCGTGCTCGGGTTGTCATTCGCCATACGGCACGACACGTTCCGGGAGCGCCGCGCACGTGCCCGGTTGAGGTCATCGTGCGAGGTTCTCGGAGTCAGCCAGCTCGTGCAAGCGGCACGGCAGGATGCTCGTCATCAACTGGGGTCGCGCACGCGAGAGATCGGGGCCGATGGCGCCGTGTTGACCTCACAGCTGACGCTCTCGATTCGGCAACGCAAGGTCAGTCGCACCCATCGTGACATCGTCGCCGAAGTGCGGGCGACGGCGAGCGCAATCGTGGCAGTGGCGGGGGTCAGTGCTCTGCATCGGACCGAGAGCACGTCGGTCATTCCACTGACGAGCGTCACATCGTCGAGGTGGCAGTCTTGAACGACGCCACGGTCGTGGTGCGACACTGTCACGGTTAGCATCGGTGAGGCCGTGGGCGGGTCCACCTGATGACCTACGCCGGTCGGCCCCGAACGTAGGTACGCCCGTCGCCTCAGTCATGGTCTGCGTACACTCGAAGTTCTCCGACTCTTGGCCGGCCTGACGCCTGGGACCTCTCAGCACGGCCAGTCGTGGATGGACAAGGGTGACGTACATCGAAACCCGAGATGTCCAGGCAGGGCCCGTAGCTCAGTGGTTAGAGCAGAGGACTCATAATCCTTCGGTCGTGGGTTCGATCCCCACCGGGCCCACGCAATAAAGCCCAGTTCAGTGGCTATTTATGTGAAGCCACCGGCAGGGTCGTCACGGGGGCGTGACCCAAGCGTGACCCACGGGAATCGGATGAGGCGGCGCGAGCGGCTCGTCCGAGGTCGTCGAGACCGACTGTGAGGCGCTCGTCGATGCCCGGCAGGAGGTGGCCGTAGGTGCCGAGTGTGACCTGGATCGAGGAGTGCCCGAGTCGCTCCATGATCGCCCTCGGGTGGGCTCCCTGAGCGATGAGGAATCCCGTAAAGGAATGTCTGAGGTCATGAAACCGCAAATCCGCCGGGAGGCCCGCTTGCAGCACTGCGGGCTTGAAGTGGCGGCGGTAGAAGTTGTTGTGCCGCAGCGGACCACCCTCAGGTGCGGCGAAGACGAAGCTGTCCGGATCGTGCGGTCGGGTCCGGAGGAGAGCGGCGAGGTCGTCCCTAAGGAACGGAGGGAGCGGCACGGCACGCCGGTGATAGTTCTTGGTTGGCCCGTAGACGAGCTGGCCGTTGACCTCGGTCGCCGATTCTGCGACTTCCACGGTGGAGCGGAGGAAGTCGAGCCTCCCGACCCGCAGGGCGCCGATCTCGCCCGCCCTGAGACCGGTGTAGGCGGCGAACCGGATCAATAGCCCGTACTCCGGGAGATCGGTGCGCCAGTGTGGTCCGGCGCCATGGCCGGCGGTCTTGGGCGCGGGGACGGCAATGGTCTCGGCCAGGTCCTCTACTTGGTCGGCCGTGAGGAAGTGCATCTCCAGGCGTTTCGGTCGTTGCACCTTGATGCCAGCGCAGGGATTGACGACGATGGCGCCGGCCTCGACCGCCCAGGGCCCCACCGCTGATGACATCGTCGCAAAGTACGTGACGGCCGTCGGCGGCGCCGAGGCCATCCGCAAAATCACCAGCCGCGTCGAGAAAGGTGTGATTCAGGCCAACGGCAGCGAGAGCC
>Ga0187883_10000300_pt1 | contig 33250 bp, 27 predicted proteins | sample June2016WEW_20_1_2_FD_132966 | JGI IMG/M metagenome (GOLD analysis project Ga0187883, IMG submission 132966) | Peatland microbial communities from SPRUCE experiment site at the Marcell Experimental Forest, Minnesota, USA - June2016WEW_20_10 | ecosystem: Environmental > Terrestrial > Soil >...
CTTCACATGCCGCGTTTCAAGCAGAACGGTTTCGAATCCTGCTCGCCTCAGCCCCGCATGCAGCCACTGCGACAATGGCCCTGCCTCAAGTCCGATCCGCTTCACGGCAAAATGCAGTGATCCAAAGAAATCAACCAGAGCTTCAGGCTCGCTCGCGACCTTCGCCTCCTTCACGATCTTCCCCTGCGTGTCCACAATGCAAACGCTCGACCGTTCCAATGACACGTCGATTCCGGCATAATGTTCCATGGCTGTCTTCCGTTCCTAGATGCTTGGGGCCGACTCAACGTCGTGACCCCGTTTCATCATCTATCGGGGGACAGCCACATCAATTGCTCGCTCCGAGCAGGGCCCATTACGGCATCTAGCCGGTTTTGTATTGGAAGCGCCAGCCTTGAAGTCAAGTTGTGCGGAGCTACGACGAGGCAGATCCAATCGGCCCTTTCTGTCCAACAACTGACGGGCCATAGTGGTCTTTTGCTTCCCGCTGAAGATTTACCCGTCGCATCCGCAGGACCAAACCGAGCAGGAAAGTGTTTCTCAGCTTCATTTTGACGCCGTGAATGATCAGGCGAACCCAGAAAAGACGCGTGGCGAACCGGAAGCCGAGTAGCCATTCTAGCGCTGCAAAGATACGGGTCTCATCTGCCGCGTGGAAATGGGGACATAGATCCAGAACTTTCTCAGTGAGGCCATCTAGCATCTTTGCATAAATCGCATACGAAGGTCGCGCGTCGATCGTATAGGCAGTTCCTCGCGCTACCGCGAAATAGCCAAAGGCGAGCGCGGCGCGGTATTCTTCGGTCAACCGGTCGGAGCGAGCTAGGGCAACTTCGGACTTTTTTAGGCTCAGACAATGGTTCTCCACCCATCGACCGAGACTGGATGAGGAAACTGTTACCGCACCGTATCTCCTATAGATAAAGTGGCAGCCACTCTGGTAGCGTATCTTCGCACCAGACAAGGCAACTGACGTGAAGAAATCTCTATCCTGAGCGGCACGTAGCGTTTCGTCCCAGCCGCCGACTTCATTGATCACCTGCCGCCTGTACAAGACTGCGCCCGGAGCGACCCACCAACGGCCGGACAGTAAGGAAGCAAGCATGTCCTGCTGAACTCCACTAATCTCAATCTTATCGAGGTAGCTAAACCTGATGTCAGGAAGATGTCTCCTATATCTCCAGTCACCGTAAACGACGTCGGCCTGTGTCTCTTCGAGAAACCGGACCTGTCTGGCTATCTTGTCGGGCTCCAAGCAATCATCAGCGTCGAGGTATTGGATATACTCACCCGTCGAGAGCGCAAAGGCTCTGTTTCTTGCGCTATTGCCGCCGCGGTTGGGGCCTACCTCAAGTCTGATACGCGGCACGAACTGGCGTAGAATCGCAAGAGTTCCGTCGGTTGAACCGTCGTCAACGACAATTATTTCGATGTTGGGATAAGTCTGGCTGAGGCAGGACTCAACGGCTTGTCGCACCCATTTTTCACAATTGTAGCAGGGAATGATAACGGACACGAGCGGTTGGTTGGCTTTGAAAGACATTGTAACCGACATGCCTCAGATAACTCGCACAAGTAAGTGAAATTCCTGGCCCGCCGACAAAACACCATAATAAATCTCCGCAAGACCGGCAAATGTATCAGGCCAGTGCGGCAAAGCCAGCAGACGCGCTGATAAGATATGGACATAAACCAACCGTAGAAAGTTGGCTTGACCGAGACGAAGTTGCTACTATAGCAGTAGTTAACCAAGGGCTTTCGATGCGCAATCTCGAGTTGATGGCTCCCGAGCCAGAGGCGCTTTCTGTGCCCAGCAAGCGCGTCGGTGGGAGTACGATCGGGCTAGAGATCCGACGTCGCGCTGAGCTGCAACCGGACCAAGCAGCCATTGTCGCTACGGGCTTTCAGCCTCTATCGTACCGGGAATTGCAATGCCTGATCGGTGAGGTTCGCGCAGCTTTGTACCTGGCCGGACTTGGCCGGCGTGCGCGGATCGCAATTGCAATCCCGAACGGCCCGCAGGCCGCGTTGGCCATCGTGGCGGTCGCATGCTCTGCTGTGAGCATTCCTCTCAATCCGCGACAGACCCTCCGCGAAATCGAGATTGGGTTGGCCACTCTTCGGCCCGACGCTGTGCTCTTGTTCAGAGGCGACGATTCTGTCGCAAGGCGAGCGGCCGAGGAAAAGGGCATAGCGATCATCGAGGTCACCCAATCGAAAGAGGGTACCCTCGGTTTTGAGACCGTCGAGCCACCAATCAGCACGGCGGCAACGCTTGATGAATCTGACGAGCCAGATCCGAATGCGCCCGCCTTTATACTCCAAACTTCCGGCACAGCCTCGGAACCGAAGCTGATCCCGTTCAGCCATCGCAACATGCTGGCTGCTGCGGCCAGGGTTCAGGCTTGGTTCAATCTGTCGTCGCAAGATCGCTGTCTCAGCGTGAGTCCGGTCTTTTATTCGCACGGACTGAAGGTGACGGTTTTCACGCCGCTCCTCTCTGGGGGAACGGTGGTGTTTCCAGCAGATCCTTCCAAGTTCGACTATGCGGAATGGTTCACATTTTTGAGGCCGACTTGGTATTCGGCCGGCCCCACGCTGCATCGGTTGATCTTTGATCGAACAAATTTCAGGGCCGACGCAATAACCGGGCACTCGTTGCGGTTTGTCTTGTCGGGAGGCGCGCCGCTGCCACGAAATGTCCTGGAAGGCCTGCAAGATACGTTTGGCGTTCCCGTGGTGGAGCATTACGGCTCCAGCGAAGCTGCACAAATTTCGGCGAACCTGCCGCCTCCTGGTCCTTGCAAGCCGGGGACCTGCGGTGTTCCCCCGCCGGACACCATTGCGATCGTGGGTGATGATGGACACCGGCTTCCCCCAGGTAAGCTGGGTGAGATACTGGTCGGCGGTCCGACGGTGATTTCAGGTTATCTCGACGCCCCGGAACTCAATCGCGCGTGTTTTCTCGATGGATGGTTCAGATCGGGGGACATCGGCAGCATTGACGAGGACGGTTTCCTTACGCTTCACGGTCGCAAGACGGATGTGATCAATCGCGGCGGCGAGAAGATTTCGCCCCTTGAGATCGACGAGGCGCTCATGCGCCATCCCGCGATCTTGGAGGCTGCGGCCTTTTCCGTCCCGCACCCACGCCTTGGCGAGGACGTCGTCGCAGCCGTTATACTGCGCCCGGGCATGACCACCACTTCCGTAGAGCTTCGGAAATATCTGCAGGAGCAGGTGGCACCATTTAAAGTTCCCAGACGGATTGTTTTCCGAGAGCAACTGCCCAAAGGAACAACGGGCAAAGTCTTACGGCGGCGGCTTACCGAGTCGTGGGAGGGAGGGCCCGCTGCGGACACGCAGGTCGCGCCATCGCTGGCCGAGAATACGTTAGCCAACAAGGATTTGGTTAAAGAGCTGACGAACCTTTGGGAACGGCTATTGAGAATTACCCCTGTTTCCGTTGATGACGATTTTTTCGAGAAGGGCGGCGACTCGCTTCTTGTGATGGAGATGCTTTCCGAATTGGAGTGGCGGACCGGTCTAACCATACCGAGTTCGATTTTGTTCGAAGCCACAACGATTCGCCAATTGGTGCAGAAACTTTCCGACCGGCAGAATCTTCGGCCGAAATATCTGATCGAAATGAACTCAAGCGGCGATCAGCCGCCGTTGATTTATTTTCACGGCCACTTCCACGGCTTTGGGCAGTCCGCCCTCACACTGGCAAAGCTCCTGGGTGCCAAGCAGCCTCTTTTTGTCGTTGCCCCTCATGGCACCGGCGATGAGCCAATTCCGCGCTCGATCGAAGCCATGGCGGCCGATCGCCTGCCCTTGATCATGAAGGCTCAGCCAGAAGGACCTTACCGGCTGGGCGGCAAATGCCTTGGAGGAATCGTTGCATTTGAGGTCGCCCGCATGCTGGTTGCCGCTGGAAAAGAAGTCGAGATGATCGTCTTGCTGGATCCGCCGACTATCAACGCACGTAAGTCACTACAGGCCCTGTTCTCGGCAATAAAGTGGGCGCGGCCAATCGCCGGCCCTGTCATCGAACGCGTAATGGCGTGGACCTGGTTTAGGGCCGTACAGCTTCAGAGATTTTGCAATTATTCGTGGACTAAGCGGGGAACCGCCATACAGCGGCGATGGGCCTTGTTGAAGGCAAAATTAGGAAGGCTATTCGGTCGCGAAAAGGACCAAGTGGATGTTGCGCCGATCCCCATAGATCGGTCTGGCACGCCTATCTTGGGCATATCGCTTAAGGATGCTCGGACTTCGAGATATGCAGCTGCGATGTCGAATTATCGTCCGAACCCGCTCGACGTGCCGGTTCTCTATGTCAAGGTGGACTTCGGCATAGGAGCGTGGCGGCGAGTAAGTCCTAATCTTGAGGTCATCACGTCGCCAGGCACGCATGAATATCCCGATCTTTCCAATGTTGCGGAGCATTTGAAAGTGCGCCTGCAACTCTGCAAATAATTTGAAGCCATTTCAAGAGCTTGGGCGATCCGCAACGGACAATGAGTGATTCTTCTGAAAATCCCGTGTTTGATATTGCAATGGCTTACCAGAGAACAGCAGCGCTTATCGCGGCTGTGAAACTCGATATTTTCACTGCAATCGGCGCGGAGACGGTATCGCTCCATGACTTAGCGGCCCGGACCAGCGCCTCGGGCCGCGGGTTACGAATTTTATGCGACTACCTCACGGTCATCGGCTTACTCGAAAAGCGAGATACGCACTACGCCCTTACGCATGTTGCGCGAACATTTCTTGACGAATCGGCTCCCCTGGCCATGGGCAAAATCGTTGATTTTGTCGCGGCGCCGGAGATTCTTGATCTTTTTCTCAGCGATCCGGCCTCGTATGTTCGGCGCGGCGGCTCGAGCGGATTAGCCAATGTCTCGCCGGATCACCCCGTCTGGGTTCGGTTTGCGAAGGCGGCCGTGCCGTTCGCGGCGACGACTGCCAAGCGTGTGGCGGCCCACGTCGCAACCTTTCCCGATCCACCGTACACGGTGCTCGATATCGCCGCAGGCCACGGCCTGTTCGGAATTGAGGTGGCGAAAATTCTGCCCGAGGCCCTGGTCACTGCAGTGGATTGGGCGCAGGTATTGACGGTCACTCGCGCGAACGCTGAGGCGGCCGGAGTAGCCGATCGATTTCGTATGCTGACCGGAAATGCATTGGACGTCGATTGGGGAAGCGACTTCGATCTGATACTCCTGCCGAACTTCCTTCATCACTTCGATTTCGACACATGTACGTCCCTGCTGCGCCGAGTTAAGGCCAGCTTGGCTGTTGGCGGGCAGGCGTTGGGCATTGATCTCGTTCCAAACGAGGATCGAATATCTCCCCCGACGCCGGCGATGTTCGCCTTCTGGATGCTCGCAACGACCCCCCAGGGCGACGCCTACACGGCACGCGAGCTCGACGAAATGGCGCGAAATGCCGGCTTCCGCGGCGCCACGATTCGAGCCCTTGCGCCAACGCCGCAAAGCCTCATCATTTTCGAAAGCTGACTGCCCCCTGCTGGACGGCAATTCAGATGTCGATTTTATCAAACAGGGGGTTCGGTCGGCTTTGCCCGGCACCAATTATCGAGCTTTGTGGGATGCCATGCCACCAAAGCGTCGGATTGCGGCCTCTGCTGTCGTTAAGTCTGAGTTCGAAAATAAATACACCCATCAAATTCAAGGTTGTCGCCGATTTCGAATAAACCGACAATACACTAGATCTCGGTATTTGCGCGCTGAAAGGAAGAAACTCTCGTGCAAACCGGTTCACCAGCTGCCAAGGGACAACCCCGCCCCAACAAAGTCTCGCGCGCATATGAGATCCGCGCGCTGGACCAGGGCGAATTCGCGCGATGGGACGAATTCGTCCAGAAGTCTCCTCAGGGCACGCTTTTCCACACGACGCTTTGGTTGGAGGCGTCAGGTGTGCCCTTTCGCCTGCTTGGGTGCTTTCGCGGCGGCGAGATGCACGGCGGTTGCGCAATAGGCATCGTAGGACATCGTACCGCAGGAAGGCCGTACCCGAGTTTTACGCCGTATCTGGGCGTCTTGTATCCTTCTTCCAACGCGAAATACGTCACCGAAATCTCCAACAATAAGGAAATCGGAGGCGCGTTCGCCGTCTTCCTCAAAGGTGAGTTCGACAGGGTCGTGGACCTCGCATTTTCGCCGGAAGTCGTCGATCTGCAGCCGTTCATTTGGCAAGGATTTACGATCGAATTGCGTTATACTTACCGTCTTTCGATCACAGACCTTCGGTGCGTCTTCGACAATATGGATGCGGGTCGCCGCCGCAATGTCGTCAGTGCGGAGAAGCAAGGGGTACAAGTCGAGGTCGGCGCGGATTTTGGCGAGATCGTGCGATTGAGTGAAAAATCATTTGAGCGCCAGAGCCTTATGGCAACTCATGGACAAGCCGCAAAAACATTCGAAGCTGCGTTGCGGCGCGCGGGTCGATGCCTCGGATTTCTCGCGCGCAGCAATGAGGGTGAAACTCTCGGCGCCGTGTGGATCGCATGGGACGAGAAGCGCGCATACTATCTTCTCGGCGGCTATGATCCCTCTGCAAAATCGAACAACGCGGTTGCCCTCGCCATGTGGCGCGCCATCCAATTCACGGCCACCGACCTGAAACTGCCGGAGTTCGATTTTGAGGGTTCTGCCATCCCTGCCGTCGAGCAATTTTTTCGTAAGTTCGGCGGCACGCTCACGCCATATCACTGCATACGCTATCGACGGCCTAGCAGCGTCAGACGTATGGCGCGCGATCTCGCGTTGACGGTACTAGGCCAGCGTGTTACCCGCAATCTTGCGCGGATGGTTCGTGAATTGGGCTAAACGCATGACGCCACTCCTTCGTCGAGCTCCGCAGCCAATAAGAAGAGTTTTGAGGAATATCGCACGGCGGACGATCGGCCGTTTGCCCCCGCCGTCCTCCAGGCTCACTGGGACGCTGGCGCACGACGGCGGCAGGCCCGTGCGAGATGTTCGGCTGCGTCCCTGGGCCTCGGTCGAGGATGGCAACTTCGCGCGGTGGCACACCGAGATGCGCGCAGTATTTCGCCGAATATTCCTTGGCGGTGTCGAAGGCTTGCCCCAGCCATTGGCCGAGGAATTCGCTCGGCAGTGGGCGGCCTATTGTGGTTGTCGATATGGGCTGTTGCTTGGGAATGGTACCGATGCGCTTTGCATCGGCCTTGCCGCGGTATTTGATCATGACGGCCTCGACTACGGCGGCGAGGTCATCGTGTCGAACTTTTCGTTCATCGCCAGCGCCACCGCGCCTCTCGATCGCCGTTTTGGCGTCGCGTTTGTCGACGTTGACGAAGGAACGTTGCTACTGGACCCGAAGCGGGTGGAAGAGGCCATCGTCCCCGGCAAGACCCGCGCGATCCTGCCGGTTCATCTGTTCGGACAGCCTGCGGACATGACCGCACTGAAAGCCATCGCCGACAAGCACGGATTGAAGATCGTTGAGGATGCCGCGCAAGCCAGTGGCGCGGTCTGGGAAACCGGGCCGGTGGGTTCGCTCGGCCATGCCGGCGCTTTTAGCTTTCAGTCGACCAAAAACCTGGCTTCTGGGGAAGGCGGTGCATTGACCACCAATGACGAGCAAGTGTTTGAACGGGCGTATGCCATGCATAACGCCGGACGGTCGCGGATCGGTAGCGGCCGATGGGCCCATGCGAGTCTTGGTTGGAACTGTCGTCTGACTGAGTACCAGGCCGGCTTGCTCATTCATCGTTTTCGCGAATTTCAGCAGCTGCAGTCGATCCGACGCCAAAACTTTCAGTACCTGCACGAGCTGATGCACGATGTCACGTGCCTCAAGCCTTTGGCTTTATGTGCCGGTGTCCGTGCTCACGGAATGTATATGTTCGCGATGCGCTACAAGCAGCAATATTGCGGCAGGCTGCCGATCGACAAATTCCTGGAGCTAATTCAGGCGGAAGGAGCTCCGGTCTATCGCTCTTTCAGGGCGACGATGTCGGACCAACCTGTGATGCAGAATCTCATAAGGAAACGCCCCGAATATCTTCGACGCCTGCCGACCCCCGTCGCGGATCAGGCCGCGCGGGAAGTCGTCTTCATTCCCCAGAATGTTTTTCTTGGCACGCGGGGAGACATGGAGGAGATCGTGGCCGCTGTTAGAAAAGTGGAACGGCACTACGCAAAGGATGCTGCGCAAGCATGCACGTCAACCGGATGAATGTCATTGCCGTCGAGTATAACCTCGTGAGCCAACTTTATCGGATCCCGCCGCTCGCGCAGTGGTCGTCTGTTGCTGGGAGTCACTAATGCCTGGTCCTGCGCTCACCGCCGCTCTGCGCGCCACGACGCTCGAAGCCGCGCGCGCGGCGACCCGGTACGACGTGGTGGTGATCGGCGCCGGCGCTGCCGGCGGCATGGCTGCAATGTTGCTGAGCGAGACGGGCTTGCGCGTGCTGGTGCTGGATGCCGGCGCGATCCGATCGCCGGCCCGGTCGTTCTCACGTCGGGTGGTCCGCGGCCTGACGCGCCATGTTTTGGGTGACTCCGCTCTCGCGGCTCTCGACCGGCGGCGGCACGGGATCCAAATGCAGTGCTACGCGTGGCCGCGCGCTCCGGAGGCGTTCGTCGATGATCTTGATTGCCCTTATGTCACGCCGGCAGATCGCCCTTTCGTCTGGCTGCGGGTCCGACAGCTGGGGGGGCGATTGCTGATCCCCGGCCACGGTCGGCAGTATTACCGATTGGGTCCTGATGACCTCGCTCCCCCCGACGGGCTGAGTGCGCCTTGGCCGCTTCGCGTGGGCGAGTTAGACCCATGGTACGGCGCGGTGGAACGCAGACTTGGACTAAGCGGCAGGGGCGACAACCTCCCTTGGCTTCCTGACAGCGAACTCAAAATCGTCCTGGAACCGACGCCCGCCGAGGCTGCCTTGCAGCATTCGATCTCTGCGCGTTGGCCCAGCGCCCGTGCGGTGCTGGGGCGCTTTGCCGTACCGTTCGACACCCTCGAGGCCGCGGCGCGGACTGGGCGCCTTTTCATCCGCAGTGGCGCGATCGCGCGGGAGATCGAAGTCGACGAATCAGGTCGCGTGTGTGGCGTCGTCTGGATCGACCAGCAAAGCCGCACTGAACAGCGTGCCTGCGCGCCGTTGGTGTTTCTATGCGCCTCGGCCCTGGAGTCCACCCGCCTGCTTCTCCTCTCACGCTCGGCGCGAAGTCCGAACGGGCTCGGCGCCACATCGGGCGTACTGGGCCGCTACCTCATGGACCATGTTTTCGTACGAGCGGCTGGGGAGGCACCGGCGCGGTCTCCGGGGCCCGCTCTCGAAGCAGGTCGCTGCCTCTACCTTCCCCGCTTCGACGCCCGCGATTGGCCGGCGCCAGGTCCCGGCCGCGGCTTCGGCGTGCAGGTTATGCAAACGTCGGCAGGCGGGGGAGGATTTACCGCCGTGTCCTTCGGCGAGATGCTGCCGCGGCCGGAGAATCGGGTGACGCTCGACCCCAAGCGGCGGGACGCCTGGGGCATCCCGGTGCTGCACATAGACTGCCGTCACGGCCAAGCGGAACTGGTCCGCGCTCGGGAACAGGCTTTGGCGCTGCGGGAGCTTGCCGAGGTCGCTGGCGTGACGCTGACGCAGATTGACGAGGCGCCCAGGCCGCCGGGCAGCGCCAGCCACGAATGCGGTACCGCACGAATGGGCAGCGATCCTGCAAACTCGGTGCTTGATCCCAACAACGAGTGCTGGGAGGCGCGGGGACTCTACGCGACCGACGCGGCCTGCTTCCCCTCGCAGGGTACCCAGAACCCAGTGCTGACGATCCTCGCACTCACCGCCCGCGCCTGCGATCACGCACTCCGGACAGGCGGAGGCTCGCGACAGCACGCTTGAGCCAATGTGGGCGGGAAGCGATAGATTCGAGACACCGGAAAACCTGAGCGCGTCGCTGAACGGAACGAAACCTTTTCAAGATATCAGCTCCCGGGTTAACCAGCCCTCGTCTTTCGAGCGGCAGCGCTTCTGTAGCCGCACTGATTGTGATATGGCCGCGGAACTCAGGACACGCTGAAAATGGCGGGCACGGTGGCGAGTGGGAACAGCGAGCTTGGTGAGGCCGCAGTCAACGACGCGGCCACGCCCAGCGATGGTGCGACCGTCGCGGTCATTATCCCGACCTTCAATCAAGCGCGTTTTCTCGCCGACGCGATTATGAGCGTTCTGGCGCAGACGCGCCCGGCGGACGAGATAATTGTGGTGGACGACGCCTCGACCGACGATCCCGCTAGCGTGGTCGGCCGGTTTCAAAAAGCAAAGCTGATCCGGCAAGACAAAAACCGTGGACCGTCGGCGGCCCGCAACGCCGGCCTTCGGAACTGCAGCGCAAGCCACATCGTCTTCCTTGACGCCGACGATCGTCTCCTACCCACCGCACTCGAAACCGGACTCCGTTGTATTGCACGACGACCCGAGTGTGCATTCGCCTATGGTGCGTACCGCCTGATTTCGGAGAACGGCCATCCTATTGGGTCCAATTGGTTCATCCCCATCGATGGAGATGCGCATCTCGCGTTCTTGCACCAGAATTTGATTCCGATGCCGGCAGCTGTCCTCTACCGACGCGATTGCCTGTTGGCTGTGAAAGGATGGGACGAGGCAATGCGGCGGTGTGAAGACCATGATATCTATCTGCGCATGACGCAACGGTATCCAATCGTGGGTCACCCGGATCTTGTCGCTGAATACCGAAAGCATGGTCAAAACACGTCTGAAAATCACGTCGAACAACTGCAGGCGGCGCTCCGACTATACGACCTGCATGAGACGCGCATTACCATCGACGCCGCTACCCGCAGGGCTCTGCGAAGCGGTCGCGCCAACAAGCGAAAATACTATGTTTCCAGAATGCTTTCATCCGCACAGGCTAGCTGGCAGATTCGCCGCGATGTTGGAGTTCTCATGAGAGATCTGATCCAGGCCGCACGATGGTCGCCGCGAATTACCATGCACGCGCTGATCCGCATTCTTGGCCGCTCCGTCAAGAACGCTGTGATCGCCCCTCGCTAAGCAGGCAAAGCCCTGGAAACGCGGCCCTAAAGTGAGCAACACTGAACCAGCCCCGCCGAGGCCTGCGATAGATCTCGGTTTCATCGCTGCGGCCTTCCCGGTTTTCGTCTTCACGCTTCATGTCGTTTTACGTCGCGGAGCGGAATTGGCGGGCTACGCTCCAAATCTCGGCGCGTGCCTCGCGCTCGCGGTTGTTGCCGTAACGGTCATGGTCGGACTGTCGGCCGGTTGGGATCGGCGATGGGCGGTTATCGGCGTCGCCCTGTCGTTTACCGGCGTCGCAGCAGTGGCGGCGCTTGGATTTCGCCAACTCCCCGACAGCGGCTGGGATGCCCAGACGTACCATCTGCCTTCGGTCCTTCGACTCTTGAGCGGATGGAAGCCGATGGTGGCCGCGACCGATCTTACCTTGTCAAACCACTTTCCGAGCGGGACGTGGACGATCCTCGCCGGGTTCGATGCCATTTTCGGCTTTGAAAGCGGCCGAGCGATCGGGCCGCTCCTGATGCTGGCCGCCGGTGGCGCCGTTTGGAAGACATTCCGCATGCTGGGCATGACCGCGGCGCCATGCACCGTCGTGACCGTTATGTTGGTCGCGAATCCCGTCGCGCTGTCTCAGATTTTCACCGCCTATGCCGACGGCACGCTGTACGAGCTGACGCTGATCCTGATCTGCTGCCTGATCATCATGCTTGAGGATCGGGGTCTTGCGGTAGCTCTCCTGGCGGGCGCCGCGATGATCCTGGTCTGCAACGCTAAGCTCGCTGGACTCTTCTTTGCGGCGCTCGCAGTCGCGACATGGGGCGGGTTGCTCCTAGTCCGATACGGCCCCACCTGGATAATGGTGCGGGACCAGCATCGGCAGATCGCGTTGCTGGTGACGGCAGGCCTGCTGGCCGTAGGCTTCGTGGGCTGGCGGCCGTATGTCATGAACGTTGTCGAGCATCACCGCGTCGTCTATCCGCCACCCGACGAACTCGGCTACAAGCCGGGCGCCGCATTCGAGGTTCCACCCAATCTCGACGGTGCGGGGCGCGGATTGAAACTGGCCGCTCTGTTTTTCTCGCGGACGGACAGAAGATACCAAGAGCCGGTCAGCTTCAAGGTGCCCGGCACGGTCGACTGGCAAGAGCTGCGCATGGGGAGGGACACCCGCGGCGGAGGTTTTGGTCCGTTCTTCGGCGCCGTGACGCTGGTGGCGCTTGCCGCGTTGGGGTGGGCCTCCCTGCGGCGCACGGCGCCCCGGATGGCACACCCTCATCGCGCCGAAGTTCTGCTCGGGCTGATGGCGTATGGCCTGCTGACGACGGTCCTATTCCCGGAGCCATGGTGGGCTCGCTTCGTCCCGCTTGCCTGGCTGATCCCGCTCTGCGCCGCATGGCTTGCCTACGCGCTGCGGCCGAGTTCGCTCGTGCGCGCATGCGTCACCCTCGTGGTGGTGCTGTCGATCCTTGATGCGGCCATCGCAGCGTGCTCCCTGGGGTTTGACGCCGTGCGTAGCGCCGCCGACATCAACCACAAGCTGGAGCGCATGCTCGATGACCCTGAACCGGTCTATCTGTCGCGCGGGACACTCTGGAACGCGACCCTCGATATCCGCAGTGCCGCCGAGGACGTTTGGCGCCGACGGCTGCGCGACCACGGGAAGACCGCCGTGGTGGTCCTGCCCCGCACGGACTGCCGCGAAATCGAAATCCTCACGGCCGACATCCAGCGTTGCGCTCCCCCCGGTACGTCGGTGCCGGCGGAGGACAATCGACCGGGTGGCTTTCGCGGCGCCGCCGATCTGCCGCCGGAGGCTGGGGCGTATCGTCCGAACCGCAGTGAACAGCCGGCGAGATAGGGTCGAGCTTGGGGCGCTTCCCTCCATCGGCAAGACACCCAACCCGCGTCTTCATTGGAACACCACAGCGTCATGCTGAAACGAGTTCTCATCCTTGGCTTCATCCTCGCAACCGCGCTCCTGTTCGGCCTGTGGAAGTGGGGCTCCGCGCCGGTCTGCACCGCGACCGCGCCGAGCCAAGCCGTCGCCCCGGGCTACACGGTCCTGAAATATTGCAACACGCTCTTCAGCAACAGCGTGGTCGATCTGAACAACACGCTCCGGCCCGGTTTCCTGCTTTATCCGACCAGTTTTGGCGTGACGCTTCCGGCGAGCGACATTACCAATGACGGCACCGGATTGACCATCACGACCGGTCCGGATTTTTCCTATGCTTCTTTGTCATCGGCGATCATCAACAACGCCACGAATAAGTGGTCGGGCAACGTTGTATCAGGCGGCTTTTATATCGAAGTGGACATGCAATTCGATCCGTTCACATGCCAAGCGGCGTCGTACTCCGTTTCCTGGCCGGCATTTTTCCTTTATCATCCTGCGGGATTGTTCTTCACCGGCTATCCGGCGCCCGGCTTTGCGTATACCGAATTGGACGTAATGGAATGGTTCAATCCGGGTATCGGATGCGTCGGCGTCCGCGGCGCCGCGCACAATTGGCCCGGCGACGGCACCGACTACAATTGCTCGAATAGCAACAGGCAATCATCTTTTGTGCCTGACGCGAACTGGCACACGTACGGGCTGCTGCTGATACCATCAACCAAAAATTCGGGGACCGGCGTCATTCAATGGTACTATGACAACGTGCTGCAAATTTTCGTAACCTATTCCTCTGGTGGCACTCCGAACCCTTCTACCGCATGCAGCAATGGCGCCTTCATGACTGCCGACACGCAGCCTTTCGCGTGGCTACTCAATGCCGCGACTGGCATATCGGTAAGATACCGCAACCTGCACATCTGGCAGCATCCGTGAATGCTAAGCCCCTCCAAGGGAAGCGGCCGCCCGAGCTGTCCGCCTGAGATTGAGGTTAACATGGCTAATAAGGGGAATACCATTGATTTATCAGGCGATTTCCCATGATATAATTTGACTCGCGGCAGGGAGAGCATATCGGTAATAACCGCCACGACGAGACGGAAGAAAAACTCCCATGCAAGACGTGATTGTTATTGAGGCCGGTCGATCTGAGCGGCACTACTGGCTGGACCTTTGGCGCTATCGCGAGCTGTTCCGGGTGCTCGCGTGGCGGGACCTGTCCGTCCGCTATAAACAGACGGTCATCGGCGTGCTGTGGGCGCTCATCCGACCCTTCCTCACCATGCTGGTATTCACCGTCATTTTCGGCCGCATCGCCAAGCTGCCGACGGACGGCAACGCGCCTTACGCGCTCATGGTGTTCGCTGGCATCTTGCCGTGGACATTGTTTTCCAACGGGTTGAGCGAGGCATCCAATAGCCTGATCAACAACACGAGCCTGATCAGCAAGGTTTATTTTCCCCGCCTGATCGTGCCGATAGCGACAATCGTCGTGGCGTTTGCCGATTTCCTTATCAGCATTTGCATTCTAGTCGCGCTAATGGCCTGGTACCGGTTCTTGCCGGATTGGCGGATCGCCGTGTTGCCGGTCTTCACATTATTGGCCCTTTTTGCCAGCGCCGGTCCGGCGCTCTGGATCACCTCGCTCAACGTAAGATACCGGGATTTTCGCTACGTTATCCCTTTCATCGTGCAGCTTGGCCTCTACGTGTCGCCGGTCGGATTCAGTTCGAGCGTCGTGCCCGAGCAATGGCGGTTGTTGTATTCGCTCAATCCAATGGTGGGGGTGATCGATGGGTTCCGCTGGTGCATCCTTCACGGACAAAGCGAGCTTTCTGCGCCAAGCCTGTTGACCAGCATCGCCGTGATTGCTTTTTTCCTGTGGTTCGGAGTGCGCCAGTTCCGAAAGACTGAAAAAAGCTTTGCGGACCTTATTTGAGCGCGTGAGCAGTCATGTCGGAAAACGCGATCGTAGTCGAAAATTTGTCCAAACGTTATCTGATCGGGCACCGCGTCTCCCAAAGCAGCGCATACAATTACACGGCGCTGCGCGACGTCGTCGGACGTGAGATCAGCAATTTCGTGCGCAAGACGACTGATGTCGTTCGCGGTCGTCAAGTGGTGCAAGGAGACGAAGTTGAGGAATTCTGGGCGCTTAAGGACGTGAGTTTCGAGCTTAAGCAGGGGGAAGTCCTCGGCATCATTGGTCGCAACGGTGCCGGAAAGAGTACGTTGCTTAAGATCTTGAGTCGTATAACCGAGCCAACGGACGGGCGGGTGCTGTTACGGGGGCGCGTTTCGAGCCTGCTCGAGGTCGGTACCGGCTTCCATCCGGAGCTTACCGGACGAGAAAACATCTTCCTCAACGGCGCCATCCTCGGCATGACGCAACGAGAGATCCGCAAGAAATTCGATGAGATTGTCGCGTTTGCCGAGGTCGAAAAATTTATCGACACGCCGGTGAAGCGTTATTCGTCAGGAATGTACGTTCGGCTTGCCTTCGCAATTGCCGCACACCTTGAGCCGGAAATTCTAGTAATCGATGAAGTATTGGCTGTCGGCGACATAGAATTCCAAAAAAAATGCCTTGGTAAGATGACCGAAGTTGCCCGTGGAGGGCGTACGATACTTTTTGTGAGCCACAACCACGCGGCAATCCGCAGCCTTTGTACGCATGGTTTAGTGTTACACAACGGTATTGCTACGCCCAAATACGACGCAGTATCAGCGCTTGAACATTACGCCTCAGAGCGGCAAAGATCGCCTACGTCCTCTTGGGTACGCCCCGCGAATCTCGCAAAATCCGAGGTATATTTTGCGTCTATCGACGTAAGCCTAGAAGGCGCCCAGCCAAAGCACATTCTTGATTGTCGTGTTATCATAAATTCGGAATCAAAGGCGCGGCCCGCATGTATAACAGTTGATTTTGCCGATCGAAGTTCCGCGGTGATCATGCAGGCTGAGCCACACTGCGAACCATTTATCGGGGGCTCGCCGGGAATCTATCGTGTTGACTTAAGAATTGAGCTGCCACCGCTCGTTCCCGGACCTTACACCCTTGGCTTCTGGATCGGACCGCACAATACGGAAACATTCGATTGGATACCCGAGGCAATTACCTTCGAAATCGTTGAAAATCCCAATCCAACAAGAAGCTTTCCGTACGCGCTACATCATGGATCGATCGTGGCGCTCTCGATTGCAGACGTAACCCTGCTAGAAACACTCACGGGATAAAGGAAGCATCTGTTCATGTTTGATCTATCAGTTGTCATCCGTGCTCATAATCCTGATCCTCGGGCGGAATCTCTTTTGGCCGACCTGGATTCACTCGGGTACGGTTGACGGGTCCAGAATGCCCGCAAATGTGGAATTGAGCTGTCTATGAAAACGATCATTGTGACCGGCGGTGCTGGGTTTGTCGGCAGCCACGCATGCAAAGCGTTGGCCCGTGCTGGGTACTTACCTGTCACGCTTGACAACCTTGAGCGAGGTCACGAATGGGCAGTAAAATGGGGTCCGCTCGAACGAGTGGACATTAGAGACGAACGGAACCTACAACGCGCGTTCGAAACTTGGCACCCCGAAGCAGTCGTCCACTTCGCCGCATACGCCTATGTCGGCGAGTCGAACACCGAGCCACTTAAATATTACGGAACCAACGTTGGCGGCACTGCAAACTTGCTAAAAGCCTGCGTAACCTCCGGCTGCAAGTATGTGGTATTCTCTAGCTCCTGTGCAACTTATGGCATTCCTGTGCGCCTGCCGTTGAACGAGACCGACCCGCAACGGCCAATCAACCCGTACGGCTATACTAAGCTTGTCGTCGAGCGAATGCTGCGCGACGCAGAGGCTGCACACGGAATTCGGCATGTGGCGCTCCGTTACTTTAATGCGGCGGGCGCTGACCCAAGCGGGGAATTGGGAGAATTGCACGAGCCCGAAACGCATCTGATTCCATTGGTCCTGTTTACCGCGATGGGCCGGCAAAACTCCATCAAAATTTTTGGGAATGATTATCTTACAGTCGATGGCACATGCGTTCGCGACTATGTACACGTTAGCGACCTGGCCGATGCGCATGTGGCAGCGGTGGAGTGGCTGGCTGCTGGCAACACCAGCGATTCGTTTAATTTAGGAAACGGCCAGGGATTTTCGGTTGCTCAGGTCATCAAAGCCGCCGAGATGATTACTGGGAAAGAAGTGAAGACAGACATTTGTGCCAGGCGTCCCGGTGACCCGCCGATGCTAATCAGCGATTCAACCAAAGCGAAGCGGCTGCTCGGGTGGACGCCTCAGTTTCCGGACGTGGACCATCAAATCGCCCATGCGTGGAGATGGTTTTGTAATGAACCATCGATCGGCCAGAGCGCGGCCAGCCCGCCAACGTGAGCAAGCCGGAAAAATCTAGCTTCCGGCGATCCAAAGATGGGTCTCACTGCACAAAGGGAGCGTTCAGCCCATCAGCCTGATCCAGAAAAGGGGAGCAGTTCAGCTTCAGCAACCCTTATTCTGATATTGCGATGGCTTAAGGTGGATTGCCGTAACTTGTGATTGCTTCTAAGTGCAACATTCAAATCGAGTTCCTGGGCGGCTTACAGTCATTGCCATCTGATTTTTGCCCTTCATTATTAACGTTGCACCAATTATCTATAAAAATCAACATCTTGTATGGTAGTAGCCCAGGAGATAATTTGACTTTTATGCATGACAATCGAGAATGGCGCCGCTGTCGGAGTAAGGCGCGTTGGCGTTCCAAGCTGGTCCGCAATGGCGAGCATCACCTGCTACCGTACCACTTCGGTTCTCGAAAACATACGCGTGGCTTAAGTTAGACGCCTTCGCCTCTCGGTTAGGAGGCGCTTGAGGAGAATCCAATGCGCGACCTTAAATACCATATTGTACGCGCCGATTTGGATGACGACCTTAAACCCATCGAGACACCGAAAGGCTGTGGAGGGATCGCGCTCGATCTGCGGCGGGGCCCTCGTCCGCTCGGTTTTCTGCTCAGGCGATCCCGCGAAAGCTCTTGGCTTAGCGCCCAGGACGTCAGGAGCTGGATCGAGCGGGAAATTCCCGAAGCGGATCGCACACAACCAATTCTCTACCCCGAATCAGCGGCTCCTATGCCCGCTGTCACGATCTCCGTGTGCACAAAGGATCGCCCGAAACTGTTGCGTCGGTGCCTCTCCGCGATCGACGCGCTGCTTATCCACCCCACGGACGCCCCGCCGCTCGTTCAAGTGATCGACAACAATTCAACCACGAACGAGACGCGCACTGTGGCGAACACTTTCCCAGGCGTTCAATACATCGTGGAAAAGCGGACTGGCCTGAATTTCGCGCGCAACCGGGCTCTCGCGGAGGCAAGAGGTGAAATCGTTGCCTATATAGACGACGACACCGTGGTTGACCGCCATTGGTTACTGGGCCTCAGACAAGCTTGGGCACGCCGGCCCGACGCCGGAGGTTTCTCCGGTCAGATCCTGCCGTATGCCCTTGACACAAAAGCCCGGGTGCTTTTCGAGCAAATGGGCGGATTCCGAGGTGGCTTCCAACCCATAGTTTACGGCCGCTATAGCGATACGGACCCGCTCTACCCCTGCGCAACGTCTTTCGGCGGGGGCTGCAATATGGCGTTCCGGCGAGACCTAATGCTCAAACTGGGCGGGTTCGACGAGGCTCTTGACACAGGTGCGCCCCTGCCCGGCGGAGGTGACCTGGACGCCTTTTACCAGATTGTCAGTCATGGGTGCGATCTGGTCTACGAGCCGCAAATGCTCGTTTACCACGAGCACCGCGCCGACATGGCAGGGCTTCGCCGACAGATCCGGCGCAGTTGGGGAATGGGCACCATGGCATTCCTGACGAAGATCAGGGACTTCGACCCTGCGCATCGCGAGAAGGCCGGGATATTCATCCAATCGTGGCTGAGGGACTTGAGACGCAAATTGAATCCCCTGTCCAGGCGGCGAGGTGCGAGGACCTGGGACCTCGTCTTGCAAGAGTATATTGGCGCCTTGATGGGACTAAACGGCGCCTATGTCCGGTCTAGACGATTGACCGACGCTATTCGCCAGAGCGATTGACCCATGAACCATGGTTTGAAAAAGATGGCCGATCGGCCGACAGCTCTTCGAATCTGGGCTTCCGGTCATTTGAGTCTCCCCTTATATCTTTGCGGCTACCTCCATATTTGAAGTTCAAATTCGCGAGCCCCCCAGAGCAAGCTGCACATTTGAGGGCATCACATTGGAACCACGGAAGCCCAACAACACCGATAGTCCACGTGTCTCGGTGATCACGATATTCCTTGACGGCGAAGCCTTTCTAGCCGAGGCAATTGAAAGTGTAATTGCGCAAAGTTTCGACGATTGGGAGTTGTTGCTTGTCGACGACGGGTCAGGCCCGGCGGCAACTACGATTGCGAAGTCGTATACAGCGCGGCATCCCGGACAGATCCGCTATCTTGAACATCCGGGGCACATCAACCGCGGCATGAGCGCAACCCGAAACCTTGGCATCAAGCATGCACGAGGTGAATTTGTCGCATTCATCGACGCCGACGATGTCTGGTTGCCATCGAAACTCGCCGACCACGTAGCGCTCTTGGACGCGCATCCGGACGTCGGCATGGTTTGTGGATCAGCCATTTACTGGCGCAGTTGGTCGGGCGGCCAAGGTGGCCAAGACAACCTTGTGCCTACAGGCCACCGGCAGGATGTGGTTATTCACCCTCCGGACGCGACTCTTGCATGCTATCCACTGGGATTAGCGGGCGCCCCCTGCCCGTCCGATATTGTGCTTCGCACCGAACTTGTGAAACGACTGGGCGGATTCGAGGAACACTTCACTGGCAGCTATCAATTGTATGAGGATCAGGGTTTTCTAGCCAAGGTCTATTTGTCAACACCAGTTTGGTCTTGCAGCTCGCCGTTACTCAAGTATCGCATCCACCCGGATTCCTGCGTCGCTACGGTCACTAAAGCAGGGAAATATGATCAAGTCAGATTGTATTTCCTGGAGTGGTTCGAGAAATATCTCAAAGCACAGAAGAAAGTTGACCGGCGGGTAACGTCGTCCTTGCGGCGCGCACTGAGGCCTTATCGCCATCCTCGTGTCCACTATCTGCTAGCGGTACCAAAAAAAATCTGCAATCGATGCCGGCGCTTGATTGGTCGGCTGAGCCGAGTAATTCACCTGCAGTCCAATTAGAGCGTTCCAATTAGGGCCAGCCCGTCACGTATTTATCAAGCAGGTACCCGTTGAGCACCTTGACCGTGGCGCACAGCACTCGCTGCCGGTTCCGTAAAATGACCAATGCTGCGCAATTGCCACTTGAATCACAAGGCTCGGGAGTATGAAAATGCACAAGGAAGGACTAGGCCGTACCACACACTCGATGTTGGAAAATGTGAATGAAAAACGTCAACTGCTCCGTGCTCTACGTCGTGGCGCAAAGAATACACTTCCGCGTACGTTGGTGCGTTTCATCCAGCAAATGAGAGGTCGGCCCGTTCGCCAAATTCCGCTCGGTTCCGTACGCTTCGGCGATCTCCGGCGGTTTTCGCCGATCAGCCACAACTTCGGGTGGGATCGCGGTACACCGATTGACCGTTACTACATCGAAACTTTTATCAGTAGAAACGCAAGTGACATCCGCGGACGTGTTCTCGAGATAGGAGATAACCTCTATACTCGCCAATTCGGCGGTGCTCATGTGGAGCGAAGCGACATCCTCAGCGTCGAGGCCTCTAACCCAAAGGCGACTTTCGTGGGCGATCTCACGCAGTCAGCTACCTTACCTGAGTCAGCCTTTGATTGCATAATCCTTACCCAAACGCTGCAATATATATTTGATATTCCTGCCGCAGTCGCAACGTTGTTTCGGGCGCTGAAACCCGGGGGGATTCTACTGTTGACGGTGCCTTCGGTTAGAAGCCAGGTCGACGGCCGCGCTTGGGGGGCGACTTGGTACTGGTGGTTCACTTCTGCAGCAATACGCCGTTTGCTCGAGCAATTGTTTCAGCCAGACGCCGTGACGGTCGACACCTATGGTAATATATTTGTCGCAACTGCTTTCCACTTCGGCATCGCACTTGAAGAACTTAAGCCCGGCGAGCTTGATCCGTCCGATCCAGAGTTCCCGGTCATCGTGGCGGCCCGCGCGATCAAGCGAGGCGACGTATGAGTTTTCGTAGCAGATTGAGGATTCGTACAAGATTGCGGTCTGTCGTTCACCGCGTCTGGCCGCCCAAGCCGAAGCCGCTGATCCTCATGTATCACCGCATTGCCGACGAGCCGATTGACCCTTGGGGTCTCGCCGTATCTCCGGCCCGCTTCGAAGAGCATCTTCGCGTCCTGCGTCGTACTCGCCATCCCTTTCCGCTCATCGATTTTGTCGGCGGTCTACTGGCCGGCACGCTGCCCTCGAATGCAGTGGCCTTGACCTTTGACGACGGCTATGTCGACAATCTGGTCTCTGGCAAACCGCAGCTCGCGGCTGCGGATGTGCCGGCGACAGTCTTTCTAACCACGGGGTCTATTGATCGTTCCGAAAGCTTTTGGTGGGATGAACTTGCGAGACTAATCCTCTTCGGAGGCGGTCCTCAGTTTTTTGAGATCGTGATCCAAAATAACCTCATGCGTTTTGACTTCGGCACCGAAGCTGCCGCATGCGAAGACGGCTCTACACCCGTCGCCTCATTGAAAGAACGGCATGCCTCCTTATGGACGATATGGCAAACCTTGCGGCGGCTTGACGACGATGAACGTGGACTAACCATGGTTAAACTTCGGTCGATCTTCAAGGATCGCGGCTACCGCAGCGGGCTGAGCCGGGCGATGACGAGCGATGAAGTGCGAGCCCTAGTAACGGACGGCCTTGTGACGATCGGCGCTCACACCGTTACGCATCCTGAGCTATCAAGGCTCGGAACCGCGGCTTGCCGTCGTGAAATCGCCGAGAGCAAGCTCGCCTGCGAAGCCCTGATCGGCTCGCCGATCGTGGGCTTTTCCTACCCTTATGGCGACTTCGATGCCGAGGTTCGCGAATTGGTAAAAACCGCAGGTTTCACCTTTGCCTGCTCCATGCAGCGCGTTCCTGTTATCGCCAAGTCTGAGATTTTTACGCTGCCACGCCTCCACATTCCCAACCTCGACGGAGATGCATTCGAACGGACACTTCGCTCAGCGTCAGCCGTCCATTGAGCGTTATCCCCGAAAACGTAGCGATGCCGGAGTGAATATAGAAATGTCAATCGCTAGCGCCCTCCGCCGGTACCTCGGTCGAGGCCTAACATGGTAGAGTTATATTTCTATGGAGCACGGTATTGCAAAAATCGATCGAAAGCGCCAATAACCCCCGTGTCTCGGTCATTACGCTGTTTCTGAACGGAGAAGCGTTTCTATCCGAGGCAATTGAAAGCGTCCTTGGGCAAACTTTCAGCGATTGGGAATTTCTGCTCGTCGACGACGGATCCGGTCCAGCGGCAACGACAATTGCGAAGGATTACGCAGCGCGGTATCCCGGGCAAGTCCGGTATCTTGAGCATCCTAATCACGCCAACCGTGGGATGAGCGCAACCCGCAACCTTGGCATCCAACATGCCCGGGGCGAACTAATCGCGTTTATCGATGCGGATGATATCTGGTTGCCGTCAAAGCTCGCCAATCATGTCGCGCTTTTGGATGCGCACCCTGAAGTTGGTATGGTGTGCGGAACGACCATTTATTGGCACAGCTGGTCGAGCGGTGAGGACAAAATCGTTCCAACGGGACATCAGCAGGACGTTGTTGTTTACCCTCCCGACGCGGCACTCGAGGTGTTTCCGCTTGGTCCAGCGTCACCACCTTCCATGTCTGATATTGTGCTGCGAGTCGCGCTGGTGAGAGGACTAGGCGGATTCGAGGAGCAATTCACCGGACATTACGAGAGCCGTGTTTTTCTATCAAAAGTCTTTTTATCGGTGCCCGTCTATTTCTGCAGTTCTGCGTCGAACAAATATCGCCAGCACCCGGCATCTTGCGTCCAAACGGCCTTCAGAGAGGGAAAAGATGTTGAAAACAGGTTACGTTTCCTGGAATGGCTGGAACAATATCTAATCATGCAAGAGAACGTTGACCCCCGCGTTACCTCATCTTTGAATCGTGCGTTAAGGCCCTACCGCAGCCCTCGTATTCATTATTTGCTTTCAATTCCGATGAAAATTCGCAACCGATTCCGTCACTTGATCGCCCGAGCGGGTCGACTGATCTCAGCACAAGCCTCGTAATGCTGGCACCGTCCCCTCACTCTTTTGAAACCGGCATACGGCTCCGGATCAATGACTGTTTGGGCCCGCATGGCCGGCCAAGACCAGCAAGCGCGCCTCTGATAATTCGGAGTTCCCGTTCACCCGTTCAGTCAATAGAATAAGGTTTAAATTAGGGTCAGGATAGCAACTTATCTAGCTCATCAAGCACCGGAGACTCCGCGGCAAATCTTCGGGCGAAATACGACTTTGACGAAATAATCGCCGGTAGATCTTCCAGGCTGAGCTGCTTTGGGTGCGATCCGCCACGCGGCCCACCAGCGCTTTGCGACCAGTCAACAAATCTTCTTGTCGCTTTTGATATTTTCAAGCCGCGCGTATTGGCCAATACGGTTTGGTAATAGCACTCGTCGACGTTCGGCCGAAAGCGGAGATGACGACGAAGCTGCTTATGTTCATCGATAGGATGCAGTAAAATCTCAGCCGCCTTGCCATTGCCGGCAAACCAATGGTCGCCGTAAAAACATTTGAAGTCAGGCGTGAAAGGCGCCCGCCAGTCCGCGAAAGGCAGAGACAACGTATATCGTCCGATCCGCGGCCCGCCGCGGATCATCGGGAACCAAATATTGCAGCCGATATAGCGGCGCCAAGCCAACGCCAGATTGCCGGATAATATGAAGTGCCCCAATGCCGGGTTCTCGGGCGTAGGATAAGGTCGATCCGTCCTAAAGGCTCCGATGTCAATAGAATAACTCGAGATCCGTAACGCAAAGGCGTTCCTGTGGCTGAACTCCGATAAATTTGGCACCTCCCGATAATCCAACAGCGCATCCATTCCGCTCGACGTCAGCTCTTCAAGCACCTTCTCTGCTGGCATCGTTGGATAGTCGGCGGCGCTCAGCAGGACAAACCAATCGGGCGCCGCGTTCTGGTAAAGCAGCTCGAGGGCTCGTAACGCGGCAATCACGATTGAAAGCTGTCCCCAGCGTGTTCTTATGTGCGGGGTGACAAATTTGATATCGGAAGGAAAGTCGTATTGACGAAGTGGACTGTGGCCAATGTCATGGTGGATGGCGATTGGCGGATTATCATATATTCGCTGAAGGCAACGAACGAGCCTACGCAGTTGTTGCGGGTTATCGTGTGAGAGGATAACAAAACCTATCCGCTTCGACATATGATTTCACTAGATTGGCTAAAGTTGCTATGGCACGGGATGGTCCGTTTGTCGGCTTTTGTCGCCAAGACCAAGCCCCATTGTAGAATCCTTCAACTGCGGATGCACTCGGCCTGGCGCTCGTTCCGACCAGCTTTCAGGTGCTAGGCGTTCTGCAGCACTTAGGTATCGGTTCGGGACAAGCGACCACACCGCCGTCTCGAGCTTCACGACTTCTCCCCTGCGAAGGACCGCGCCGCACCGCGTCTTACTCTGATGGCGTGAGATCTCGTATTACCGTGAGGCCATTGTTCTTGCCGTTTCGCGGGCCATACGATATTGATATTACGCTTTTCACCGCTGGGAAATTGTTGGCCTATGATCCGCGTCATCGTACTAGTCTTCATTTGGCTTATGGCGGTTGCCAGTTCTGTTTTAGCGCAGAGCGGAACGAGTCTCTTTGAAAAATCCTCGCGCCCCGTTTTCGGCGCAACGGGCGGCGTTCCAGCTCCCACTGAGGCTCCTATTGGCGCCAGCAGAGGCGATGAAATCCTTCGCCACAGAGATTTCGCCGGGAAGCCCTGCCTTGCGGTCAGCGGCTTGGCCCGCGGTCACACTATTAATCCCAATTTGTACGATCACACAATCGTCGCCATCAATAGTTGCCCGCAACGAATTGCCATGCAGGTATGTTATTATAACACGCAGGACTGTATTCGAATGGAGATACCCGGGAGCGAGCGCAAGGAAGCCATACTTGGAACCTTGCCGTCGCTAAGAAGCTTTCGGTTTGAATTTCGAGAAAGATTCTGAGCGGGACAGTAAGATTAACCCCTGCCGAGGCAGTCCCGCTACGCCCCCTAACGCTAGAAGGGCCTTACAGCTGCCATTTCACGGACTTGCGCTGCCCTCGCGAGAGTCCGGTTACTGCCACGGCCGTGCCGGTCTACTATCAACGCCCGGAATAGTGACATCCAAGCCCCGGTTATAGAGCATTCTCGCAAAATTCCGGCGAGGAATGGGTTTCGCGGTCGCGAACTGCGCAACAATGCGGCTTTGCACCGCCGGCGCGGCGCTGGCAAAGATCGCCGCGGTTTCTGAATATAGCTGCCCCGTATCCACAAGGTTGATGAAATCATCGATCGCATCGTTTGCAAGGTCGGTGGGTAACCGCGCAAACAGCGCAAAAGCGATCCTGCTGCGCGATAGGGCAATCCATCCTTCGTTTGGGCCCAAAGCGTAGGACAATCGCAGATAGTTTGCGTTGTCTAGATCAAATCCATGCTTACCGGCATCGAGCCAGAATAGCGTCAACCACACAAAAGGATCGGCCGGCATACAGGAGAGCGCCGTCCGGCTCGCATCATATAACGGCCTGTAGGCCGAATCGATAAGTGTTTGGTTGGCTGCTGCCATCGCCTCGTCCAGTATGGCGAGGCGTAGAATAACCGCATTGTGCAACTGGGTTGGATTGCAAAATGACGATTGCGCGACCGCATCAGCGCGTTGCGCTTCGTCTAAAAGCGTTTGCATTTTGAAGGCGTGACCGTGAAGGAGTTCCGACGCAACCCGATTAAGCGGTGCTTGCTGCCAGAAAAACGGGAAAACCAACCCGCCCCAAACGACGGCCCCAAGTCCTAGAAGGCAGACAAAAGTGCGCGCCAAAAATTGGACTGCTGAAATCCGAACACTACGGCCGTTATTCGGTATAGCCATATCGGCGATAGTTCCCATGATAGTAGTAGCTACCACCGCGACCGTCGTACCGTCCCATTGATCTCAGATTGACCTTGTTGAGTACGACTCCGAGCAAATGCTCATAAACGCCTCTGGAGGAATGCAGCGCCTGTTCCACAAAGTCAATTCTGGTTCGTCCCCACTCGACGACGCACACGTAGGCGTCAACTAAGTTTGTCGAAGCACGAACGTCGACAATCGGCATCAATGGTGAAAAATCAACGATGATGTAATCGTAGCTGTGGCGTAAGCTTTCGAAGAACTTTCGCATCGGTGCCGATGCGAGGATTTCGCTAGAGTGGACCATGCGCGCTTTCACGGCCCCCGGCAGGAATTTCATATTGGTAGCCTGATCTGACCAAATTGCCTTATCGAGCGTCGTTTGTCCTCTGGCCACTTCCAGCAAGCCCAACGTAGCCTTTCGCGAAAATAAGCGCGTCAGCGACGGATTTTTAAGATCGCAATCAATCAATAATGTCCTACTACCGGTGTGCGCCATCAACGTGGCAAGCGCCGCGGCAATGGTGGATTTGCCCTCATTTGGAATCGCCGACGTAACGCCGATGATCCTGCCTCCCGTCACGGTCGGGCTCAGATCGGTGGCGAGCTTGATTGATCGAATGGCCTCAGCAAACGCCGAAAACGGCGATTCCACCACCGCCGAGTTGACCCCTGGCACAGATGCGATCGTCTGATGACCTGTGTCGGCCGATTTCACGTTTTTCACGATCTGAATTTCGCGCGCTTGGTCGGCACTTTTGACTGGGCGGCCTACGTCGGTAATTTTATCCTCTTGCGAACCTTCTTTCACCAGTGGAACCAAGGCGATACATTCGGTTTGAAGAGCAGTCTCCACCTGATTGGCTGTGCGAAACACCCGATCGCTGAAGTCACGCCATGCTCCCGCGACGAAGCCCAAGACCAAGGCGATCATCGTCGACAGCCCTAGCACCACCATGGTCTTGGGATGGCTCTTGAACAGCGGCCGCGTTGCGGCGGAAATCACCCGAGCTTCGGTGATCGGGAACGACTGCTGTTGCACGGACTCCATGTAACGCTGCAAAAAGTTATCGTACAAAGCCCGGTAGGACTGCGCACTGCTTTCCAGTTCCCGCAGCGCGACCTGGGCTTGGCTGGTGACTTGCGATTGTGCCACTGCCTGGTCGAGCTGGCTTTGCACGCTGGCTTCGTTGTGCTTGGCGATCTCTAAATCGCTTTTGTAGGTCTCGGCGATGCGTTGCAGCTCGTTTCGAATCGAATTCTGCATCTCGCGCATCTGGTTGCGAAGATTAACGACCGCAAGGTGAGTGGCACCGTAGCGCACCGTCCAATCTGCTTCGCGTCTGGACAGCTCGAGATATTGCGAGCGCAGCTTCGTGATGACCTCGCTCTTAAGAGTGTCGGCGACCGTCGCTGTAACGGTTGCCTCCGGCGAGTCGTTCTGGAGAACCGCCTGCACGCGATTGAGCCTCGCGCTCGCCTCCGCGGTGTGCGATCGGGCAAGCACGAGCTCGCTGTTCAGTTCGGCGAGTTGCTGCTCATTTATCGTTCGGCCGCCAGCATCGACCATATCGTTCTTGTTCTTGAATGCGACGACCAAGCGCTCGGCCGTTGAGGCCTGTTCCCGCAACTCGCGAAGCCGGTCCTGCAACCAACTCCCGGCACGCCGGGCCGCTTGGTACTTGGCTTCGAGTTGATCATCGATATAGGCATCTGCAACCGCATTCGCGATCTGGGCGGCACGATCGGGACTCAACGACCGGAAGCCAATCGTGATGATATAAGTCAAACCGACACGCCGCACGCTCAATCGACTCTCAAATGTGCCGACCGCCGCTCGCGACAATGCAAACTCGGAACTGGGTTCGTTGGATGCAAATAATCCCATCACGCTGGACAGCAATGTGCCGATCAGTCCCGCGCCGGGGCTAGTGAATTCGGGATCCTCGGTAAGGTGCAATTGCTTGATGACGGCGAGAGCGATGGTCTCGGACTTCAGCATCTCGACTTGAGTCTCGACGGCGCCGGTATCGAACGGCATATCGTTGAACATCGACTGCTGCTGAAACAGCTGGACCTTTCTATCGATGACCATAGTGGCCGTGGCCGTGTAGCTCGGCGGCGTGGTGAGAAGGTATAAAAAGCCCATTGCGATCGCCATCGCGACCGTAACGGAAAGCACCAGGTATTGGCGCCGAACGAAGGCACGAAGCGATTGAAATGTTTCCGACGGCGACGGAATCGCCTCGGAAATCCTACCAATACTTTGGATGGGCGCAGGATATTCGGGCTGGAGCATATGCGCCTCTACCGATCAAACCCGACGACAATCGGGCCGACTTTGCCGATGGAATTGCGAAGCATCATCGCGAGCGGCGGTTTTCACAATGAATAACATCAAGGGCCATCACTCGTACGTTGCATGCTCACAAGCCTTTAGCTCAAGCTCCTCTCGCCGCAAAGCAGCCGCCCTTTTGCAAAGGCTCAGCGCGCGGAAGCCCACGACCAAAGCCGCTAGCACAGTTGTCTAGAGCAGACGATCTCGGCGCGCTCCGCCAACACAGACCTTGTCGGAACTGGCTTCTGCCTCCAACGCCCTCATCATCCTCTCGCGCCGACGATATGTGGCTCCGCCCCTCAGTACGGGCTTACACTCGTCGATCCCGGGCCGCCCGCACTCAGGGATAGCGTCGGGAAAGTATCCGGCGCGTTTCCAGTACCTGGGAAACTTTGCGGACTGCCGGCAAAAAATCCGCCGAGGCCCGAACCCGGAACCGTCCCCGATTCGCCGCCTCCACCTATGCCGGTGGTGCCGGTTGCCGCGGTTAGTTGTATGTCGCCGCCAACGGCGGCCTTGAACGCGACGAGAGCGGAATCATTTTGCGATGTAACAATCGCTCCCTGGATCTCGTTCGCAAAGCTCGGGTCGGTGCGCACCGCCATTACGGCGACTTGGCCGAGCCCGGTGCCGATAGCGGACGCTTGATCCGAATTGGCGCTTGCGAGCAACCCGACCAGCGCCTTTAGCGTCGCCGGGTCGGAGGCCGCGAGATTACGAATCTCCGTGATCATGGCGGGTCCGCCATTAGGATATTGCGTCAGTAGCGCCGCCGGGTTGGCGAGGAACTGCTGCACGGTCTGCGCCGGAAGCGCCTGTTGGGATGAATAAACTGCCGCCATGGCTGGCGACAGCGGCGCCAGCGCGCAGCCGGCGATCGCGGCTCCTAGTATAGCGCACTGAAACGTTCGGAAATTCAGCATGGCAGCACCTCCAGGTCGCTGTGCTAAGTCGTTGAGCTAAGTCCTTGTGCTAATCTCCAGGTTCTCGTGCTATATTGCTACCACAAATAAGTATGGCCTGCCAATGCGGTAGCCTGATCAGTCGTGGCAGTTCAGCCGGCTGAAGCCAGAAAAGACCGATCATCCTTAACCCACCAAACCGCACCGACAGGGCCGCCGCCCTTTGCTGATGCGACGGCCAAGTCGGGCTTTCGCCGGGATAGACCAGAATCCCGCAGGAAATTCAATAACATAAGTACCGCCCGGCGCGATGATCCTATCGCAACGGCATCGGCCGGGAGCCTGGGGAAACGCTTGCCGCGCAGACCAGAGGGCCCTCCGAGAAGGTCTGCAGCGAAGCTCCGTGGGCCATCGTGTTGCCGGCCCACAGATCACGATATCGTGGAGCCAACGCTCTTCGGGACCACGCCACTTCTCGGTAGCATGCTATCAAGGCTCTTTTGGCTCCGGTCACCAGGGAACGACCGCGCCAAGCCGGCGCCGATGAGTGACAGCGCCACAATCGAATAACCGGGAATCTGCAGCGTGAAATCGATCAGCGAGTGCAGCACCGCTAGCGCCGCGACTGCGAGCGCCGCGACCGGAACTATCAGGCCGCGCTGGCGGACAAGCGTACCGCGCACCAATACCGCAAAGATCACAATCCAGACGATAACGATAAGCGCTGCAATGGGCACCCCCATGTCGGCGGCTATTTCCAGCAAGGTGTTGTGAGCCTTGTCCCAGACTCCCCAGACTGAGACGTTCGTGCTTCGATAGGCTGGGAACGCGTAGGCAAAGGTGCCCTGCCCGGTGCCGAACCACGGATGGGCGGCGATCATGCGCAGCGTCGCCCTGTAGGTCTCGAGGCGGCCCTCGTCGGCAAGGCCTTGGGTGTTGAATCGGGCGTTGACACTGCCTCCGATGAGCTGCAGCAAAATGAGCGCTACCGCGCCACTTGCGGCAAGCGCGGTCACGAGCCCGCTCCACCGGGGTAGGTCACGCCGAAAGTAGGCGATGAACGCCACAATCAGCGCCAACAGCGACAGCACCGTGGCGCCGCGCGAGCCGGTCATGAACAACGCGACGAGGCACAGAAGCAGCATTGCCGAGGCAATGATGATCCCTTTCGGTGCCGCAGAAAAAAGCCGCTCGGGAATTGCCTTCCACACGAGCGGCCGAGGCATTTCACGCCGCACCCGCTGCCACAGCAGCAGCGACCACACTATCGCGCAAGAGCCGAAATAGGCGGCCGCCGTATTGCGATTGATGAAGGTGCCGGTAACCGACCCCAGATAGGCCTGTTTATCGCGCCAAAGGATGTGGGTCGGGTCGAAAAAGTAGGCCAAAATGCCGTAGGCCGCGTACGCGCCGCCCGACCAGGCGATCACCTTGATCAGCTGCCGTGCCCGCCCATCATCCGCGCCGACGAGAAAGCCGCAGGCAATTGCCAGCACGCAGACCAGGGGCCGGCCTAGCTCGAACCAGGGTTGATTGCGGGCGATCGAGACTGAAGGTGAAAGCGTCATCCCGCTCGCCTGCTGCGCCTCCTGCCAGATCGAGGCCGAAGTCGCAACCGCTAGCCAGGGATGTTCGGCGAGCTGCTCGTGCAGCACCAGCCCATAGGCGGCTACAACAATCGCCGCCGCGCCGGCGAGCGCCAATCGGCCGGCTCCGAGCCCGCGCATCGGTGCGATGACCAGGCAAACACCGAGCACCATGCACCAAAACGCAACCGCGGTTCCTTCGTACGAGCCAAACGGCAGCGGCGCGATGGCGATAGCCGCGAATAGCAGCCACGATGCGATTCTGACTAACCCGCCTGCCCTGACTCGTTGTTGCGTCATCCCGGCAGCATACGGGAGGGTTCGACCAGATTATGTCAAGGAACTTTGCTGTCGATTCGCCACGTCTCAATGTTTACGCCGGTCGCTGCGACGTTGTTAGGAACGCTGATCATCGCGTTGAGGAACGTCGTGAACTTCTGAATCTCAACCGACTGGGCGTTGGCAGCGAAGATGACGTCCTTGTTGTGCATCTGCACCTTGGTCGCGAGGAAATAACCTGCCGGATCGGCGAAGCTCACCGCATAGACGATCGGCACAGTCGGCCCATCCATCTTCGAGCAGTCGACCCCGAGCCTTTCGGCAAGCTCGCGCGGCTCACGCCGATACAGGAACACCGAACCGGGATCCGCCTGCAGATCGAGTAGCCCGCTCGCGGCCGCGACAGCCTCCGCCAGCGTCATGCGCCAAGCTGAGGACTGGCTGCCTGCCGTGAACTGGAACTGACCCTGCTGGCCGGTCGCTCCGAAGGCCAGGTAGGTCTGCGGCTCCTTATAGAGATAGATCGTGTCGCCCGGCCAAGCCCAGATGTTGTTGCCCGGCTCGTACACCAGCGAGCCGAACGGAACCGAAGCCCGGTGGCCGTTGCGCTCCAGCACCACCCACAAATCCTGGCCCTGATCTCTCAAGCCACCAGCGCGCGTAATGACGTCGAGAAGATGCTCTCCGGCAGGTTGCGCCGGAATGCGGCCCGTCACGGACGTGATCAAATTGTTCACCTCGCCGACCACGGTAATCAGCGAAGTATTTTGAGTCACCAGAGCCACCACCGCCTGCGGCTCGATCGCTCGGTTCTTGATCCGGTCGACGATCGCCTTCTCCACCTCTGCAGGCGTCTTGCCAGCAGCCGGCACCAGGCCTGCATAGGGAATCGAGATGTAGCCTTTGGTGTCGATTGGCTGGTTCGGCAGCGTGACGAAATTGCCCGGGCGTACACTTGCCTCGGCCGGAATGAACAGACCACCGGCCGCGGCTTCGAAGATGCTGACGGCGACAATGTCGCCAATCCCGAACTTGATCTCGGGCGGTGGACGATGGTCACCAAATATCCCGGTGAGAGTCTGAGGCCCGTATTCTTGCAGGGTTTTGACAACGGTGGGATTGAACTGCACCAATCCGTAGGGCGGTCCGTTCCATGTAATACCTGTCCGGACACCAATCGCGTTGGGCCCATCCGCAGGCAATATCCCGCAACCGGCCGTCACAATCGCTCCGCCAATGACGACCAAAGTAGCGATACGGCTCGTCGCTCCCCACATACCCCTACCCCAACCTTTTGGTCAGCCAAAATTACGCTAGCATGCGTAAATCGCAACGGACAATGTTTGCCAATGCTCAGTCCACGAAAGAGTGCTATTCGTGACCACAATTCTGCGATGTGTTACCAAAATGATACACTTGGATCATGGCTCCTTCGAACAGGTTCCGGCGGGGGATGGAGCTTGCGAATTGGCCTAATTCTCGCAGCGGGAATCGGCCTGTTTGCAGCCGTGGCATTTGCCGATCCCCGGGCCCCACAGCAGCCAACCCCCGGCTGGCGTCTTCTGCGAACCCCCAACCCGCAGGGTGGCCCCGACGCGATATCAATGAGCCATACCGCCGATGCTTTGCGGTCCGACTTTGACTTGGCGGGACTAATGCTGCGATGCAGCGATGATGGAACAGAGGTTCTGATCGTCGTGGTCACGCTCTTCCCGCCTCGTGCTCGTCCCAGCGTAATCATTAAAGCAGACGGCAAGGAATGGAAATTCGATGCCCGTGTCGTGCCTCCTGGCGCAGAGCTGTTACTTCCCAGGGAAGCCGAGCACCTCTTGGCAGGAGCCTGGAAATCTGCGCACGAACTAGTGATCAAGGTTTCATCGCAAGACCAATCCTTCGGCGGGTTGATCCCTATTGATGGCCTCGAGTCCGCGCTCGGCACGCTTGCGGCAAATTGCCCGGCCGGCCGATGACCAACCGCAGTGCAGTACTTCGCATCAGTGAAGATTTATCCATCACTCGAATGATTCGTTAGCGCGTTCTTAACGA
>Ga0187883_10000303_pt1 | contig 33017 bp, 33 predicted proteins | sample June2016WEW_20_1_2_FD_132966 | JGI IMG/M metagenome (GOLD analysis project Ga0187883, IMG submission 132966) | Peatland microbial communities from SPRUCE experiment site at the Marcell Experimental Forest, Minnesota, USA - June2016WEW_20_10 | ecosystem: Environmental > Terrestrial > Soil >...
ACGTCCTCGAACCGCGAGCCGGTCAGGTTCTCGCTGGCGAAGTCAGCCACCCGACCAGCCTTCCATGAGGTACGTACTCGCCAGCTAGCGGGCATGGACGACATAGCGCGCCGAGGCCACGGCGGCCTTGCCGGGGACCGGCGAAGGCACCCCGATCACATCAGCGGTTGTGCCCCGAGGCGGCAATCGGGAACACTGCTGCGTCTCGCCAGGCGCCCCTCCGGCGCGGCTTGCTTGTCACGGGCAGATGCGCGAAACGCGGGAAGCGCCGCCCCTCACCAGCCGATCGCCGTTCCATAGGCCGCCCATTTAACTACGGTTGTTGGATCCTCTTCCGAAATTACTTCCGGGATTGCGACGAGACGGACACCTACAACCGCATCGAAATTGCTTCTTTGCGCCCACTCGGCCAGGGCATCCCTGGCTGACCCAGGATTTGGATGTCCACGACTAGTCAATATCGTTGCACGATTTACCGCGTGATCTTGTTGCGGGGCCTGAGGGAGCGTATCTGTGGTTGACATGGGGATAACTGGCTGGGGCATTGCACCAGTATCGCAGATGAAGCCGGATTTGAGCAGTACGGCGCCAGGCCCGGCAGCACGGCAGCACGGCCCCGGCCGACGGCAGGCGTGAGGCTGGTAAAAGGGTGACGGCTATCGGCACCGGCTCAGACCATCACCAGGTTGTGCTGCAGCAATAGCTGATTCGCACTCCGTAGTCCGCGATCGACATCGCAATGCGCGCTAGATCCGCCTGATTGCGCGGGCTTCGAGATGAAGGGCAGCGGCGGCCAATACACGAGCTGTTCTCACCACGCTCCCAGTCCGCCGGGCAGCCCGACGCCGCCTGCCCCGCGCCGCCAGCACCGTCTTGACGCGCCGGGAACCGGCTGCGGGACAGGGCACCGGCCGATCACGGCCGGCGGCAGGCCACCTCGGCGGTGCGGGCCTGGCTGCGGGCGTTCGCCGCCGACGCCGGGCGGGCCAGCCGGCAGACCGCTCGCCGAAGCGACTCAGACCGGCGTTCTGCCAGCCTGGAGCGAACGGAAGGATCCGCGGCCCCGGGGCGGGTTTCGGGTGCCGGGGTATCATTGTGGTAGCCCTTGCCCAGGCAGCCTGAACGAGTTCCCGGCCCGGCCTAGACCGCACGCCAGTCTCGAGATCGCCTCGCTGCATTTCCTAGCCCCGCGAGGTGAGACTCATGACCGCAGCCATGATGAAAGCGCGCAATGACGGTATGGAGTGTCTCCCGGCTGCCAGCGGCCGCCTGGCCGAGCACCTGGAGCTCCCCCGGCCGCTGCGGCTGCTGCGCACCATCACCTGGAGCCTGACTGAGTCTGCCGGGCTCCCGATCGCCGCGTATGCTGCCGCCGCCTGGCTGAGCGGACGCGATGCCGGCCTGCTGGCGGGCCTTGCGGCGATCTGGGTAACCGCCGCTATCCGCAAGATCGTCACGGGGTCCGTACCCAGCCTGCTGGCCATCTCGGCGATCGTGCTTACGCTCCAGACCGGTATGGCCATCGCCACCGGCGAACTCTGGATCTTCCTACTGCAGTTCCCGCTCGCGAACCTCTGCATGTGCGTCCTGTTCGCCCGGACCGCCCGCGGCCCGAACCCGATCGTTGCCCGGCTGGCCGCTGAGATGGTCGCCCTGCGGCAGCCCTCCACCCGTCACCCGGGCCTGCACCGTTTCTTCCAGGGGGCGACCTGGCTGTGGGCGGGCATCTTCCTGCTGCTCACGGCCAGCCTCTCGGTGCTGATGATGACCGAGCCGACCGGCATATTCCTGATGCTCTCGACAGTCGCAACCGCCGCGCTCGTCGTCATCGGAACTGGCGCGTCCACCCTCTGGTTCCTGTCTGTGCTGCATCGGCTCGGGCTGAACCTCCGTTTCGCGCCAGCCTGACGGTGCGGGCAGCGCGCGGCCACCTGGAATGGGGTGCCATAGCGCGCCGCGTCGGTCAGCCACTCAGCCAGGCCGGTGCCCTCGGCCGCGATGTTGAGGACTAGTACCCGGCTCGAAAGGTCGTCCACGATGACGTTGGACTGATCCCACAGTTCCCCGCGCTCAGCTGCGGAAGCCGGGCGGCTGACGCGGGCCCGACGGCGAGGGCCCGCAGGACTAGCGTGGCGAGGGTGGTGCCTCCCCGCGTTAGGCTCGCGCCAGCGGAAGGGTGGTCCCCGAGATGGGCGCATTACAATACAGCCTTGTCCAGCCCGCGCTGGCGCAGTCGAATCTGACGGCGGTCGCGCCGTACATGTTCTGGCTGATGTTCCGCAACGTCGCGTCGGACGGGTTCGTGTTCGAGGACCCGGTGAACGCCGGCGTCCTGTCCCGGCCGGGGTGCGTGCTCGCCTCACCCACGTGGGAGAACAGCGCCACGAACGTGACACAGGACTACGTCTACAACTGGACCCGCGACGCCGCGATCGTCGCGATCGAGCTGGCAGCCGGCCCGCTCCCGACCAGCCAGCCGTTGATCGACTACGTGCAGTTCGCCCAGCTCTGCCAGAACTCGGGCGGCGACTTCGATAGTGGGTCGTTCTTGATCAATGGCACCCCGCGGAGCTGGACCGACCAGACCGACGGGCCGGCCCTGCAGACGCTGGCGATCCTGGCGCTGTTCGCCCAGCTCGACGCGCCGACGCAGACCGTCGCGAACGCCGTGATCGCAGCGAACCTGAACTTCCTGCAGAACGCCTATCAAGGCGAGACGTACAACCTCTGGGAGGAGGAGTACGGCGCCTCGTTCTTCGCGCGCTCCGTGCAGCTGAAGTGTCTTCAGGCGATCACGGCCAACACCCTCGGGATCCCGGCTCCGGGCTGGCTGAGCACCGCCATACCGTGGCTCGAGAACGCCCTCCAAAGTCACTGGAACGGCCAGTACTACCAGTCGGTGCTGCCTGTCCCGACCGACTACAGAGCCCCATACGACGCCAACATCGACATCGTCATGGCGGCGGTCTACGGCGCCGTCGCGGTCACCGACACGAAGCTGCTCGCGACTGCCGCGCTGCTGCGCAGCCAGTGGGCCGACCCGACCTCCGGGTACTTCTACCCGATCAACGGCGCCGATCAGCAACGCGGCATCGGTCCCCTGCTCGGGCGCTATCCGGGGGACGTGTACGACGGTGACACCGATGCCCAGGTGGGTGACCACCCCTGGGCGGTGTGCACCGCCAATTTCGCCGAGCTCTACTACCTGCTGGCCGAGCAGATCACCACTGCCGGAACGGTTCCGCTCGACAGTCTCTCAACCAGCTTCTTCAGCCAGGTCGGAGTCGACGCGTCGACCACGCCGGCCGCGGCCGCGGCGGCGCTGCAGGGCGCCGGAGACCAGATGCTGCAGGCGCTCATGTTTCACAGCGATAATCTCGAGCTCAGCGAGCAGTTCGACGCCACATCCGGTTACGAGAAGAGCGTCAGCAACCTGTCCTGGAGCTATGCGTCGTTCCTGTCGGCGGTCCGCGCCAAGAACGCCATCTGAGAACCTGCGCCACTCCATCTCGGGGTCAGTCAGGCTCACTGAGCTGGCTGTCCCAGCGGTCGTAGTAGGGGCGCACCCCGAAGACCTTCGCCAGCGCCCACAGCGGCGGGAAAATGACGTTCTGCAGCGCTATGGGCGGCGAGGTAACGCGGCTTTCGTGGCGGAAATGCCAGAAGGTGGCACCGAGCTGGAGCGGGTTCCTCGGCGCGCCCCTGGGCGTGGTTCTTCCGTCCGCGACCAGGCCAGCCAGGGCCTCATGCCACTGCTTGGTATTCAGCGCCGGCCGGAGTTCGACAATGCCTTCGATCTCGGCCCGCCCGGGATTTCCCTCGGAGTGGCGGACGCCGGCCGGGATAACTATGGTCTCGCCCGCTCCGGCCACGCGCTCCTCGCCGCCGAGGGTGAACCGGGCTTCGCCAGCCAGGACGATGAACCGCTCTTCCTGGTGCGGATGGACGTGCTCGGTGATCACGCCACCGGGCACGCTGCGCCAGTTGAAGCAAACGAGATCCCCGCCGGTGTCCTCGGCCACGGCCGTGTACTCGATCCACTCGCCGGTGGCCGGATTGAAGAAGGGACGGAAGCCGGTCATATGCCACCCCCGCTCGACTGCGCACCAGGCGCCGCCCCGGGTTCTCGGCAGCGCCAGAAGGAATCTCAGCCTCTTCTACACACCGTTAAACGAGCACGCCTACCTGGTGCGGACGCTACGCCCCATGCCGCTGGAGGGACAAGTGAGCCGGGAGACTAGGCGGCGCGGCGGGCCACCGTGTCCCGGGGCGTGGACTAGTCAGGAGCCCAGCTCACCAGCCTGATAACCAAGCACTTATTACTGAAAAATATTGCTAGTTTCATCATTCGGATGTACGGTTGCCCAGGGACCGGGATCAGTCGCCGATGGCGGCTAGCTGCCGGTGGTGACAGCAGGAGAGGTTCACATGAGAGACGGAAACGGCAGCAAGGTCCTGGTGCGCAGCCGGGACGACCGGATGCTGGCCGGAGTGTGCGCGGGAGTCGCCGGTTACTTCGGCCTCGATGTGACCGTGGTCCGGGTGATCTGGGCCATCGTCTCGGTCATCACAGGGGGCGCGGGCATTCTGGCCTACCTGGTGGCATGGGTCCTCATCCCCGATGACGGCCAGCAGAGCTCGATCGCCGAGGACATCGTGAGCAAGAAGCGCGCAACCTAGCGATGCCTGACAGTCCCGCTGACGTGACCCCGGCCGAAGTTCCCTCGCCAGCCGCCGGAGCCAGCGGTGGATGACATCCGGCCGCAGGTGGTCCTCGGGACCGGGCAGGTCGGGCGCGCCCTCGCGGGCCGCCTGGCCGGGCTGGGCCTGCCTGTGCGGGCGGTGTCGCGGCACCGGCCAGCTGGCCTGCCGGAGGGGATCGACTGGCGCGGGGCGGACGCGACCGACCCTGATGCGGTCAGTGCCGCCGCCGAGGGCGCCGCGGTCATCTACCAGTGCCTGAACGCGCCGTACACGCAGTGGCCGGAACTCTTCCCGCCGCTGCAGCAGGGCGCGCTGGCCGCCGCCGAGCGCGCCGGCGCGATCCTGGTGAGCATGGAGAACGTCTACGGCTACGGCCCGACCGGGGGCAAGCCGATGACCGAGGACCTCCCGCTGGCCGCCACAACGGTGAAGGGCCAGGCCAGGGCCGCGATGACCCAGCAGCTGCTGGCAGCCGCCGAAGCCGGCCGGGCCCGGATAGCGATCGGCCGGGCCGCGGACTTCTTCGGCCCGGGCGTCACCACGCAATCAGTGCTGGGCGAGCGCTTCTTCGGCAGGGCACTGGCCGGCCGGAGCGCTGACTTCCTCGGCAACCCTGAGCTGCCCCACACCTACAGCTACGTTCCGGATATCGCGGCCGGGCTGGCCACTCTCGGCACCGACGGGCGCGCGATCGGGCAGATCTGGCACCTGCCCGGCCCGGAAACGGTCAGCACCCGGCAGATCCTCGATCTCGTCGCCGCGGATTCCGGGCATCCGGTCGGCGTCCGCTCGCTGCCCAGGCTGGCCGTGCGCGCCCTCGGAATGATCAATCCGATGATGCGGGCACTGGCGGAGATGGCCTATGAGTTCGACGAGCCCTTCATCCTCGACACCAGCAAGTACGAGACCACATTCGGGCTCGCCGGCACGCCTCTCCCCGACGCCGTCGCCGCGACCGTCGCCTGGTACCGAACCCGGGCCGCACGCCCTGACTAGCACGCCCTGACTAGCCCGAAGGCAACTACCGCCATGAGCACCGCAGCGAACCATCCGAAGCCCGTAAGCCATTCCATCTTCGAGACCTGGGGACGCGCTGTCTACCGGCGCAGGCGGCTGGTCCTGGTGATTGCCCTGCTGTTCGCGGTGGTCGGCGGTGTGTGGGGGACCAGCATCTTCGCCAAGGTGCAGACGGCTGGCGGGTTCGACGCCCCGCACAGCCAGAGCCAGCACGAAGCAAACCTGGCCACGCAGGCGTTCGGCCGGGACGCCGGTGACGTGGTGGTTCTGTACTCCAGCAAGACCCTCACCACGGCAGCACCCGCCTTTCGGTCCGCGGTGATCAGCACGCTGGGCGCGCTGCCGCGCTCCAGAGTCATCTCGTACGCGACGTACTGGTCGACCGGGTCTCGGCAGTTCGTCAGCGCCAGCGGCCATCAGACCTACGCGGTGCTCGAGCTGGCCGGGGCCAGCGACACCGCACGGCAGGACAGCTACGACGCGATCAAGGCCCAGCTGAGTCCGCCCGGCGTGCAGGCTCAGATCGGCGGGGCGGTCCCGACCGACGAGACGATCGACAAGCAGGTAACCGCCAATATCACCAGGGCCGAGGGCCTGTCGTTCCCGGTGCTGCTGATCTTGCTGCTGGTGATCTTCGGGAGCCTGACCGCGGCGTGCCTGCCGCTGGTGATCGGCGCGCTGGGGATCCTCGGGTCGTTCACCGCGCTGCGGCTGCTGACCCTGGTCACCGGGGTATCGGTGTTCTCCCTGAACATCACCACGATCCTGGGCCTGGGGCTGGGCATCGACTATGGGCTGTTCCTGGTCACCCGGTTCCGCGAGGAACTGCACAAGCAGGCCACGGTGCAGGATGCGGTCGCCCGCACGGTCGCCACCGCGGGCCGCACCGTCCTGGTGTCCGGGATCACTGTCGCCATCGTACTGGCCAGCCTGATGCTGTTCCCTGAGACGATTCTGCGGTCCATCGGCTACGGCGGTGTCGCCACCGTGCTGGTGGATATGCTCGCCGCGCTGACGGTGCTGCCCGCGCTGCTGGCCGTGCTGGGCCCGAAGGTGAACTCGCTGCGGATCCGCCGGTCCGTGCAGCGGCCGCCGGCCGCCGAGGCCAGCGGCGGGTGGTACCGGCTGGCGCACAGCGTGATGCGCCGCCCAGTGCTGTATGCCGTCCCGATCGTGGTGGTGCTGCTCGCGCTCGGCTCGCCGTTCCTGAAGGTCGTGTGGGGCGGGGTCGACGCGACAGTGCTGCCGGCCAATGCCGCGCCGCGGCTGGTGACCGAGGCGCTGAACCGGGACTTCCCCGGCAACCCGACCGCCCCGATCGAGGCCATCGTCCAGTTCCCCGGCCCGGTGACGGGCTCGCCGTCCCGGGCTGCCGAACTGGCCTCCTACGCCAGCCGCCTCGGCCGCGTGCCCGGTATCAGCGGCGCGCAGGTGACCGGCGTCCGCGGCGACGTCGGGCGGGTGGACCTGCGTTATGGCCCTGGTCCTAATTCGCCGCAGGCACGGGCCATCGTCGGGCAGGTCCGGGACGTGGCCCCGCCGGCCGGCGCTACAGCGCTGGTCGGCGGGCAGACCGCCGCGCTGGCCGACCAGCTGTCCAGCATCGGGCAGATCCTGCCGTTCATGGCACTGGCCGTGGTCATCGCGACGTTCGTGCTGCTGTTCCTCGCGTTCGGCTCGCTGGTCCTGCCGGTCGAGGCGATCGTGATGAACATCCTGTCGCTGTCGGCGATGTACGGGGTCGTGGTGTGGATTTTCCAGGACGGGCACCTGTCCGGCCTGCTTGGCTTCACCCCGAACGGGACGATCAGCCCCACCATCCCGGTCCTGATGTTCGCGATCATGTTCGGGCTGTCGATGGACTACCAGGTATTCCTGCTCTCCAGGATCCGCGAGCGCTATGACGTGACCGGTGACAACCGCGGCGCGATCGCCAGCGGCCTGCAGCGCACCGGCGGCGTGATCACCAGCGCGGCGCTGCTGCTGGTCGTCGTGATCGGCATGTTCTCCCTCTCCGGCATCACCTTCATCAAGCTGCTGGGCGTCGGCATGATCGTCGCCCTGATCCTCGACGCCACCCTCGTGCGGATGCTCCTCGTGCCCGCCACCATGCGGCTGGTCGGCGACGCGAACTGGTGGGCGCCCGCGCCGCTGCGCCGCTTCTATGCCAGGCACGGCATCCGCGAGGACGACGGCCCGGAACCCGATGCAGTCGAAGGACCTGTCCCCGAGCCCGGACCTGTCCCCGAGCCGGCCGGCACCAAGTGAGGGAGCGCCCGGGTCACGATCCTGCGCGCCAAGGCCACCGGCCAGGCTCCGACGCTGGCGACAGCGTAGCTGCTGCGGGACACATCGCATGGCAGTCACGTTGAGAGAAGAGATGGCTATCGACACGCTCGAGGCAATCCAAGCCGACGGCACTACGCAGTGGATCCGCGTTCGCGGGGCGGACGCTGTTAACCCGGTGCTCCTGCTGATCCAGCAAGGTCCCGGCCTGCCGATGATCAACGAAGCGCGGCGATTCGGGCACATCCTCGGGCTGGAACGTGCCTTCACGGTCGTCTACTGGGATCAGCGCGGCTGCGGCCGCTCGCTGCGCAGCAGGAAGGACCAGGCCGGCATCAGCCTGGAGCGGATGGTCGGCGACACCGTGTCGCTCCTCGACTTCCTCCGAGACCGATTCGGCGGAAAGACATATGTCGCCGGATTCTCTTTCGGAGCGACGCTCGGTGCCTGCGCCGCTGCACAGCGCCCGGACCTCGTTGCCACGCTGGTGGCAGTGGGAATGGATATCGACGGGCCCGCGGCCGGCAAAGGTGCCTACGACTTCGCGCTTGCCGCAGCCCGCCAAGGCGGCAACCGGCGCGCGACGCGGCAGCTAGAGGCCATCGGGCCACCCCCGCACCTGAGCTCGAAACAGTTCGCCACCCGGGTCCGCTGGGCTTCCAACTTCGGCGGGGTCACGCGCAACGAAACCTATGGGACCCTGGCGCGCACGCTGCTCGGCAGCCTGGTGCGCTCGCCTGACTATTCGGCCGGGGACGTCATACGAACCGTTCGCGGTATCAGCGCAACGCAGGCCGCATTGCTGCCAGAGATGGCGAACATGGACCTGACTCGTACGCTGCCCCGCATCGACGTGCCTGTTGTCATGGTGCAGGGCCGCCATGACCAGGTGGCGCCTGGCGGAGCAGCACAGCTGTACGCCAGCTCCCTGACGGCACCGAGCAAGACCCTGGTGTGGTTCGAGAACTCAGCGCACACTCCACATCTCGAGGAGCCCGGCAAGTTCCGTGACCTCCTCATCGGAGTCCGGGCCAGCAAGCTCGCGAGTACCTGACGCTACGCCGGATCCCGAGCCCCGCGCTCACGGCGGCTGCCAGAGCCAACATCATCAAACCCTGACCAGAAGGAGCTAAGGATGCGAGAGGACGTCGCCGTCGACGGCGCGGGAACACCCGGCCCGGGCTGGCCGTACCAGCCAGACGACAACGCCGAGCAGCGCCGGCCATGAGCGGGGCACGCTCCTGGATGCTCTACGGCGCCGCTGGCTACACCGGCGCCTTGATCGCACAGCACGCACACGACTGCGGTCACCGGCCCCTGCTCGCAGGCCGGAGCGCGGCAGCCATCACCTCCCTGGCCGGGCAATTCGACTTGCCGCACCAGGCTCTGGCCTTGGACGATCCAGCCGCGCTGAACGCCGCGCTGGCCGACGTGGATCTGGTACTTAACGCCGCCGGACCGTTCCTGCACACCGCGGCCCCGCTCGCGGAAGCCTGCCTCAACGCCGGAGTGCACTACATCGACATCGGCAACGAGCTGCAAGTGTTCAGTACCCTCTACGACCTGCACCAGCGCGCCCAGCGAGCGGACGTCGCGATCATCCCCGGTGCCGGGTTCGGCGTCGTCGCCACCAACTGCCTAGCCCGTTACGTCAGCGACGCAGTCGGCGGCGCGCAGCAACTCGAAGTCGCCACCCGAGCCGCCACCGCCCAGCCGGGCCCCGGCGGCGCAGCATCCATGCGAGCGAACCTCCCCTACGGAGGCTGGATCCGCCGGGCGGGCCAGCTGCACCCTCATCCGTTCGGCTCAGGTGCCACAACGATCACCTTCCCCGACGGGCCCTGCCGCGTAAGGCCCGTCCCCACAGGTGATCTAGAAGCAGCCTTCCGAGCCACAGGCGCCCCTGACATCGTCGCGTACTCCGCCGAACTCGACCCCGCGGCCCTCAATCCCCCAGCCTCAGATAGCGAGGCTGCCGGACCCCCGACCTACCGGTCATTCGGGTGGGCGCGGGCCACTGGCGCGGACGGCGCCACCGCCCAAGCGTGGCTGCAAACCGGTGAGTCCTACGCCTTCACCGTCGCCGCCAGCATTCGCGCCGTAGAGGAAACCTTCACGAGACCAATGCGCGGAGCGTTCAGCCCCGCCGCGGCGTTCGGCGCCGGCTTCGCCTTCACGATCCAAGGCACCACCCGGATCGACACCATCCCCGCAGCAGCGCTGCCGACCTAAAGGCTCTGAAGGGGGGCGGCGTGGTCTCCGTAATCGCGCAGGTCGGGGGCGATGACGCGGAAGTGCTCGCCCAGCGCCTGCAGCTGGGGAGCCCACCTGCTCCGGTTGCAGGGAAGGCCGTGGATCAGCACGACGACGGGACCCTCGCCCGCGCTGCCGTAGGCAAGCTCGACCGGGGTCATCCGCCAGCTGCTACGCGGCTGCGTTCTTGCTCTCATCGGCAAGGACGCGGCTCGCGGCTGCCGCAGGGCCGGCCCGTTGCGGGCGATTGTCCTTAAGATGAGCTGATGAGCGGAGACCGTGAGCTGGACGTGGTGGTGTTCGGCGCGACCGGTTTCGTGGGACGGCTCGTGGCCGGCTATCTGGCCCGGCGCGCATTGCGCGGTGTCCGGATCGGCCTGGCGGGACGGTCGTTGCAGCGGCTGGCTGACCTCCGGGCGGGGCTCGGCGCTGCTGCGTCAGGGTGGCCGCTGCTGACGGCCGATTCGGCGGATCCGGCATCGGTCGCGGCTCTGGCGCACTCGGCCCGCGTGGTGGCGACCACGGTGGGGCCTTACCGCCGGCAGGGGCTCACGCTGGCCGCGGCCTGCGCCAGCGCGGGCACCGACTACGCGGACCTGTCCGGTGAACTGCTTTTCATCAGGGAAAGCATCGACCAATGCCATGCCGTGGCGGCGGGAACGGGCGCGCGCATCGTGCATTGCTGCGGGTTCGACTCCGTCCCCTCTGACCTGGGCGTGCTGATGTTGCACCAGGCAGCCCTCGCGGATGGCGCCGGGGATCTGGCGGACACGACGCTGGTCCTGACGGGCCTGAGGGGCGGTGTCAGCGGCGGGACGCTGGCGTCAGGGCTCGGGCAGTGGAGCGAGGCGGCGGCCAGCGCCGAGCGGCGCACAGTCATCGAGGACCCGTATGCGCTGAGCCCTGAGCGCGCGGCCGAGCCGGACCTCGGCGACGAGCGGGACCTGCACTGTGCCGGCTACGACTCGGTCCTGGGGAGCTGGATCGGGCCGTTCCTCATGGCGGGGCTCAATACGCGCGTCGTGCGCCGCAGCAACGCGCTGCAGGGCTGGGCCTATGGCCGCCGGTTCCGTTACCGGGAGGTCACCGGCTTCGGCGCCGGCCCGGCCGCCGCCATGGAGGCCGCCGCGGTCGCCGCGGCGGGCAAGGCGATGGCGGCAGGGCTCGGGTTCGGGCCGTCCAGGGCGCTGCTCGGCCAGGTCCTGCCCGTGCTCGGCAAGGGCCCCAGCGAAAGGACCCGCCGCACGGGCTTCTTCCGGATCCAGATCCACGCCGCTACCTCGGCGGGCGCGCGCTACGTCGGCAAGATCGAGGCCAGGGGCGACCCGGGCTACGCCGCCACATCGGTGATGCTCGGCGAGAGCGCGCTCTGCCTCGCGCTAGACAGTGACCGCCTGCCCGACCTCGCCGGCGTCCTCACGCCAGCGACGGCGATGGGGACCGCCCTCGCCGACCGGCTCAGGTCGGCGGGGCAGACCCTCGAAGTGCAGCGGACCACCAGGTAACCCGCGGGGGCGGTGGCCAGACCCGGCGGCCAGACCAGGCGGCGGGGGCCGCAGCGGGACCGGATCCACGTGCCCGGCTTGTTCAGGCGCTGGTCGAGGGCGGGTAACAAGCAAACTGTTTCTGGAGACACTGTGGTAACTTCACTAGCGTGGCGAGCTGGAGTTTCCTGACCAACCACGCCCGGGTACTGCTCTGCATAGCCCACGACCCGGGAGTGCGGCTGCGCGATATCGCGGCGAGCCTGGGCATCACCGAGCGCAGCGCCTACGGCATCGTTACCGACCTCACCGCAGCCGGCTACGTCGTCAAGCAAAAGGACGGCCGCCGTAACCGCTACCAGATCCAGGCGCACCTGCCGCTGCCCGAAGACACCGCCCGGAGCCGCACGGTCGGGGAAGTCCTGGCCCTCCTCGCAGGCCAGGATCACCTCGTCACGCTGCCCCAGCCGGGTCACGCTGACGGCCGCAGTGAGCATCAATCAGGGCTGGAAGCTCAAATGACGCCACCGGCCGCCAGTTCCAGCTAGAGCCGCACGAACCCGATTTCCTGCCCGAAGACCGGTCGGACGAGCCGGTCGGCGTTACGGCCAATATGCTGGACAGCCCGCGCACCGCGATTTCGGGAGTTCTCAGATGAATACCTTTATCACTGAGATCCGTGACATTATCGTGCCGGATCAAAACGGCAAGCATGGTCCGCTGCCGCCGATTCTGATCAGCATGACGCTGGTAACAGGATTGGTCGATGCCTTCAGTTATCTTATCCTCGGCCACGTTTTTGTCGCTAACATGACGGGCAATGTAGTGTTCTTGGGTTTCGCTCTGGCCGGCGCTCCAGGATTTTCGATTGCTGCCTCTCTGGTGGCTCTGGCGGCATTCGCGCTCGGTGCACTGGCCGGCGGCAGACTCGGCGCCCGGTACCGCGATCATCGAGGCCGGCTCCACAGTTCTGCCGCCGCCATCCAGGCCGTGTTCCTTGCGGCTTCGGTCATCCTCGCCGTCCTCTGCGGCAGCCCGGTGGCCGGCGGGTACCGCTACGCCCTCATAGTGGTGCTGGGCGCCTCCATGGGAATCCAGAACGCCGCTGCCCGCAAGATCGCCGTGCCCGACCTCACCACCACCGTTCTCACCCTGACCATCACCGGGATCGCCGCCGACAGCGCCCTGGCGGGTGGAACCGGATCCAAGGCGGGGCGGCGGCTTGTCGCGATAGCCACCATGCTGTGCGGCGCGCTCATCGGCGCGGCCCTGGTCATTCATTCGCAGCTCTATTACCCGCTCGTGATCGCGCTCATCGCGATTACGCTTGGCGCGGCTACGACCTTTGTGCTGGGAAAGTCGGATCCGGCGTGGATCCGTCCGCCGAGCTAAGGTCAGGGCAGGTCGGCGCGGGGGTCTATAACCCAGTGGTTGACCCCCAGGAGCTGGCCGGCATAGGTCACGTCCCGTTCGTCCGCGAGCCTGAAGCCGACGGAGCGGCAGACTCCGTTGGACGGGGCGCTGGTCGCCGGGGCGAAGGCGGGCACGATGTGCTGCTAGGCACTGCCAGCTGCCGTGACGAAGTCGATGAGTTCCTCTACCCGGCCAAGGAACTCAGGTTCAAGGTCCGCGAAACACGTCACGGAGCGCAAGATGCGCTGCCAGCCCGCGGCTGTGTCCGCCCGCCACCCGATGGCCTGCAGAACGCCTTCCTTCCAGGGCGTGCCGGGAGGAATCTGCGGCCAGCCGCCGATTCCCACCGCGGTCGGCTTGACCGCCGCCCAGACGTCGATGAAGGGGTGCCCGACGATCAGGACGTGCGGTGATCGCACCTGCGCGGCGATCCGGCTCTCCTTCGACCCGGTGACGAGGTGATCGACAAGGACGCCCAGCCTGCGCCCGGGCCCGGGGGCGAAACCAGCGACGATCGCGGGCAGGTCATCGATTCCGCCGAGGTACTCGACGACCACGCCGACATCGCGAAGGTCGTCGCCCCAGATCTTCTCCACGAGCTCGGCGTCGTGGCGCCCCTCGACATAGATCCGGCTGGCCCGGGCGACCTTGGCCCGGCTATGCGGAGCGGCGATCGAGCCTGAGGCGGTGCGGGCGGCGGGCCTGGCGGCCCGGGCTTGCGAACCCGGCGCGGCGGCCCGGTCCGGCCTGACCAGCATGACCGGCTGGCCCTCGAGCAGGAAGGCAGCCGGGCTGAGCGGGAACACGCGCTGCCTGCCGCGGGCGTCCTCCAGGGTGACAGCGTCCTTCTCGCAGCAGACCACGGCCCCGCAGAACTCCCCCGCGGCATCCTCGACGACCAGCCCGTAATCAGCCGCCACCCGCGGAAGCTGAGTTTGCCCCGGGCGGCGGCGTCCCGCCGCGAGCACGTCCGGGCCGTACTGCCTGCTCCGCACCGGTTACCCTCCTCCACGGTCAGCCGCCGGGCCGGGGAGAGCGGCCACACCGGGCGGCCGGCCAGGCCTTCCCCAACCCGCCGGAACCAGGAACTCAGGAAAAATACCGCAGCGGGCCCGCACCCGGTGATCTGCCACTCCGGCCGGGGCGGCTGGTCCTTGGTTCCGTGGCTCGTGATCGCGACGCGGGGAATGGCGGTGATCCAGCTGGCGTTCCGGCTGCCATGCCCTTCGTTGTGATTGCCACCGCCTTCGGCGGCCCAGAGGTACTGGCTATCGCCGACCAGCAGGCTCCGGAGCCCGGGCCCGGCGAGGCTCGCATCGAGGTCCGCGCCGCAGGCGTGAACCCGGTCGATGTAAAGGTCTATAGCGGGGCGTTCGGTACCGATCCTGCGCAGCTGCCAATCCGGCTCGGCTCGGAGGCCGCGGGCGTGGTGACGGCGGTGGGGCCTGACGCGGTTGGCCCGGCCGGGCCGATCGCGATCGGCGACGAGGTGATCGCGTTCCGCGCGTCCGGGGCCTACGCCGCCGAGCTGGTGGTACCGGCCCAGGCACTGGTTCCTAAGCCGGCTGCCCTGGGCTGGCCGGAGGCAGGCGGCCTGATGCTCACGGGCGTGACCGCGTGGCACGCCCTGGCCGCCACCAACGTGCACGACGGCGACACGGTGCTGATCCACGGCGCCGCCGGCGGCGTGGGCCTCATGGCGGTACAGCTTGCCGCCGCCCGCGGGGCGGCGGTCGTGGCAACCGCCAGCCCGCCCCGGCATGACTTCCTCCGCGGGCTGGGTGCCATCCCTGTCGCCTACGGCGCCGGCCTGGCTGAGCGGGTCCGGACCGCTGCGCCAGGCGGCATCGATGCCGCGCTTGACCTGGTCGGCACCGATGAGGCCATCGACGTCTCGCTCGAACTGGTCGCTGACCGGGCGCGGATCGCCACCATTGCCGCGTTCGCACGAGGCATAGAGGCCGGCCTCAAGGTTCTCGGCGGCGCGCCCGGCGCGGACCCGGGCACCCAGATCCGTGCTGCCGCGCGCCTGGAACTCGCGCGACTGGCCCAGGACGGGACACTGCGAGTCTTCGTGGCCCGGACCTACCCGCTGGCCGATACCGCCGCCGCCCACCGCGCCATCATGACCGGTCACACCACGGGCAAGATCGTCCTCATCCCGTAGCCCGGATGTCCGGATGGAGCCGGGGCGCGGACACGCTCGAGGAGGCCGTCTTCTTGTCGAGTCGGTATCGCTCGGCAAGCGCGATCGCGGACGCATTCGCCGAACTCGGGTAATTCGCCGAACTCGGGTAAGCGGGTAACAGCCGGCCCCGATCAGCCGGGCGTGAGTGGCCCCGGACCCGCAGGCGGGCCTGAGCAGGCCGCGACCTAGTCGTGACCGTGAGCCCATGACCTGGGTCTTTTGCCAAAACCAGGACAAGACGTGCCTGCACCACGCACGGTTGATGCCGGCAGCCGGGTAGGAAACGCCCGTAACTCAAGCCACGCGCGGCCAAGCTGGGCCCGCGATCACCAACCAAACCGGCCAGCACGTGACCGCGGGCCCTCGGCCCGCGCCGGCCCTGCCCGGTTCCGTCGAGCGCGGAAAGGACGGCGACTGCCCCTGGACCACCGAGATCATTCACACGCAACAAAGGAGAACAGATGTTCCACCGGAAGTTCGTGATTATGATGTCCGTGGCCCTGGCAGCGCTGGCCTTTGCCGTTGCCTTCAGCACCGGGCCCGCCCATGCCGCGACCCGCGTGGTCCGCCATCAGGAGCGCTGGATCGCGTACAAGTACGCGACCGCGCAGCGCGGCAAGTGGTATTGCTGGGGCGGCGCAGGGCCGTCCTGTTTTGACTGCTCAGGTCTCGTCTCCGCCGCCTACAAGCACGCCCACATCTGGCTGGGCCGGACTACCTACGACATGCTCCACAGCGGCCGGCTGGTTCGCATCAGCCATGCCCAGGCGCAGCCAGGCGATCTGGCCTTCTACGGCACCGGGCACGTGGAGCTCTTCGTCCGCGGCGACCTCACCTTCGGGGCGCACGACACCGGCAGCCGGATCGGCTGGGTGCGGTTCAACGTCTACTGGCAGCCCACCGCCTACTACCGCGTCCGTGGCGCCAGCCGGCGGGTGGCGGCGGCCTAACCGGTCACCGGGTGCTGCGACAGGCCGGCGGAGGTGCCGCTGAGCTGGGCGAAGACCAGCAGTAATTCGGCGCCGATGGAATCAGGGCGACCCGGTATCGCGTTCTTCGTAATGCGACGGCTACCGAGCGCGGCCGTCGTCGCCGGTTTGCGTGCCTGGCCAGCCTGGCCGGACTCCGGCCGGCGCTACGCGTGGCGGTCCGCATCTCACCGCCAGTAGCGGGACCGAGGTAACCACAACCGGATAAACGCTACCTAAGTGCCGGACATAACGATCTTGCCCGGCGCGCTCGGCGTGTCAAGCCCCCGAGTGAGGCGCGGCCGCACTGGACCTGGCCACCGGATTCCGCCCAAGGCCTGGTCATCGAGTTGATCGCCCGGGCTATTGACTCTGTGCGCTGCCACGCCTCTTCTCATGCCGAATGGGAACGATAATGCGTCGCTCTGGCCTCGACCACCTCTACGCACGCCTCCGCTCCCCCCACTGGCCCCAGAGCCTGACCCGGCCGCGCCGCGTGATCGCAGTCGCCAGCGTGGCCGCCGCACTCGTGCTGAGCCTGGTCGGCGTAGCCGTGGCTGGCGTCTTCGCAGGCACGGGGACCGGCACTCAGGCAGCTGGTGCTCATGCCTCCAGCGCGGCCGGACACCCGCCGGCTGCCACCTCCGGCGGCCATGCCAGTAGCGGGCCTGCCTCCAGCCCGCCCGGGGCGCCCGTCCGCAAGGCGGCGGACGGCACGGCAAAGACCGCGGCTCCGGCACGCTCACCGGCCAGGGCCCAGGCCCGCACGAGGGCACTCGTCACCTCCTGCCGCTCGGTGGCGCATATCGGCGACTCGACTTCAGTCGGCATGATCTCGCCTGACTACCTGCCCGACCCGGCCCAGCGACTGGCCGCCCGGTACGCGGATGTCGGCGTCAGGCACCTTCGCGTGGCTGCCTCAGGCGGCCGCTCGATCGTCGAGGAGATGCCCGGCCAGGTCAACGGTTACGGCGTGGCCAGCGGCTGGCGGGGCGAGGGATACCAGGGCTGCTGGGTATACGCCCTGGGCACCAACGACACCGCCAATGTGTCCGTTGGCTCGTCCGTCGGGCTGATGGGCAGGATCGAGCAGATGATGTCGGTGGCGCACGGCGAGCCGGTCATGTGGGTCAACGTGCGGACCATGCTCGCCAGCGGCCCCTGGTCTGAAGCCAACATGCAGACCTGGAACAACACCCTGCTTCAGGCCTGCCCGAGGTACCCGAACATGCGGATACTCGACTGGGCCTCGCTGGCGAATCCTGGCTGGTTCAGCTCGGACGGGATTCACTACACCTCGGCCGGTTTCGCGGATCGCGCCCAGGCCATCGCTGACGGGCTGGCCAGAGCGTTCCCCCGCGGCGGGCACAGCAATAGCTGCGTTGTGCGCTAACCGCCACCGGCTGGTCATATCGCCCGGCCGTACCGCCAGGTTCCGTAACTTGCCAACTACAATACGTAATCATTAGGTTACTCTGGGTAGTGACCACCTTGCCGCGCGGACCGACACGCGCCGGACAGTAAGGATTCCGGCGGACCGGCCCGCGGCAAGGGGGAACTACCATGCCGGAACCGGTACGCACCGGTCAGCGTTATATGCCGGGCCTGGACGGGCTGCGTGCGCTGGCGGTGCTCGCTGTCATCGCCTTTCACGAGCAACTCGGATGGGCGCCCGGAGGGATGCTCGGAGTCGGGGTGTTCTTCACCCTCAGCGGCTACCTCATCACCGATCTGCTGCTCGGGCAATGGTCCGCTTACGGCAGGCTCCGCCTTGGCGACTTCTGGCTCAGGCGGGCACGCCGGCTGCTGCCCGCGCTGTTCGTGATGCTGGCGGTCGTGACCGCCTGGGTGACGATCGCTGACCGGGTCCGGCTGGCCGGCCTGCGCGGCGCGGTGGCTGCCGCCGCCACCTACTCAAGCAACTGGTACCTGATCGCGGCCAACCAGTCCTACTTCGCCAGGTTCGCGCCGCCCGCCCCGCTCGACCACCTGTGGTCGCTCGCCGTGGAGGAACAGTTCTACATCGTCTGGCCCTGGCTGCTCCTGCTGGGCGTGTGCTGCCTGCGGACCCGCCGGGTTAGCGCGATCCGGTGGCTGGCCCTGCCCACGCTCGTGCTGGCCTGCGCGTCAGCGGTCGCCATGCTCCGGCTCTATCACCCGGGCCTGGATCCGACGAGGGTCTATGAGGGGACGGACACGCGTGCCTTCGGCCTGCTCGCGGGCGCGGCACTGGCGATGGTCTGGCCCAGCAGGAACCGGGCACGGCCGGGGATCTGGGCCCGGCTGCCGCTCGACGGCGCCGGGATCGCGGGCCTGGCGGTGATCGCAGTGATGATCTGGCGGGTCGGCCAGTACTCGCCGTTTACTTACCGGGGCGGGCTGGCCCTGCTTTCGATAGCGACGGTCGCCGTCGTGGCCGCGGCGGCCTGCCCGGGCAGCCTGGTGGGCGCTGCGCTGGGCTGGCGGCCCTTGCGGTGGATCGGCGTCCGCTCCTACGGCATCTACCTCTGGCACTATCCGGTCATCGTGCTGACGACGCCAGCGAACGCCACGGAGGACCTGCCCAGGGCCGCCCTCCAGGTGACGGCCAGCGTGGCCCTGGCCGCCCTGTCCTGGCAGTTCGTCGAGGAGCCCGTGCGACATGGCGCCATCGAGCGGCTGGCGGCGCGGGTCCGCGCCTCAGGCTGGCGCGCCCGGCCCGTCAGGCTGGGCGGCGTAGCTGCTGCGGTGGCCGGATCCGGGGTGTTAATAGTCGCCTGCGGTGGCCTCGCCGGCGCCTTCCCGGCTCCGGCCCCGGCCGCGGACAGCCCGGCGTCCCTGGCCGCCAGCGCCTCGCAGCCCGCGATCAAGTCGGTCTCGACCGCCAGGGCGCACCCGGCGGCAGCCGGGTCGCCTCGGTCGTCCCCGGCGGACGCACCGCCTGGCGGTCCGCTCCGGACCTCCTGCCGTGCCGTCGCGCACATTGGCGACTCGACCTCCGATGGCCTGGTCTCGCCCGACTACCTGCCCGACCCGGCGAAACGGATCCCCGAGCGGTATGAGGACGTCGGGGTGCAGACCGTCCGCACGGACATCTCGGGAGCGCGGTCGGTGGTCGAGGTACTGCCCGGTCAGGTCAACGGCTACGACGCGGCACGGGCGATGGTGGCGGAGGGATTCCAGGGCTGCTGGGTGCTCGCCCTCGGCACCAACGACACCGCTGACGTGGCCGTCGGCTCCGAGATCGGGCTGATGACCCGGATCGAGCGGATGATGTCCGTGGCCCACGGCGAGCCTGTCATGTGGGTCAACGTAAAATCACTGCTCGTCAGCGGTCCCTACGCCGAGCCGAACATGCTGAAGTGGGACAAGACCCTCGTTCATGCCTGCGCCAGGTACCCGAACATGCGGATCTTCGACTGGGCCTCGGTGGTGAAGAATAAGTGGTTCATCTCGGACGGGATTCATTACACCTCAGCCGGTTACGCCGCCCGCTCCAAGATGATCGCCGACGCCCTGGCCAAGGCGTTCCCGCAAGACGGCCGCAGTAGCGGCTGCGTGGTCGGATAGCCGCCGTTGCCCGCGCCGGGCCGGCCGCCGACTGGCGACCCGGCCCGGCAGCAGGCCGGCCCGGCCCGGCAGCAGGCCGGCCCGGTCCGGCCCGGCGCTTAAGGTATCCGCCGCCCGGTCACCGAGGTTGGCCGGATCCGCACCCAGAACGGGTGTTCCACGTTGGCTGCCCACCGGTCCAGGCCGAGGTGGCCAAGCCGGTCGATTTCAGGCGCCTCGTACACCACCGTGGCCCGGCCTGTCACCAGGACGCTCCAGCCGGTCCGGCTCTCCTGGTCATAGGTGTCGGCCTCGAAGGCGACCAGGCCCTGCTCGCCCGCTGCCGCGAGCTTCGACCCGCGGGACGTGCGGAAGACCACGTCCTGCCCGTCCATCACATGGTTAACCGGCAGGATCACCATCTCCCCATCGGCATTGAAGCCGACCCTCCCCAGCGGCACCGAGCCGAGCAGCTCCAGGCAAGTGTCGAACGGCAACGGCTCAAGCCCCGCGTGGTCGATCGGTTGACCTGTCATGTCACTCTCCTGCTCCGGCCCACAAGGTAAGAACCCTGTCACATCGGGGACGCGGCGAGCACCCCGTTCGACACGGTACGCCCCGTGGTCCTGGCGGCCAGGGACGGGCGGACCGGATCATCCCGCGCGCAGGCCGCCGAGGTGTCCCAGACCGGCTGAGCCGCGGCGCCCCCGGGGCTGCCGCTCACTCGCCGGTGAAACCGTCTAGCAGTTCGCGTGTCGCGTCGGCATGTCCCGCGTGCCGCGCGGTCTCGTTGATGAGGTGCAGCAGCACCCAGCGAAGGTCCGCGTCGGCAGCCCGGCCGCACGGTGCGGTGAGCGGCATCGACATGACGACCGCATCGGTGGCAGCCGCCCGTTCCCGGTAGGCGGCGACCGCGGTGCTCACCGTGAGCTCCGGTCCCGGGCTGAACTCCGTCTCATTCCTGCTGACTTCCTGCCCGAGCATCCCGCCGTCGATCCACCGCCACTCGACGTGGGTGAGATGGTTGATGATGCCCAGCAGCGAGATCAGGGCATTACCCGGCCGCCAGCGGGCCTGCTCATCGCTGAGACCCTCGACCTTGCGGATCACCGCGCCCCGGAGGAACCCGAGCCAGCGCAGGAACAGCTCACGCTCATCGGGAGTGCCGCGCGGGAGTCCGGGCTCTGGAGCGGAGGACATTGCTGCACAATACACCGTCAGCCGGTGCGGGCCGCCGGGCCGCAGCCTAGCGCGGTGCGCGCAGCCCGGGCGCGACCTTCTCGGCGATCAGCTCGAAGGAACGAATCCGGTCCCCGATGTCGTACACCATCGCGGTGAGCATCAGCTCATCGGCACCGGATCGGTGGAGCAGCGCGGCCAGCTGCCGGCCGACGGTGTCCGGCGAGCCGACCGCCTGGCCAGCAAAACGCTCCGCGGCGAACTCCAGCTCACGCTCCGAGTACGGGTAGGCGGCGGCCTCACCGGGGGTGGCCAGGGGCTGCGGCCGCCCGGCGCGCAGCTGCAGGAACGACAGCGCAGCCGGGCCGGACAGCCAGCGGGCCCGCTCATCGGTGTCCGCGCAGATCGCGCTGACCGCCACCATCGCACGAGGCCGCTGCAGCCAGCGCGACGGCCGGAACTGCTGCCGGTACAAGGCCAGCGCGGGCACCGTATTGGCGGCGCTGAAATGGTGGGCGAAGGAGAACGGCAGTCCAAGCAGCCCGGCCAGCTGCGCGCTGAATCCGCTGGAGCCGAGCAGCCATATCGCGGGCATGTCGCCCCGGCCGGGTGTTGCGGTGATCCGCGCCCGCGGATCGTCGCCGGTGAACAGCCGGATCAGGTCGTCGAGCTCCTCCGGGAATGCCTCGGCCGACAAGCCTTCCATGGTGCGGCGCAGCGCCAGGGCGGTGAGCTGATCAGTGCCGGGGGCCCGGCCGATGCCCAGATCGATCCGGCCCGGATGCAGCGCTTCCAGGGTGCCGAACTGCTCGGCGACTACCAGCGGGGCGTGGTTGGGCAGCATCACCCCGCCGGATCCGACCCGGATCCTGGACGTGGCCGCCGCCAGGTGCGCGATCAGGACCGCAGGTGCCGAGCTGGCGATCGCCGGCATGTTGTGATGCTCGGCCACCCAGAACCGCTGGTAGCCAAGCTCCTCGGTGCGCCTGGCCAGCTCAGTAGTCTGGCGGAGCGCCTGGCCGGCCGTCGTGCCTGCGGCTACCGGCGATAGGTCAAGAACGGAAAGCGGAACGTCAGTCACTTAAGAGGCCAACTCAGGCCCGGACCGGTTTCTTCCGCCGCCCCGGTGGCCGTCAGTTGCTGTAGATCCTGGTCGGCTCGATCAGCACGACGGCGCGCCGCTGCGAGTCCATGACCTCGTCGTAGGCCGCCCAGTCGTCATGCGTGCCGCCGGCGGCGGTGAAGACCTCGCGGCGCAGCAACCGGAGCCGCTCGTGATCGAAACCGGGCTGCGGATCATCGGGCCCGATGATCTGCGCCCTGCCCTCGACGCTGGCCCAGTCACCACCCGAGCGGAACGTGACGGTGACCTGGGGCCGGGCCCGCAGGTTGCGCAGCTTTGCCTGACCGTAGGTCACGAATCCGAGCACCTCGCCGCCGGTGCCCGGGTGCTGCAGCATGCCAGCGTTGACAACAGAGGACTGCACGGTGCTATCGGACCGGACCGTCGACACCACCACGAGGAATCGCTCGCGGCGGCCGATCGCGATCGCGCGGGACAAGTTCATCAGAACATTCTCGCCCCTGGTAGTGCTGGCGGGCGGTTCCCCCGGTGCGGGAGACTTGGCGGGGGTGCCGTCCGCCGTTACCCGAGCCCGGGGGCGGCCGCTGGTAGGGGTTGACATGTCCGGCTGGTTCGAAGCGCAAATCGTGCACACCGGGCGGCTGCCGCTGTTCTGCTTCTTTGTTGCGTTCGTGGTCGGCTTCGGTTTCATCCGGCTGTCGGTACGGCTGATCCGCGCGCAGGTCCGGTGGTGGCCGGGCAATGTCATCGCCGGTGCGGTGCACATCCACCACATGGTCTTCGGCGTGGTGTTCATGGCCGTTGGCGGCGTTGCCGAGCTGGCCGCGCCGCTTTACTCGATCGGCTGGCGAGCGGGACCTGCCGCCTTGTTCGGTCTCGGCACCGCGCTGGTGCTCGATGAGTTCGCGCTCTTGCTGCACCTGCGCGATGTGTACTGGAGCAATGAGGGACGGCTGTCGATCGACGCCGTTTTCGTCGCCGCCGGGGTGACCGCGCTGCTGCTGATCGGGATCAGCCCGGTCGGCGTCAGCCCGGCCGGGGTGAAGAGCGTGGCCGACCACGAATGGCTGCCTGGAAGCCTCGGCGCAGTGATGACGTTCACCGTGGCCGTGGCGGTGCTCTTCGTGCTCGCCGCGATCACGCTGCTGAAGGGCAAGGTCTGGACCGGACTGGTCGGCCTCTTCCTGCCGCCGATCTTCATCGCGGGCGCGGTCAGGCTGGCCAGGCCGGGCTCCCCGTGGGCCCGCTGGCGCTACCGGGACCGGCCGGGGAAGCTCGCCAGGGCCGGCCGCCGCGAGCAGCGGCTGCGGCTGCCGGTGGTACGCGCGAAGATCCGGGTCCAGGACCTGCTCACCGGTCGCCACGACCAGCCGGCCGTGCCTGGCAAGCCGACCTGACCGGTGCGGCGATGGCCCTTGCCGCGCCGGCTCGCCGCGGTCTACCCTCCGGGCATTGGTTGTCCTCGCGCATCGAAGGAGGCCGCGATGGCGCATCGCACGCCGGAGCCTGCGGCCGGCGCGGTAGGGGACCCGGCAGCGGGCCAGGCACCGGCGGCTGACGCGCTCCGGCCAGGCGGCGGCACGATCCTCGACGCGATCGGCAATACGCCCTTGGTCATGATCGACGGGATATGGGTCAAGCTCGAGCAGCTCAACCCGTCCGGATCCATCAAGGCACGGATCGCCAAGTTCATGATCGAGCGCGCGGAGCGGGAGGGGCTGCTGCGGCCCGGGGACACCATCGTCGAGGCGAGCAGCGGCAATACCGGGAACGCGATGAGCATGGTCGCCGCCGTTAAGGGTTACCGGATGCTCGTCGTCATGCCGAACGGGATGACCGGCGAGCGGGTGGCGATCTCGCGGGCCTTCGGCGCGCAGGTAGTGAAGCTCGGTGACTTTCACGTCAATGACGCGCTGGCCAAGGCCAGCGAACTCGGCGCGGAACCCGGACACTTCGCGCCACGGCAATTCGATTCAGAATGGAACGTCGAGGAGAACCGCACCTGGCTCGGCCCGGAGACCCTCGCCCAGCTGCCGCCCGGCGTCGTACCGGACGCCGTGGTCAACGGAGTCGGCACCGGAGGGACCATCGTCGGCGTCGGCCAGTGCTTCCGCGCGCGCAACCCATCGTGCCGCGTCGTTGCCATCGAGCCCAACGAGTCGTGCACCCTGATGTGCGGAGAGGTCGGTCAGCACCTCATTGAGGGCATCGCCGACGGCTTCGTTCCCGGCATCTACGCCAGGCACCGTCACATGATCGACGAGATAGTAGCCGTGGACAGCGACGCGGCGATCAGCGAGATGCGGCGCCTGGCCCGCGAGTGCGGGCTGTTCGTGGGGCCGAGTTCCGGCGCGAATCTCGTCGCAGCCCGCGAACTCCGAGCCCGCCACCCGGACCTCAGGCACGTCGTGACGTTCTTCTGCGATGAGGGCGAGAAGTACATTAACGACTACTTCCTCGGCTCTTGACGCCTGCCGGACCGGGCCGGGCACCGCGGGGAGGCGGGCATTCGGCCACCTCGGGCACTTCTCCTGAATCGACGGGGCAGGCTCCGGCCCGGACGACCTGACATCGCGCTTAGCATGGGGCAATGCAGGTCTCCGGTTCCGAGCCCGGCAACGACGTCCGAGCCTTGCGCCAGTGACGGGCCCAGCAGGCGCGCCGCGCGCCGCTATCCTGACCGTCGACGACGACCCGGGCGTGTCCCGCGCGGTCGCCCGCGACCTCCGGCGCCGCTACGGCGAGCGCTACCGGATCGTGCGCGCCGAATCTGGCGACACGGCCCTGGACGCGCTGCGCCAGATGAAGCTGCGCGGCGAGCTGGTCGCGGTGCTGCTAGCCGACTACCGGATGCCGCAGATGAACGGCATCGAGTTCCTCGAGCTGGCGATGGATGTGTACCCGGCGGCGCGGCGGGTGCTGCTGACCGCCTACGCGGACACCAACGCGGCCATCGACGCGATCAACGTCGTCGATCTCGATCACTATCTGCTCAAGCCCTGGGATCCGCCGGAGGAGAAGCTCTACCCGGTGGTCGACGCGCTGCTTGAGGCCTGGCTGACCACGGACAACCGGCCGGTCAGCCAGATCAAGGTGATCGGGCACCGGTGGTCGGCCCGCTCCAACGAGGTACGCGAGTTCCTCGCCCGCAACCAGGTGCCTTACCGCTGGTACGCCTCGGACGAGCCGGAAGGAGAGCGGCTCCTCAAGGCGGCGGCGGCCGACGGGCTGACGCTTCCGGTCGTGATCACGGCCGACGGCGAGGTGCTGGTGGCGCCGACCGACGCGGAGCTGGCCGGCAAGGCCGGGCTCAGCACTACTCCGTCCACCGACTTCTACGACCTGATCGTGATCGGCGGCGGCCCGGCCGGCCTCGGCGCCGCCGTCTACGGCGCGTCCGAGGGGCTTCGCACCGTGCTCGTCGAGCGCACCGCGACCGGCGGCCAGGCGGGCCAGAGCTCACGGATCGAGAACTACCTGGGCTTTCCCGACGGCGTGTCGGGCGCGCAGCTGACCGACCGGGCCCGGCGCCAGGCCCACAAGTTCGGGGCCGAGGTGCTCACCACCCGCGACGTCGTCGGCCTGGAGGTCAACGGGTCGGGCCGCAGCGTCCGGTTCGCGGACGGCGCGGCGATCAGCGCGCACACGGTGATCCTGGCCACCGGGGTCACCTACCGGCAGCTGGCCGCTCCCGGCCTCGCCGAGCTGACCGGGCGCGGCATCTTCTACGGGTCCGCGCTCACCGGGGCGGTCGGCTGCACCGATCAGGACGTTTACATCGTCGGCGGCGCCAACTCGGCCGGGCAGGCGGCGGTCTACCTGTCCAGGGCCGCGCGGTCGGTGACGATCCTGGTCCGCGGCGCATCGCTGCACGCGTCGATGTCGTACTACCTCATCCAGCAGATCGAGAAGATTCCCAGCATCTCGGCCCGCGGCTGTACCGAGGTCGCCGCGGCGCACGGGAGTGACCATCTGGAACGGCTCACGCTCCGCGACAACTCCTCCGGCGTCACCGAGACCGTCGATGCGCAATGGCTGTTCCTCTTCATCGGCGCCGCGCCGCTCACTGGCTGGCTCGACGGCGTGGTCGCCAGGGACGACCGCGGCTTCGTGCTGGCAGGCCCCGACCTGGCTCCCGACGGTGGCAGGCCTCCGGGCTGGCCGCTGGACCGGGCTCCCTACCACCTGGAGACCAGCGTGCCCGGGGTCTTCGTCGCTGGCGACGCGCGGTCCGAGTCGGCCAAGCGGGTCGCCTCGGCCGTCGGCGAGGGCGCCATGGCCGTCATGCTCGTGCACAGGTACCTGGAGAAGCTATGACCGGCTTGGCTGACGGCACCGGGGCCGACCCCCCGGCCCAGCTCCCGTGCAGCGCCGATGAGCTGCGCACGCTGTTCCTGTTCGAGAAGCTCACCGATGAGCAGCTGGCCTGGCTGTGCCGCGAAGGGCACATCGAGCACGCGGAGCCGGGGCAGGTATACGCCGAAGGTGATCCGGCGGCCCGTCTCTACGTGCTGCTTGAGGGCACCGTGGTGCTGTCCCGCCGGGTCGGTGCCGACGACATCGAGGTGACCAGGACCTCCAATCGCGGCACCTACTCCGGCGCCTTCAACGCGTACATCGAAGGGGTGCCGCAGGTCTACAACAGCTCGATGCGGGTGACCGAGCCGTCCAGGTTCTTCGTGCTCGCCGCCGCGGCCTTCGCGCAGCTGATGCGGGACTGGTTCCCGATGCCCGTGCACCTGCTGGAGGGACTGTTCTTCGGCGTCAGGAACACCCAGCGGGCCGTCGGCCAGCGCGAGCGGCTGCTCGCGCTTGGCTCGCTGTCGGCCGGCCTGACCCATGAGCTCAACAACCCGGCGGCCGCCGCCGTGCGCGCCACGGCGGCGCTGCGCGAGCGGGTCGCCGCCATGCGGCACAAGCTGGGCACCATCGCGGCCGGGCCGTATGACCGGGTGGCCCTGGAGACGCTGATCCGGCTGCAGGAAGAGGCCGTGGAGCGGGTCCCCAAGGCGGTGGCGCTCGACCCGATCGAGGCGTCCGACGCCGAGGACGCCATCGCCGACTGGCTGGATGACCACGGCATCGCGGACGGCTGGGATCTTGCGCCCACCTTCGTCCAGGCGGGGCTGGATACTGCCTGGCTGGAGCGGGCGGCCGAGGCGGTCGACGAGCAGACGTTCGAGGGCGCGGTGCGCTGGCTCCGGTACAGCGTCGAGACCGAGCTGCTGATGGGCGAGATCGAGGACTCGATCACCCGGATCTCGAATCTCGTCACGGCCGCCAAGCAGTACTCACAGCTGGACCGGGCCCCGTATCAGGTCGTCGACGTGCACGAACTGCTCGACAGCACGCTGCTGATGCTGAGCGGCAAGCTCGGCCCGGGCATCACCGTGGTCAGGGACTACGACCGCGGCCTGCCCCCGATCCCCGGCTACCCGGCCGAGCTCAACCAGGTCTGGACCAACCTGATCGACAACGCGGCGGCCGCGATGGCCGGGACTGGCACGCTGACCGTGCGGACCGCCGTGGATCGTGACTTCCTGCTGGTGGAGTTCGGTGACACCGGGCCGGGCGTGCCAGCAGAAATCCGGGAGCGGATCTTCGAGCCGTTTTTCACGACCAAGCCAGTCGGCGAGGGCACCGGGCTCGGCCTGGACATCTCCTGGCGCATCGTCGTCAACAAGCACCACGGCGATCTCCGGGTCAAGTCGGTGCCCGGCGATACCCGGTTCCAGGTGCGGCTGCCACTGACCGCCGCGCTGCCTGCCGTCCCGTGAATCCGGGCCGGTGCGGCCCGCGACCGCGCAGGTGCGCGCGGACAGCGTGCAGCCGGTGCTGACCGGCCAGCCGGGTGTCGGCGTCCAGGGTCGCGAGCAGCCCCCGAAGCCTGACCGGTCCAGGTGCATGACCGGGCACCGTTGGGTAAGCCGGGCTAAAGGCGCCGGCAAGAGAGGCAGGCTTGTATGACCGAAATACAGGGAATTGACCCGACTGCAGCGCCGAGCGGGCCCGGCTGCGCCGAGTGCGACGCGAGCGGCGGGTGGTGGTTCCACCTGCGCCGCTGCGCTGAGTGCGGGCACATCGGCTGCTGCGATAGCTCGCCCGCGCAGCACGCGAGCGCGCACGCCGCAGGCACCGGGCACCCGATCATCGCGAGCTTCGAGCCTGGCGAATCGTGGTTCTGGAGCTATCAGACCCGCAAGTTCTACGACGGCCCGGAGCTGGCGCCGCCCGAGCACCACCCGGTCGGTCAGCCCACGCCTGGACCGGCGGGCCGCGTTCCTGCAGACTGGCAAGACCACCTGCACTGACGGAGGAGGTGCGCGATGGCAGCAGTGTCGCCCGGATTCTTCGGCCGCAGGCGAGCCGCCAGCGAAAAGCTTCCGCCCGGCCAGTACCTGGTCACCGACTTTCCCGTGCTGTCGGCCGGGCCGACCCCGCGAGTGGACACCGGCAAGTGGCAATTCAGCCTCACCACCGAGACCGGCGAGGCGCACCGCTGGGACTGGGCCGCGTTCCGCGCGCTGCCCGCCGACGACATCACGGTCGACCTGCACTGCGTGACCAAATGGTCGAAACTCGGCACCGGCTGGCGCGGCGTCTCCCTGGATACCCTGCTCGCGGACGTTGCGACCAGCGCCGGGTACGCCCTGGTGGGCTCCTACGGCGGGTACACCACGAACCTGCCGCTGGCGGATCTGCTCGACGGGAAGGCGTGGATCGCCTTCGGTTACGACGGCGATGACCTGGCCCCTGAGCACGGCGGCCCGGCCCGGCTGCTCGTGCCGCACCTGTATCTATGGAAGTCAGCGAAGTGGCTGCAGAGCATCCGGCTCTCCGACTCTGACGAGCCCGGTTTCTGGGAGACCCTCGGCTACCACAACTACGGAGACCCATGGCGCGAGCAGCGGTACTGGGGAGACTGACCTGGCAGGTGGGAACGGTAGCGGCGGTCCGCGACGAGACGCCGACCGCCCGGACCATCTCCCTGGATGTTCCGCAGTGGCCGGGCCACCTCGCCGGACAGCACGTCGACGTGCGGCTGACCGCGCCGGATGGTTACTCGGCCCAGCGGTCCTACTCCATCGCGTCGGCGCCGGGCGGCACCCGGGTCGAGCTGACCGTGCAGCGGCTGGCCGACGGAGAGGTCTCGCCGTACCTGGCGCAGGTCCTGTCGGTCGGTGATCCGGTCGAACTGCGCGGCCCGATCGGCGGCTGGTTCGTCTGGGATCCGGATGACACCGGGCCGGTGCTGCTGGCCGGCGGCGGCAGCGGGGTGGTGCCGCTGATGGCGATGGTCAGGACGCGCGCGGCGACCGGGAGCCGGGCGCCGTTCCGGCTGGTTTACTCCGCGCGCAGCGACCAGACTGCCCTCTACACCAGCGAACTGGCCGGCCTCGAGCACGCCGGCCCCGGGCTCGAGGTGACCCACGTCTACACCAGGACGACGCCTGCTGGCTGGCCGTGGCCGGCCGGGCGGGCTACCAGCGATCTGCTCGCCGCCGCCGGCTGGCCGCCGGAGAAGATGCCATCGGTGTTCGTCTGCGGCCCCACCGGGTTCGTGGAGACCGTGGCTGACCTGCTCGTCGGCGCCGGCCATCAGCCGGGAAAGATCAAGACCGAACGATTCGGACCTTCCGGAGGCCAGTAATGAACGCCTGCCTGGACGGGAACGTGCTCGCCGGAGCGCTGAGCGAGCTGTTCACCATCGACATCACCAGCGCGACCGGGCAGTGCGTCTCGTGCGGCACGTCCGGGGCGATCGGGCAGGCGCGCGTGTATGCCGACGCTCCTGGCCTGGTCGCGCGGTGCCCGGCCTGCGGGCAGGTGGTGCTCCGGCTGGTCCGCTCCCCCGGCCGGGCCTGGCTCGACCTGCGCGGGATCACCTGCCTGGAGGTCGCGCTGCCCGGCTGAGCCGCCGCCTGGGACCGGGGCACGCCAGCGGCCCGTTAAACGCAGGTGGCCGTCAGCCACTCGCTGGCCGTTAACCGCACTTGGCGGACCAGGCGCTCTGCAGGTTGGCGGCAGCGGTCTTGAGCTTCGCGCCCTGGGCCGAAAGGGCCTTGACCGCGGCCGTGGGTGACTGCCCGTGCAGCGACGTAACGGCTGACTGAAGGCCGGTCAGCGCGTTGCGGAAGGCCGTCGTCTGCGACGGGAACGCACCATTCGCCGTGCTTTCGAACTTTTTCGCACTGGTATCGACGCTCTTCAGGGCCGTCTGGACCGAGCTCACGCCGCCGGCCGCCACACTGCCCTTCCCGAGGTCCTGCACAGAGGTCTTCAGCTGCTGTCCAGCCGCGCAGTACGACGGCTTACTGCTGCCGCTACCGCTCGCGCCGGTGCTAGTGCTGCTGCCGCAGCCGGCGATCAGGGCCGCCAGCGCCAGGCCGCCGGCCAGGCACGGAAGAGGAATCCTGGTACTCGCGCGATTGATCATTCACCGATACTGCGCAGTTCGGCGGCAATGGGTCGTCACCCATTCCGGGTGATCACCGGCATTGCCGTAGCGATTAGCGCGCGGCGCCCAAAGTAGCGGGCGCGCCGTAGCGCCGCAGCGCCTCGGGGACGGCGATGACGCCATGCTCGTCCTGGAAGTTCTCCATGACCGACAGCAGGGCGCGGGCCGTTGCCCCGGTGCCGTTGAGCGTGTGCGCGAACTCGAGCCTGCCCTCGCGCCTGAACCTGATGTTCAGCCGCCTGGCCTGATAGTCAGTGGTGTTGGAGCACGAGGTGATTTCCCGGTACCGCTGCTGCGTCGGGAACCACGCCTCGATGTCGTACTTCTTTGCGGCGGGCGCGCCGAGGTCGCCGACAGCGATGTTCATCACGCGGTAGGGAAGACCGAGGGCCTGAACGATTTCCTCTTCGTTGGCCAGCAGTTGCTCATGGATATCGGCCGACTGCTCGGGAACGCAGTAGACGTACATCTCGACCTTGTCGAACTGATGCACCCGGAACATGCCTTTGGTGTCTTTGCCTGCCGCACCGGCCTCGCGCCGGAAGTTGGTCGTGAACGCCGCGTACTTGGCGGGCAGGTCGCTCTCGTCGAGCCGCTCGTCGGCATGGATCCCGGCCAGCGCCACCTCGGACGTTCCGGTCAGGTAAAGGTCGTCCCGCTCCAGGTGGTACAGGTTGGATTCCTCGGTCGGCAGGAAACCGGTCCCGTACATAGCCCGCTCACCGACCAGGATCGGCGGCAGCACTGGCAGGAATCCCTGCACCGCCAGCTTGTCGAGGACGAAACGGTACAGCGCCAGCTCGGCCAGCGCGACGTCACCGATCCGGTAGGCGAACCTGGACCCGGACAGCCGCGCTCCCCTGGCCATGTCGATCCAGCCGGCCGCCGAGCCCAGATCCAGCGGATCCCGGGGCTCGAAGGTGAACGCGGGCGGCGCGCCCCAGACGCGGACAAGCTCCGCGTCCTCTTCATCCATCCCGTCGGCGGCGGCCGGGTCGGGCAGGTTCGGTATCCGGGCCAGTAGCTCATCGCGTTCCCGGCCAGCTTGCGCCTGCTCCGCCTCGGCCTGCGACAGTTCCTCCTTGAGCTGCCGTAGCCCGGCCATCTCCTCAGGTCCGGGCGGCTTGCTCTTCGATGACCTCCGCTGCGCGGCCCGCAGCGCCTCCGCGCGCTCGGTGTGCCCGCGCCAGCTGGCATCGGCTGCCAGCAGCGCGTCGAAATCGGCGTCGGCACCGCGGCGTGCCAGCGCGGCCCGGTACCGGTCGGGCTCCTGCCGCGCGGCCTTGAGGTCAATCACCCGGGCGAGTCTAGCGGTGCGGCACGCGATGCGGGCGCCTGCACGTCCGGGTCGGCCGCCGGGCGGGCCAGTACAGGCACGGGTGCAGGCCGGCCGGGCGGATCCCGGCGGACGCCGGACCGCGCCGCGAGCACCGAGCCGGCCAGGATCAGCGCGAATGCTCCGGCCATCGCAGGCGTCAGCCGCTCGCCGAGGATCAGGACGCCCAGGGTCACCGCGACTGCGGGATTGACGTAGGTGATCACGGTCGCCCGGGCCGGGCCGATCTCAGCGATCAGCCGGAAGAAGAGCAGGAAGGCCACCGCCGTGCACAGCACGGCGAGAGTGCCGAGCGCGACGAGCACGCGCGCCGACGGCATGGTGGCGGGCCAGGTCAGCGCGGCGGCCGGAGCGTAGACGACGGCCGCCATGCCCAGGCACACCGCGGTCATGGCCAGCGGCGGGACGTCGCTGAGCTTCCGGCTGGCGACCAGCGGGCCGGTTGCGTAGCAGACCGCGACGAGCAGCACCTCGGCGATCGACAGGGCGTCGCCGCCAGCGGCGCCGGGGCCGGCCAGCAGCGCGACGCCAGCCAGGCCGGCCAGCAGCCCGGTCCACCGTAGCGGCGTCAGCCGATCCGTATCACCGGTCAGCCTGGCGAGGACCGCTCCGATGATCGGCACCGAGGCGACCAGCAGGCCGCTCATCGAGCTGGTGAGCTTGCGTTCAGCCTCGGACAGCAGCAGCCATGGCGTGATGATCTCTACCACGGCGAAGATCGCGAGCCAGCCCCAGTACGGGCGGAGCGCGCCAAGCTGGCGGCTGCGCAGCGCGACCGGCAGCAGCAGCGCGGCCCCGATGGCCACCCTGGCCAGGACGAGCACGGGAACGGGCACACCGGCTACCGCGATCTTGATCAGCAGGTACGGGATGCCCCAGATCACGCTCATCGCCGCGAAAAGCGCCCAGCCCCGGCGGCTCACGGTTGGCCTCCTTCCAGCAGGCGCGGTGCCCATTAGTGTGACCCGTCGGGGACGGCGAATATTCCGTGCCAGGCGACGCGGCAGCTACCCGCCGGGCCGGCACCCGCATCGACTACCCGCCGGGCCGGCACCCGCATCGACTACCCGCCGGGCCGGCACCCGCATCGACTACCCGCCGGGCCGGCACCCCACATCG